>Ga0316576_10002658_pt1 | contig 10212 bp, 6 predicted proteins | sample S0NA_FD_203075 | JGI IMG/M metagenome (GOLD analysis project Ga0316576, IMG submission 203075) | Rhizosphere microbial communities from salt marsh grasses in Alabama, United States - S0-2_050615r3r5 | ecosystem: Host-associated > Plants > Roots > Rhizosphere | place: USA: Alabama | collected... | reverse complement strand
GCTCGGCACCGGAGACGCCCTGCGCGTCGGCCTGACGGCGGAGTCGATGGCGAACGACGACGGGGTGATCGTGCTGTCGGGCGACGTCCCGTTGCTTCGTTCCGAGTCCATCCGCGCCGTGTGTGACGCGGTGGACGACGGCGCCACCGCGGCGTTGTTGACCGCCAAACTCGACGACGCGGGCCCCTACGGTCGCGTCGTGCGGGCAGCGGACGGCGGTGTCGACCGGATCGTCGAGGCCCGGGACGCGACCGGGGACGAGCTCATGGTCTCGGAGGTCAATGCCGGCGTGTACGCGTTCCGGCGCGACCCGCTGGCCCGCGCCCTCGGGGAGCTGACCACCGACAACGCCCAGCGGGAGTACTACCTCACCGACCTGGTGTCCGGCCTCCGGGCTCACGGCCTGTCGGTGGAGGCGGTGGTGCTGAGCGACCCGCTGGAGATGCAGGGCGTCAACACGCGAGCCGACCTCGCCCGTGTGGCGGCGCTGGTCAACCGGCGCACCCTCGACCGTCTGATGGCCGACGGCGTGACGGTCGTCGACCCGTCGAGCGTGTGGGTCGACGACGACTGCCGGGTGGGACACGACACCGTGCTCGAGCCGGGGGTGGTGTTGCGTCGGGGCACCCGGATCGGCGAGGGGGCACGGGTCGGCGCGCACGCCGTGCTCGAGGGCGTCGAGGTGGCGTGCGGCGAGACGGTGCCGCCGCTCGTCCATCGGGCGTCCTCGACCGGACCCCGGGGGTAGGACGCCGCGAGACTCTGCTAGTCTTCCTCCACGCCGGACACCCGACGACCGGCTCCCTTCCGGAGGACGACCGTGGCCCCGAGCTTCGACGCAGTCGACACGCGGTGCATCGACACGATCCGGACGCTGGCGATGGATGCCGTGCAGCAGGCGAACTCGGGCCATCCGGGCACGCCGATGGCGCTCGCGCCGATCGCCTATCTGCTGTACACGCGCTTCCTGCAGCACGATCCGGGCGATCCGGCGTGGCCGGACCGCGACCGGTTCGTCCTGTCGTGCGGCCACGCGTCGATGCTGCAGTACGCGGCCCTCCACCTGTGCGGCTACGACCTGTCGCTCGAAGACCTCAGGTCGTTCCGACAGTGGGGCTCGCGGACGCCGGGTCATCCCGAGGTCGGTCTGGTACCGGGCGTCGAGGTCACCACCGGCCCGCTCGGTCAGGGCGTCGGCGCGTCGGTGGGGATGGCGTTCGCCGAGGCGCACCTCGCGGCCGGGTTCAACCGCGACGGAGCACGGGTGGTGGACCACCGGACCTGGGTGCTGTGCTCGGACGGCGACCTCATGGAGGGGCTCGGCTCGGAGGCCGCCTCGCTCGCCGGTCACCTCGGCCTCGGCAAGCTGATCTGGATCTGGGACGACAACCGCATCACCATCGAGGGCGGTACCGATCTCGCATTCTCCGAGGACGTCGACGGTCGCTTCCGCGCCCTCGGATGGGGCGTGCTGCGGGTGGACGACGCCAACGACCTCGAGGCGCTGTCGGCGGCGTTCGAGGCCGCTGCGGCGGACACCTCCCAGCCCACCCTGGTCGCGGTGCGGTCGCACATCGCCTGGGGTGCGCCCACCAAGCAGGACACCGCGGACGCCCACGGCGCGCCGCTCGGCGACGAGGAGGTCGCCGGCGCGAAACGCGCGTACGGCTGGCCCGAGGACTCGCGCTTCCTGGTACCGGAGGACGTGCGCGAGCGGTTCGCCGGGGTCCGCGAGCGCTGCGGGCGGGCGCACGCCGCGTGGCGGGACCGGTTCGAGGCGTGGCGCGCCGCACACCCGGACCTGGCGGCCGAGTGGCGCCGGCGACACGACCGCGCACTCACCGCCGGATGGCGGGACGCGCTGCCGTCCTTCGCTCCGGACGCGAAGGGCATGGCGACCCGCGTGGCGTCCGGCAAGGTGCTCAACGCGGTCGCCGACCGGCTCCCGGAGCTGGTCGGCGGCTCGGCGGATCTGGCTCCGTCGTGCAAGACCCTGATCGCGGCCTCGGGCGACGTCGCCCGAGGTCGGTGGGGGGAGCGCAACCTGCGGTTCGGGGTCCGAGAGCACGGCATGGCGGCGTTCCTCAACGGCGCGGCGCTGCACGGAGGCCTGCGGCCGTACGGGTCCACGTTCCTGGTGTTCGCCGACTACATGCGACCCGCGATGCGGCTCGCCGCGCTGATGGACCTGCCGGTGACGTACGTCTTCACCCATGACTCGATCGGGGTGGGAGAGGACGGTCCGACCCACCAGCCGGTGGAGCATCTGGCGTCGCTGCGGGTGATTCCGAACCTTGTCGTCGTGCGGCCGGCAGACGCCAACGAGACCGCCGCCGCATGGGCGGTGGCGCTGGAGCGCACCGATGGACCCACCGCGCTGATCCTGTCGCGCCAGGGCCTGCCGGTGCTCGAGGGCACCGCAGGCCAGGCCGCCGCGGGCGTCGCGCGCGGCGCCTACGTCCTGTCCGACGGTGACGAAGGTCCTGCCGATCTGACACTCGTCGCCTCGGGCTCCGAGGTGTCCCTCGCCATCGCGGCACGTGACCTGCTGGCGGCGACCGGGATCGCGGTACGCGTGGTGTCGATGCCCTCGTGGGAGCTGTTCGACGCGCAGCCCGCCGACTACCGCTCGCGGGTGCTGGCCGACGGCGTCCCCACACTCGCCGTCGAGGCGGGGGTCGGGCGCGGCTGGCGGGAGTATGTGGGCTCGAGGGGTGCGGTCCACGGGATCGACCGGTTCGGCGCGTCGGCGCCGGGCAAGGTGGTGGCGCAGCACTACGGCTTCACCGCCGAGGCGGTCGCCGCGGCGGCACGGGAGTTGCTTCGCGGTGAGTGACGCCAGGGTCGGGCGAGGCGTGACTCGGGCACGGAAACGGAAACGGAAACGGATGCGGGAGACCACATGAACCCACTCCAGCGGGTGTGGAGCGAGCAGGGCCAGGCGTTCTGGCTCGACACCATCCAGCGCAGTCTGGTCGCCTCGGGGGGCCTCGAACGGCTCGTCCGGGAGGACGGCCTGCGGGGGGTGACCTCGAACCCTTCGATCTTCTGCAAGGCGATCGCCGGGACCTCGGAGTACGACGACGCGGTGGCGCGACTGCTCGACGCGGACGCGTCGATCGCCACCGAAGCGCTGTACGAGGCACTCGCCATCGAGGACATCCGGTCGGCGGCGGACGTCCTGCGGCCGGTGTACGACGCGGCGGAGGCGAGCGACGGCTTCGTGTCGCTGGAGGTGTCGCCCCACCTCGCCCACGACACCGAGGGCACCATCGAAGCAGCCCGCCGGCTGTGGGCCGCGGTGGACCGGCCGAACCTGATGATCAAGGTGCCGGCCACTGCGGCGGGCGTGCCGGCGGTGGAGCGTCTGATCGCCGACGGCGTCAACGTCAACGCCACGCTGATGTTCTCCCTCGCCGACTACGACGCCGTGGCGTCGGCGTATCTCCGTGGGCTGGCGGCGTGCGCGGACCCGGCCCGCGTCGCCTCGGTGGCGTCGTTCTTCGTCAGCCGGGTGGACACGGTCGTCGACGCCGAGCTCGAGTCGATCGGAGCCCCGCAGGCGCTCGACCTGCTCGGGACCGCCGCGATCGCCAACGCACGCATGGCGTGGGCGAGGTTCCACGAGATGTTCGGCGGGCCGGAGTTCGCCGCGCAGCGCGCACGGGGCGCGCGGGTCCAGCGTCCACTGTGGGCCTCGACGTCGACCAAGAACCCGGCCTACTCGGATGTCATGTACGTCGAGCAGCTGATCGGCCGGGACACGGTCAACACCCTGCCGATGGCGACCCTCGAGGCGTTCCGTGACCACGGACGCGTGATGCCCGGCCTCGAGCGGCCGGACCGGGATCCCCGCGAGGTGCTCGACCGGATCGCGGGGTTCGGAATCGATCTCGACGCGGTGACCGCCGAGCTCCAGGTCGACGGCGTCGCGGCGTTCGCGGCGTCCTACGACGAGCTGCTCGCGGCCCTCGAGGAGAAGCGCGCGGTCCTCGCGGGCTGAGAGGCGTCGGTCGGGAGAAGGGGAGCAACCGGGATGTGCGGCATCATCGGGTACGTCGGCGGCGGCGAGGTGGTCCCCGTGATCCTCGACGGGCTGCGCCGTCTCGAGTACCGGGGGTACGACTCCGCCGGGCTCGCGGTCCTCGGCCCGGACGGCATCGGCATCCTGCGGGCGCCCGGCAAGCTGCGCAACCTCGAGCAGATCGCCTACAGCCACCCGTTGCACGGTCACCTCGGGATCGGCCACACCCGGTGGGCCACCCATGGCGCGCCCACCGAGGCCAACGCCCACCCGCAGACCGACGCCACGGGCGAGGTCGCGGTCGTCCACAACGGCATCCTCGAAAACTACTCGCGGCTGCGTCGTGAGCTGCGGGCGGACGGCGTCGAGCTCCGGTCGGACACCGACACCGAGCTCATCGCCCACCTGCTCGGCAGGGCGCGAGGGCCGTTGGTGGACCGCGTGCTCGAGGTGATGGGGCGACTCGAGGGACAGTACGCCGTGGTGGCGGTGTCCCGGCACGAGCCCGACGTGGTCGTGGCCTTCCGCAACGGACCGCCCCTGGTCGTGGGGCTCGGCGACGACGAGACGATCGTCGCGTCGGACGTCACGGCGATGCTGCACCGGACCCGTCGGGTGGTGTTTCTCGACAACCGCGAGATCGCGGTGGTCGGTCGCGGTACGTTGACCCTGCTGAACGCGTCGGGCGAGACGGTCGAGCGGGCCCCCGAGCGCCTCGACTGGGACGCAGCGCGGGTCGAAAAGGGCGGCTACCGCCACTTCATGCTCAAGGAGATCCACGAGCAGCCCGACGCGCTGCGGAACACGGTCGCGGCGTACCTCGACACCGAACGCACCGGGGTCGCCGTGGACGGCATCGGCTTCGACGCCGAGCGGTTGGCTGCTGTCGACCGCGTCCACATGGTCGCGTGCGGCACGTCGTGGCATGCCTGCCTGGTCGCCAAGTTCGTGTTCGAGAAGCTGGTTCGGGTGCCGGTGGACGTCGACTACGCGTCCGAGTACCGGTACCGCGCGCCGCTGGTCGACGACACGGCGATGGTGGTGGGTGTGACGCAGTCGGGCGAGACCGCCGACACGCTCGCGGCGATGGAGCTCGCCCGGTCGCACGGTGCGCTCCTGGGCACGGTGTGCAACGTGCGGGGATCGTCGTCGTGGCGACTCGCCGACGCCTGCATGCTGACCCAGGCCGGGCCGGAGATCGGGGTCGCGTCGACCAAGGCGTTCACGACCCAGCTCGTGGCGCTGCTGCTGCTGGCTCTCGCGATGCGTCGCGTGCGGGGTCTCTCGGACGCCGAGGACCGCGCGGTCCTCGCGGAGCTGCAGCGGCTGCCGGTGGCCGTCGAGCGGGCGCTCGCGATGTACGAGTCGGTCGCCGACCGGGCGACCCAGCTGGTCGCCGAGGCCACCGACTCGCTGTTCCTGGGCCGCGGGCTGCTGTACCCCATCGCTCTGGAGGGAGCCCTCAAGCTGAAGGAGATCTCGTACCTGCACGCCGAGGGCTATCCGGCGGGTGAGATGAAGCACGGTCCCATCGCGCTGCTCGAGGAGGGGTTCCCGGTGGTCGCGGTGGCCCAGGACCAGCCCACGCGCGACAAGCTGCTCGGCAACCTGATGGAGGTCCGCGCGCGGGGCGCCGCCCTGCTCGCGGTCGCCGAGCCGGACGCCGACGAGGTCGCCGACATCGTCGATCTGGTGCTGCCCGTGCCGCGGGTCCACCGTCTGCTGCAGCCCGTCGTCGGCGTCGTCCCGCTGCAGTTGCTGGCCTATCATGTGGCGCGCGAGCTCGGCCACGACGTCGATCAGCCGCGCAACCTCGCGAAGAGCGTGACCGTGGAGTGACCGGCATCGCCGCGCGGAACGGCGCGCGGGATCCGGGGTCCCGGTCCACCGGACCCGACGAACGAAGGACGTGATGAACCCGCTGCTCGACTCCCTCAACCCCGCACAGCGTGAGGCGGTGCTGCACGGCGAAGAGCCGCTGCTGGTGCTGGCCGGTGCGGGCTCCGGCAAGACCCGGGTGCTGACCCACCGGATCGCGAGGCTCCTCGCGGACGACCTCGCGGCGCCCCATGAGATCACCGCCGTGACGTTCACCAACAAGGCCGCCCGCGAGATGTCCGAGCGGGTCGAGCGCCTGGTGGGAGCGCCGCTCGCCGGGGGATTCGTCGGCACCTTTCACCGCTGGGCCCTCGACCTGCTGCGCCGATGGCCGCGCGAGGCGGGTCTGGCCGCGCGGTTCGGCATTCTCGACCGAGACGACCAGCGGGCGCTCGTGACCCGGGTGGCCAAGGAGCTCGGCCTCGACGTCCGCGAGTGGCCCGCGCGGGTCCTGCTCGGCCGCATCTCCAGCGAGACGAACCGGGGTCGGGGCCCCGACACGCTGGAGGCCCGCGCCCACGATCCGGCCGCCGAGACCGTGGCTCGTGTGTGGCGGGCGTATGCCGACGCCAAACGGGACGCGGGCGTGGTGGACTTCGACGACATGTTGCGTCTCGCGCTCGATCTCGTGCGAGACGACGACCGCGTCCGGGCGGCGTCGAGTCGGCGGGCGCGATGGCTGCTGGTGGACGAGTTCCAGGACACCAACCTGCTCCAGATGGCACTGCTCAAGCGGGTGCTCGGAGCCTCGGGTCGGATCACCGCGGTGGGCGACGAAGATCAGTCGATCTACAGATGGCGCGGCGCCGAGCTCGACAACATCCTGTCCTTCGAACGCCACTTCCCCGGCGCACGGACGGTGGCGCTCGAGCGCAACTACCGCTCCACTGCGCCGATCCTCGACGTCTCCGGACGGCTGATCGCGCGCAACACCCTGCGCCGCGGCAAACGCCTGTACACCGAGGCCGAGGGCGGCGACCCGGTGCGTCTGTACGTCGGCGAAGACGAGCGCGCGGAGGCGCGGTGGGTCGCCGACCGGTTCGACATGTTGCGGGCGGATCTCCCGTGGGGTGAGATGGCCGTGCTGGTCCGGACCAACGCCCAGACCCGCGCGTTCGAGGAGGAGTTCACGCGCCGGCGGACGCCGCACCGCGTGGTGGGAGGTCTGCGGTTCTGGCAGCGCGCCGAGGTCAAGGACGCCCTCGCCTACCTCCGCCTCGTCGTCAACTCCGACGACGTCATGGCGTTCGAGCGGGTGGTCAACGTGCCCGCACGCGGGATCGGCGCGGCGACCCTGGACGCCCTGCGGCGCCACGCCGACGCGATCGGCCGGCCGCTGCCGCAGGCGGCCCGCGACGTGCCGGACGATCTCTCGAAGCGTGCCCGCATCGCCCTCGAGGAGTTCCACCGCCTGCTCGACGAAGCCCGCGGGCAGCGCGACGAGCTCGACGCGGCCGACCACGTCGGATGGCTGCTCGAGCACTCGGGCCTGCTCGCCCTGTACGACGGCGACGACGAGGAGCGAACGGCGCGCCGCGAGAACCTGCAGCAGCTCGCGTCGGCGGTGGCCGAGGCCTCGGAGCGTGGCCAGGGCCTCGAGGAGTTCCTCGACGCGGTGGCGCTGCTCGAGGAAACCGACGAGGACGCCGGTCAGGACGCCGTGAGCCTGATGACGCTGCACGCCGCCAAGGGGCTCGAGTTCGACGCCGTGGCACTGGCCGGGCTCGAGGACGGGCTGCTGCCGCACGCCAGCTCGCGGGACGAGCCGGACGGGCTCGAGGAGGAGCGCCGGCTGGCCTACGTCGGCATGACGCGCGCACGCCGCTGGCTGGCGCTGACGGCGGCGCGCAGCCGCTTCCTGTTCGGTCAACGGACGCCCACCCGGCTGTCGCGGTTCCTCGAGGAGGTCGGTGCCGAGGCCCTCGACGACGTCTCCGACGCCCCCGCCTCCGGCGCGTGGTCGGGCCGGACGGCCGGCGTGCCCAGTGTCGCGCCGGAGCGGTTCACAGGCGCTCCGCGGGAGCGGCCGGACCGCCGTCCGATCCGATCGACGGTCACCGACGCCGACGGCACGGGTTGGCGGCCCGGAGACCGCGTCACGCACCGGCGCTTCGGGACCGGCGTCGTGCTCGCGTGCCAGGGTCGCGGGCCGCAGCTCAAGCTCGTGGTGTACTTCGACAGGGGCGGGCGCAAGACCCTCGTGCCGACCATCGCGAAGCTCGAGAAGGTGTAGGGGGTATGCTACCGGCCAGGTACGGGCCCCGGCCAACGGGCCGCCGACGAAAACGGGAGACGGGATGAACGAGCGATGGCACCACACCACCGTGATCGCGGTCCGGCGCGACGGCCGCGTGGCGGTCGCCTCCGACGGCCAGGTCACACTCGGGACGACGGTCATGAAGCGCGGTGCGGCCAAGGTCCGCCGCCTCGCCGGCGGGAAGGTGATCGCAGGATTCGCGGGCTCGGTCGCCGACGCCCTCGCGCTGTTCACACGCTTCGAGGGCAAGCTCGAGGCGTACGGACACAACCTCGAACGGGCGGCCGTCGAGCTGGCGCGTGAATGGCGGACCGACCGGGCCCTACGGCACCTCGAGGCGCTGCTCATCACCGCGGACCGGTCCACCACCCTGCTGGTGTCCGGTACCGGCGAGGTGCTGTCTCCGGACGACGACGTCGTGGCGGTCGGGTCGGGTGGCAGCTATGCGCTGGCAGCGGCGCGGGCGCTGCTCGGCCACACCGAGCTGAGCGCGCGCGAGGTGGCGCGGGAGGCGTTGCTGATCGCCGCGGACATCGACATCTACACCAACGACCACGTGACCCTCGAGGAGCTCGGACCGTGAGGCTCGACCACCTGACACCCAAGGAGATCGTCGCCGAGCTCGACCGCTACATCGTCGGACAGGGCAAGGCGAAACGTGCGGTCGCGGTGGCCTTGCGCAACCGGTGGCGTCGGCAGCAGCTGCCCCCGGAGCTTCGCGACGAGGTGGCGCCCAAGAACATCATCATGATGGGCCCGACCGGAGTGGGCAAGACGGAGATCGCGCGGCGGCTCGCCAAGCTCACCGGATCGCCGTTCCTCAAGGTGGAGGCGTCCAAGTTCACCGAGGTCGGATACGTCGGGCGAGACGTCGAGTCCATGGTCCGCGATCTCGTGGACGCCGGCATCCAGCTGGTGCGCGACGAGCGCGTACGAGAGGTCCGGGTGCGTGCGGAGCGGGCGGCCGAGGACCGGCTGCTCGATCTGTTGGTCGTCGGCGGCGGTGTCGGCGGCGAGTCGGTCGAGGAGCGACGGCGCGCACTCAAGAAACCGCTGCGCGACGGGCTGCTCGAAGATCACGAGGTCGAGGTCGAGGTCGCCGAGAATCGGACCCCGACGCTCGAGATGTTCACGCCGCAGGGGATCGAGAGCATGGGGATCAACCTGCAGGACATGTTCGGCGGCATGTTCGGGGGTCGCAAGGCGCGCAAGCGGATGACCGTGGGCGAGGCACGCCGGGTGCTGACCTCGCAGGAGGAGGATCGGCTCATCGACCGTGCCAGGGTGGAGTCCGACGCCCTCGAACGCGTCGAGAACGCCGGCATCATCTTCCTGGACGAGATCGACAAGATCTGCTCCCGCGAGGACGCGGCGCGCGGTCCGGACGTGTCGCGTGAGGGGGTGCAGCGGGACCTGCTGCCGATCGTGGAGGGAACGACGGTGGCGACCAAGTACGGCGCGGTCAAGACGGACCACATCCTGTTCGTCGCGGCGGGAGCGTTCCACGTCGCCCGACCGGCCGACCTGATCCCCGAGCTGCAGGGCCGCTTCCCGATCCGGGTGGAGCTCGACGCCCTCGACGCCGGCGACTTCCGACGGATCCTCACCGAGCCGGAAAACTCCCTGGTACGGCAGTACACCGAGCTCCTGCGAACCGAGGACGTGACGCTCGAGCTGACCGACGACGCGGTGGACGCGATCGCTGACATCGCGGCGGAGATCAACACGAGCGCGGAGAACATCGGCGCCCGCCGCCTGTACACCGTTCTCGAGCGTCTGCTCGAGGACGTCAGCTTCGACGCCCCAGACCTCGCGGGCCAGACCCGCGTCATCGACGGCGAGACGGTGCGCACGACGCTCGGCGAGCTGCTCGCCGACCGCGACGTCGCGCGGTACATCCTGTAGGTGGACGGCGGGAGACGGGGAATGTCGCGGCGACCCGCGGACCGGTCTCGACGGTGCACGATCCTGGCGGTCGTCGCGGGCCTCGCGCTGTCGTCCGCGATCCTCGGCTGCGGGCGCAAGGCGCCGCCGCTGCCGCCGCAGATCATCC
>Ga0316576_10002657_pt1 | contig 10212 bp, 5 predicted proteins | sample S0NA_FD_203075 | JGI IMG/M metagenome (GOLD analysis project Ga0316576, IMG submission 203075) | Rhizosphere microbial communities from salt marsh grasses in Alabama, United States - S0-2_050615r3r5 | ecosystem: Host-associated > Plants > Roots > Rhizosphere | place: USA: Alabama | collected... | reverse complement strand
AGTAGGGGATGTTGATCCCCTGCAGCGCGCGCTCGGCGTGGACCAGGTCGATGAAGGGCTGGAAGATCTCCCGGGCCGGGCTCGGCTTGGGCGGCTCGGTCTCGACGCCTGGCGCGGCGTACGGGTTGTCGGTTTCCTTCTCGTCGCTCATGGTGGGCATCAACCCACGAGCGGGCCCGGCCGTCAAGGACCCCGCGCGCGCCGGGCTTGGGAGGGGAGGCGCAGCCGACGAGCAGCACAAGGGCAAGCGCAAACATGGTGCGTGTCATCATCGGGTCCTCTCTTTTGCCGACGCGAGCCTGATGCCAGCTGTCCGCAGCACCAACACACCGAAACCACGGGGGCCCGCGCCGAGGCCCTCTCCGACTTTCGACGACGCGCCCTCTTGCCTCACAACCCGAAGCGTCGACGCGAGTTGCTGGCGAGGCCGCTTCGCGTCAAACTCAACCCCGTATGTCACGTACCAGGTACATGGTGCGACGGGCCCTGGTCCACGCCTGGCGGCTGCGGCACGCGGTGCCCCTGACCCCTCTCGGGGCGGGCCTCGCCCTGGCCGGCGTCTGGCTGAGCTACTCGGTGGGAGCCAAGCAGGTGGACTACGTCCTGCGCACCGCCGGGCTGGTCGCCGCCGGCGTGGTCGGCCTGGCCACGGCGCTCGTGCTCCTGGCCAGCCTGCGCGTCTGGCTCGGCGTGCGGCGGCTGCACCGGCGCCAGGCCGACCCGCTGGGCCTGGAGACCGGGCACACCGCGGCCACCGGGCTGACCGTGCCGGCGCTGCGCGGCTGGCCCCTGGTCCAGCTGCGCATGGTCTGGGAGGACCCGCACCTCGTGGAGGTCACGCTCAAGCGCCGGGTCAAGCCGCCGCGCTGGGAGGAGCTGGCCTGTCCCCGCTCGCGGGGACAGAGCGCGTGGATCCGGCGCCGCCTGCTGGTCGAGGACATCCTGGGCTTCGCCCGCGTCGGCCTGCCGCTCCACACCGAGCAGCAGCTGCGGATCGAGCCCTCGACGGCGCGGGTCACGGCCCACGTGGTGACCCGCTTCCTCGGCGGGGACGCCCTGTCCCACCCGGACGGCCCGAGCGAGGGCGAGCTGCTCGAGATGCGGCGCTACGTCTACGGCGACCCCCTGCGGCACGTGCTCTGGAAGGCCTTCGCGCGCACGCGCAAGCTGCTCGTGCGCACGCCCGAGCGGGCGATCACCCCCCGACCGAGCGCCGCGGCCTACCTCGTCGCCGGCGCGGGCGACGAGCCCGCGGCCAGCGCGGCGCGCTTCTTCGTCGAGCGGGGGATGCTCGGCAAGGACTTCCGCTTCGGCGCGGACGGGGCCGAGGCGGCCACCGACGACCCCGACGATGCCCTCGATCAGATCGTCGCCTCGGCGCACCACCGCCGCGAGGGGGGAGAGGGCCTGGCGCGCTTCCTGCGCCAGCTCACCCCGCGCCAGCGCGACGCGGTGGTGCTCTTCGTCCCGGCCGAGCCCGGCGGCTGGCTGAGCCGGGTGGAGGACGCGGCCAGGACGCTGAAGAGCCCGCGCGTGGTCACCGCGGTGGACGACGCGCCAGAGCTCGCGCGCCCGGGCCTGCGTCACCTGCTGTTCGCGCCGCCCTCGGAGCGCGCGCGCCTGGCCCGCCACCTGAGCAAGGTGGTCGGACGCCTGGCCCGCGCCGGCTTCGTGATCCACGTGATCCACCGGCCCAGCGGCGAGCTGCTCGGGGCGGCCCAGCTCGAGGCCCTGGGCGGGGGCAAGGCGTGAGCGCGAGCGTCATCGGGGCGGTCCAGGCCCGCCCGCTGGCCGAGCCGCGGCACGTCCGCGGCATCCGCGCCCTGCTCTACGCCGTTGCCCTGCTGCTCTACCTGCTGCCCCTGGCCACCTGGAGCGGCGTGGCGGTCTCGGTGCTCGGCGCCCTCCTCGGGATGGGGCTCGCCTCGGCGGCGCACCGCCGGGGGATGCGCCTCGCCGCGGTGCTGGTCCTCGCGCCTCCGGCGCTGCTCCTCGCCCTGGGCCTCGGCGGCTGGCTCCAGGACGCGCAGTGGCTCGCCGGGCTGCTCGGGGTCAAGGCGGCGCTGCTCGCCGCCGAGGGGCTCAGCCTGGGCCTCGCGGCGCTCGTCGCCGCCTTCCTCCTGCGCTTCCTCTCCCACACGGCCCGCGCGCTCTCGCTGGTCGAGGTGCTGTTCGTCGCCGGATCGGTGGCCGCCCTGCTCGCGGACCACCGCAACCGGATGCTGAACCGGCCGCGCTTCCTCTCGGACTGGGCCTGGAGCATGGGCCTCAACCCGGGCACCGTGCTGGTCGCGGTGGGGATCGTCGCCACCCTGGTGGCGATCCTGCTCTTCCTGCGCGGCCAGCCCCTGCTCAAGCTGCTCACCAGCCTGCTGCTGTTCATGCTCCTCGGCGGCGCGTTCTACCTGCTGTGGGACAAGCGCATCGAGAGCGTGACGCCGCCCGACGCCCTCGGGCTGAGCGGCAAGGGGGGCAAGGGCAAGGCGGGGCAGAAGGGGGGCAAGGGCGGCGGGGGCAGCGGGCGCTCGGACGACCCGTTCAAGGACGACTACTCCTCCTCGGGCGCGCCCACGCCGGTGGCCATCGCCATCCTGCGCGACGACTTCGAGCCGACCTCGGACCTGCTCTACTTCCGCCAGACCGCCCTGTCCGACTACAACGGCCACCACCTGGTGAGCGGGACCGACCAGGGCTGGGACAAGGACGTGATCACCCGCTTCCCCCGCACCGCGGCGCTGGAGGCGGCGCCGACCCAGAGCCCCGAGAACCACGTCGACGTCCCGACGACGATGTACCTGCTGGTGGACCACCCGCAGCCCGTCGCCCTGTCCCACGCGATCCGGATCAAGAGCGTGCCCAACCCCAACCCGCAGCAGTTCGTCGCCGCCTACGACGTCCTCTCTCGCGTGCTCTCGGTCCAGCCCCGGCGGCTGCTCGGTCGGCGCTCGGTGCCCGCCTCGTGGAGCGCGGCGCAGCGGCGGCACTACCTCGCCCTGCCCGAGGACCCGCGCTACCGCGCGCTCTCCGACATCATCGTCCGCGACGTGGACCCACGCTTCGCCGAGGACGATCTGGCCAAGGCCTTCGCGATCAAGCGCTACCTCGAGCGCGAGGGCTTCTACACCATGAAGAGCAAGCACCAGAGCGCGCGGGACCCGGTCTCGTCGTTCCTCTTCGGCTCGCTCCGGGGCTACTGCGTCCACTTCGCCCACGCCGCGGTGTACCTGATGCGCAGCCAGGGCATCGCCGCCCGCGTCGCCCTGGGCTACGCGGTGCAGATCAACAAGCGCAGCGGCGGATCGGCGATCCTGATCATGGGCGACCGGGCCCACGCCTGGCCCGAGATCTACCTCGAGGGCATCGGCTGGGTCACCTTCGACATCTACCCCGAGCGCACCGACATGCCGATGCCCTCGCCGGTGGACTACGACCTGGAGAAGCTGCTGGGCGAGCTGGCCCGCAACGATCCCACCGCGGGCGTGAGCCCGGATCGGCGGCCGCTGCAGATCCCCTGGGGCGCCCTGCTCCGCGGCGCGGCCCTGGTGCTCGCCGCGCTGCTGCTGCTCTCCTACCTGGTCAAGGCCGGCCGGCGCCTGGCGCCGCAGCTCGGCCGGCGGGCGAGCTACCCCCGCCTGGCCTACATCGCCCTGCTCGACCTGCTCTCCGACCTGGGCCGCGGCCGGCGCCCCGGCGAGACGCGGGAGCGCCACGCCGAGCGGTTGCGCCCCCTGGCCCCGCACCTCGAGCCGCTGACCCGCGCCCACCTGGCCCGCGCGCTGGGCGGTGGGCGGTCGGCGGCGGCCCTGGACAGCGACGGCTTCCGCGACCTGGTCCGCCGGGTCCGCGGCGAGCTCCGCGACAACGTCTCCCTGCCGCGCCGCGCGCTGGCGCTGCTCAACCCCGTTGGATGGATCCTGACACGATGAACCTGATACAGACGAACGCTCCGACCCCCGAACCCGGCCCCGCGCCGATGACCCTGGACCAGGCCCAGCAGGTCGCCGAGCGCGTCCGGGCCCGCATCCGCGACCACGTGATGGGGCGCGACGACGTGATCGAGCTCGTGCTGGTCGCGCTGTTCAGCGACAGCCACATCCTGCTCGAGGACTACCCGGGCTCGGGCAAGACCACCCTGGCCAAGGCCCTGGGCAACTCCATCGAGGACGACATCCCGGACGACGACATCCCCTCGTTCCGCCGGATCCAGTTCACGCCGGACCTGCTTCCCTCCGACGTCACCGGCGTGATGGTCTTCGACACCGAGAGCAACACCTTCGCCTTCCGCCGGGGCCCGATCTTCGCCTACGTGGTGCTGGTCGACGAGATCAACCGGACCTCGCCCAAGGTCCAGGCCGCGCTGCTCGAGGCGATGGCCGAGAAGCAGGTCACCGTCGACAACGTGAGCCACAAGCTCGACGACCTGTTCTTCGTCATCGCGACGCAGAACCCGCTGGACGTCGCCGGGACCTACCCCCTGCCCCTGGCGCAGATCGACCGCTTCCTGTTCAAGATCCGCATGCGCCACGTGGACCGCGCCTCCGAGCTCGAGGTGCTCGAGACCTGGGGCACGCCCAAGCCGCCCTGCACCCTGCCCGGGGTGCGCCGCGGCGACGTGGTCCTCGCCCGGGAAGCCATCCGCCGCCAGGTGCAGATCGCCCGCGGCGTGAAGGAGTGCCTCGTCGACGCCGCCATCGCCCTGCGCGCGGACAAGCGCGTGATCCAGGGCGTCTCGACCCGCGCGCTGGTCCAGGCGATCCCCGCGCTGCAGACCCTGGCGCTCTTCCGCGGCCGGGACTTCGTCTCCACCGAGGACATCGAGTACCTGCTGCCCTTCCTCTTCATGCACCGCCTGGAGCTCGCGCCGGGGGCCGACGACCCGGGCGCGATCATCCTCGGCGCGGCGGAGCAGGCGCTGGAGACGCTCTCGCGCTCCACCCTGCGGGGAGGGGTCTGAGTGAAGCTCGGGGCACCGCCTCTCGCGCTGCTCGCCGCGCTGCTCCTCGCCGCGCCGGCCCTGGCCTACGACCCGCTGGTCGGCGACCCGGCGGAGCTCAAGCTGCTCGAGGCGGTCCAGGCCGACAAGCTAATCCGCGCGCGGGAGCAGGCCGAGAAGATCCTCGCCCGCCGGCCCGACTCGTTCATCGCGCGCTGGGCCCTGGTCCGGGTGTTCCACGACGAGGAGGCCAACCTGCCCCGCGCGCTGTACCACGCCCGCCTGGCCGAGCGCTGGCTCCTCGCGCGCCACGGGTCCCCGCCCCGGGGCGAGCTCGCCCGGACCTGGCACCGGCGCCTGCTCGAGGAGCAGGAGTCGCTCTACAGCGAGCTCGACCGCCGCGAGGAGCAGCTCGCGGTGATCGAGCGCCACGACGCGCTCTACCGCCCGAAGCTGGACTACCGCCGGATCTGGGCCCTGATGAAGCTGCACCGCTTCGACAAGGCGATGGCCCTGGCCAGGCGCGTGGCCCTGGCCAAGGACATCAACCGGCGCATCTCGGGCCTCAACGGAATGATCGCCGTGGAGATGGAGCGCCTGCGACCCGAGGCCTGCTACCGCGTCGGTATGCGGGGCGTGGAGGGGACCGGCTACCGCTCCTGCATCCTGCTCCACAACACCGCCGAGGCGGCCTTCGCTGTCTTCCGCTTCGACGAGGTCGAGCGGCTGGCGCACAAGGCGCTCCAGGCCCCGATCAAGGACTGCCCCAACACGTCGTACCCGCACCTGGCCAGCCTGTACCTGCTCAAGGGCGACTTCCAGCGCGCGATGGAGGCGGTGAAGTCGGCGCGGCAGGAGGGGGTGCGGCGGCGCTACCGGCAGCAGTTCGAGATGGAGAACACCTCCTGGCTCTTCCGCCTGCTCTTCGCCCTGGGCAAGTTCGACAAGGCCCACGAGCTGGGCGAGCGGATGCTCCGCGCCCCCGACCGGGTGGGGATGACCAGCACCTCGCGGGAGCTGCGCCAGGTCATCGCCGCGGTGGAGTACCACGCCGCGCTCGAGGCCGACCTGGAGCGGCTCGCCGAGCAGGCCTCGGCGCGCCCGCTGGCCCGCCGGTTGACTGCCTGGCTCGAACGGCAGCGCCTGGCCCGCCGCGCATGGGTCGCCCGGCGCCGCGCCGCCCGGCTGCTCGCCGGCAAGGTCGAGCTCCGCGACCTGGTCCGCCCCTACTTCACCCCCCTCGTCCCCTGGACCGCCGGCGCGCTGATCGAGGTCGCCGGCGAGGGCGTGACCCTGCAGGCGATCCAGGCCGCGCGGGCGCGGGAGAAGATGGCGCAGGCGGGGGCCTACTTCGACGCGCTGGAGGCCGAGGTGGCGCGCCACGCCGGCGAGGACGAGGTCGCCCTGCGCCTGGCCCGCCGCGCCCTGGCCAAGCTGCCCAGGCAGGAGGTCCTGCTCCGGGGCCGCGTCGCCGCGGTGGCCGCCGACGCCGCCCTCAAGCTGGGCAAGAGCGCCGCCGCCGAGGCGCTGCTGCAAGAGGTGCTGCTGCGCTTCCCCACCGCGCTGCGCATCCTGCGCATCGCCCTGCCGGCCCAGGTCCGCGCCGACAACGACCCGCTCTCGGGCGAGGTGGCCCGCGCCCTGCTCCGCTCGCCGCGGCTCGGAGACGGCGCGAGCTTCACCGTACGCGTGCTGACCCGCGACGGGACGACCCGGGTCTGCCTCGGCTCGCGCACGGGCCGGCGCTACGCCTGCGCCGAGAAGCGCTTCCGCGCGAAGCAGAAGCTGACGACCCAGCAGAAGGTGGAGCAGATCGCCGACGAGTTCCACGCCAAGGTCTTCGCGCCGAAGATCGACCTGACCCAGCAGGACATCAACAGCCTCGACGGCAGCGCGGTGCGCGGCGACGCCGACAGCCTGCTCGAGAAGGTGCTCGGCCCATGAGGAGCTGGAGGCGGACGTCCCGACTCCCCGAGGCGGCAGGGTTCGGCCGCAGCGGCGTACCGAGTGCCAACAGGCGAACATCCGACCTCTCCTGTTGGCACGAGGTCCGAGCGAGGCTTGCGGCCGGCCCCGCTCCCGCGCCAGAGGCCGGCCCTTGCAAGCCGAGCGTCCGCAAGGCCGAAGCCCTGCCGCCGACCCATGCGTCGGGACGTCCGCCGTGGACCATCCCGGCTGTCGCGCTCCTGCTCTGCCTGCTCGCCGGGCCCGCGCGGGCCGACGAGAAGAAGGAGCCGCCCACGATCCGCGACGCGGCGGGCTGCAAGGCCCGCGGCGGCCGGTGGGGCAAGGACTACGAGGGGGTGGGCTGCACGATCCGCGGCCGGCGCGAGGGCCTGTGGGTCGCGCTGCCCAACGCGATGAGCCGCTGGGAGAAGACCTTCAAGGGCGGCGTGGCCCAGGGTCCGACGCGGGGCTTCTACGACAACTGCGTCACCGCCTTCGAGGGCCAACACGCCGGCGGCCAGCGCTCGGGGAAGTGGACCTTCTACTACAAGAGCGGGGTCAAGGCCTCGGAGGGCTCCTACAAGGACGGCAAGCGCACCGGGACCTGGACCCGCTACCACCCGGAGGGGCCGCGGGTGCAGCAGGGCCCCTACGTCGACGACAAGGCCGAGGGGGTCTTCTCCGAGTGGTTCACCAACGGCAAGCCCTGGCAGAAGGTGACCTTCAAGAACGACGAGCGCCAGGGCGAGCTCGTCCAGGCCTGCCGCAAGAAGGGCGGCCAGTGGGACGTGGACTACAAGGAGCGCGAGCAGGGGTGCATGCTGAACGGGCAGCGCAGCGGGCAGTGGCGCGGCTGGCACCCCACGGGCAAGCTGCAGTGGGAGGTCCCGTTCAAGGCCGACCTCGAGAACGGGCGCTACCGGGAGTGGCACCCCACGGGCGAGCTGCTGACCCAGGGCCGCTACGAGGACGGCGTGCCGTCAGGGACGCACGCCTTCCGCGGGCCGAGCGGCAAGCTCTACGGCATCTCGACGATCACCAAGGGCAACGGTCGCTGGACATCGTACTACCCCGACGGCAACAAGAAGGAGGAGGGACGCTACGTCGACCAGCTCTGGGAGGGGCCCTGGACCCGCTACTACGACAACGGGTCGCCGCGCACGCGCTACGTCTACGTCAAGGGGAAGGCCGAGGGGCCGCACACCGCCTACTACCGCAGCGGCGAGGTCGCCCTCAAGGGGCAGTACCACGCGGCCAAGCGCTCCGGGAAGTGGGAGGCGTTCTACGGCGGCGGGCAGCGGCAGTGGGTCGGCCAGTACGACGAGGGCAAGCAGACCGGGACCTGGACCTACTGGTACTACACCGGCGCGAAGAAACGCGAGGGGCCCTTCGTCGACGGGCGCCGCGAGGGCGTGTGGACCGAGTACCACGAGAACGGCAAGCTGAAGCGCCGCGGGCCCTACCTCAAGGGCCGCCGGGAGGGGGCGTTCGACACCTGGTTCTACTCGGGCAGGTTCTGGCGCAAGGTGACCTACAAGGACGACGTGGAGCAGAGCGCGGAGCGCCGGGCCTGCCTGACCGCCGGGGGCAGCCCGGCGGTGGACTTCAAGGAGCGGTTCGTCGGCTGCCAGTACTGCCGCCCCGCCCCCGCGGACAAGCCGGGCAAGATCCAGGGCGTGCGCACCGCCCTGTGGACCTGGTGGCACGCGACGGGCAAGATGGAGCGCCAGGGGGCCTACGAGGACGGCGAGCAGACCGGGCGCTGGTCCTTCTGGTACGACACCGGCGCGCGGATGCTCGAGGGGAGCTACCGCGCGGGCAAGGAGGTCGGGAGCTGGAACGGCTTCTACCGCGACGGCAAGCCCAAGCTGAGCGGCCGCTACGACGCGGGCAAGCCGAGCGGCGCCTGGATCACCTACCACCCGGACGGCAGCAAGGCCTCGGAGGGGAGCTACAGGGGCGGCGAGCGCGACGGACCCTGGACCTTCTTCTTCCCGGGCGGCAAGAAGAAGGACGAGGGTCGCTTCGAGGACGGTCGCGAGACCGGCACCTGGATCGGCTGGCACGAGAGCGGAAAGAAGCGCTGCGAGGGGCAGTTCATCGCCGGCAAGCGCGAGGGGGAGTGGCGCTTCTACAAGAAGGACAGCGCGCCCTGGATGAGCGTGACCTACCACGAGGGGCGCGAGCTGCGGCCGGCCGAGGCCGAGTGAAGGGAGGACGCCCCGGCCAGCGGAGCAGTCGCCTTCCGATGTGCCCGGGCCCCGGCAACGTGACGTGTGGTCGCGACCGGGGACAGCCGGCGATCACTTCGCCACGCCGTGAACCCGCACCTCGGCGAGGAAGAAGTACTCGGCCTTGGTCTTCTCCACCCGGAGGTAGCGGGCGACCACCGGGGGCGTCACGTCACGGGCGAAGATGGCCCGGTGCGGCGGGGTGACCGTCCCGACCTCGGCGAGGACTACCGCGTTCGACATGTCGGCGCTGCTGGAAGCGCGGATACGGTAGTTCCGCCGGGTGTCCGGCTGGTCATAGCCCCAGCGCGACACCACCTCCACCGCGTCGATCGCGTACGCGGCCTGCAGGTCCACCTGCCAGTAGGCCGCCTTGTCGTCTCCGGTGGGGGACCAGCCGTCATAGGCGTTGTCGTTGTTGGCCAGCGCGGCGCCGTGGCCGGCGTCGTACACCGACGAGGCGACCGCCGGCTTGCCCACGACAACGTTGGGCGATCGAAGCGGTGACCCGGCTGCCGCGCGCAGCGTCACCGGGGCGGCGGTCGCCGCCTGGGGTGTCTGCACCTGGTTTGAGGGATCGATGGGCTGCGGGGTGTAGAGCAGCGGGTCGTTGGTGTAGTTGAGACCGACGACATTCGACACGGCCACCGGTGGGAAGACCTGCACGTAGAGCCAGTAGGTGCGCTCGACGTCGGTGCCCGGCTCCTTCGGCGGCACCAGGACCAGGTTTTCCGACACGGTCCAGCCGCTGGAGCCGTTGTCGAGATACAGGTTACCGTACGGCGAGCCCTGGTCGGCGATCACGTTGCCCGACATTGTCGAGCCCGGCTGGGCGCCCAGCACGTAGATGCCTCCACCGTCGCGCAGTCGGCGCATGTGGTGGCTGATCAGGTTCTGCTCGACCACGTTCTTCTGCGAGGTCGACGGCGTGGTGTAGCCGCCCGAGCCGCCGGGGTCCACCGAGCCCCAACCCCAGCCGAGCGAGATCCCGGTGTAGGGCACGTCGAAGATCTCGTTCTGCGAAAACGTGGTGTGCGTCGTGTAGCCCGCGAAGAGGGCGACCATGTCGAAGTACTCCTCGCCGGTGCGGGTGACATAGCA
>Ga0316576_10002656_pt1 | contig 10214 bp, 9 predicted proteins | sample S0NA_FD_203075 | JGI IMG/M metagenome (GOLD analysis project Ga0316576, IMG submission 203075) | Rhizosphere microbial communities from salt marsh grasses in Alabama, United States - S0-2_050615r3r5 | ecosystem: Host-associated > Plants > Roots > Rhizosphere | place: USA: Alabama | collected... | reverse complement strand
TTGCGGAACCCCTTCTCGAAGAGCTGGTAGTCGTCGATCCTCCCGATCTCCACCTCGAATCCGTTGCGAAAGGTCACCTCCACCTCGGCGTCGAGAGCCCAGGCCCGCAAGGTGCCGTCGTGGCTGTAGAAGCGGTTGTAGTTCGCCCCCGCCTCGACCTTCTCCACCGGTCCGTTCTCGATCCAGAAGTTGCGGGTGAGGTTCGTGTCGAACTCGCGCCGGTCGTCGTCCCGGAGGAAGCCGACTGCGTTGAAATCCTCGCTGATTCCGGGGTCGAGGTTCGTATAGCGGACGTGAAAGTGGGTCCGGGCGCTGTCGTACGAGGGACGCACGAACCACGCCAGGCCGCCCTTCGCGGTGGGGCCGTGAACGCTCAGGAGCTGCCCGGTGAAGCCCAGCGTCTCGGTGAAGAAGAGCGTCGTGTCGACCCCGACGGAGCCCTGGTCGATGCCGCCGCGCCGACGGTTGCCGCCGAGCAGGCCGACCGTCGACCCGCCGGGGAGCGTCCGCTGGAGGCGCCCGATGCCGTAGTGGACCCGGATGGTGTCGTCGAAGCCTTCGATCGGCTGGCTTTCCGACGCGACGATGGCCGAGAAGTCCGTCCTTCCCACGGTGCCGATGGCCTTCGTGCCCCAGGTGATGTCCCCGATCCGACGGCTGTAGAACTGTCGGATGCGCTGCTGGTACATCTCGCTGCCCTCGAGGAAGAAGGGCCGCTTCTCGGGGATGAAGAGCTCGAAGCGCGTGAGGTTGATGACCTCCACGTCGGCTTCGATGAGAGCGAAGTCGGGGTTCGCCGTGGCGTCCACGGCGACCGCGCTCGAAGGGCGCCAGCGGGCATCTCCACCGATCTCGAGGTCGGTCTTCTCCCCCTCTTCCGCCGCGGCGAGGCCATAGGGGATCAGCTGCCACGACTTCTCTTCTCGCGACCCGAGCTTCAGGCCGGTGAGCGTGCCGAAACGGGAAACCCGGAACGGGTCCTCGGCCGGCCCCGACCACAACGAGACCTCCAGACGCCGCGGGACCGTTCGCATCAGGCTCAAGCCCCAGGTGCGATCCTCGCCGGGCTCGAACCTCAAGATCGCGAACGGGATCTCGAACTCCGTGGTCCACCGGTCCCCGTGGCGTCGGGAAGCGCAGGCCCAGGCCTCGTCCCAGACCTCGTCGGTGGTGCGCCCGTTGTCGGCAATCCGGGCATCCCACTGAGTCGCGAGGGGATTGGTGGCAAAGCCGTAGGCGGTGCGCCCGTCGAGGAACGTGTCCAGGACCACGCCCACCGCGTCGTCGTCGCCCAGGTCCCCGTCGCGGCGGGTCACCGCCGCCGCCAGGCGGTCGGGATCGGGGTCGTAGCTTTCAAATGCCACGTAGAGGGCGGCGTTCGTCTGGCCGATGCGGACGACCGTACGAAACGGCGAGGGCTGCCCGAACTCCGGCTCGATCTGGATGAAGTGCCCGTCGACGACGGCGGCCCCCGCCCACTCGACCTCGGTGACGTCGCCGTCGATCACCGGGGGCGCGGGCAGAAGCGTGGCGGTGGTGCTCGGAGCGTCGGCGGCGCTCGCGGTGGCTGCCGTCAGCGCCATGCCGGCCAGGAGCCCCGCGGTGATCGTCCTTCCCCCCACGCCTGCTTTATACCTCGACGACACGAGCATCCACGAAGCGCGCCGGGACAAGCGTGGTCGAGTCGCGCCTTTGGCGCCGGCGCGGAGGCACGGCTCCACAGGGCCCGGATCGAACCTCCGGCTCCTGGCCCGGTCGTGATATGAACTGTCCCGACTCCCATCTTCCAATCGAGGGAAGAAGAGATGGCCAGAACCAGCGGGATCCCGCCCCGGCGGGCGGCCGAGGAGATGATCGCGACGATGCGAAGGAGGGCGGATCCCGGCCGGGCGGCGTCCGACCAGCGATACTTCAAGGAGCCCGTCGAGCTCTACGGTCTCTCGACGCCCGTCGCCAGGAAGATGCTCAAGGACCTGCTGGGGCAGGTGAAGGGATCCTGGACCCTGCGCGACGCCGTGACCTTCTGCAATGCCATGGTGAGGGACCCGCACCTCGAGCCCCGAGGGATGGGCTTCCAGGCGGTGGCCGCCTTCGTCGGCGAGGCCGGCCCCGAGCTGGTCAAGGACGTGCGGCGCTGGCTCGAGAGGTCGTGCGGCAACTGGGCCCTCGTGGACAACCTGGCCCCGTCGGTGCTCGCCCCCCTGGTGGAAGAGCACCCCGACGTCATTCCGGAGATCGTGGCCTGGACCCGGTCGCCCAGTCTCTGGCTGCGTCGCGGCGCGGTGGTGACCTTCGTTCCCCTCGCTCGCCACGGACAGTGCCTGGACACGGCCTACGACGTGGCCTCGCGGCTCTTCGAGGACCGCGAAGACCTCATGCGCAAGGCCGTCGGTTGGCTGCTGCGGGAGGCCGGCAAGTCCGACATGCCGCGCCTGGAGCGGTTCCTCAGAGCCGAGGGACCGAAGATCCCACGCACGACGGTCCGCTACGCCATCGAGCGCTTTCCCCGGGACGAGCGGAAGCGCCTGCTCGAGGCGACACGCTCGTAGCCCGACCGGTCGTCTGGCCGGCGTTCAGCGCGGGTTGGGGGTGGAGTAATGGCCGTGGAGCACCTTCCACGCACCGTCCCTCTGGACGAAGACCAGGGAAACGGCGAAGGGCCCGCTGAGGCGGCGGCCGTCTCCGAGGGTGACCGTGGAGGTGCCGTTCCCGGTGAGGAGCGCGGCCTCATCGGAGATCACGGTGACGTCCTCACTCTGGTAGACGCGCTCCACGCTGGCGACTCCTTCGAAGCCACGCTCGACGACCTCGAAGGCCTCGGCTCGGCTGGGAAACAGCCGTCCGTCCTGGATGACCGGCCCTCGAGCCTCGTCGAGGATGAAGGAGAAGAAGGAGTTGGCGTCCAGCGCCTCGGCCGCCACCTTCATCTCGTGGTGAGCCTTCAGGACCGCCTTCTCCACCGCCGCGGTGTCGCCATCCCCGGCGGCGCCGGTGGGGGCCGAGGCCAGGACGAGCAGCAGGACGGAGCCGAATCGAATCCAACGTGTCATGTCGGTCTCCTCGTGGGTTGACGGCCCGCATTGTGCATCAACTCCGGGTCCGCGTGCGCACGCTCCGACGTCTTCACGAGTCCAGGGAAAGACCCGTCCCGCGTCCGACTAAAGATTCGGCTCGCCCGGGGGATGGGCGGCGAGTCCAGCGGCGGGGTCCGCACGCCGGACGCGGGACGGAAGGGGGAAAGGGAGAATGCATCAAGGCGTGAATCGTCGGTGCCTTCCCCAGCTCAAGTCTCCTCTCAGCGGGTGGTCGCGGGCCATAGAACTGATGAGCCATCTTCGTGCGCCCTCCGGATCAACTGAGGGTAGTCATTTTGGTGACTAAGAATGATCCGCGATGAATGGGTGTTCCCGTTTCCGGACTGCGGGGAAGGAGGGCCCCGGAGGATCAGGGGGACGGCCTTCCCGGCGCCGGCCCCGGTCGCGGGCCATAATCAACCCGTGGCCCTCGCCGACAAGCTCGAGCAGCTCCCGGCTCGACCCGGGGTCTACCTGTTCAAGGGCCGGGGGGGCACGGTCATCTACGTGGGAAAGGCCCGGGTGCTCCGCGACCGGGTGCGGTCGTACTTCCAGGCCTCGCGTCCCACCGAGCTCCACAAGAGCCGCATGGTGGGGGACATCGCCGACCTCGAGCTCGTGGTCACCGACTCCGAGATGGAGGCCCTGGCCCTCGAGAACAACCTGATCAAGCGGCACAAGCCGCTCTACAATCTCCGCCTCCGCGACGACAAGAACCACCCCTACCTCCGCCTCACCCTGCGCGAGGACTACCCGCGCCTCTACGTGGTGCGCCGGCCGTCGGAGGACGGCGACGCCTACGGTGGGCCCTACATCCCGGCCAAGCTGGGCCACAAGACCGCAGGGCTGGTGCGAAAGCTCTTCGGGATCCGCTCGTGCAAGGAGACCCTGAACGGCCGGCGGCCCCGGCCGTGTCTGCAATACCAGATCAAGCGTTGCCTGGCCCCGTGCGTCGCCGAGGTGTGCTCCCTCGAGCGCTACCGGCAGTCGTGCGAGGACGCCCGTCTCTTCCTGGAGGGGCGCACGGAGGAGGTCGTGCGCCGCCTGCGCGCCGACATGGAGCGAGTGGCCGCCGAGGAGCGCTTCGAGGAGGCGGCCTCCCTGCGCGACCAGGTGCGGGCCCTCGAGCGCCTGGAGACGCCGCAGAAGATCACCACCACCGAGCTCGAGGAGCGGGACCTCTTCGCCGTCCACGTGGAGGGCGAGCGGGCCGCGGTCCAGGCGTTCTCGGTCCGCGACGGCAAGGTCGTGGCCCGCGAGGGCTTTCTACTCGACCGCCTCACCGAGCCGGAGACGGTCCTCTCCACGACCCTCCAGCAGTTCTACGCCGACGGCCGGTACGTCCCCCGCGAGATCCTGCTCCCGGTGGATGTGCCGGATCGCGAGCTGCTCGAGTCCTGGCTGGGCAAGCGCCGAGGAACCCGGGTCCACATCCGCACCCCCCGGCGGGGGGAGAAGCTCCGGCTCCTCGACCTCGTGGTCCGCAATGCCCGCCTCGCCTTCGAGCTCGAGTGGAAGCACCCGCGGCAGCAGTCGCGGGAGATCATGCGCGCCCTGGGCGACCTTCTCGATCTGGAGGTCGAGCCTCGCCGCATCGAGTGCTTCGACATCTCCAACATCCAGGGCTCCGACATCGTGGCGTCCATGGTCGTCTTCGAGGAAGCCCTTCCCCGGAAGTCCGACTACCGGAAGTTCCGGGTGAAGGGCGTCTCGGGGAACCCGGACGACTTCGCCTCCATGCGCGAGGTGGTGGGCCGGCGCTACCGCCGACTCCTTGAGGAAGGGAGGGATCTTCCCGAGCTCGTCCTCGTCGACGGTGGCAAGGGCCAGCTCGGGGCCGCGGTCGAGGCCCTCGAGGAGCTCGGCCTCGGCGATCAGCCGGTGGCCAGTCTCGCCAAGCGCGAGGAGCTCCTCTTCGTCCGGGGGAAGGACCTGCCCCTCGCCCTGCCACGCTCCTCTCCGGTGCTCCAGCTCGTTCAGCGCGTCCGGGACGAGGCCCACCGGTTTGCCATCGGGTATCACCGGAAGACCCGCTCGAAGCGGACCCTCCGCTCGGAGCTCGATGACATCCCTGGCGTGGGCCCGGCCAAGCGACGCAAGCTCCTGTCGGCCTTCGGCTCCCTCCGGGGCGTCCGGGGGGCGACGGAGGCCGAGCTGACCACGGTGGTGGGCCCGGCCATGGCCGCGCGGGTGCGGGCCCACTTCGACGGGTCGCGACGCTAGTGCGCCGAGGCGCTCGGGACGAGCGCCGTGAGGTCCCCGGGTAGCAGGTTCCGTCCAGAGGGGGCAGCGACTACAATCCCGTCGTCCAGCGAACGAGGAGAGTGCCAGTGGGCAACAAGGGCGGAGTCATGGTGCATGTCGAGAACGACGAGGTCGGGGCGCGAATCGTGATCGGCTTCCTGGAGTCGCAGGGGATCGAGGCGCGGATGTCCGAAGACGACGCGGGGGACCAGATCCCATCGCTCGAGAGGACTCAGGGGGTGAAGGTGTTCGTCTCGGCCGAGGACGCGGAACGGGCCAGGCAGCTGCTCGAGGAGCGCGACACCGGGAGCGAAGACGAGGACGAATAGGCCAGGAGCGCTCTCGCCGCCCCCGCCGCACGCCGGGGCGCCGGTGCCAGGCACCCCGGCGACACCGTCAGTCGCAGGCCGAGGCTACGGGGCCTGGCCCTCCTGCTGCCTCGCCTCGAGCTCCTTCAGCTCTCGCTGGTAGGCCTTCCAGCCGGGACACCAGCCCGTGTGCCAGCGCCACAGGCGCGCCAGCAGCTTGTCGGGGTGGGCCTCGGCGTACGCCCGACCCTTGCACGTGGCGCAGTTCGACTTGATCTCGGTCTCGCTCATGTCGTCCTCACTCGTTGTGGACGCGAAACGTCCGCCCGTTGTTCCAGGTTGGTGGACCGATCATGATCCCGCGGACGGAGTCGGGAAGCTCTGGTCCCAGCCGGCGACGGTCGAGGACGAGCCGTCTTTCCGGTCCCGGGTCAGCACCTTCTCGACGCGCTCGACATCGATCCGGAGCACGCCGTTCGAGTCCGCCGCCGCCTTCGGGTCGTACTCGAGGGGGCTCACCACGCGGCGGAGCACCTCCTTGAGGGCGCGAGCCCCGAGCCGCGGCTGCCGAGCCGCTTCCCTGGCAATGCGGCGCGCGGCCTCCTGCGTGACCTCCAGCTTCACTCCGAAGCTCGCGAAGTAGGTCTGCGACTGCCGGAGCCCGGAGTGGGTGCCCTCGGCCAGGATCCGCAGGAGCTGGTCCTCGCCCAGGGCCTCGAGGAGGACGACGGCGTCGAAGCGCGAGAGGAACTGGGGGCTGACGCCGTACTCGAACAGGTCCTCGTGCTTGAGCCAGTCGCGCAGGACGAAGTGCAGCTCCTCGTGGGCACGCCCGGTCTCGTCCACCACCGTCACCGGCTTCAAGGCGCCCTGGTCCTTCCCGTAGGTCACGCGCTCGTAGACCGCGTCGTAGAGACCCTCGAAGGCCCCGGCGCAGACGAACAGGAGGCCGCTGGAGTCCACGTTGAGCGTGGCTCCGCCCGCCCAGTCGGGGAGGGTGAAGGGCACCGCCTCGTTCTCGATGAGGGTGAGCAGGGCCTCCTGGGCCCGGATGCCGGAGATGTTGGGCTGTCCTCCCACGTGGCTGCGGATCTTGTCCACCTCGTCGACGAACACCAGGCCGTGGGTCGCCTGCTCGAGCAGCCTCTCGACGGAGGCGTCGGCGCCGAGCTGCTGCCGCGCCCTGTCCAGGAGCCGCATGAGGAGCTTCTCGCCGGGGTGCCCGAGCTCGGCCTCCTCGCCCAGGACGTTGGCGTGGACCCGAATCACGGTGGAGCGGCTGGCGAGGGCGGGGTTGGCGGCCAGGAGCTCCTCCACCGCGCCCATGAGTGTCGTCTTGCCCGATCCGGAGGAGCCGATCAGGAGGATGTTGCCGACGTTGAGGCCGGCCAGCTTCTTGGCCAGGGCCACCGACATCTCCCGGACCGCCTCCTGCTGGCCGATGATGCGCTTCTCGAGGGCGGCGGCGATCTGGGTGGGGGCGGGTGGCGTGCTCACGGGGGGATTGTAGCCCCAGGTGAACCCCTGGCGGCCCCGTGCTAGCATCACGGTTTCGTCCCCTCGAAGGAGCCTGCCCCTGAACGCCGAGACCCTCGCCGTTGGCCTGACCGCCTACATCGTCCTGCTCTTCAGCCTCTCCGTGCACGAGTCGGCCCACGCGTGGACGGCCCTGAGGGAGGGGGACCCGACCGCCCAGTCCATGGGGCGCATCAGCCTGAACCCCCTCGTTCACATGGACCTCGTCGGGACGGTGATCCTGCCCCTGCTCATGATCTTCAGCGGCACGGGCTTCCTCTTTGGATGGGCGAAGCCCTGTCCCGTCGATCCGCGCCGTTTCCGCCACCTGAAGCGTGGCCAGATCGTCGTCTCCGGAGCGGGCCCCCTGTCCAACCTGCTGCTGGCGTTGTTGTTCACACTGGTCGCCCTGGTCGTGGTACGGATCATCCCGGCGCCCGTGCCCCCCGCAGTGGCGCTGGGCCTCAAGTTGAGCATCGGCCTGAACATCGTTCTGGCCATCTTCAACCTTGTGCCGCTGCCCCCGCTCGACGGTTCCCACATCCTCCAGTGGGCCCTGCCGAACGGCCTGGGTCACCGCTTCGTTCGAGCGATTGGCCCGTACGGCGGTCTCATACTCCTGGCCCTCGTGATGACGGGGGTGCTCTGGACGGTGATCGGACCCATCGTGGACGTCGTTCAGGGCTTCCTGTTCACTCTCGCCCACCTCTGAGGACACCATGCCCAGACCCCGCATCCTCTCTGGCATGCGCCCCACCGGGGCGCTCCACCTCGGCAACCTCATGGGGGCCCTCGACAACTGGGTGCGCCTCCAGGAGACCTACGAGTGCTTCTTCTCCATCGTCGACTGGCACTCGCTCACCACCGACTACGCCGACCCCTCGGGGATCCGCGACAACGTGGTCGAGGTAGCGACGGACTGGCTGGCCGCGGGCCTCGACCCGGAGCGGTCGACCCTGTTCATCCAGAGCCAGGTGCCGGAGCACGCCGAGCTCCACCTGCTCCTGTCCATGGTGGTCCCGGTGCCGTGGCTGGAACGGGTGCCCACGTACAAGGAGCAGCAGCAGCAGCTCACCGGGAAGGACCTGTCCACCTACGGCTTCCTCGGGTACCCCCTGCTCCAGACCGCCGACATCATCATCTACAAGGCCGACGCGGTCCCGGTGGGGGAGGACCAGGCCGCCCACGTGGAGCTGACGCGGGAGATCGTCCGGCGCTTCAACAACTTCTACGGCCCGGTGTTCCCCGAGCCGAAGACGCTGCTGACCGAGGCGAAGCGCATCCCGGGTACCGACGGGCGGAAGATGTCGAAGTCGTACGACAACGCCGTGTACATGAAGGACGACGCCGACACCGTCCGGCAGAAGATCAATCCCATGATCACCGACCCCGCGCGCATGCGGCGCAAGGACCCCGGCACACCCGAGAAGTGCCCCGTCTTCGACCTGCACAAGGCGTTCTCCCCGAAGGAGACGCGGGACTGGGCGGCGGAGGGGTGCCGGACCGCCGGCATCGGTTGCCTCGACTGCAAGGCGAAGCTGACCGATCACATGCTCGAGCGTCTGGCCGACATCCACGCGCGGCGGCCCGAGTTCGCCTCGCGCCCGGACACCGTTTGGGACATCCTTCGGGAGGGTTCGAAGAAGGCCCGTGCCGTCGCCCAGGCCACGATGAACGAGGTCCGGGAGGCGATGAAGATCGACTACCGGAACGCGTGAGCGACGAGCCCAAGCCGCAGCCCGGGACGGCCGACGGTCCGTCCGCGCCCGGTGAGCATCGCCCCGACGAGACCGCCGCCGAGGTGGCGGAGGCGACCGCCGGAACGAGCCGCGACCCGGAGGAGACGCCGGGCTCGTCGGAGGACGAGCCGTTCCCTGCCGGCGAGGACGCCGCGTCGCCCGGCCCGGAGCCCGGGGCGCCCCCATCCGAGGAGGGCGACACGCCCGGCGGGCCGCATCGCGTCACCGTTCCCGAGGGCGTCGAGTCCACCCTGCCCGAGGACGTTCCCCGCATCCAGCTTCCGCTCTTCGAGGGGCCTCTCGACCTGCTTCTGTACCTGATCCGGCGCGAGAAGCTCGACATCCACGACATCCCCATCGCTCCCATCACCCGCGAGTACATGGAGTACCTCGACCTGATGCGGGAGCTGAACCTCGACGTCGCCGGCGAGTTCATGGTGATGGCGGCGACGCTCATCCACATCAAGTCCAAGATGCTCGTCCCGATCGAGCCCACCGAGGCGGAGGGCGAGGAGGAGTACGTCGACCCCCGGGAGGAGCTCGCCCAGAGGCTCCTCGAGTTCCAGCGATACAAGGAGGCGGCGGGCATCCTGCACCAGCAGGCCCAGATCCGCGCGGCCCAGTGGACGCGACCGGACACCGTGATCCCGAAGTTCGACGACGCGGGCGAGGAGATGCTCGAGGCGGGGCTGTACGATCTCATTGCCGCGTTCAAGGAGATGCTCGACCGGCGCAAGGCGCTTCTCGACCACGAGGTCGAGACCGAGGGCCCGAGCATCGAGGATCGGATGATCGAGCTCCTGGCCATGATCGGCGAAGGTGAGTCGCTGGAGTTCCTGGAGCTGTTCGCGTCGCTCGAGACCAAGGCCGCGATGATCGTGACGTTCCTGGCCCTGCTGGAGCTGGTGCGGATGAAGCGGGTGCGCGTGTACCAGCGGGGGATGTTCGGGGCGATCCGTGTCTTCCGCCCGGTGGGACCGCCGGCCGAGGGGTCGCCGACCCCGGCAACGTAGGAGAGAACCGTTGGACGAGAAGGAAGACAGAAGCGAGGAGACGAGGGCCCCCGAGGCGTGCGAGGTGTCCGGAGAGAGCTCCCCCGGTCCCGAGGCCCCGGCCGGCGACGACGCCGGGCCGGGCGACGAGCGTGCCGATGTCGAGGAGGGCTCCGTGCTCCCGGCCCGGGAGGTGCGGGCCATCGTGGAGGCGCTCGTCTTTGCCTGCCCGCAGCCGATCACCCCGCGGGAGATCGGCCGCGTGCTCGTCGGTGTTCCCCGGGAGGACTGGCAGCGCGAGCTCGAGGCGCTCCGCGAGGACTACCGCCGTGACGAGCGGGG
>Ga0316576_10002655_pt1 | contig 10215 bp, 10 predicted proteins | sample S0NA_FD_203075 | JGI IMG/M metagenome (GOLD analysis project Ga0316576, IMG submission 203075) | Rhizosphere microbial communities from salt marsh grasses in Alabama, United States - S0-2_050615r3r5 | ecosystem: Host-associated > Plants > Roots > Rhizosphere | place: USA: Alabama | collected... | reverse complement strand
GCATTCGATCAGGTACCCGAAGACGTCCGCCGGCGACAGTCCCGAGACTTCACACATGTGATCGATCTCCATCGGCGAGTAGGCGTGGAGGTGGATCTGCGGTGCGACGCTCTTGGCCAGCTTCAGCCAGCCCCCGTAGTCCTCGAGCGTCAGATCAGGATGTATGCCGCCCTGCATGCAGATCTCGGTTGCGCCGAACTCGACGGCCTCCTCCACACTCGCCACGAACTCGGCCTCGCTCGTCTCGTAGGCATCCGGCGAGCGCCTGCCCTGGCCGAATCCGCAGAAGGCGCATCCCACGGTGCAGATGTTGGTGAAGTTGATGTTGCGGTTGACCACGAACGTGGCCGTGTCGCCCGCCAGGTCCGACCGCAGCCCGTCGGCCGCCACGCGCATCTGCTCGATCACCTCGGGCCTGGTCTCGGCGAACAGGGCGGTCAGCTCGTCCTCGCTCAGCTTCGCCCCCTCCCTTCCCTTGGCGATCGCCTCGAACGCGAGCCCCGGATCGATCCTCTCCTCGCTGATCCGGCCCGAGCCGAGACGGGGTATGAAGCTCCAGTACTTCAGCTTGATCACGTCAAGCACCCCCTGCTCCATCCATTCCGAATTCATGTATTTCGGGTAGACGCAGAGCCGCTCGGTGAGGGCCTGCCCGCGCGGAGCGAGCTCCTTGCGCACCTGGTTCGGGCTCGGGAAGGGATGTTCGGGCGAGATGTGATCGCCGTTGGCCGACAGCCCTCCGAGATCACTTGCCCCGGCATCGATCAGCTCCGGCCACCAGTCCGAGAGGTTCGGCGGAACCTGGACCCCGACGTCCGGCATCAACCGTGCCGTCTCGGTGATCAGGAACCGGAGATCCTCGATCGTGATCGGGCAGGCCCAGTCGGGGAGTTCCACCTCCCTCCCGGCAACGGAGGGATCACCTTCGTCCCCGGAGCCGCCGGCCGCGGTCGACAGCCCGCTGTCGAGGCTTGCCGTCGGCCTGCCCTCCCCGCGCCAGCGACGGTCAGATGCCTCGGCCGCGATGTCGGCCGGCTCCTGCCCGTAATAGCGCGGATGCGGCACGAAGTTCTGGATGATCACTTCCTGGATGTGGCCGTAGCGGTCGTCGAGCCGGGCGATCGCCTCGAGCGACTCGATCCGCTCCTGCGGCGTCTCGCCTATCCCAACGAGGATCCCGGTCGTGAAGGGGATCTTCAGACGTCCCGCGGACTCGATCGTGGCGAGCCGGTGGGCCGGATGCTTGGTCGGCGAACCGGCATGCACAGTCTGCATCAGGCGCTCCGAACTCGACTCGAGCATCAGTCCCTGCGAGGCGGTGACCTCGCGCAGCCGGGCGAGATCGCGCTCGGAGACCGCGCCGATATTCGTGTGAGGCAGTATTCCGCGATCGAGGGCGCGCTCGCAGGCCCAGATCACGTATGCGGTGAAATCTTCGTGTCCCCATGCCTTGAGTTGCTCAGCGACGACGGGGTTCACTTCCGGCTTCTCGCCGGTCAGGAACAGCAGTTCCTTGGCCCGGCGCCTGACGGCCTCGTCGAGGCGCCGCTCGACCTCCTCCGGCGGATGGATGTGCGCCTGATGAGTGGCGAAGGCGCAGTACTTGCAGTAGCACTGGCAGGTCCGCGACAGCGAAATCGTGTAATTGCGGGAGAAGGTGATCCGGCGCATCTGACACGCAACCTAGCGCAGCACATCACGGAGCCGGTACCTGCAAGGGAAAGGGGCCGCGTCGCGGCCCCTTTCCAGAGTCATTTCCGGCGCCAGGTTGGCGCGACCTCAAGTCAGGTCTGGGTCCCCGGCGCCACTCCGGTTTCCCCCGAAGCATCCGAGCCCGATATCACGAACCTGTAGAACAGGAAGGCGAGCGCGCCACCGACCAGAGGCGCGAGGATGTAGACCCAGGCATCGGTGAAGTCGCCTGAGACCAGCGCGGGTCCGAACCAGCGGGCCGGGTTGACGGAGGCTCCGGTCAGCGGACCGAAGACCATTCCGATCGCGGCGAACGTGAGGCCGATGGCCAGCGGAGCCCACTCCTTCTTGGCCCGGATCCCTAGCGCGACGGCGAGCACGGTCAGCACAAGCAGGAAGGCGCCGAGCGCTTCGACGACGAAGCCCTGAGTCGCGCCGCCGAGCAGCGGACTGATCTTCGCGGCGCCGTAGTCCGAGGCGCGGCCTTCGTCCTCGAGAAGGCCCTTGGTCAACAGCGCTCCGAGCACACCACCGGAGAGCTGGGCCAGCACGTAGATGACCGCGTCGACGGCAGCGATCTTCTTCATCAGCGCGGCGCCCAAAGTGACAGCCGGGTTGAAGTGCCCGCCGCTGGCGATTCCGATTCCGATGATCAGCACACAGAGGATGAAGCCGTAGGTCAGTCCGACGACCGCGAAATCAGACCCGAACTGGGCCGTATCGCCCGCAGCGATGAAGAGAACCCCGACGGCGGTGATGAAGAAGACGAGGAAAAACGTCCCGACGAGTTCTGCGATGTATGCGGAAAGACCGCGATCTTCCATGTAGATCAAACCTCCCGTGGCGTGTGTAAGTGGCTTCTCACCGTTGCCCGATGAATGCGGGCAGTCTAGCCATCCCGCATCTCGGAGCACCGGTGGCTGAGAATCTGGGATGCATCCGGCGCGAGTCTATATCCAGTGGGCACGACGCGAAAGTCAGAGCAGGCGGGCCACGAGCTCTGGCAGCTCCCGCGCCATCCTCGACCGGGGGACGACCAGATCGATCCCGGCCGCGGTCGCGGCGCTCCGGGTCTCGACGTCGACGTGTGAGTAGAACCCGAGCGCGGGAACCGGCAGTTCCGCGATCTCTGCCGGGTCTACGGCCTCGAGATCGCAGACGACGAGGTCAACTCCCGCCGGCAGCCTGACCGGGGAACCGGCGCCGACGGGCACCACCTCGTGGCCCGCGGCGGTCAGCGAGCCGGCCACCCTGCTGGCGAGCATCAGGTCCGGGACGGCGGATGCGACGAGGGCCACGGCCGGAAGATCAGAGCGAGCGCCGGATACGGAACTCTTCGCGCACGCTCTCGGGTCGTCCCCACATCTGCACCACTTCCGAGCGGCCTTCGCGAACCTCGCGGAGACGGATCTCCCCGGTGAATCCCCTCGAATCGAGCTTCTCGAGGGTCCCCATGACGGTCTCGGGCGCGGCGGCATGCCCGAAGCTGTGGGCGACCGGGATCCTCCAGTGCCAGTCGGCCTTCGAGTAGGGCTGCGCGTTGACAAGGCTCAGCAGCACCGATCCGTCGATGTAGCGCGATTCGTCGTCGATTCGCAGATCGAACTCGAGGTCGGTCCAGTCGGCCGGCAACGAGTCGAGTACCTCCTGGAAGTCCTGGGCGAACGGCATGGCCGAAGCCTAGCGATAACGGCGCCCGCGTAGAATCGGTCGCGTGAAGACCGAGTTGAGGCCCGACATCGACGCCGAGTACCGCCAGGTCCGCGAAGAATGCGGACTGCTGCTGCGTTCGAGATCGGCGATCGAGGTCAGTGGAGCCGAGGCAGGCGAGTACCTGCAGGGCCAGGTGACCAACGACGCCGAAGGACTGCCGGTCGGCGACGGCTGCTACGCGTTGCTGCTCGACCGTAAAGGCCACATTCAGGCTGATATGCGCATCCTTCGTCTTGACACGGACCGCTACCGGATCGACACCTCGCCCGCGGCCGGCCCGGCTCTGCTGAAGCACCTCGACATGTACCGGATCGGACGCGACGTCGAGGTCAGGGGAGAGGCGGTCTCGGCCATTTCACTGCTCGGACCCGGCTCGGTCGCCGTGACCGGCCTGGCCCCGGGCGATGAGTTCGCTTCGACGCAGACCACGATCGCGGGTGTCGAGTGTCTGGCCGTGGCAACGGTCCACGGGATCGACGTGCTGTGCCCGCCCGGCGATTCGGCCGCCGTGCGCGACCAGCTGACGGCCGACGGTGCCGTTCCGGTGTCAGAGGCCGCGGCCGAGATACTTCGAGTCGAAGAGGGTCGACCGTCGCTCGAGAAAGAGCTGGCAGCCGGGCCGATGCCGGCCGAGGCCGGCCTCGTCGAGAGGGCGGTCGATTTCAGCAAGGGCTGCTACATCGGCCAGGAACCCGTCGCTCGCCTCCATTACCGGGGAAAGCCCAATCGCCACCTCCGGGGCCTGCGCACCCGAGGTCCGTTGGCTGACGGCGACGTAGTGCGGCTCGGCGAGCGCGAGCTGGGAAAGGTCGGTACCGCGGTCATCTCACCGGCCTCCGGCCGGATAGCGCTGGCGATCCTCCGCAAGGAGGCCGAGCCGGGCTCGACAGTGAGCGTCGAGACCGCAGACGGCGAGGTCGCCGCCACGGTCGTAGAGCTTCCCTTCCCGGCGGGGGCAGAGCGTTGAGCGCCCGCCACCAGGGCCTGGGCGGCAAACCGCTCGGCGCAGACAGCCCGCTGTTCGGCGGTACCGAGAGTGGGAACGGCAACGGCCGGCCGGACGATCCGAGGCCGGCGCAGAAGCCGATTCCGCCGTGGGATCCGAGGGCCGATGAGTACGCATCGGAATCTGCGGCGGGCGATATCGAGACCCCGGAGCAGGCCGAGGCGGCTCTGGCCGAGCTCAGAGCGCTGCTGCCGGCCGACGAAACGGAGCGCAACCTCGATGACTGGGGTCGCTCCGAACGCGTCGTATCGCTGGTCGAGCCAATTCTGAACTTCTACTACCGCCGCTGGTTCCGGGTCGAGACGAGCGGGATCGAGAACATCCCGTCCCGTGGTGGAGCGCTGCTGGTCTCCAACCACTCGGGCGCCCTGCCGCCCGACGGTCCGATGATCATGCAGGCGATCCGCAACGAGCACAGCAACCCGAGGCCGCTGTACATGCTGGGAGAACACTGGTTCAAGGGCTATCCGGGCGTGTCGATGCTGGTCAACAAGGTCGGGCTCGTGCCGGCGCACAAGGAGAACGCGCAGCGCCTGCTCCATGACGAGGGCCGCCTCGCGATCGTTTTCCCCGAGGGCCAGAAGGCGACTCGAAAGCTCTACTGGCAGCGCTACCGCCTGCGGCGCTTCGGGCGGGGTGGCTTCGTCCGCACCGCCATCCGGGCACGTGTGCCGATCGTGCCGATCGCCCTGATCGGTGCCGAAGAGTCGATGCCGATCTTCGCCCACCTGTCACTGATGAAGAAGCTGACGGGCCTGATCTACTTCCCGGTCACGCCGTCTTTCCCTCACTTCGGGCTTGCCGCACCGTTGATGTACATGCCGGCGAAGTTCCGAATTCACTTCATGGAGCCGATCGACATGTCCGAATACCCGGTCGAGACTGCCTCCGACCCCGCAGAGATCCAGGTCATCGCCGAGCGGATCCGGCGGTCGATCCAGATCGAGCTCGAGGAGATGCTCCAGGACCGCAAGTCGGTCTGGACCGGATGACGCCCCGGTGTCGGGTACATTGCGTCGTGTGAGGGGAACCATGTCCTGCATCGGCTTGCTGGTCCTGGCCGGACTTCTGGCGGCCGGCTGCACCGCCGAGAGCCGTCCGAACGATCCCCGGCCCCCCATCGTGCCGGTTGTCAGCGTGGCGGTGACCGAGAAAGGGATCGAAGTGGCGCCGCGAGGAGTCGGCCTGCCCGGAGAGAGCACGCCCAACATCAACCAGAACCGGAACGCGCCGGAGAATCAGGGCGAGCTCGGAGGACCGCTGGTCGTCAACTTCAGGATCTCCAACCAGATCCGGCGCGCAGTACCACTGCGGCTGGAGGGGCCGGTCGAGCGCACCTACGCGCTCGCGCCCGCCTCCCCGGACTCTTTCCTGGTCGGACTCGAGACCGGGATCTACCGGCTCAGCTCTCCCGCCAGCGCCGAAACGGCGCGGCTGCTGGTCGGACCGAGCCGGGTCTCATCCTCCGGCGACCTGCTCACCCCGTAGCCCGGCCGCCGGGTCCGAGCGACGTCGCGCCCTGAGCACCGCCCGGGTCAGCACGCCGTACTTCGGCGACAACAGCAGTGCGAACGCAAAACAGACGGTCGCGACCAGACCCATGGCACCGGCTATCGATGCATCCAGCGCCACGGCCGAGCCATAACCACCTACCGCGCTGATCCAGCCGACCGCCGCGGTCACGATCACCATCGAAAGCAGGCGCGCAGTGAGCAGGTAGGCGGTCACGGCCGGGACGATCAGCATCGTGACGACGAGGATGGCCCCGACCGATTCGAATGCCGTGACCGCGGTAACGGCGACCGCGATGAGCAGCAGCCGGGAGACGAGCTTCGGCGAGATCCCGTTGACCGCCGAGAAAGTCGGATCGAACGTCGACACCTTCAGTTCTTTCCACAGCAGCGTCAGCAACAGCAGGTTGGCCAGCGTCACGCCGGCGAGTAGCGGCAGCGACCTGGCCACCTCGACCCCGAAGATCTCCCACGTGCGGAAGGGCGTGAAGGCGATTTCACCGTAAATAGTCGAATCGAGATCCAGGTGGACTCCCGAAGCGAAGCGCGTCACGCCGATCACGCCGATCGCGAACAGCGCCGGGAAGACGAGAGCGATCGCGGCGTCGGCATGCACCAGGCCCGTATTCCTCAGCATCTCGATACCGATCACGCAGATCACGGCGAACAGCCCTGCGCCGACGATCACAGCCAGCGGCGCCCGCGAGCCGAAGAGAACGAAGACCAGGACGATCCCGGGAAGCACCGCATGCGCCACGGCATCGGAGAGCAGTACCTGCCGCCTGAGCACGAGGAAGGGACCTAGCAGCCCGCAGGAAGTCGCGAGCAGGCCGGCCGTGAGCATGATCGCCAGGTCGTCACTCATCGCCGGCACCCCCTGATATCGCGATCAGCTCTTCGGTGAGATCGTCACCGAGCGTCGCCCTCAGATCCCGCGGGTCGGGTTCACGGGCATCGGGGATCTCGAGCCGCCAACCGTGCTCGAGCCAGGCACTCCAGAGTTCCCGCCGGGCGAGAAGGGCATGCACGGCGGCCGCTCCCGACTCGGAGAGGTGGACGCGATCTCCGTCTCGCACAAGCGCCCCGGCCCGGTCCAGGTCCCGCAACGCACGTCGTACCGTCGCGGTCGAGCGTCCGCTGAGGGTGACGAGCTCCTCCTGCGTCGGCGGAGCCCCCGAGTGAAGCGCGATCTCGAGATCGATCAGGACTCCCTCGTTCGCGGCCCGGCGGCGGTCGCGCAGCACGCGGCCGGCCCGCCAGACGACCCCGCGGCCGGGAGCGAGCAGGACGGCCGTCACCGCGACCGCGAACCCGACCAGGACGATCACCGGGCCGGTCGGCAGCTCGGCCGCGTTGGACAGCAGGGCCCCGGTCGAGCCGACGGCGGCTCCCACGAAGCCGGACACGATCAGAAGCGTCCACAGGCGGCCAGTGAGCTGGCGCGCCGTCACGGTCGGGACCACGAGCATCGCGACCATGAGGATCGCCCCGACCGTCCTGACTCCGATCACGATCGCGACGACGAGCATCGCGGTCATCGCCAGCTCGAGCAGCCTGACCGGGAGACCGATCGACCCGGCGAACTCGAGGTCGAACAGCGCCGCCTTGAGCGGGCGGAAGGCTACGGCCACGAACAGAAGCGAAGCCAGGCAGAGCAGGCCCATGACGAAGAGATCCTGCTCCAGGAGCCCGGCCGCCTGTCCGAAGAGGTAGGTGTCGAGTCCGGCCTGGCTCGAGTTGTTGAAGTTGGCGAGAAAGGTGAGCAGCACTATCCCCAGCGAGAAGAAGCCGGTCAGCACGACGCCGATCGCCGCATCGGGCCGGATCCTGCCGGTGCGCTCGATCAGGAGGATCAGCCCGGCCACGGCGGCGCCGACCGCCAGCGTCGCGGCGTCTTTGGCCCCCGTCGCGATGAAGGCCACGCAGACCCCGGGCAGGGTCGCATGGGAGAGCGCGTCACCGACCAGGCTCCGCTGTCTCAGCACCGCGAAGGCCCCGAGCACACCCGCCGCGACCCCGAGGATCACTGCCCCGATCAGCACGACGGAGTCGGTGTAGTCGAGCGGGATCAGGTCGATCAGCCAATCCACGCCGAGTCCTCCACCCCCTCTTCGCCGCCGACACCACCGTAGGCCCGGCGCAGGGACTCGACCGACAGCGACTCGTCGACCGGCCCACAGGCCACGGTGCGGACGTTGAGCAGCAGAGCCCAGTCGAAACGGGACCGGACCGTGCCGATGTCGTGATGGACGACGATCACCGTGCGTCCGCGACTCGTGAAATCCGAGAGAAGGTCGAGCAACGCCGACTCGGTCCTCGCATCTACCCCTGCGAATGGCTCATCGAGCATCATCACCGGCGCGTCCTGGGCCAGTGCGCGCGCGATGAACACCCTTTGCCGCTGTCCTCCGGAAAGCTCGCCGATCTGGCGTCCTGCGAAACCGGTCATTCGGACCTTCTCGAGAGCCTCGTCGACACGCAGACGGTCCTCTGAACGCAGCCGCCGGATCCATCCGGCCGATCGGTAGCGGCCCATCTCGACGACCTCCCTGACCGTTATCGGGAAATCCCAATCCACCTCGTCGCGCTGCGGCACGTAGGCGACACGGTCGAGGGCCTCGGCCGCCGGGCCGCCGCCGATCAGCACGTGGCCGGCGTCGAGCGGGACCAGGCCGACCGCGGCCTTGAGCAGGGTCGACTTGCCGGCACCATTCGGGCCGACGATCGCCGACAGGGTTCCGGACGGAATCACCGCATCCACGTCCCAGAGCACGGGTCGGGACGAATAGGACGCGGTCAGGCGCCTGACCTCGAGTGCGGGCGCTGCATGACCTCTACCGGCGGCTGTCACCGCAGACCCTCCACGAGCAGGTCGAGGTTCGATTCGAACATGCCGGCCCAGGTCCCCTCGGGCGAGCCGTCGCGTCCGGCGGCATCCGAGAACAGCTCTCCGCCGACCACTGCATCCTGGCCCTTCGTGCGTGCGGACGCCAGCACGGCATCGACGGTCTGGGACGGCACGCTCGACTCGATGAACACCGCCTTCACCCCCCGGTCTGCGATCAGCGCTGCGATCCGCTCGATGTCGGCGGTCGTGGCCTCGGTGGCCGTCGAGAGTCCCTGGATCGCCGCCACTTCAACCCCGTACCTCCGGCCGAGGTAGCGGAACGCGTCGTGCGACGTGACCAGTACCCGCCTGCGCTCCGGTATCACCGAGAGCCGCCGGGCCGCGTCCCGGTCCAGTTCTGCCGCTGCTGCGATGAACTCCCTCGCATTGCGGCGATATCCGGCCTCGCCGGCAGGGTCCACCTCGATCAACCGGTCGCGCACGGTCCTGGCGGCGAAAGTCCAGAGTGCCGGGTCGAACCAGACGTGCGGGTCGTACTCCTCCCCCTCTGCCGCGCCGCCCGGGGCAGCGAGCAGCATCTGTCGCGGGATGTCCTCGGTGACCGCGTAGGCGGGCCGGTTCTCGCCGATCTCCTCGAGCACCTCCTGCATCTTGGCCTCGAGGTAGAGGCCCCCGTAGAAGATCACGTCTGCCTCGCGAAGGTCGTTCACGTCCCCGGCGCTGGCCTTGTAGAGGTGCGGGTCCACCCCCGGCCCCATCAGCGCGCTGACCGAGACCCTGTCCCCGCCGATCTCCCGCACCGTGTCGGTGATGAAGTTGGTCGTGGTGACGACCTTGACGGGTCCGTCGCCCTTCGCCTCCAGCCCGGTGCGCTCGCCGACGTTGCCACAGCCGCCTGCCGTGAACACCACGGCGACGATCAGCCCGCAGAAGGCGGCGCGCCGCCCGAGAGGACCGCGCAGCAATCTCCCCGGCACACGACCCGAGCGGGTGGCCGGGCGGCCGGGCGTCGAATTGTTTCGATCGGTTGGCAATTTTTTGAGTCTAGCCTAAAACTCGTCCGAATGTAGGATGCCACCGACCTTGAAGAACCCGAGAGGAGCGAAGTGCCAATAGATCTCGCAGATGTGAGCAAGCTTGACGTCGAGCCGGGAGAGCTGCCCGAGAAGATGGCCGCGTGGGTGATCCGGGAGGAGACCCAGGGCGAGCCGGTCGACGCATTCAAACTCGAAGAGATCGAAACCCCCGAGCCCGGTGCTTTCGAGGTAGTGGTGCGAGTGATGGCCGCCGGGGTCAACTTCAACAACGTCTGGGCGGCGCTCGGCCAGCCCGTCTCGGTCTTCGGCTACGGCGACCATCCCGAGTTCGGCCACCACATCGGCGGTTCCGACGCTTCGGGAGTCGTCTGGAAGGTCGGTGACGGCGTCACCCGGTGGAAGCCGGGC
>Ga0316576_10002654_pt1 | contig 10215 bp, 8 predicted proteins | sample S0NA_FD_203075 | JGI IMG/M metagenome (GOLD analysis project Ga0316576, IMG submission 203075) | Rhizosphere microbial communities from salt marsh grasses in Alabama, United States - S0-2_050615r3r5 | ecosystem: Host-associated > Plants > Roots > Rhizosphere | place: USA: Alabama | collected... | reverse complement strand
CAGCTGAGCGGGGCCGGGGGGGTCGGCCCAGCCAACCGCCCGGCGGGGGTCGCAGCGCCGCGGGGTTCAGCGCCGCGGCGGGTTCAGCCCAGCCAGCCGCCCGGCGGGGGTCGCAGCGCGGACTTGATCGCGCGCTCCTCGCGGGCCTTCGCGTCGGAGATCGGCAGCCGGGCCACGGTGACGGTCTCGCGGAACGTGGCGCTGGCGAACGACTGCACCCCCGCGCCGAGCGCGAGCGCAGCCCGCTCGCCGAAGCGCAGGTGCCGGTCGTGGCCGAAGCGCTCGACCCGCCGACCCCCCGCCTCCCGCACCTTCTCCGGCACGAGGACCAGGTCCAGGCGCAGGTCCCGCTGGCCCATCGAGGCCATCAGGCGGTGGAACCCGGCGACCATGGCCTCCTCGTCGAAGCGCTGGCCGCGGTCGACCGAGTCGCTGACCGCCGTGATGATGCGGACCCGCCGGCCCGGGCGCATCCCCACGCGGGCGAGGAACCAGGTCAGCCCGTCGCCGGTGCCCTGCCCGTGCAGGTAGCGCCGGACGGTCTGCTGGCCGACGAACTTGTCGTAGATGACCAGCGGCTTGGCGTCCTCGCACAGCGGGCCGAACCGCTCGGTCCACTCGACCTCCCGGTTGACCCCCTCGCGCAGGGGGGCGTCGAGGGTCCGCCGGGCGGCCAGCAGCACCGAGGTGCGCCCGGCCGTGGTGATCCGGCCGATCTCCACCAGGCCCGACGGGGTGGTGGCGGAGAACTCGTCCTCGGCGACGCCGAGCAGCTCGGCGTGGTCGGCCTCCACGAGGACCAGCTCGAGGTCGTCGGCCAGCTCGGTCTCGATCAGCACCGGGTCGAGGATGTCGCCGAGGGCGTCGGCCAACGGGGGCTCGGCGATGCCGACCTTGACCCGGCGGCTGGACAGCACGACCTCCCAGGCCTTGGCCAGCGAGGTGGGCAGCCGGCGCACCTCCTCGACGAAGAGGTCCAAGTGCGCCTGGGAGGTGAACACCAACCGCCCGTGCACGGAGAGGTCCTCGAGGAGCTCCTCGTGGATCGCGCGGCGCAGCGCCGGATCGTCGGAGCGGTCGCCGAGCGCGGTCGCGGAGATCCCCACGCCGACGACGGTCCGCCGCGGCAGGGCGGACCTGCCGGTCGCCGCGGACGCGCCGGTCATCCCAGCCCGCCCAGGACCTCGCCGAGCCGCTCGTCGAAGAACCCGCCCGGCCAGCCGTCGACCAGGTCTCCATCCCGATCGACCTCGAGCCGCCGGACGAAGGCCGATCCCTCGTCGTCGAGGTCGACGTAGAGGATCGCCAGGTCGGCCGGATCGAGCCGGCCCTCGCGTACGCGCCGCAGCAGGCGCAGCACGAGGTGCTCGGAGTGGGTCTCCACGAGCAGCTGGGCACGCCCGGATGCCACGGTGTCGATGAACAGGTCCCCGACCGCGGCCTGCAGGCGGGGGTGCAGGTGGACCTCGGGCTGCTCGATGAGGATCAGGTCCCCGCGGGACAGCAGCGACTGGACCATGATCGGCAGCAGCTGGCCGATCCCGTAGCCGACGCCGCGCGAGGAGACCAGCACCGGCGGGTCGTGCCGGAGGTCCTCGAGCGCGAGCACGGCGAACTCGCCCGCGGTGATCACGATCTCCTCGGAGATGGGGTCCAGCATCCGCACGTGGTAGCCCAGGTCGAGCCGGTCGCACCAGGCGTTGACCTCGTCGACCAGGTCGGGCCGCCCGTGCAGGATGGCGGCCATCTCCTCGCCGGCGGGCCCGACGTACTCCTCGGTGCCCTGCCCGACCATCGTCGTGCGCTCCGCGCGTGCGCGCATGGGGCCGACGAAGTGCACCCGGTCCAGGGTCCCCCAGAACTCGTCGGTGACCCGCCAGTGCAGCGCGACGCCGGGCTGCTCCCCCCACGGCCGGGGACCGGAGATCGTCCCCTTGTCGGCACCGTCGACGATGCGGGTGTGCGAGCGGATCGCTGCACGGCGCCGCGGATCCCAGGTGAACGAGATCGCCGCCTCCCGCGGGACGCCCGTCGCCGAGGTCCACCCGAACCCGAGGGTGACCGGCGTGCCGATGTCGTGCCGGTGCACCGCCATGCGGAAGGTGCCGCCCTCCACGAGGTCGCCGGACATCGTGAGCACATCGGGGCGCGCCGCCGTCTGGGCCAGCATCGGCAGCACGGACAGCAGGCTGGACTTGCCCGCCGAGTTCGGCCCGAAGACCAGGGTCAGGGGGGCCATGTCGATCCGTTGGGGTGCGGGCGCATACGCCCGCAGGCCTCCGATGATGAGGTGGCGGATCAGCACGAGCAGCAGCCTAGGACCCGGAAGGGCCCTCATGCGGCAGGAGTAGGGTCACCGGCGACTGCGGGGCCGCTCGGTGCCGGGATCGCGCAGGCGGTTGGCGCGCCGGAGGCACCGCGGACAGGTTTCAGGAATATACCCCTATGGGTATATTCCCGGCATCGGGCGACGCGCCCGCGAACAGTCAAGGAGCACCATGAAGACCATCATCATCGGGGGGGTGGCGGGCGGTGCCTCTGCCGCCACCCGCCTGCGCCGCCTCGACGAGTCGCACGAGATCGTCGTGCTGGAGCGCAGCGGGTACGTCTCGTTCGCCAACTGCGGGCTGCCGTACTACATCGGCGGCACCATCGCCGAGCGGCGCAACCTGCTGCTGCAGACCCCCCGGAGCCTGAACCGCCGGTTCGGCCTTGACGTGCGGGTCAACTCCGAGGTGATCTCGATCAACCCGGCCACGCGGACCGTGATCGTGCGGGAGACCACGACGGGCCGGGAGTACACGGAGGACTACGACTACGTGGTCCTGTCCCCCGGCGCCTCGCCGATCGTGCCGCCAATCCCCGGCGCCGAGCGCGCGATGACCCTGCGCACGGTCGAGGACACCGACCGGATCAAGGAGCGCGTCGACGGCCTGCTGGCCGCGGTGGACTCCTCCGAGGAGGCGGTCGGCGGCCAGGCGCTGTCCGTCGTCGTGGTGGGCGGCGGCTTCATCGGCCTCGAGATGGCCGAGAGCCTGCGCGAGCGGGAGATGGACGTCACGATCGTCGAGCTCGCCAACCAGGTCATGGCCCCCCTGGACCCGGAGATGGCCGCGATCGTGGCCGCCGAGCTGACCCGCAACGGGGTGCACCTCGAGCTCGGCCAGCAACTGACCGAGATCCGCGAGAACACAGCGGTGCTCGCTGACGGCAGGGTCATCGACGCCGACCTGGTGATCATGAGCATCGGGGTCCGTCCCGACGTGACCCTGGCCAAGTCGGCGGGGCTCGAGCTCGGGCCCCGCGGAGGCATCAGGGTCGACGGGCAGATGCGCACGTCGGATTCGCGCATCTTCGCCGTGGGCGACGCGGTCGACAAGAGCGACGCGACGACCGGCGAGCCCACCCTGGTCCCGCTGGCCAACTCGGCCAACCGGCAGGGCCGGCTCGTGGCCGACGTCATCGGCGGGCGCAGCATCCGCTTCGGCGGGGTGCTGGGCACGGCGATCGTCAAGGTCTTCGACCTGACCGTGGCGACCACGGGGGTCAGCGAGAAGCGGCTGCGCGCCGCGGGCCGGAACTGCCGCGCGATCCACACCCATCCGGGCTCGCACGCCGGCTACTACCCCGGCGCCGAGCGGATCAGCATGAAGCTCCTGTTCGACCCCAGCACCGGACAGATCCTGGGCGCCCAGGGCGTCGGCGGGCAGGGCACGGACAAGCGGATCGACGTCCTGGCGACCGCGATCACCGGCGGCATCCGCGCGGATGAGCTGGCCGACCTCGAGCTGGCCTACGCTCCGCCGTTCGGCTCGGCCAAGGACCCGGTCAACCAGCTCGGCTACGTCGCGGACAACATCATGTCGGGCACCACGAAGGTCATCGGGTGGGACCAGATCGAGAGCACCGATCGCGTCCTGGTCGACGTGCGCACGCCCGGCGAGCACCGTCGCGGCCACCTCGAGGGCTCGCTGAACCTCCCGGTCGACGACCTGCGCACCCGGCACGCAGAGCTGCCGCGCGACCCGTCATCCGGGCATCCGCTGCCGATCGCGGTCTACTGCCAGGTGGGGCAGCGAGGCCACACGGCCGCGCGCATGCTGACCCAGCTCGGCTACGACGTGGTCAACCTCGACGGGGGATGGCTGACCTACTCGTTCGCGACCGGGGCGACCTGAGCGCTGCGGGGTTCCGCGCGGGGTCGGGTTCCGGGCGGGGTCGGGTTCCGGGCGGGGTCGGGTTCCTCGCGGGGCCGGGGTGCGCGCGGGGTCGCCGCATCGATCCGTCCGGATTCGGCCCGGTTCGGGGCCGGGGGGCGGCCGGTTCCGCTCAATCCGAGGCGTGGCACGCCCCGGGCATGCGTGACTTTCCGCCAACGTGGGGTACGGTGTTCCCGCTGTTGAACGCAGACGATCGGGCAGCAGCTCATCACTCAGAGGTACTAGGAGTACAAAGCACCATGGCACAAGGCACCGTCAAGTGGTTCAACGCCGAGAAGGGCTATGGCTTCATCGCCCCCGACGATGGATCCGCAGACGTCTTCGTTCACTACAGCGCAATCCAGAGCAGCGGCTACCGCACGCTGGAGGAGGACCAGCGGGTCGAGTTCGAGGTCACCCAGGGCCAGAAGGGCCCGCAGGCCGACCAGGTCCGCCCCGTCTGATCCCAGTTCCGCGGCACCACGTCAAGGACCCCCGATCCGACGCGGATCGGGGGTCCTTCGTGCGCGAGGGGGATGTTGCGCCAGCGTCAGGGGACACGGACTTGTGTTGCATCTGCGACGGTGGAACGTCCCGGATGCAACGCAACTTCCGAGGCAATGGCTCCGGACCGCCCCCAGGCGCAACGCAACGTCCGACGCGCCGGGGCTCCCTGCGCGTCGCTGGGTGCCCTACTCGCGGCGGGTGCCGCGCAGGGCGATCGCCGAGACGATCATCGTGGCCAGCCCGCCGACCACCAGGGCCAGCGCAGGGCCGATGACGGCGCCGGCCACTGAGGCTGCCAGCGCGGTCGCCGCGCCGGCACCGAGCGCGAGCCACGGATTGGGCCAGCCGCGCAGGAAGGCCCCGAGGCCGAAGGCCGCCACCCCGGCGAGGGCGGCGCGCACCCACCACGTCCACGGCCCGTCCGCCAGGCCGACAGCAGCGGTCAGCGCCACGAGCGCCCCGGCGACCGCGGCGGTCCGCGAGCCACGCGCCACGCGCGCCCCGAGCGCGACCCACGCGACCCCGAGGCCGACCAGCCCGGCCCACGTCCCCGGCCCCGGCGGCACGAGGACCCAGACCGCCCAGGTCAGGCTGGCCAGCAGCGCGGTCTCGGACAGCGGGCTGCGCGCGGCCGCGACGACCAGCGCCATGCCGGCGGCACCGAGCAGGGACGCCGCGATGGCCGTGGCCGTGGACTGCCCCTGCCGCACGCCCAGGCTGAGGCTGGACCCGACCAGTGCGATCCCGGCGCCGGCGGTCAGCATCGCCGAGACCGCCCGTCGTCGCGCATCGCCGGGCCGGCGGGACCAGGGCAGGCGCACATACAGACCCGCGGTGATCAGGGCGACGGCGGTCAGACCCGCGCTGGCCCACCGGATCGGCTCACTCCAGCTGGCCCAGCCCCGGGTGGCGACCACCCCGAGGGCGAGCAGGACCAGGGCCGCCCCGGCATAGACCCCGACCTCCGCGGCCGCCCGTCGGCTCAGGACGGGCCGCGCGGGCCTCGGCCCGGGCCCGGGGCGGATCAGGACCTCCGTCATCGCCGCCGGATCCGCGCCTGCCGCGGCCGACGTCGCGTCCAGTGCGGCCGTCGGATGCTCAGAGGTCGCGTCGCCGGCTGCGGACCAGGCGCCCCGCTGCCCTGCGGGCACCTGACCAGCCGAGGAGGGACCGGCGGGGCGGCGCCCCGCGCCCCACGGATCGTGCGGCGCAACCTCCCCGGCCGCAGGCGCGGGCCATCCCGGCGCAGGCCGACCGGACCCCGCAGCCTCCCCGGCCGCAGGCGCGGGCCGATCGGACTGCGCGGGCCACCCGGACGCGGGCAGCTGGGCGTCCGGGGCACCGGCCACGGGTCCGGCGGGGGCCACCCGCGACGGGTCTCGGGGCGGGCGCCGCGCCCAGCCAGGGAACATGGACCCAGCGTAGATCGGCGTTGCACCCACCTGCCGCAGCACACTGGACCCGTGGCGACCAGCGGCAGGCCGGCGTCGTACAACTACCGACGCCTGCGCACGTGGGATCGCACCTGCCTGCGCCCGGACCTCTTCGCCGGGCTGGGCGTGGCCGCCTACTTGGTCCCGCAGGTGATGGCCTACGCGACCCTGGCCCGGCTGGACCCGATCGCCGGGCTCTGGGCCTGCCTGCTGCCGTTGACCCTGTACGCCATCGCGGGCACCTCCCGGCTGCTGTCGGTCGGGCCGGAGTCGACCACCGCGATCATGACCGCCGCGGCGCTGGCCCCCCTGGCGGCAGGCGAGGCCGGGGCCTTCGCGGCGATGGCCGCCATGGCGGCGTTCCTGGTCGGGGCACTGTGCCTGGGCGCCGGGTTCCTGCGGCTCGGGTTCGTGGCCTCCCTGCTCAGCCGCCCGGTGCTGATCGGGTACCTCGCGGGCGTCGCGGTGATCATGATCGCCGGTCAGCTCGGCAAGGTGTTCGGCGTGACCAGCGATGGCGACTCGCCGCTGGTCGAGATCGCCTCCGCGCTGGGCAACCTGGGCTCGGCGAACCCGGCCACCTCGGCGGTGGGCCTGGCGGTCATCGTGGTGCTCTTCGTCGGCACGGCGTGGAAGCCACGGCTGCCGTGGCCGCTCCTGGCGGTACTGGCGGCCACCGCGGTGACCGTGGCGTTCGACCTCGAGGGCTACGGGGTCAAGGTCGTCGGCGAGGTGCCGCGCGGCCTCCCGTCGCTGAGCCTCCCCACGGACCTGCCGGGCGCCCTGGAGATCCTCGGCCCGATCACGGCCATCGCCGTGGTCGGGTTCACCGACAACGTGCTGACGGCGCGGGCGTTCGCCGCCGAGGGCGAGGAGATCGACCCGGACGCGGAGCTGCGCGCACTGGGAATGGCCAACGTCGGCGCGGGGCTGACCTCCGGGTTCCCGGTCTCCAGCAGCGGCTCGCGCACCGCCCTGGCCAAGGTCTCGCAGGCCCGGACCCCGGCCTACGGCCTGATCTCCGCGGCGTCGGTGGTGTGCGTGCTGCTGTTCGCCGGACCCATCCTCGAGGGGTTCCCGATGGCCGCCCTCGGCGGGCTGGTGGTCTTCGCCGCGTTCCGGATCGTCCAGTTCGCCGAGTTCCGCTGGCTGTGGAACTTCCGGCGCAGCGAGTTCTGGCTGGGGGTCGCCGCCTGCGCCGCGGTGCTCACCCTGGACCTGCTGCTCGGCGTGGCCTTCGCGGTGCTGCTCTCGGTGGTGGCGATGCTGGCGCGGGTGGCCCGCCCGCACGCCGCGGTCCTCGGCCGGGTGCCCGGGATGGCCGGGATGCACGACGTCGGCGAGTACCCGACAGCCACCCAGATCCGGGGACTGATGGTGTTCCGCTACGACTCCCCGCTGTTCTTCGCCAACGCCGAGGACTTCCGGACCCGGGTGCTCGCGGCCGTGGACACCCTCGAGGCCGAGGGCCACCCGATCCGCGAAGTCCTGCTCAACTGCGAGGCCAACGTCGACGTCGACTCCACAGCGGTCGAGGCGCTCGAGTCGCTCGTGCGCGAGCTGCAGGGGCGCGGCATCGGGGTGGCCCTGGCGCGGGTGCACGTCGAGCTCGCCGAGCTGCTGGCCCGAGCGGGCATCCTGGACCTGATCGGCCGTGAGCACGTCTACCCCACCCTGCCCACGGCCGTCGACGGCTACCAGACCCGCTGGCCGCCCCGGCCGGAACGGTCCGGCGAGTAGCCAGAAGGACGAGGACCGGGGTCGTCGAGCCGGTCAGGTGGTCGTCTTCGGCGGGTTCCGCCCGATCATCGGGAACTGGTGGGCATCCATCACCGTGCCGCTGATCGGCCCGATCCGATCGGACATGAGCAGCGCGACGATCGCGGCGATCTCCTCGGGCGCGATCAGGCGGCCGGAGGGCGCGGTCCATGCCGGCAGCCGGTTGGGCCAGTCGTCCGGGAACCCCTCGCGGACCCGCAGGGCGTGCTCGGCCTCGGTCAGGGTCCACCCCGGGTTGACTTGGTTGACCCGGATGCGCTCGCCACCGAGGGCGTCGCTGAGGTTGCGAGTCATCGTGGTCATCGCGCCCTTGCTCATGCTGTAGGCCAGCAGGTCGCGCTGACCGCAGTGCGCGTTGACCGATCCGACGTTGACGATGCTTCCGCCGCGCGCGGCGCGCAGGTGCGGCAGCGCGGCCTGGACCAGCAGCATCGGGGCACGGGCGTTCACCGCCATGATCCGGTCGAACAGGGTCGCGTCGACGCCCTCGATGTCGGCGCGGGCGGTGTCGGCGGCGTTGTTCACCAGCCCGTGCAGGCCGCCGCCGAGCGCCACCGCAGCGTCGACCAGCGCGGCCGGGATGCGCGGATCGGCCAGGTCCCCGGCAAGCGCCCCGATCGCTCCTAGCTCGGCGGCAACCTGCGAGGCCTGATCGGAGTCCGGGCCGTGCACGACGACCTGCCAGCCGTCCTCGATCAGGGCCGCGGCCACGGCCCGTCCGATCCCCGAGACGGACCCGGTCACCAGTGCGATCCCAGTCGTCATGGCAGCGATCGTGGCCCGGCACGTCGGCGGACTCCACTCGGGGCAGGCCACCCGGGTTGCCCGACGGGCGCACCGGGCTGATGGAATGGCCGCTGAAACCACCGGAGCACCCACTGGCCCGGTGGACCGGCACCGCTGGGTAGAGCGCCGGCAGCGGTTGAGAGGAGGTCGGGATGCTCGAGGTCGTGGTGGTCGGCGGGGACGCCTGCGGGGCGTCGGCGGCATCGTCGGCGAAGCGCGCCCTGCGCGACGGGGCGCACGTGGTCGTCCTCGAGCGCCAGCAGTGGACCTCCTACGCCGCCTGCGGCATCCCCTACTGGATGGCCGGGCACGTCGACGGCCCGGAGGCCCTGGTGGCCCGCAGCCCGCAGGAGCATCGCGACAACGGGTTGGACGTGCGCACCGGCTGGGAGGCGACCGAGATCGACCCGCAGGGACGCACGGTCACCGCGGTCGAGCTGGCCACTGGCTCCGAGCACGAGCTGCCGTTCGACCACCTGGTGCTGGCCACGGGCGCGACGCCGATCCGGCCCGACCTGCCCGGCATCGACCTGCCCGGCGTGCACGGGGTGCAGACCCTCGACGACGGCCTGGCGATCCTGGACTCGCTGGCCGATGGCGTGCGGCGCGCGGCGGTGGTGGGCGCCGGCTACATCGGCATCGAGATGGCCGAGGCGCTGTGCCAGCGCGGCCTGACGACCACGGTCGTAGACCTCGCGCCGGCGCCGATGAGCACCCTGGACCCGGACATGGGCGCCCTGATCGCCAAGGCCATGGCCGGCATGGGCATCGCCTACCACGGTGGGGCGCCGGTGCAGGCCCTCGAGGCCGGGCAGGATGGCCGGGTGGCCCGGGTGGTGACAGCCGAGGGCAGCCACGACGCCGACGTCGTGATCCTCGGCCTGGGCGTGCGGCCGAACGCCGCCCTGGCGCAGGCCGCCGGGCTGCCGATCGGCCAGCGTGGCGGCATCCGCACCGACGAGCGGATGCAGGTGCTCGGCCACGAGCGGATCTGGGCCGGCGGGGACTGCGTGGAGGTTCGCGACAGGGTCACCGGCCGCGACCTGCACGTCGCCCTGGGCACGCACGCGAACAAGCACGGCAGGGTGATCGGGACCAACATCGCCGGCGGCGACCTGGTCTTCCCGGGCGTGGTCGGCACCGCGGTGTCGAAGCTCTGCGAGCTGGAGGTGGCCCGGGTGGGCCTGCGCGAGTCGGAGGCGCGCGACCTCGGCTTCGACGTCGTCGCGCCCCGGATCACCGCGAGCACGCGCGCGCACTACTTCCCCGGCGCCGGCCCCATCCACGTCAAGGTGATCGCCGAGCGCGGGAGCGGGCGGATGCTGGGCTGCCAGATCGTCGGGCAGGCCGGCTCCGGCAAGCGCATCGACATCGCGGCGGCGGCGATCTGGAACGGGATGACCGTCGAGGAGGTCACCAGCATGGACCTGGCCTACGCCCCGCCGTTCTCCCCGGTGTGGGATCCGGTCCAGATCGCGGCGCGCAAGGCCACCGGCCTGGTGTAGCGGCCG
>Ga0316576_10002653_pt1 | contig 10215 bp, 8 predicted proteins | sample S0NA_FD_203075 | JGI IMG/M metagenome (GOLD analysis project Ga0316576, IMG submission 203075) | Rhizosphere microbial communities from salt marsh grasses in Alabama, United States - S0-2_050615r3r5 | ecosystem: Host-associated > Plants > Roots > Rhizosphere | place: USA: Alabama | collected... | reverse complement strand
ATACACCATGGTCGTGATCGGACCAGTATACCTTTGGGCGCTGCTGCGCGCGGACCCTCGGGCCCTGCGCACCCCCTGGCCCTATCTGGGCGGCCTGCTGGCGCTGTTGGTATTCCTGCCCAACGTCCTCTGGAACGCCGGCAACGACTGGCTGACCATGCGCTTCCAGTTCGGCCACGGCTTCGCCACTGACACCGGTGCCGGCCAAATCGCCTTCGCCACCGACGCACTGCCCACTGCCTTGCCGCTGGCGCCGGGCGCCGGCACCGGCGTGGAGGCGCCCGCGCCGGAGCCCCTGTCCGGCATCGGCGAGCGCCTGGCCAGTGTCGGCGGCTACCTCGGCACCCAGCTCGGGTTGTGGGGACTGCTGCTGGTGCCCCTGTTCATGGCCTTGGCAGGCGGCGGCCTGCGCCGCGCCGGGCGGGACCTGGCGACAACCTTGACGCCGGCTGGGCGCACTCTGCTCACGGCCGGAACCGCAGTGCCGCTGCTGGTATTCGGCGCCGTGGCCTGGATCGGCGACGTGGAGGCCAACTGGTCCGGCATGTATCTGGCCCCGGCCGCCGCGCTCGCGGCCGTCGTGCTGCGGCCCTGGCCGCGGCGGGCGGTGCTGGCCGCGGGGCTCAACATCGCACTGGTCACCGTCTACGCGATACACGCGGCCACCGGCGTGCCGCCGCTTCCGGATGCGGCCGAGCGTATTGTCCGCGAAACCCGCGGCTACGATGCCCTCGCAGCCCTCGCCGCCGGACTGCCGAGGCCGGTGTTCGCCGACCGCTATCAGACCGCGGCAATGCTGAACTTCCATGCCCCGGGGCTGGCCGCCGGCCAGTGGCCCGGCATCACGCGCCCGTCGGAGTACATGCTCGGGCGCCTCGCACCGATCCCGCCGTTGGCGGACCTGAAGGACACCGGCTTTACCCTGATCACGAGGCGCTACCTGCCGGCCCCCATCCCCGGCTTCGAGGTCGCCCGCATGCAGACTTTATTCGACTGCGGCGGCCCCGGCCTCGTCGTCATGGACGGCGACTACGGCTCGGAAGATGCCCCCTGCGCCCGGCCGGCCCACCACTGGGATGTCTACGTCTATCGCGCCGCCGCCGGTCCGGCCGTACGGCGAACAGCACGGCCGCTTTGAGCCGATAATGTCGGATCGAACCCACGGGAGTCGTCAGTGTGATCATGCGCAGCCTGGAGCGCCTCGCCCTCGGTATCGTCATCGCGGTCCTCGCTGGCTGCGCCCCGATGCCCGCGAGCGACGGCGATGCGGGCCCGAGCCATCTGCGGCAGTTGGCCGAGGCCGGGGACTGGAACGCCGTGGCCAAGGCCAAGGTCCGCTGCGAGGAGAGCGGCGAGGCCTGCGCACAGGAGTACGCGACCAAGGGTGACGCCTGTCTGCGGCTGGTGATCCAGCAGCCCCAAAGCGCATCGGCCAGCGACGCCCGCACCCGCACGCTGCTGGACTGTGCCGAGGAGAGCTACCGCGAGGCCCTCAGGCGCTCGCCATCGAAGACGGCCCCGAGCCGCATCTCCTATCACGGCGGCCTGCTGCTGACCCTGAGCGAGCGCCGCAACCGGCTCGACAGTCGCGCCGGTGAGGATACGCGTGAGCGCGAGAACGAGAAGCTCTTGATCGCTGCTCAGGACGCCCGCCGCGAGGTGCCGAACAGCGCGCTCGGCTACCTGTACGGGGCCTCGGCCCATGTCTACCGGGCCGCCCTCAAGCCCGAGGCCCGCCACCGCTGCAACGACCTGCGCCAGGCCGAGGCCCTGCTGCGCCGCTCGCCACCTCCGCCGCCGCAGCTGGCCGAAGAGCAGGCACGCATCCGGTCGCTGGCCGCGCGGGAGCTGCGCGAGAGCCGTTGCCCGTCAATTCGCCTGCGGTAAGGACACCGGGCAAGCATTCCGTGTAGCACGGATACGCGGAGCGAATCCGCCGATTCCGAGCACATAAGCGCCGGACCTCGAGTCACCAGGTTTCGCAGGACGGCCCGGGCGGCCTCGGTCGCCACATACTTGTCCGGCCTCGGGCACGGCGGCGCACTCGGCTGGCGGCGCTGCGGCCGGCTTGTCAGGCCGCGGCGCGCCGCTTCAGCTCGGCTGCCGCCGCCGTGCCCAGATAACGCTCAAGCACGCCGCGGGCCAGGTAGATGACGGGCGTGAGCGCGATGGCGGCCAGGGCCTTGTAAACGTAGTTGACCGTGCCGACGGCCAGGAACAGCGACAACGGCCACTGCTGGGGCCCGAGCACGAAGGCGATGTAGAGCACGACGAAGCTGTCCACCAGCTGCGAGACCAGGGTCGACCCAGTGGCGCGGGCCCAAATCAGCCGCTCGCCGGTGAGCCGGCGCACCCGGTGGAAGACAGCCACGTCGATGAGCTGGCCGATCAGGAAGGCGACCACGGAGCCGGCGATGGTCCACATGCCCTGACCGAAGATCACGGTGAAGGCGGCCTGCATATCCGGCACGCCCCGCTCTTTCGAGATGCCCACCCACCAGTCCGCCGGCGCCAGACCGATGGCCAGATAGGCGAAGACGAAGGCATAGATGATCAGCCCGACCGCCAGGAAGGAGATGAAGCGCACGCCGCGGCGGCCGAAGTACTCGTTGATGATGTCGGTCATCACGAAGACGACGGGCCACAGCAGGACCCCGGCGGTGAAACTCAGCGATCCCTGCTGGCCGAACAGATTCCAGTCGAACGGCGTGAGCCCGAGGGTCGCCTCCAGTGCGAATATCTTGATGCCGATGAATTCCGCGATCAGCGCATTGCAGATGAAGAACCCGCCGAGCACGACAAAGACGGCGGTGGCGCGGTCGCGGGGCATGCGTATCGAAAAGGTGCGAGGTGCGGAGGCGGCGGCAGTTCGCCGGCGCTTGGCGGCCCTGCGCCCTACAACTGGGGCTGTGCAGGAAAACGCCTTCGCGGATCACCGGATGGAGCGGAAGTATGCGCTATCCCTTCGGTAGGGTCACCCCGGTCTGGCCCTGGTATTTGCCGCCACGGTCCCGGTAGGAGGTCTCGCAGCCCTCGTCGGACTGCAGGAACAGGATCTGCGCAACCCCTTCGTTGGCGTAGATCTTGGCCGGCAGCGGCGTGGTGTTGGAGAACTCGAGGGTCACGTGACCTTCCCATTCCGGCTCCAGCGGCGTGACATTGACGATGATGCCGCAACGGGCGTAGGTGGACTTGCCGAGGCAGATGGTCAGCACATCGCGCGGGATACGGAAGTACTCCACCGTGCGCGCCAGCGCAAAGGAATTGGGGGGGATGATGCAGACGTCGGCCTTCAGGTCGACGAAGCTCGACGAATCGAAGTTCTTCGGATCGACGATAGCCGAGTTGATATTGGTGAAGATCTTGAATTCGTCCGCACAGCGGATGTCGTAGCCGTAGCTGGACGTGCCGTAAGAGATGACCCGCTGGCCGGCCTCGGTCTCACGCACCTGTCCGGGCACGAAGGGATCGATCATGCCTTGCTCGAGGGCCATACGGCGAATCCAGCGGTCTGACTTGATGGACATGGGCGAAGGCCCCGACGGGCTGCAGCGGAGGGGGTATGGAGCCGGATGTCGGTTCCGGCTAATCAGAACAGCGCCTGAAGCAACCCGTCGGCTTGCGCGCCGCTCGCCGCTTGCAGCGGCTGACGGCCGACCACCTCCAGCCGCACCCGGGCGACGCCCGCGCCGAGGATGCCGAGCCGCGCGGCTGCGGCCCGCGATAGGTCGATGATGCGACCTTTGGCGTAGGGCCCCCGGTCGTTGATCGTCACGACAACGCTGCGCTGCGAGTGCACACTGGTCACACGGACCCGGGTGCCAAAACCGAGCGTGCGATGGGCGGCGGTGAGGGCGTGCTGGTCGAAACGCTGACCGCTGGCGGTGCGCCGTCCATGGAAGCGCTTGCCATAGTAGGACGCAATCCCCTCTGCCGCGTGGGCGGGCGGCGCCTGGAGCAGGCCGCACAGGGCCATGGCACCGATCATCGCGACGGCTGCTTTGGTCAAAATGCGATCTCCCCTGCTGCTGCGGAATACATCGTCAACGGTATACCGCGTAGGTGGCGATGGGCTGGCCGGCGACCTGCCTGGTGGTGCCGGCCGGCAGCCACACGGTGGTGCCGGCCGGGACCGGACTCGAGCCGCTTTGCACCGGACGCAGCCAGGCGCGGTTCAGATCCACAAGCGTCGACATCGGCACGCGGTAGTGGCGTGCCAGCTGCAGCGCTGGCACGTTGCCGCGCAGTACGACGGCATCGTGATCCAGCGGCGGCTCATAGCGCACACCTTCCGGGAAGTAGTGCTCGGCGTTTGCGGCCACGTGGCGGGCGGCCAAGAACTCCGCATAGAAGTTCCGCGACGCGAAGCCGAAGTAGCGCCCGTCGTAGTCGTGGACGATGCGGGCGATATCGTTCCCGTATCGAGCCTGGGCCCGGAGCATGCCGCCGACGCCGTGATTGTACGAGGTGATGGCCAGCGGCCAGGAATGCAGCCGCCCATAGGCGCCCTTCAGATAGCGCGCCGCCGCATCGGCGGAGAACACCGGATCCAGGCGCTCGTCGACATCGCCGTTGACGGTCATGTATTGCCGGCCGGTGGAGCGGATGAACTGCCACATGCCGCTGGCGCCGGCGCTGGAGCGTGCATGGGCCTGGAAGGACGACTCCACGTGCGGCAGGTAAGCGAGGTCCTCGGGCAGACCCTGGCGACGGAAGATCTCGCGGAAGCGGCCGTCATAACGGCCGCTGATCTCGACGCCCCGATGGAAGCGCTCCCGCAGCCCGCGCTGGCTGCGCACGCGCTCGGCGGCACCGAACACCGCCGGGCGGCCGGCGGCGTCCTCGATCTTGTCGAGCAGCGCCTGTTCGTCGCTGCTCAGCCGTGATCGGTCACCCAGCTTCGTTGCGAGCATCGCGAGCCGGTCGCTCCAGCGCTCTTTGCGGGCGTTGACCCAATCGCGCTGGAACGGCGTGTACACCTCTTCCATTGGCCCGGGCAGGTCGGCAACCTCGTAGATCAGACCAAGGTATCGGTCGTCATGGAAAGCGACCTGGCCGCGACTCCAGTGGGCGTAGACGTTGCGCCAGAAACCGACCTCGTCTTCCAGGCCGGGGGGCATCGGGAAGGCCCCCGAGGACTCGACCGCGATGTCGCGCTCGCCGCCGGCGCAGCCAGCCAGCAGCCACAGCGCAACCAGTACCGACGACCAACGCAATTGCCGCTCGGGCCTCATGGGATTCGACTCGCTGGGCTCGGCGGGAAATGCCGCGCCGGCACCCGTGCCGGCGGACCCCCGCAAAAATGCGACACTTTACCGGCAAGGCGGCTGCCGGAAAAGTATCAAACCATCAGCGGCCATTGGTAACCGAGGGTGGGCCCGGCCCGCTGCGACGACCGTCGCAACACCGTGGAGCGGCGTGTACGCCAAGGACCATCATGCCCCCAACCTACACAGGGGCGTGATCTGTCCGTCACGATCGTGGGAGGTATACGCATTGCCGACGCGCCAGGGGTTGCTCCGGCGATGGGGTACCGGACGCCGCCGCGGCGACAGCGGGATGACGCGAGCGGGAGGCTGCCAGTCGAACTCGAGTGATCAGGCGGCGGCTTCGCCGTCGGCGGCGGATTGGCGGGCATGGGGAGGCGCGCCGTAATGCCACTGCGCATCGGCGACGCGCATGATGACTTCGCGTCCGCGCTCGTCCGTGTCGCGGTAGCGCGAAATCAGTGCCCATTCGTCCGGGGTGATCGGCGAGGTATCGTCGAGGCACAGCAGGTAGGTGGGAGTCAGACCGTCCAGCGCTTCGGCGAGCTCTATGGCCTCTTCGATGCCCATGCGCCGGATGCCTTGTTCGTAGTTGCTGATGCGCGACTTCGACAGCGTTCTCGTCCTGGACGCCAGCTCTGCGAGACTCAGCTTCTGGGACATGCGTGCACTGCGCAGACGCTGTCCAATCTTCTTGTTCAGTGTCATCGTTACAGCATATAAAAGGGCCGCGCTTCGATGGTACACGCTTGGTCGCAAATTGTGTGGAGCCCGTAACCATTGGACCGAGGGTCGAACACTTATCGTGTTCGATCGACCGTACCATCCCCGGGTCCAGACCCCCCGCATCCCCGCCGCAACGACACTGCCCGCGGCGCCCCATCAGCTGAGCAGCCCGTCCTCCCAGGTAGGATCGCCGGCGCGCTGCCGGCGGGCCATATCGGCGACATCGCCCGGGAAGACCTCGTCCATGATCTCCTGGAAGCGTTTCGTCTGCGGCGACAGGAACTTGCCGCGGCGCAGCACGATGCCGTAACTGCGCCGCGGGAAGTATTGCTCCAGCGGCACGCGGCCCAGGGACTCGTTCCCCGTCAGGCAGACGTCGGTGACGATGGAGATGCCGAGGCCGAGCTCGACATACTTCTTGATGACCTCCCAGCCGCCCGCCTCCAGCGTTACCTTGTAGCCGAGATCGTGCTGGCGGAACACCAGATCCACCAGGCTCCAGGTGCTCAGGTGCCGCGGCGGCAGGATCAGCCCGTAGCCAGCGATATCGCTGAGGGTAACGTCCTGCCGGTCCGCCAGCGGATGCTCCGCCGGCGTGATCAGCGTGGGTCCGTAGGTGACCACCGGCCGGTAGGTGACGTCGTCGGGCACCTCCAGCATGGAGCCGACGGCCAGGTCCACCTCGTCGGCACGCAGCATCGCCAGGCCGTCGCGGCCGGTGACATTGTGCAGCCGCAACTCGATACCCGGATAACGCTCGCTAAAGCGGCGGATAGGCTCTGGCAGGATGTAGAGAATCGTCGACTCGCCGGCGGCGATGTCCAGCGTGCCCTGATCGACGCGCCCGCATTGCAACAGGAAGGTCTCCTGCAGCTTGTCCATGCCCTCGACCAGCGGCTGCGCCAGCTCGTAGAGCAGCTCGCCCTCCGGGGTCAGGCGGATCTTGGGCCCCCGGCGCTCGAACAGCACGGTGCCGAACTCCCGCTCCAAGGCCTGGATCTGCAGCGAGACCGTAGGCTGGCTCAGGCATATCTTCTCGGCGGCGGCGCTCACGCTGCCGCTGCGCGCCGCGTGGCAGAAGGCGCGCAACTGCTTGAGGCGGTTCTGTTTGTAATGGATCTGCTGGCCGGCGGCCATGGGCATGCTCCTCAGTGGTTCCGGCGGGTCGTCGCCGCTTGTCGTGCTTGGGCCCGCGCCGGAGACAGCCTTGGCTCGGTGCCTGTCAGTCTAGTCGAGGGTCGCCGGCGCCGGCCGGCTCGTCGCGGACGCGTGTGCGAAACAGCAGCATCGCAGCCATGGACTTATCGAAGGGATCCGCCATGATCGCTGTCGCCGAGGCGGCCAGGACCCGCCGGGCCTGCTCACGGACTTCCCGCAGCGGGTCTGCGCTCAGCAGGTCGAGCAGCACGGCATCAGGGGCCGGAAGCGGCGCGTCCGACCAGGCCAGTACGCCCGGGATATCGGGCAGCAGGGGCTCGGCCTCGCGCTGCCAGAGCCCGTCCCGGCGGAATCGAGCGAGCGCCCGCCTGGCCAGGGCCCTCGCAAGCGCGAGGTCCTGCGGATCGCCCGCAGCAGCGGCCCAGTCGGCGAGCCCGCGGGCCACATAGGCATAATCCGCCGCGCTTGCGCAGCCGGCTGTTGCCGCACCGCGCCGGGTGCGGTGGAGGTCTTCGCCGTCGAAGAAGGCATCGATCAGCGCATCCCGCAGTCGCTGCCCCGCGGCCGCATATCGGTCATCGCCCAACTGCCCAACGCCAGCCGCCAGTCCCGACAAGGCCAGGCCGTTCCAGCCGGCCAGCACCTTGTCATCCCGCGGGAGTGGACGCTCCGCGCGCGCGGCCAGCAGCGCCGTGCGCGCCGCGGACAGATCCGCGCGCAACACCGCCGGGTCGAGGGCGTGGCGCGCCGCGATCGCCGCTGGGTCTCCCTGCCAGCGCGGCAGCAGGCCGGCTTTGAGCTCGGGCGGCCCATCAAGCCCCCAGGCCAGCGCTACCGCGGCACGCTGCGCCGGGGTCAGCAGACGCGCCAAGTCCGCGGGCATCCAGAGATAGTGGCCGCCTTCGACGCCGTCGGCGTCCACGGCCGAAAGGCTCGCGATCATGAGCCCGTCCCGTGCCGTCATCGACGCCAGCATAAAGTCGAGCGTGTCCCGGGCCACGTCGCGATACCCGGGCTCGTCGAAGACGGTAGCGGCATGCAAGTAGAGCGGTACGAGCAGGGCCTGGGTGTACAGCATCTTTTCGAAGTGCGGCACCTGCCAGTTGGGGTCCACGGTGTAGCGGAAGAAGCCGCCTCCGATAAGGTCCCGAAATCCCTGGCCCGCCATTTCGTCCAGTGTCAACCGCAGCAGCGCGGCAAGGTCCCTCATATCCGGGTCGGACGGATCGGCCTCCCCCGCCACCAGTTCCAGCAGCACCGCGAGCTGGGGCGCGCGCGGGAAGCGGCTCTGGTGGCCGAAACCGCCGGACATCGGATCACCGAGCGCCAGCGCGCGCTCGACCAGGCGCTGCCGAATCCGGTCGCGGTCCGGGGCCGACAATGTCAGCGGCGCGGCCGGCGGCCGCGCTTGCTCGGCCCGTTCCCGCGCGGCCCGGCGCGCGATCCCGGCCAGGTTCTCGGCGTCGGCGTCCCAGGCGGCGGCGAGACGCTCGAGTAGCGTGCGCATCTGCTCCGGCGGCAGGTACAAGGCCGCGTACAGCGGATGACCGGCCGGCGTCAGGAACACGTTCAGCGGCCAGCCCGCCTGGCCTCGGGCCTGCTCGGCGAAATGGATCAGGTACTCGTCGAGGGCCGGATACAGCTCGCGATCCACCTTGACCGGAATGAAGCGATCGTTCAGCAGCGCCGCGATCGCGTCATCCTGCCAACTCTCGCGTTGCATCACATGGCACCAGTGGCAGGCAAAATAGCCGCTGGATATCAGCAGCGGACGGTTGCCGGCCCGCGCCTCGGCCAGCGCCGCCGCGCCCCAGTCGCGCCAGTCCACCGGGTCCCCCGCATGCATGGCCAGGTAGGGTGACGGGTGTCCGGCCAGCGCGTTTGCAGCATGAGACGGCGCCGTTGGCAACAGCACCAGCATCAGCGCGGCGCCCCATGCTCGCAGACGCGGGCCGCCCCCGCGCCGGGGCTGGCAGCCCACGCCGTCGCGGCCCTCAGTCCTTGTCGAGATCGGCGAGAATATTGCGGGCGACACTGCGCTGATCGCTGTCACCGTCCTCGAGCACCCGGTAGAGCAGGTGGCGGGCGCCGCCGGTATTGCCTTCGCCGCGCAGTGCATTGGCCTGGCGGATCAGGGCCTCGACGGGGTCTGCCGCGGCGCTGCGCTCGGCTTCGGCCAAGTCCTGCGCCTCGATGGCGTCGAGCTCGGCCTCCATCTCCTCATCGGTCATGGGACGGTAGCGGCCCGGCTCGTCGATGTCGCCGCCGTCGATGTCGCGGCCGACTTCGGCATTGCCGCCGGTGGCCCCGGCGCCGGTCGGGGCCGGGCGCGGCGGCGCCGGCTGCCTCGGCGCTGGGGACGCGCCGTCCCCGGCGGGACCGTCGTCATCTTCGGCGACATCTTGCCGGCCGCGCTGGAAGAAGCGCGAGAAAAAGATGCCGGCCTCGAAGAGCAGCCACATCGGCAGCGCCAGTAGGGTCTGGCTGATCACGTCCGGCGGCGTCAGCAGCATGCCGGCGACGAACACGCCGACGATGACATAGGGGCGCTTCTTAGCCAGGCTCGCCGGCGTCGTCGCACCGATGGCCACCAGCAGGATGGTCGCGATGGGGATCTCGAAGGCGACGCCGAAGGCAAAGAACAGCTTGAGGACGAACTCTAGGTAGAAGGCAATGTCCGGCATCTGCGCGACACCTTCCGGTGTCACCGATGCGAAGAATCCGAACACTAACGGAAAGACCACGAAATACGCGAACACCATGCCCAGGTAGAACAGCACGATGCTCGACGCCAGCAACGGCAGTGCCAGGCGCTTCTCGTGGGTATAGAGGCCCGGCGCGACGAAGGCCCAGAACTGGTAGAGGATGTAGGGCATGGCCACGAACACGGCCACGACGAGCGCCAGCTTGAACGGCGTCAGGAACGGCGAGGCCACCTGGGTCGCGATCATCTGCGAGCCGGCCGGCAGCTTGGCGACGATGGGCGAAGCGACGAAGGTGTAGATCTCGTTCGCGAACGGGAACAGCACCAGGAAGACGAGCAGGATCGCCACCACCATGCGCA
>Ga0316576_10002651_pt1 | contig 10220 bp, 8 predicted proteins | sample S0NA_FD_203075 | JGI IMG/M metagenome (GOLD analysis project Ga0316576, IMG submission 203075) | Rhizosphere microbial communities from salt marsh grasses in Alabama, United States - S0-2_050615r3r5 | ecosystem: Host-associated > Plants > Roots > Rhizosphere | place: USA: Alabama | collected... | reverse complement strand
TTCGACCTGGGGCGGTGGCGGTTCGTCTTTCTGGGAGGTGTCGTGTCGTCCGTGAGCGTGGCCCTCCTCTCGCTCCGATGGGTGGCCCTACGGCCGGCGGTCACCCTGACGGTGGTCGCGCTCGCCGCCTACGTGCCCCGCGCCTTTGTCGTGATGCAGGAAACGGCGCTACACCCCTACGCCTACGACGTCTACCTGGCATTGCCCCTGATCGCTGCGCTCCTCGGGTTTCTTCCCGCATGTCTCGAGTGGCTCTCGAACCGTTCGGGGCTCTTCGTGGTGGTGGCCATCACCCTCGCGTTCTGTCTCTCGTTCGTTCAGCTGAGGCGGTACGTGATGGCGTACCCCCTTCCGCCGGAGGTGCGGTGGCTGCACCTGAGATGAGGGTCGGCCAGAATCCGCCGCACCCCGATGGTCCCGGCGTCCGATGAGGGCCTTGATCACCGGTGCTTCGGGCTTCGTGGGCCACCAGCTCGCGAAGCTCCTCCTTCGACACGGGACGTCGGTAATCGCCTGTATAGGGCCGAGCCCCTCTCCGCTCGAGAGCTGGCGCATCAGGGAGCTCGAGAAGCTCTCGGTGCCGATGGTGGACCTGGACCTGCGGCGCGAGAGACCCTTCGACGTGGCCCCTGAGGATTGGGACACCCTCTTCCACCTGGCCTCCTATGTGAAGACCGAGGTAGCCAGCGACGACGTGCGTGTCAACGACGAGGGGACGCGCCGCATGCTGGGGCAGCTCTCCCTGGGCGGGAAGCGGATTGTCTACTCGAGCACCCTCGCCGTGGCCGACAACGCTCCGGGCGGGAACATCACTCCGGACCTCCGGTGTGCTCCGAGGACCGAGTACGGTCGGACGAAGCTGGCCGCCGAAAGGATCGTGGCTCGCGCCGGCGACCAGCACCGAGCGGGCTGGACGATTCTCCGCTTGCCGACCCTCTACGGCCCGGGGTACCGCCCAGGCGGGCTGTTCGACGTGCTCCTCCGGCTTCTCAGGCGCCGCCACCCCCTGGCCCGTCTCGACTGGCCGGGTCGGATTGCCCTCATGGCCGTGGACGACGCCGCGGAGATGATCCGCCGGACGGCCTCGACGCCGGAGACGTTGAGACAACTCTACCTGGCGTCGAGCAACGAGAACCCCGCCGTGCACGAGCTCGCCCGGGCCATCGCCGAGGCCGACGGGGCTCCCTACGAGGCGATCCACGTAGCGGGTCCGATCAAGGCCCTGCTCGGCCTGGCCGCGGGCGTGCTCCAGCTCCAGGGTCTCCCCCACGTCCTCCAGGTGACGGCCTGGAGGACCCAGCTCCTCCTCGACGGCCTCTACTGTGATGGCTCCCCTCTCACCGACCTGCTCGGCTTGACCTTCCGAGACTGGCGCGAGGGTGTCCGGCGGATGTACGCGGAGGATCCACGCGCCAGCGGGACGGTGCCTGCCCACTCCTGAGGGAGAGTCACCCGATCCATCGGGTTCCCCGCAGCGAGGCCAGGGCCGGAGTGGGCCTCAGAGCGGGTAGACTCCGGGGCGACAGGAGCCGCCCATGAACTCGCCCCGTTTCTTTCTGTGTCTGTCCGTCCTGACCTTGACCGGATTCGCTGCCGGGGCCGCGCCGGGTGACGAGCCCGAAGTCGTCCGGTTCGGTGACTCGCCCGCCCAGGTGGGGCACGTCTTCCCCCACATGACGGTGATGGCCGACGGGGTGGGCAGCGACTCCGAGACCGGGATCGGGGCCCTCATCCCCTGGGCGAACCGGCTGTGGGCGGTGGGCTACGTGGCCCACATCCAGGGCTCGGGAATCGGCCTCTACGAGATCGGCGAGGACATGTCCTTCCGGAAGCACCCGGCCTCGGTCACCGGGACCTTCGCCAACCGCATGGTCCACTGGGAGTCGGAGCAGGTCTTCATCGGTCCCCACGCCATCGACTCCGAGGGGAACGTCCGCACCATCGAGGCCCTGGCCAACCACCGGCTCACCGCCACCGCCCGTCACCTCCTGGCCCCCGCCGAGAAGGTCTACTTTCTCACCATGGAAGGGCTTCTCTTCGAGGTCGACGTGAAGACCCTCGAGGCCACTCAGCTCTTCGACCTCGTGAAGGAGTTGAAGATCGTCGGGGCCAAGGAGCACTTCAAGGGCGCCTTCACCGCCCAGGGACGTCTCGTCGTCGCCAACAACACGTACGAGGAGCCGGAGTTCCTTGGCGAACGGTCGGCGGGCCGGCTGGCAGAGTACGACGGCCAGGGCTGGACGATCCTCGAGGAGAACCCCTTCGTCGAGGTCTCGGGCAAGCAGAACCCACGAGTGGGGGCCAAGTACGGCAACCCTCTCTATGCGGTCGGCTGGGACCGGGCGTCCGTCATCTTCCGTGTGCTCGTGGGTGGCGAGTGGTCGCGCTACCGCCTGCCCCGGGGCAGCCACTCCTGGAGCCACTCCTGGAACACGGAGTGGATGCGGGTCCGGGAGGTCCAGACCGAGCGGTACCTCATGGACGCCTTCGGTCTCTTCTACGACCTCCCGGCTCTGGTCTACGGCGGCAAGGTCTGGGGCATTCGGCCGGTCTCGTCCCACATGCGCATCGTCCCCGACTTCGTGCACTGGCGGGGGTTGCTGGTCCTGGCCGGCGACCAGACCGACAACGCGGTGGGGCAGCCCCAATCCGGTTTCTGGTTCGGCGACCTCGACGAGCTGACCCGCTTCGGGAAGCCCGCGGGCTGGGGGGCGCTCTGGTGGAACGACCCGGTGGAGGCCGGCGAAACGTCGGACCCCTTCCTGATGACCGGCTTCGACAAGAAGGTCGTCCATTTCACCCAGGGCTCGGACGCCGACGTCACATTCGCGGTCGAGGTGGACTTCCTCGGCGACGGAACGTGGCGGACCTACCGGAGCTTCACGGTGGCGCCCGGGGGGTACGTCCACCACGAGTTTCCCAGTGCCTACTCCGCCCACTGGGTTCGCGTCCGCGCCGACCAGGCCTGCCAGGCTTCCGTCCAGCTCTTCTACAACTGACCGAGTGCGCACGGGGGCACCCGAGGAGTCGGGCTGCTCAGATGGGGCGTGTGCGGGAGTGAGCCCGACCCCGGGCCTGGCCGTGGGAGTTGAGCAGGGTGTCTCCGAAGCTCAGGCGATTGCGCCGCCACAGCTCGAGCCCGCGCCGGCCGTGCAACCGAAGCAGTGATCGGCGGTCTGGATGATCCTGTTCGCGAGGGCCCTGGTGTCTAGGTCATGGATGGTCGGCTGGCTGCCGTTACCAACCGCGAGCTCCAGCATCTGGTTGAAGTCGCAGTCGTAGATACGGCCGTCCCAGCTCACGCTGATCAGCGTTCGACACATGAGAGCGGGGAGGGTGGCCGGGTTGAAGGCCTGCTCCAGCCGCTCCATGTACTCGTCATGCAGGCCGGCCCGATCCAGCCACTGGGCGAAGCGCGCGATCGGCATGTTGGTGATGGTGAAAAGGTGGTCGAAGGCGATCCCGTGCTGGCGCTCCAGGTACTCCCGGGTGTCTCTCTCGAGGTCCTGCTGGGCCGGGGGAAGGAACGCACCCACCGGGTTGGCCACGAGATCCACCACCAGGCTCCCTCCGCGACCGTAGCCCACGGCGTTGAGAGCCTTGAGACCCTCGAGGCTCGCCTCGTAGACCCCGCGTCCCCGCTGGCGGTCCGTTGCCTCCGCCGTGTAGTGGGGAAGCGAGCACACGACCTCGCAACCGTGGTCGGCGAAGAATCGGGGGAGGTCGTCCTGGGTCTCCTCGCCCTGGACGGTGAGGTTGTGGCGCACCAGCACGTGCCGGCCCAGCTCCCGTGCCCGGACCACCAAGTCCCGGAATCGGGGGTGAATCTCCGGCGCCCCTCCGGTGATGTCGAGCGTCCTCAGGGCGTCGTCCCGCGCCAGCGTGTCGAGACAGGCGTCGACGACGTCGTCCGGCATCACCTCGGTCCTAGAGGGGGAGGCATCCACGTGGCAGTGCCGACAGGCCTGGTTGCACCGCTTGCCCACGTTCACCTGGAGCGTGTCGACATCCGACGCACGCAGCTCTCCGTGAACCCGGGCCACCCGTGCGGCAAAACGGTTCGGGGAGCGTCCCCCCCGCAGAACGCGGAGGGCGGCAGGCCCGCTCACATGGACACCTTCTTGTTGATGTTGTGGGCGGGAAGGCCGTGGGCGAGGGTGATGCCCGCCTTGAGCGAGGCCGCCGCGTGCATGGCCTCTCCCAGGTGCTTCATTGTCAGCCCCTGCTCGAGGGCCTGCTGCGTGTAGCTGTCGATGCAGTAGGGGCACTGGGAGGACTGGGCGACCGCGAAGCCGATCAGCACCTTCTCGCGCTTCGTGAGGAGCCCCGGCTGGAAGGCGGAGCCGTAGTACTTCTCGAACATCTCCCACAGCTCCGGGGCGTGCTCCTTGAGATCCCCGAAGTGTGCCAGGTCCTTGTCGTCGAAATAGGCGCCCATCGTGTCTTCTCCTCGGGCGGTCGCTCTTCCGGGTAAACGGCCGCAGGTGGGATCTGCTTCCCGCGAAGCCCAGAAGCGCCGGCTCGGCGGGCCGGCGGCGGGTGCTGCTCGCGCTCCCTCAGGGGGCCACGGGCAGAGGTCACGGCTCGGGAGGTGAAAGCAGCGCGAAGGCCTTCCCGAGGGCCGCGGCCGTGGCCGCGGCGGCCGCGTCGTCGTCCATCTCGTTCAGCTCCTTGTTGAAGGGCTCGGCGCGGACCGGTCCGTCGTAGCCGATGGCCTGGAGCGCGCTCAGGAAGTCGCGGACGGGGATGATCCCGGTGGCCGCGGGCAGCTCGCGCGACAGATCCATCTGCTCTTCCCTGGGGATCCCGGCCGGCGCGTCGTTCAGGTCGACGGCCACGACGTCCTCGTTCCGGAGGGCCCTGATCTGCTCCACCGTGTCCTCGGCCAGGAACCAGTGCCAGCTGTCGAGGACGTATCCCACTCCCGGCACCCCGATCGCCTCGATGAGCTCGGCGGTCTCGGCGAGGGTGTGGAGGAAGGGGTACTTGCAGGACACGAGGGACGTCCGCGGGCCCACGTACTCGAGCCCGAGGCGGACGCCCTCGTCCCGGAGGATCCGCGCCGTGGGCTGCAGGCGCTTCGCGATCGTGTCGAAGTACTGACGGTACGTGTAGGTGTCCGAGCAGGGCAGGATCCAGGTCCCGACGCGGGTGACCCCCGCGCGCCTCAGCCCCTTCACGTAGTCGGTCAGGCCGGCGCTCGTCTTTCGGAAGGTCTCGTCGTCCCGACGGAAGTCGACGGGAAGCCCGCCGGCGCCCCAGACCAGGCCCTTGTCCTTCATCAGCCCGAGCAGGTCCGCGAGCTCGCCATCGGACAGGGCCCCGAGCTTGTCGCCGGCGGGCGCCACCGACTCGAAGCCGTGACGGGCCGCCAGCTCGATCACGTGGCGCTGGTCGCCCTCGATGCCGATGGCCCCGGGGGCCAGGTCCATGGTCCACGACCGTTTGGCCCCCTCTGGCATCGAGGCGGCGAGGGTGGGTCGGAGCGCCGCGCCCACGGCGGCGACGGCGATGAACTCACGACGGGTTGCCCTGGGCATCGGAATCCTCCCGCCCCGTCTCCCGGCCCGGCGGCCACCGTCTGGCCGGGCCGTCACGGTGAGGAGCACGGGTGCGCGAGGGCATTCTACGTGCGATCGGTCAGATGCCGACGGGCGGCCTCTCCCGGCACTAGATCCGGGCCTGGATCGTGTAGAGCTGGTGGTACCGCCCCTGGCGCTCCAGAAGCTCCTGGTGTCGGCCGCGCTCGACGATCTGCCCGTCCTCGACGACCAGAATCAAGTCGGCTCGCTGGATGGTCGAGAGGCGGTGGGCGATGACCAGCGTCGTGCGATCCCTCAGGAGCGAGTCGAGGCTCTTCTGGATGAGCGCCTCGCTCTCGGTGTCCAGGCTCGAGGTCGCCTCGTCGAGGAGGAGGATGCTCGGGGCGGCCAGGAGGGCCCGGGCGATCGTCACGCGCTGGCGCTGGCCCCCGGAGAGCTTGACCCCCCGCTCACCGATCACGGTGTCGAGGCCGTCGGCAAAGCGGTCGGTGAACTCCAGGACGTGGGCCTGGCGCGCGGCCTCCTGGACCTGCTCGGGTGTCGCGTCGGGCCGGGCAAACAGGAGGTTCTCGCGGATGGTGCCGGCGAAGAGAAACTCGTCCTGCAGGACGAGACCGAGCTGCTCGCGGTAGCTGGCCAGCTTGACTTCCGACAGGTCGATTCCGTCGACCAGGACGCGCCCCTCGTCCGGGGTGAGGAAGGCGGCCGCGAGGCCGGCGAGGGTCGACTTCCCGGAGCCCGAGCTCCCCACGAGGGCGATGACGGTGCCGGGGGCGGCCTCGAAGCTCACGCCCTTGAGAACGGGCTTGCCCTTCTCGTAGGCGTACCAGACGTCTTCGAACCGGAGGTGGCCGTCGACGGGGGGCATGGTGCGCGTCCGGCGAGGGTCGTCGTCCTCCTTCGACTGGGAGAGAAGCTCGGCGGTGCGGTCGAGGCCGGCGAAGGCCTCGGTCATCTGGGTCCCGATGTTGGCCATCTGGACGACCGGGGCGACCAGGAATCCCAGGAAGATGGTGAAGGAGAAGAGCTCTCCCAGGGTGAGATCGCCGTTCAGGATGAGGTGTCCCCCGTAGCCCATGACCAGCACGGTCGCCAGCCCCATGAAGAGCGTTCCCAGGCTCGTCACCGCCGCCGACGCGGTGAGAGTGGTCCTGACGTTGCGGAAGAGGCGCATCACGCCGGCCTCGAAGACCTCGCGCTCCCGCTCGACGGCGTGGAAGCCCTTGATCACCCGAATCCCGCCCAGCGACTCCGTCAATCGACCCTTGACCTCTGCCCGGATGGCCCCGCGCTCGCGGAAGGCCGGCCGCAGGGTCTTGAAGGCCCTCGTCGACACGACCCCGAACAGGCCGAGGGGCACGAGGGCGAGGGCCGTCATCACCGGGTCGATCCGTACGAGGAAGACCATGGCCACCACCGCCGTCAGCGTGCCCCCGACCAGCTGTACGAGGCCCGTTCCCACCAGGTTGCGGACACCCTCCACGTCGTCCATCACCCGGGCGACCAGCTCCCCGCTCCGGGTCTCGTCGAAGCTTCGCACCGGAAGGCGCAGGACGTGGTACTGGACCTGGGAGCGAAGCCGGGCAATGAGGAGCTGCGCCTCGACGCTCAAGAGCCTCGTGAGGCTGAACGAGGTGCCGGCCTGGACGGCGACGGCCACCGCCACCGCCCCGAGGAGTGGCCAGAAGAGCTCGTCTCGTCCCTCGCGGATCACGTCATCGACGAGGTACTTCGTCGACGCCGGCAGCACGAGCCCGCTGAGCCGATTGACGAGGATCAGGACCAGCCCGGCGGAGACGAGCTTGCGCCGGGGCCAGATGATCTCGCGGAAGACCCGCCGGACGCTGGCGAGGGATGGTCGGGGGCTCTTCTTCGCTCCGGACATGGAGAGTTCTGGGGATAGCTGCTGGACCAGGGACGGCTCGCGGGCGGTGCCGCTCCGCTACTGGGCGGCGGCGGCGCGTTTCTTCAGGTCTTCCTTGAACCGTGGGTCGACGCGGAAGCCGGCCTCCTCGGCCGCGAGAACCGACTGCTTCGCCTCGTCGAGGCGTCCTTCCATCATGTAGAAGACCGCGACGTTGTTGTGGGCGGCGCCCGTCTGGTCCCCGGCAGCGATGGCGGCCAGGTACTCGCGCTCGGCGTCCTCCGGTCGGTGCAGGCGGAAGTAGGCGCTGCCCAGGGCGATGGAGAGCTCGGGGGGGACCGCCACCGCGTTGATCGCGTCCTTGTCCTGCTGCTGCTCCAGGAGCCGCTTCCGCTCCTGCAATCGCATCGTCTGCGTATTGGGAGGGGCCTCCGGCCCCCCCCAGCGCAGGATCGCGGCCTCGATGTCGAGGAGCTCGTCGGCCCGCGCCTGCCGCGCCTCACCTCTCCGTTGGACGTCGAGCTTCGAGCGCGCTTCGATCGTGCCCCGGCAGCTCTCGTAGGCGGTCGCTGCCTCGTCGAAGCGAGCCAGCGCCATGTTGGCCTGTCCGAGGCTGTAGTAGGCCAGCGTGTAGTCGGGATCGAGACGGGTGGCCATCCGGAACTCCGTCGCCGCCCCGGAGAAGTCCTCCTCGATCATGAGGTCCTCCCCCTTCTGGTAGTGTTCTCGGGCCTCCTTGAGCTGCTGCTCGTTGGCCGCCTCGTCCTGGGCGGTGGCGAGGGAGGGCAGGATGCTGAACGCCAGGGCAGCGACCATGAGCCGCATGTGGGACCTCCTCGTTTCGGTCGGGGTGCCTCCGGGCATCGAGCCGCTGGGCTGGCCCGACGGATCCACGCCCCCAACGTATGGCCCCCGAAGGTACGCCGTCAAGCCTCGGCGGGGCCCGTGCCCCCCCCTACTGGACCGTCTTGATGCGCTCGAGGACCTCGGCGGCCAGGGCGAACCTTACCCGAATCAGCTTTCGGGGACACAACGCGCGTCTCGTCCGGTCCAGGACGGGTCGACTCCGGTCGGGCAAGCTGTGTATGGTGTCCCCCAGAGTGGGGGGAGTTATGACCCGCATTCATTCGGTCGCGCCGGTGATCCTCGCCGTGGCCGGGTGTCCCCTGATGGCGGTCGCCTCATCTGCCGCCGCGGAGCCACCCCCTACAGCCGGAGCCGCCGCAGCCGAGCTCTCCCCGGCCGCCGGCGAGGGGAAGCAAGAAGGCCGGCCTGGCGTCATCGTGCTCTCGACGATTGCAGACGATGCCGTGTCCTCCGCCTATCGAGCCGCCCGGAACGAGCAGTCCACGCTGGGTCCGGAGGCGTTCGCCTTGAGACGCACGTCGTCCGAGAAGGGCGGGGTCCTCTGGGCTCTGGGCGGCGACGACGCCGGCCTGATCTACGCGGGGCTGGACGTGGCCCGGCAGGTGCGCCGGGGCGGCCTGCCCGCCATCAGCGAGAAGACGGAGACGCCGGCCTTCCCGTTTCGCGCCCTCAAGTTCAACCTCCCCTGGTCCACCTACCGGGAGCACGAGACGCTGAGCCCGCACTACGAGACCTGCCGGGACCTGGAGTCCTGGGAGAGGTTCCTCGACATGATGGCCGCGAACCGCTTCAATCGCCTGACCCTCTGGTCCATCCACCCCTGGACCTACATGGTGCGTCCCCGCCACTTCCCCGAGGCCTCCGGTCTCTCGGACGAGGACCTCCGGGAGTGGCAGTCCTTCTGGCACGCGCTGTTCGGCATGGCCCGGGAGCGGGACCGATGAGCGCCAATCTGACCGAGGAGATCTACGCGCGGCTGGTGAACGAGGAGGACGCCCGGGTCTGCCGCGACATCTCGGAGAAGGCCTGCGTCGAGGTCCCTCGGAACTTCTTCCTCCTCATCTCGAGCTCCTTCCTGACCAAGCTTGGCGACTCCATCGCCAATGCGAAGACGACGCTGCCGTGGCTCATGTCGGCCCTGGGGGCGCCGGTGGCCTTGACCGGGCTGCTGGTGCCCATACGGGAGTCCGGCTCCCTCATCCCCCAGCTGGCCATTGCCGCCTACGTGAGGCGCCAGCCGATCCGCAAGTGGGTGTGGGTCCTCGGCGCCGTCCTCCAGGCCGGGGCGGTGGCCGCGATGACGGCGGTGGCCTCGACCCTCTCCGGCCCGGCGGCGGGCGCCGCTCTCCTCGGGTGCCTGGTCGTGTTCAGCCTTGCCCGGGGCATGTCCTCCGTGGCCTCCAAGGACGTTCTGGGCAAGACGATCCCCCGGACGCGGCGGGGCCGGGTGAACGGTCTCAGCGCCAGTGCCGCGGGCCTGGCCTCTCTCGGGGTGGGCGCCGCCCTCGCCACCCACCGTTCGGCTGACGCGTCCCGGGGCGACTACGTCGTTCTCCTGCTCGCCGCCGCGGGGCTCTGGCTGGTGGCCGCGGTCGTCTACGCCTTCATCGCGGAGGAGCCCGGGGAGACCGGGGGCGGAGGAAACGCGTTGACCCACGCCCTCGGCAAGCTGCGCCTGCTCCGGGACGACGCCCCCTTTCGCCGCTTCGTCACCGCGCGCTCGCTGCTCCTGTGCTCGGCCCTCACCGCTCCCTACTACGTGGTGCTCGCCCGCGAGCACACGCAGGGGACACTGCGGCAGCTCGGCGTGTTCATCCTCGTCGCGGGGGTCGCCTCCATGGTCAGCGCCCCGATCTGGGGTCGCCTGGCCGACTGGTCGAGCCGGCGGGTGATGGTCGTGGGCGGCCTGATCACGGCCTCCCTCGGGATCTTCACCTTCGTCATGG
>Ga0316576_10002650_pt1 | contig 10220 bp, 17 predicted proteins | sample S0NA_FD_203075 | JGI IMG/M metagenome (GOLD analysis project Ga0316576, IMG submission 203075) | Rhizosphere microbial communities from salt marsh grasses in Alabama, United States - S0-2_050615r3r5 | ecosystem: Host-associated > Plants > Roots > Rhizosphere | place: USA: Alabama | collected... | reverse complement strand
ATTTTGCCATTTTGCAGTCCTTTTAAAAAAGATTGTTCATTCTGCTGATAAGAGGTTATAATAACAACTCTTTCTCCTTTATATACTCAATACAATAACCATGCCATCCTCGTAAACAAAACTTTTGAAATGTTTGGCATGAGCATTGCAGTCAAATTAGCATACTTATATGCAAATTAATTCTTAATCATTTATAGCTCATCAAATAGCGAATTATTTTTGTAACATATCTATTAACCTTTTTAAAACCCATTCATAGGAGGTAAAACATGTCGACCAAACGGTATAAAATTGAAACATCCTGCCCTCAGTGCGGATGCAGTGCTGTTACGCATCTGTCTGCCGAAGAAATCAAAGAAAGATACCCAGATGTAGCAAATGTTGAAATGGATTGTAAGGAATGCTTAATCAAGTACGAGACGGACTTAAAAACTGCATGCCCTGAATGGGCTAAAGACTGCAAGCTATAAAAATAATTCAAGTTATCGAAAGGCATAAAAAAATGATTTATGACTTTACTGCAGACGATGTGTTTGAGATGGCTGAACAGCTTGAAAGAAATGGTGCTCAATTTTATAGAAAGGCCGCTCAAAACACAGACAATCCTGAGTATAAAAAGCTTCTTGTTAGGCTTTCGGAAATGGAAGTCGAACATGAAAAGATCTTTGCCAATTTAAGGTCGGAACTGTCGGGAAATGAAAAAGAATCAACGGCCTTCGACCCTCTAAATGAATCACTCCTTTATCTCCGGGCCCTGGCAGATACCAAGGTTTTTTTTGAAAAAGAAATCGACTTTTCATCCATGAAAAGTGTTCTCAAGGAAGCCATCCATACTGAAAAAGATTCCATCGTTTTTTATCTGGGTATGAAAGAAATGGTCCCTGAAAAGTACGGAAAGGACAAACTTGACAAGATAATAAAGGAAGAGATGGGCCACATAAAAATTCTCAGCAAAGAGCTGGTTGCCATAAAGAATGGATAAGGATCTTGTTTCATAATACAAATGTGTATCAACATGCAATATGAGACAGTTTTTCGTCTTTCCGCAGGCTTTTAATACGGTTTTCTTTCTATGTTTTTTTGTCGTTTTTAAATATTTTTGATTTTTGTAACTATTTTTCGACACCTAAAGTCAATGATAAACAACATATAATTAATGCAAATTTCGGTTTGAAGTAATGATTAAAGCAATACATATTTATTCAGGATATTATGATATCGATCGATTTTTCATCCTGTCTGGCACGAAACTTGTTAGTTTAAAAACATTATAAGGAATTATTATGAGAAAGGTATCCATCGCTAATTGGGTTTTTATTTTTTTGTTATTATCCATTGGTGTTCTTTTCGCGGAAACACCCCCCCCGAAAGAAGGGGGAGTGCTTCCGGAAATAACGCTGTCTGTACCTGAGATGCAAGCCCACCAAGATTACTTAGGTATTACCAAAGATAAAAAAACATTTCACATTCCTGAGATTAAAGCTAAGGTTGTGCTAATAGAAATCTTTAGCATGTACTGCCCATTCTGCCAGCAAGATGCACCGGTGGTAAATGAATTGTACAATAAAATTGCACAAGACGAAAACCTGAAAAATAACATAAAAATGATCGGTATTGGTGCCGGCAACTCTTCTTTCGAAGTTGATTTTTTCCAAAAGACTTATCATGTTAATTTTCCACTTTTCCCAGACCGTGATTTTTTCATTCACAAGATGCTTGGCGGGGTGAGAACGCCATATTTTATTGGCGTTAAAATAAATAAGGATGGAACCCACAGTGTTTTTTATTCCAAACGCGGTGCAATAGAAAATGCTTCAAAATTCTTAAACTTGATTCTGTCTAAGGCCGGGCTTTAAAAAGGAGGTGGTGTGGTGAGAAAATGCACTAAGATTTTTTTTGCGTTTTTCGTACTTTTGTTTGTGAACAGTTATGTATTTGCACTTTCAGATGCATTCAAAAATAATATATATAACCCCGGCCAGTTGAAACCGATAGACAGCAAATTAAACGTCAAGGTCGGAGACAGAGCACCGGATTTTACCCTTCCTTCTTTATCCGGAAAGAAAATCTCTTTGAGGCAATTTAAAGGCGAAAAAAATGTTGTCATTTCATTTGTACCGGCCGCCTGGACGCCGGTGTGTTCGGATCAATGGCCGGGCTATAATCTTGCGAAGGTTATTTTTGATAAAAATGATGCAATACTTTTGGGGATTACGGTAGACAACCTTCCAACCCTTTATGCATGGACCAATCAGATGGGGCATCTGTGGTTTCCAGTTCTTTCTGATTTTTGGCCTCATGGAAAAGTTTCGAAAATGTTTGGCGTGCTTCGCTCAGATGGTGTCGCTGAGCGCTCGCTGTTTATCATAGATAAGAAAGGTATTATAAGATACGCACATGTATCCGATATTAACAAGCGGCCTGACTTAAAAGACCTGGCCGCAGAGCTGGAAAAACTGAACAAGGATTGATTAAAATACTGTGAGCTTATGGAGGCTCTGACACGTGAGACGCTGCAATCATAATATAAGAAAAACATTGAATCTTGTTGATGAAATGATCAGAGTCGCAGATAAGGGCGACATTGAGAGAGAAGATAACGGATGCGGCATTCTTTACGGTGTATTGCGTGATTCGGCCTATAAGGTGAAAAAGCTGGCGGAGCAGGAAAAGGAAAAACACATCTTAAAAGGGTGGTGGATAGAGGAATCCGACAGCTAAAAACAATGAGCGGCGTGATTCACTCAAAGCTGGATAAACTTTTTCTAATTAAACATTTAACATTCACGTATAAGGAGGTTCTTACATGGCGTTACAGGGGACTCAAACTGAGAAAAATCTTTTAACTGCATTTGCAGGGGAGTCGCAGGCAAGAAACCGATATACCTATTTTGCAAGTAAGGCAAAAAAAGAGGGGTATGTTCAGATATCCGAAATATTTATTGAAACCGCCAATCAAGAAAAGGAACATGCCAAGCGTCTTTTTAAATTTTTAGAGGGCGGAGAAGTTGAAATTGCCGGCGCATTCCCTTCTGGTGTTATTGGAACAACTTTTGAAAACCTAAAGGCTGCGGCGGCAGGAGAACACCATGAGTACACCGAGATGTATCCTGATTTCGCTAAAGTTGCCCGCGAAGAAGGGTTTGAAACCATTGCCTCTGTATTTGAAGCCATCGCGATAGCTGAAAAACAACATGAAAAACGGTATGTTGATCTTGCCGATAACATTAATCTTGGACGGGTGTTTAAAAGAGATGAAACCGTAACCTGGCGATGCCGTAACTGCGGATATCTTCATGAAGGTGATCAGGCTCCGGAAGTGTGCCCAGCTTGTGACCATGCACAAGCCCATTTTGAATTGCTGGGAGAAAACTGGTAGTTCAGATTTAACTAGTGGATCCGGTTGTCCAGTGGGCTCTCGCTCGGCTAAAGAGTCTACTGTTAAACAAAAATCTCTTGACGTTAAGAGACCTTTGCAAAACAATTAAAGTATTATCTTAAAAGGAGGTAAAACTAATGGCAGAAAAACTTGAGGTTTATAAATGTGAAACTTGTGGAAATATCGTAGAGGTTCTCCATGGTGGCAGTGGAGAGTTGGTGTGCTGTGGGCATCCCATGGTCCAGATGGTTGAGAATACGGTTGATGCAGCCAAAGAAAAACATGTACCGGTGGTTGAAAAAGTTTCGGGAGGAATAAAAGTTAAGGTCGGTGATGTGCCGCATCCCATGGAAGAAAAACATTATATTGAATGGGTTGAAATCATAGCGGATGGGAAAGCTTACCGACAGTTCCTCAATCCAGGAGAGACCCCTGAAGCAACTTTTGATGTACAGGCTGATCAAGTTACGGCACGTGAATACTGCAATCTGCACGGCTTGTGGAAAGGATAATTTAGATGTTATCAGACAGAATGGAAAAAGCACTCAATGGACAGGTGAACGCCGAACTATATTCCTCTTACCTGTATCTGTCGATGAATGCCTATTTCAAGTCGGTTAATCTTGACGGGTTTGCCAACTGGATGTACGCACAGGCGCAGGAAGAACTCATGCATGCCATGAAATTCTATGATTTTATTAATCAACGCGGCGGAAGAACCCTTCTTGCCGCAATTGAAGCTCCTCCAGCCCAATGGGATTCTCCTCTGGCAGTGTTTGAAGACACGTTAAAACACGAAAAGAAAGTAACCGGGCTCATCAATGGCCTGGTGGATATTGCCATGGAAGAGCGTGACCATGCGACACAGATATTTCTCCAATGGTTCGTTACCGAACAAATAGAAGAAGAAGAGAGTGTCGGCAATGTACTGGAGCAGCTTAAACTCCTGGGTGATGCCAAACAAGGTCTTTTTATGATGGATCGAGAACTGGCCACCCGACAGGCGCCGGATATGTCCATTAAACCAGAATAAACAGCACAACATTTACCCGAAAAGGAGGTGATCTCATGCCTAGCTGGAAGTGTTCAAATTGTGGATATGCACTTGAAGCCGATACCCCACCGGATCAATGTCCTTCATGTAAAGAAAAATGTGAATTTCTAGACAATACCTGTTACACGCCGGATTGTGAATTTGAAGGCACTGATAAACGAATATAAAAGCAGCATAGCGTGCTAGGAGAAATATAATGGCTAAAGTACTCATCGTTTGTGCAACCCGAACCGGAGAGACATCAAGAATCGGTGAACTCATTGCCGAAGGAATTCGACTTTCCGGACACGAAGCAAATGTAATGAACGTCAATGCAATAAAAAAGGAGACCGATCTTCAGGGCTATGATGGCCTTGTATTTGGGTCAGCCACATATCACGGTGATATGATCCAAGGGATGAAGACCATGCTTTTTCTTGCTGAAAAAGCCGGTCTTGAAGGTAAGGTTGGCGGCGCTTTTGGCGCATTTGGATGGAGTGGAGAAGCGCCGGATCGTATTTTCGATACGATGAAAAATATCTTTAAAATGAACATGGTTGGTGGTCCGTTGAGGCTAAAAGCGAGCTCTTTAGGTGGAGGGATTCAGATGGCCCAGGGCTACGGCCGTGAAATAGCCGAGAAATTATAAAATTAGAATTTTTGGCAAAAGTTTGAATCTATTGAAGGTCTAAAGTTTCAATATGGTTTTATTTTAATGATTTCACAATATTTAAAGAGGAGAATATCATGTCTACACCGCAACATTGCCCGGGATTTCAAAATTTTAAGACTTTACAATCGTTCACATGCAAGTGTCCGAAATGTGGTCAGGAAGTGGAAATTTTCTCAGATGAGTTCGACAGAACCCATGTTTGCGACGGCTGCAAAGAGCAGATAGACTTTACCCAGTGTAAATGGGAAGCGGGATCTTCCTAATCGGCTCCGCGTTAATAAATAAAATATTTTTATATCGAAATCATCCGGCACCATTTTTAAAGAGGAAATGCACATGGATGTAGTATTACTTTCGCGACTGCAGTTTGCAGCCGCCACCATGTTTCATTTTTTATTTGTTCCCTTTACTCTCGGTTTATCCTTTTTGGTAGCCTACATGGAAACCAGATACGTTAAAACCGGTGATGAAACATATCTGCACATGACAAAATTCTGGGGCAAGCTGTTCCTCATTAATTTTGCCCTGGGGGTTGTTACAGGGATCACCCTCGAATTTCAATTTGGAACCAACTGGTCCCGCTATTCAGCCTTTGTCGGAGATATTTTTGGGTCTCTTTTGGCCATTGAGGCCACTACCTCCTTTTTTCTGGAATCGACACTCATCGGGGTATGGATTTTCGGCTGGAAAAAACTATCCAAAAAAGCCCACGCGACGGTTATGTGGTTGGTAGCCTTTGCTTCAACCCTTTCCGCGGTTTGGATACTCATCGCCAATGCCTGGATGCAAAACCCGGTGGGATATACCATCCGGGACGGTCGGGCCGAGCTGGTGGATTTCACAGCCGCTTTAATGCAAAAGTGGGCCATCCTTAAATTTATCCATACGGTCAGCGCTGCTTATGTTCTGAGCGCCTTTTTTGTAATGGGGGTCAGTGCCTATCATTTGCTTAAAAAACGGAAGATAGAATTTTTTACCCGCTCTTTCAGAATCGCTCTGGTATTCGGACTCATCTTTTCATTGGTTGTGGTGATTATGGGGGATTTCAACGGCATTGTCGTTGCTGAAAAACAACCCAGTAAACTGGCGGCAATGGAATCTTTGTGGGAAACGACGACCCGTGCACCGGTATATCTTTTTGCACTGCCCGACGAAAAAAACGAGCGCAATAAAATTGAAATCGGTGCCATGCCCGGTATGCTCAGTTTTCTGGTCCGCCATGATATCAACGCAGAAATCAGAGGCTTAAAAAGCTATCCCAAAGATGAACGGCCTCCGGTACTGCTAACATCCTTTGCTTTTAAAGCCATGGTGGGGCTGGGCTTTTATTTTATTCTGGCAACCATCATCGGTTTCATAAAACGCAATCGCCTGATTGATAGCCCTAAATATTTAAAGCTAATGCTGCTATCAATACCCCTGCCTTATATTGCCGCTGAATCGGGATGGATCGTTACGGAAGTGGGGCGCCAGCCCTGGATTGTTTACGGCTTGATAAAAACATCTGATGCAGTCTCTCCTATAGCCACATCTCAGGTATTAACCACATTGATTGCGTTTATTTTGGTGTATGGTTTGTTGGGTGCTACCGGATTTTATTTGATTGGTAAAAATGCGTTGAAGGGTCCCGAAACCATGACGGATTAATAGGAATTCGAAATACCCGAAGATATAATAATACTGGAGGAGAAAATGGTTTTACAAACAATATGGTTTTTCCTGTGGGGCCTTTTATGGGCGGTATTCTTCATGACGGACGGATTCGATTTTGGAATCGGAACGCTTTATCCCTTTTTAGGTAAAACCGATGAGGACAAACGGATTATGATTAATTCACTGGGGCCCTTGTGGGATGGAAATGAAGTGTGGCTGATTACCGCCGGAGGGGTTACTTTTGCAGCCTTTCCCGTGGTCTATTCCGTGATGTTTTCATCTCTCTATTCAGCGTTGATGCTAATTTTATTTGCCCTTATTCTTCGGGGTGTCTCTTTTGAATTTCGTGGCAAGGTCGATGATCCCCGCTGGCGGAAGATCTGGGACACCTGCATTTTTATTGGAAGCTTGGTGCCTGCACTCCTCTTTGGCGTTGCCTTTGCAAATATTTTCCAAGGTATTCCCATCGATCACAACGGGATCTACCACGGAACACTCTTTACGCTGTTAAATCCATATGGCCTTTTGGGCGGTATTCTGTTTGTTCTCCTTTTTATGACTCACGGCGCTTTGTGGATTTCCATAAAATCAGAAGGTGATCTTCAAGAACGGGCCGTTTCCACTGCCAAGACTCTCTGGCCGGTTCTTCTTGGAGTGGCGGTTGTTTTCTTAATCGCTAGCAAGTTCTACACCCGCCTGTATGACAACTACATTAAACATCCCGCCTTTTTAATTGTCATACTGATAACGGTTCTCGCGCTTTTAAGCATCAGATTATTCCTTTTAAGAAAAACCTTTTTCAAGGCTTGGTTTGCTTCAGCACTGACTATTGTTGGCGCCACGTTTTTCGGAGTAATCGGACTCTTCCCGAACCTGTTTCCTTCCAGCCTGAACCCCAGGTACAGTCTTAGCGCATATAACGCCTCTTCAAGTCCTTTAACATTGAAAATTATGCTGATTGTCGTTATAATTTTTATTCCTGTTGTCATAGCCTACCAAATTTGGGCATATAACCTCTTTAAAGGCAAAGTGACGGGTGCGGATCTTGCCCATGATGAAGCCTATTAGGCATTCGCAGTTTAATTATTATGGGAGTTGAATTTATAAAATAAAACATTAAAGGGGTTTGGCTGATGATGATTCTTGGATTTCAAGGAAGTCCCCGAAAAAAAGGCAATACCAACTATTTGTTATCCCTTTTCATGAACGAGGCCGAAAATTTAGGTGCTCAAACCCGTATCGTTGAAGTGGCCCAAAAAAATATTGTGCCATGTATCGGTTGCGGTTATTGTGAAAAAAAGGGCTACTGCATCACTAAAAATGATGATATGACCAATGAAATTTACCCGCTGCTTCGAGAGGCGGATGTCGTTGTTTTGGCCGCGCCTATATATTTTTATAACGTTCCCGCTCAGCTAAAGGCCCTCATCGATCGTACCCAGACGCTGTGGTCTAGAAAATACAAGCTGAACCTAACCGATCCGGCGAGGCATTACCGTCGTGGATTCCTTCTTGCCCAAGGGGCAACAAAGGGAAAGAATCTTTTTGAAGGTGTCGACCTTACAGCAAAATATTTTTTTGATGCGGTGGGCGCGAGATTCGATGGAAGCCTTACCTACCGGCACATCGAAGATACCGGGGATATGGAAAAGCATCCCACCGTTCAAAAAGATGTGACAACTTCCGTGAAGGAACTTCTGGCCTCTCTTTTGGGCAGAAAAAAAATATTGTTCGCCTGCCGGGAAAATGCCTGCCGTAGCCAAATGGCCGCCGCATTTGCACAACATATTGCCGGTGATAAAATTGAAACGGCTTCAGCGGGCAGCGAGCCTGCGGAAAAAATAAATTTGGACATGATTAAAGCCATGGCGGAAAAAGGGATCGATATGGGATTTCGAAAAACTCGATTCCTGGATCAGGCTGCTTCAGACATGCAGCCTGATATGATCATTACCATGGGCTGTGGTGAGGCGTGTCCTTTTATTCCAGGCATGAAGCGGGTGGATTGGGATATACCCGATCCAGCCGGAAAACCGATGGATGTCATGCGCAATGTCCGTGATGAAATTGGAACAAGGGTTAAAGCCCTTGTCAACAACATCCTTGACTAAAAATAATAATCTATCAAAGGAAAAAATATCATGCCCGTTCAGTTGAAAGTCAAAGAAATAATGGTTCCCATAGGTGATTACGCTGTAACAACCACTGATAAACCTCTGAAAGAGGCCGTGCCCGAGTTGATGAAAATCTATTGTCAGGTGGAAACCGGAAAATGTACAGAAGCAGGACATAGAACCAGTCTTGTTCTTGATACTAAAGGTGAACTTGTTGGGATTCTCGATTTTAAAAGCATCTTGAAAATTCTGATACCGGAAATTGCAGGAGGCGTCAGTGGAAAACTGCATGCACTGGGTGTTTCAATCGCTTTTGCAGAAGCAGATGCCCATGACATGGATCAGGCAAAGCAAGGATTCAGATCCAGAGTCAGACAAAACGCTCAAACCCTTGTCAAAGACGTGATGCTTAAAATACGAGGGACCATAGATTCCAACGCCGGATTTCTGGATGCCCTTAAAATGATCTATCGTAATAAAATTACAGTCTTGCCCGTGTACGAAGGGGGCAAACTGGTGGGCGTTTTGCGGGATTCAGATCTGTTTCTGGCTGCCGCGAATGTTCTTATAGAATAATTAATAAGTTATGTCATACTTGGTGTCCATCCATAAATAAGGATTTTTGTTCAAGATCAAGGCATGCGAAAAAAATAACCGTAGGCATATGTGTAATATTCCGAGGATTATTTTTTGAGCATAACGCAGAGATTTAGCAAAAAGACCATTTAGGGATGGGCACTCATTAAGGAGGATTAATGGCCAACCCCGAAGAAATGTATCAATGCCAAACGATTAATTGTGGATATATTTACAACCCTGATAAAGGAGACCGAAAAGGAAAAATTCCCAAAGGGACCCAATTCGCCGATCTTCCGGATGACTGGAAATGTCCGGTGTGCGGTGCTGGAAAGAAAATGTTCAAACCTCTTGCAGGGCCAGGTTCAGTTGCGGCAGGCGGATAGAATTATCATAGATTGAAAAAAGGAATTAACTGTTACATAAAACTAACGAGTGTTTATCCAGAAATGAGGATCTTTGCCTAAGATCAAGGCATGCGAAAAAAATAACCGCAGGCATATATGTAATATTCCGAGGATTATTTTTTTGAGCATAACGAAGAGATTGGGCAAAAAGACCATTTATGGATGAACACTAACAAAAGAGGAGGACAAAATGGACAAGTATGTATGTTCGATTTGCGGCTATGTTTATGATCCGGAGAAAGGTGATCCTGACAACGGTGTTGCGCCAGGAACAAAATTTGAAGATTTACCGGATGACTGGGAATGCCCTGTATGTGGCGCATCAAAAGATGATTTTGAAAAAGAATAACAAAAAGGCAGAAGGAAAATGAGACCTGTAGAAATA
>Ga0316576_10002649_pt1 | contig 10222 bp, 9 predicted proteins | sample S0NA_FD_203075 | JGI IMG/M metagenome (GOLD analysis project Ga0316576, IMG submission 203075) | Rhizosphere microbial communities from salt marsh grasses in Alabama, United States - S0-2_050615r3r5 | ecosystem: Host-associated > Plants > Roots > Rhizosphere | place: USA: Alabama | collected... | reverse complement strand
TATCGCCGGCCTGCTGTTGCAGCGCGAAATGACCATTCCCGACGCGATGCGGGCCGATCTCAAGACCCTGGTGGAGCGCTGCGTGGACACCTGCCACCAGGCGAACACCGTCGTCGGTGAGCTCGACGAGCTGCTGGAGACCGGCTTCCGCGGCCCCGAGGCGGCCCGCGTCGAGGCGATGATCGACGCCCTCAGCGCGGCCGAGAGCGAGACCGACACCCTTGCGATCGCGCTGTCGAAGACCCTGTTCCAGCACGAGGACAGCATGAGCCCGGTGTCGGTGCTCTTCTGGTACCAGCTCTTGCGGTGGACCAGCGGCCTCGCCGACTACGCCGAGAAGGTCGGCGATCGGATATTGCTGCTGATCGCCCGCTAGCCACAGCGCCTGATCCGCCTCTTTTACGGCACGCGGAGGACCGCGCCGGTCGATCCGTCGACCGCTGCCGCCCCGTGCTCGCCTTCGACATCATCAATACAAGCAAAACCTGGAGCCAGCATGGACATCATTACAACCTACGGGACCGTCTTCCTCGTCCTCGCCGTGCTGTTCGGTCTCTATATGACCTGGGGCATCGGCGCCAACGACGTCGCCAATGCCATGGGCACCTCGGTGGGATCCGGTGCCATCACCGTCAAGCAGGCGATCCTGATCGCGGCGGTGTTCGAGTTCGCCGGCGCCTTCCTCGCCGGCGGTAGCGTCACGTCGACGATCCGCAAGGGCATCATCGACCCGACGCCCATCGCCGCCAATCCGGAGCTGCTCGTCTACGGCATGCTCGCGGCGCTGCTCGCCGCGGCCATCTGGCTGATGATCGCCACCAGCCGCGGCTGGCCGGTGTCGACGACCCATTCCATCGTCGGCGCCATCGTCGGCTTCGCCATCGCCGGCATCGGCATGGACGCGGTGAAGTGGGACAAGATCGGCCAGATCGTCGCGAGCTGGATCGTCTCGCCCTTGCTTGGCGGCGTACTTGCGCTGCTGCTGATGCTGAGCATCCGCAAGCTGATCCTGAACGCCGAGCACCCGTTCCTGAGCGCCAAGCGCTGGGGGCCGGTGTACGTGTTCCTGGTGGGCTGGATCGTCAGCCTGGTGACGCTGTTCAAGGGCCTCAAGCATCTGGACCTGCACCTGACCACCGGCCAGAGCTTTCTCGCCGCGACGGTGTTCGGCGTGGTGGTCGCGGTCATCGGCAAGCTGATGATCGACCGCGTCAAGGTCGATGCGGTGGCGGATCGCACCTTCCATTTCGCCAGCGTCGAGCGCGTGTTCGTGCCGATGATGGTCTTCACCGCCTGCGCCATGGCCTTTGCCCACGGCTCCAACGACGTGGCCAACGGTATCGGACCGATGGCCGCGGTGGTCTCGATCATCCAGAGCGGCGGCGAGGTCGCGCAGAAGGCGTCACTGCCGTTGTGGATCCTGCTGCTCGGCGGGCTTGGCATCGTCGTCGGCCTTGCGACCATGGGCTATCGCGTGATGCAGACCATCGGCTCGCGCATCACCGAGCTGACGCCGACGCGGGGCTACTGCGCGACCCTGGCCGCGGCAAGCACCGTCGTGCTGGCGTCCAAGACCGGCCTGCCGGTGTCCACGACCCATATCGCGGTCGGTGCCGTCATGGGCGTCGGCCTGGCGCGGGGCGTCGGCGCGCTGGATCTGCGCGTGATCGGCAACATCATCATTTCCTGGGTCGTGACGCTGCCGGCGGGTGCGGCGCTGGCGGCGTTGTTCTTCTATGTGTTCAAGCTCATCTTCGGTTGAGTGGACGGCGTTCAGCGGGTTGGGGCCTGATCGGATGCTCTGGCAGCGGTGCAAGGCGGATCTGCCGGCACCCGTCGGGGCCTCGCGCAGGTCCCGCCGCGGACTGAGACGCCGAGGCCGGAGACTGCCATGCTCAGCCTCTCGGATGGATCGAGCCGCATCGAGGTGTCGCCGGTCGAGCAGCTCCGCCGCTGCCGGCGGGTGCCGGTCGCCCGGTCGGTGGGCTTCAACCAGATCATCGTCACCGGTCCCCCGGGGGCGGGCAAGTCCACGTTCATCCGGGCCATTGGCGGTTGGCCCGAAGAGGGCTACGTGGACCTGACCCTGCGGCACTGGTGGCGGGCGCAGTCTCTCGCCGTGCGGCCGCGGGAGCTGCACCTCGGCTTGCCATTCCTGGGCCGCAAGCAGGGGCTCGCGCTGTTCGATGCCCAGTGGCTGTCGAGCTGGCGGACGCTGCGTCTGGACGAGCCGCGCCTGCTGACTCCGCCGCGCAAGCGCAATCCGCTGTCGGTCAACTGGTGCGGGCGCTTTGTCTTCGAGTTCCTGCTGCCGCCGGCGGAGGCGATCCTGGAGGACCGCCTGAAGCGGGCGGAGCAGGGCACGCACCCGATCGATCAGGATCTGGACCTGGAGCAGATCCGTGCGCAGGTGGCGCTGTTCACGCGGGTCGCGGTGATCTTCCATTGCCGCGGCCTGCGGGTCTATGTCCGTGAGCGCGTCGCCGACGCGCCGTCGCGCATCGCCCTGCCGGTGCAGCCCGCATGAGCATGGCGCGCCCATGTGCGTGGGGGGCCCGGCGACCGTCCGCTCGACGCGTCCGGCCCCGCCCGCGATCAGGGGGGGTGTGACCATGCACTATGCCAGTCCGGAGTCCAGGCGCGGTTTCCTGCGGGTCTTCGATCAGCTGATCCAGGACATGGAAGGCTGCGACGACATGGCGCTGGAGAGCGCCCTGCGGCTGCCCGAGAAGAAGGTGCGCGTGCCCGCTCCGGCGGTGCCGCTGCAGCTGCTCCTCGGCGGCGAGGACGGCTATCAGCTGCGGCTGGAGCCCGAGCTGGTGATCGACGCCGACGGGCGGCATCTGCCCAACGGCGACTATCTGCTGTTCGATCCGCTGAGCTTCTACTCGGGCATCAGCGGCTTCGTGCGCCTGTCCGAGGGGGCCGCGGTGACGCTCGGGCGCGAAGATCCGCTGCAGCGCCTGCTGCTGCAATATCCGGATGAGGTCGGCAAGGAGCACCTGCGCCTGAAGCTGACGGCCAAGGGGCTGGTGCTGAAGAAGAAGACCACCTCCCGGGGTGCCTGTGTCGCCCCGGTCCTGGAGACCGACACGCTGGCCGAGCGGGTTCGCTGGCGCAGCGCGAAGCTCGAGCGCCTCGCGGGGCTGCTGGGCGGCCCCATCGAGGAGCCGTCGCGCCACGACGCCCTCGACCTGATCGAGCGGGTGCTCGAGCTGATGGGCCGGGAGGCCTATCGGGACAAGGACGATGCGGGGCGCCCCGGGGGACTGCTGCAGCTGCCGGGCAAGCCGGCGCCGATCATGGTCGGCGACCTGCACGCGCGCATCGACAACCTGTTGGTCGTCCTGACCCAGAACGGCTTTCTGGAGGGGCTCGCGGACGGCAGCGCATTGCTGATCCTGGTCGGCGACGCGGTGCACCCGGACGAGCCGGGCAGGGAAGAGGAGATGGACATGTCCATGCTGCTGATGGACCTGATCTTCCGGCTCAAGCTCCGCTTCCCGGGACGGGTCTTCTACCTGCGGGGCAACCACGACAGCTTCGGCGACCATATCAGCAAGCGCGGCGTGCCCCAGGGGCTGTTGTGGGAGAAGGCGCTGTACGACCGCCGCGGCAGCAAGTACCGCGATGCGATGCAGCGGCTCTACGACCTGCTGCCCTACGTGGCGGTGTCGCCGCGCTACATCTGCTGCCATGCCGGCCCGCCGACGATGAAGGTGCGCCGCCGCGACCTGGTGAATATCCGCGACCACCCGAAGCTGAGCCACCAGCTCACGCACCTGCGCCTGCGCAAGCCCAGCTCGCCGGAGGGCTATGACGCCGGCGACCTGAAGCGGCTGCGCAAGCGGCTCGGCGTGCAATCGTCGACGCCGGTGGTGGTCGGGCATACGCCCTTGTCGGCGGATGACACCTGCTGGCTCAATGCCGGCGGCATCCCTCACCATCACGTGTTGTTCGGCGCCCACCCGAAGACTGTCGGCGTGATCACCCGCGCGAACCGGCACCTGCTGCCGCTTCGCTATCCGGTGGAGCCCCTGCTGCCGGTGTACAACCGCCTGTTCGGCAAGTGACGGGGCGATGAACCATGAGCGATAAGGCCAAGGCGCGTCCGATCCTCGTTCCGGTGGATTTCTCGCGCTCGTCGGAGGCGGCGCTGATGCACGCCGCGGACCTGTCCCGGTGCATGGACCGGCCGTTGATGATCCTGCACGTGGTCCATGATCCGGGCTCGATGCCCGGCTATTACAGCCGGGCGCTGAAGAAGAAGCAGCTCGCGCGCATCGAGGACCGGGCCGCCGAAATGCTGGAGGAGTTCGTCCATCGCGTGCTGAAGGAGCACCCGGAGCTGAAGCGGCTGCCGGACGTGGACTCGATGCTGGTCAAGGGCCTGCCGAGCTCGCGCATTCTGGAGGTCGCGGACAAGACCGGCGCGGCGATGATCGTGCTCGGCAGCAAGGGCCTGACCGGGCTGAAGCATGTTCTGGTGGGCTCGGTGGCCGAGCGCGTCGTCCACCTGGCCGAGGTGCCGGTGACCGTGGTGAAGGCGGCCCATGGGCATTGATCCGCGCCACTCGCCCCTTGGTCTGCCGCGCGGCTGGCGGCCGCACCGGGCACTGATGCCGGCGCTGCTCCTGCTGCTGGCGGCACAGGTGCTGCCGGCGGCGCTGGCGGCGGCGCCGGGCGGGGCCGATGCCGGCATCGACTGGTGGAGCATGGGCATGGGCCTGTTCGGCGGCCTGGCCCTGTTCCTGTTCGGCATGGACCAGATGGCCGTCGCGCTGAAGGCGGCCGCCGGCGAGCGCATGAAGGACATCCTCGCACGGCTGACGGCCAATCGCTTCATGGGCGTCGTCACCGGGGCCTTCGTCACCGCGGTGGTCAACTCCTCGTCGGTGACCACGGTGCTGCTGGTCGGCTTCATCAGCGCCGGGCTGATGTCGCTGGCGCAGTCGGTGGGCGTGATCATGGGCGCCAACATCGGCTCGACGGTGACCGCGCAGCTGATCGCGTTCAAGGTCACCAAGGCCGCGCTGCTGATGATCGGCGTCGGCTTCACGATGCTGTTCGTGTCCAAGGTCGAGCGCGTACGCCAGTACGGCGGCATGCTGATGGGACTCGGGATGGTGTTCTTCGGCATGGGCGTCATGAGCGACTCGATGGCGCCGCTGCGCAGCTATCAGCCGTTCCTGGACGTGATGGCGCATATGCAGAATCCGCTGATCGGCATCCTGGTCGCCGCCGCTTTCACCGGTCTGGTGCAATCCTCGGCGGCCACCACCGGCATCGTCATTGCGATGGCGGGGCAGGGCTTCATCAACCTTCCCACCGGCATCGCGCTGGCATTCGGCGCCAACATCGGCACCTGCATCACCGCGCTGCTCGCCTCCATCGGCAAGCCGCGCGAGGCGGTGCGCGCGGCGGTGGTGCACATCCTGTTCAACATCGCCGGGGTGCTGATCTGGGTCGGCCTGATCGGACAGCTGGCGGACTTCGTGCGCTGGATCTCGCCGACCTACCCGGATCTCACCGGCAGCGCGCGGCTCGCGGCGGAGGCGCCGCGGCAGATCGCCAACGCGCACACGCTTTTCAACGTCGCCAACACGCTGCTGTTCATTGGTCTCGCCGGGCAGTTCGCGCGGCTTGCGGAATGGCTGGTGCCCGACAAGCCGCTGGATGAGGAGGGGCTGGTGGTTCAGGCGAAGTACCTGGACGACGAGCTGCTCGCGACCCCGTCGCTGGCGCTGGACCGGGTGCGTCTCGAGGTGCTGCACATGGGCGAGCGTGTCCAGCAGATGATGCAGCGGATCATGCCGGCCATCCTGAGCGGCAACAGGGAGACGCTGCGCGACATCGAGCGCATGGACGACGACGTCGACTTCCTGCAGGCCCAGATCATCGCCTATCTGGGCAAGATCAGCCGTCTGAGTCTGACCGAGCGCCAGACCGCGGAGCTGATCAAGCTGATGGAGGCGGTCAACGACCTGGAGAACATCGGCGACGTGATCGAGACCAACCTGGTCGTGCTCGGCAACGAGCGCATCGATCAGGGGGTCTCCATCAGCGTGCCGACGCGCGAGGTGCTGACCAATTTCCACGTCGCCGTGAACCGGGCCGTCAACGCCGCGATCCAGGCGGTGGCGCAGAAGAACGAGCTCGCCGCGCGCAGCGTCACGGCAATGAAGCAGGAGATCCAGCAGATCGCCGACTCCGCCGCGGCGCACCAGGCGCAGCGCCTGGTGGCCGAGGAGCCGAACCGCATCCCCGCCTACACCATCGAGATCGACATCATCGAGAAGCTCAAGCGCATCTACTACTTCTCCAAGCGCATGGCCAAGACCGTGGAGGTGGAGGAGTCCGCGGAGGTGCTGTAGATGGGCGTTTGGGGAGACGCCGATCCGCCAACGCCGCCATCGGACGCCTGCATCGAAACCCCTTGCTACCAGCGGCGGTGGACAACCCCTCGAAATCGAAATCGGGATCGGGATCGAAATCGAGACCGCACGACCGATCCCCATCTCGGTCCCGATTGGGAATGCGATGCCACGGCGTTGCCGATTTCGGCGCGGCCGCCCCGCCCCAGCCCGCGGGGCAAGAGCGCCAATCCCCGGTCCGCCGCCTCGGCCGGCGGCGGCCTCAGGCGCCGATGCGCCTGCCCTCGATCAGCACCCAGTCGCCTTCGGTCTCCGGCGGCTCCAGTACGAAATGCTCGTCGTAGGCCGCCGCCACCGACGCGGCCTGATAGCCGAGGACGCCCGACAGGCCGATGCGGGCGCCAGGACGGGAGAGGGCGGCGAGGCGTGGTGCCAGCTCGATCAGCGGGCCGGCGAGGATGTTGGCCACCACGACGTCGGCGTGCAGCGAGGGCAGGCGCTCGGGCGGGGCGACGATCAGCCGGTCGATGACGCCGTTCGCGAGTGCGTTGTCGACGGTCGCGTCCAGGGCCTGTTGATCGTAGTCGACGGCAACGGCCTGCCGCGCGCCGAGCTTCAACGCGGCGATCGCGAGGATGCCGGAGCCGCAGCCGTAGTCGAGCAGCACGCGGTCGGTGAGGTCGAGGCGGTCCAGCCAGCCCAGGCAGAGCGCCGTGGTGGGGTGATGGCCGGTGCCGAACGCGAGCCCCGGGTCGAGCTCGATGAGGACCTGCTCCTCGTCCGCGGCGGGTGGATGCTGGCCGTTGGGGCAGACCCAGAGACGGCGGCCGAAGCGCATCGGCGTGGCCTGCTCCAGCCAGACCCGCTCCCATGGGCGGTCGTCGAGGGCCGTGATCAGCGGCGGGGCGAGGCACTGGCCCGCGAGCGCCGCGGCGCCCTGCTCGGCCAGCATGCGGCCCTGCGAGTCATCCTCGTACAACGCCGTGATGCGCACCTGCCGCCACAGCGGCGTGCTGTTCGGCGCCGGCTCCAGCACGGGGTCCGCGGCCGGGCCGTCATCGGCGGCGTCGATGGTCACCGCCAGCGCCCCGCCGCTCTCCAGCGCGGCCTCCACCAACTCGGCCTGGTCCCGATCGACGATCAGCGAGAGTTGGAGCCAGGCCATGATGATCCGGTCTTTGCAGCGGTATGCAGGGGACCTGCACGGTGGGGGGAGCAGGGTACGTGCGGGGCGCCGGGCGGGGTATCAGGGCATCCCCGCGCGCCGCTGCCGGTCGCGGTCACAGCCCCAGCTTCTTCTCGAGGTAATGGATGTTGGCGCCGCCCTGCTGGAAGGCCGCGTCCTTCAGGATCTGGCGCTGCAGCGGGATGTTGGTATGGATGCCCTCGATGATGGTCTCCCGCAGCGCGTTGCACATCCGTGCCAGCGCCGCCTGGCGGTTCTCGCCATGGGCGATCAGCTTGCCGATCATCGAGTCGTAGTAGGGCGGTACGACGTAGCCCGAGTAGATGTGGGTGTCGAGCCGCACGCCGGGTCCGCCCGGGGCGTGGAACTCCTCGATGCGGCCCGGGCTCGGCATGAACGTCTCGGGGTGCTCCGCGTTCAGACGGCACTCGATGGCGTGGCCGCGGATGACGATGTCGTCCTGCGTGTAGCGGAGCCGCTCGCCGGAGGCGATCAGCAACTGCTCCTTGACGATGTCGACGCCGGTGATCATCTCGGTGACCGGATGCTCCACCTGCACGCGGGTGTTCATCTCGATGAAATAGAACTCCCCGTCCTGGTACAGGAATTCGAAGGTGCCGACCCCGCGGTAGCCGATGCTGCTGCAGGCCTCGGCGCAGCGCCTGCCGATGAAGGTGCGCTGCTCGTCGGTGATGCCGGGCGCCGGCGCCTCCTCGACGACCTTCTGATGGCGGCGCTGCATCGAGCAGTCGCGCTCGCCCAGGTGGATGGCGTTGCCATAGTTGTCCGCCAGCACCTGGAACTCTACGTGCCGCGGATTCTCCAGGTACTTTTCCATGTAGACGGTGTCGTTGCCGAAGGCGGCGGCGGCCTCTGCCTTGGTCAGCGAGATGGCGTTGAGCAGGGTCGCGTCGGAGTGCACGACGCGCATGCCGCGGCCGCCGCCGCCGCCGGCCGCCTTGATGATGACCGGGTAGCCGATGTCGCGGGCCGCCTCCAGCGTGCGCTTGTTGTTGTTGTCCAGCGGTCCGTCGGAGCCGGGCACGCAGGGGACCCCGGCCTGCTTCATCGCCCTGATGGCGGAGACCTTGTCGCCCATCATCCGGATGTTCTCGGGCTTCGGGCCGACGAAGACGAAGCCGGAGCGCTCCACGCGCTCGGCGAAATCGGCGTTCTCGGACAGGAAGCCGTAGCCCGGGTGGATGGCCACCGTATCGGTGACCTCGGCGGCAGAGATGATGGAGGGGATGTGCAGATAGCTGTCGCGGGACGGCGCCGGGCCGATACAGACCGACTCGTCCGCCAGCAGCACGTGCTTCAGGTCGCGGTCCGCGTCCGAGTGCACCGCGACCGTCTTGATGCCCAGCTCCCGGCAGGCGCGCAGGATGCGCAGTGCGATCTCGCCGCGATTGGCGATCAGAACCTTTTCGATCATTCGGTTAAGCCCCGTGCGGTCATTCGATCACGAACAGGGGCTGGTTGTATTCGACCGGCTGGCCGTTATCGACCAGGATGCGCTTGACCACCCCCGCGCGCTCGCACTCGATCTGATTCAGGATCTTCATGGCCTCGATGATGCACAGCGTATCGCCGACCTTGACCTCCTGGCCCTCTTCGGCGAAGGGTTTGCTGCCCGGCGACGGCGCCCGATAGAAGGTACCCACCATCGGCGAGCGGACCATGCTCGCCTCATCCGGCTCGGCAGCGGCGGCAGCCGAGGAGGTGGGCGTCGGCGCCGGGCCGGCGGCCGGTGCCGCCTGGGGAGCGAGGGCCTGAGCGGGCATCAGCAGCTGGGGCGGATTGCTGCCTTGGCGGCTGATCCTAACGGACTCCTCGCCCTCGTGGATCTCGATCTCGGCGACATTCGACTCTTCGAGCAGCTCGATGAGCTTCTTGACCTTGCGGATATCCATCGTTGTAGATTGTTCAAACCGGTGATTGGGGAATCCATGGGTTGCGACGCAGGTCCTGTGCCGGCCCTGTCGGGGGCGCACGGTCCCGGCATCGCGGTCCGCCGCCGCCGGGGGATGCCGCAACGCTCCGGGAAGTGCTCAGCGCAGCCGCTCCATCACGGCCGTCAGCGCCAGCTCGTATCCGATCGCGCCGAGCCCGCTGATGGTGCCGACGGCGATGTCGGAGAAATAGGAATGGGCGCGGAAGGGCTCACGGGCATGGACATTGGACAGGTGCACTTCGATGAACGGCAGCCGCACCGCGAGAAAGGCGTCCCGCAGCGCGATGCTGGTGTGGGTGTAGCCGGCCGGATTCAGCAGCGCGAACGCGGTGCCGTCGGTGCCGGCGCGCTGCACCGCGTCGATCAGGATGTGCTCGGCGTTGCTCTGCTCGAAGCGCAGCTCATGGCCCGCCGCCGCCGCAAGCTGACCGAGCCGCTCGCCGATCTCCGCCAGCGTGGTGCTGCCGTATCTCTCCGGCTCGCGGCTGCCGAGCAGGTTCAGGTTCGGTCCGTTGAGACAGAGGATGCGGGCCATGGATCAGCAGGGCGGCGGACGTTGGAGACGTTTGTCGGCGCGGGCGTCGGCTTCGCAACCTGAGGCTTCTTGGCGGTGATCGAGCGGGAACCGAGTGCCAACGGACGGGAAACGCGTCCGATCATGCAAAGCCGCGATGCCACCAAGGGTAAGCCAAAGCGCGAGATTTTACA
>Ga0316576_10002648_pt1 | contig 10223 bp, 7 predicted proteins | sample S0NA_FD_203075 | JGI IMG/M metagenome (GOLD analysis project Ga0316576, IMG submission 203075) | Rhizosphere microbial communities from salt marsh grasses in Alabama, United States - S0-2_050615r3r5 | ecosystem: Host-associated > Plants > Roots > Rhizosphere | place: USA: Alabama | collected... | reverse complement strand
GTGCTACTGGCGGCCACCGCCAACCTCGTTGCTCGCAGTGATTTTCATCCCGCACTGGTCGGGCTGATTCTGCAGGCCGCCGAGGAGGTTCACAGGGCCGGCGGCCTGTTTGCGAGCCCCGGCTATTTTCCCAATGACCGGAATCTTGACTTTCCACTCGACCACGGTGCACGCCGGTTTTTCAAATACGGCCCCCCCTTGCTGCAGCGCTACCTGCCGTTCTGGACCGCCAACCTGATTGATCGCCTGAAGATCATGCTGATCCCGCTGATGACCCTGCTGATCCCACTGGCCAAGATCATGCCGCCTACCTACCGCTGGCAGGTACGCAAGAAGGTGTATCGCTGGTACCGGGAACTGAAATCATTCGATTTTGAACACCCTGAACAACTTCCTGCAGAAGCATTGCAAACCTCGATACGCAAGCTGGATGCCATAGAAGAAGAGGTGCGCAAGGTTACCATCCCGCTGTCCTACTCGGATGAGCTTTACAACCTGCGCCTGCACATCGACCTGGTTCGCAGCAAGCTGAGAAAAGCACTGGCGAACAAGGCCTAGGCACTGAAGGTGCCACCGACGGAAGCCAGTGGCACCTGGTTACGGCTTCCTGCCAAGCAACTCGATCTGGTAGCCATCGGGATCTTCAATGAAGGCAATGATGGTGGTGCCGGCATTCATCGGGCCGGCCTCCCGGATAATCTTGCCACCGCGCTGTTTCACCTCTTCTGCAGCCGCGTAGACATCATCGACTTCAATCGCAATATGGCCGAAGCCAGCGCCCAGATCATAATGATCCGTTCCCCAGTTGTAGGTGAGTTCGATGACAGTATTGTCAGCTTCATCGCCGTAACCGACGAAGGCCAGGGTAAATTCACCATCCGGATAGTCCTTGCGCCGCAGCAGTTTCATACCCAGTACACGCGTATAAAATTCTATCGAGGTATCGAGGTTGCCGACACGCAGCATGGTATGCAGTAGTCGCATGATAGTGGCTCCGCTTCAAATAGGACAGGATACAGACGGCCGGATCGTGCCCGGCTTCATGGTTCCTCACAGCTGCGGGTGCTCGCAGGTGTAAGATCCCGGTGAGACATTATTTTTTCCGGCGGTCTGTTGTTTTCTGGCGCCCGGCAATTCGCATGCGCAGGGCATTCAGCTTGATAAAACCTTCTGCGTCCTTCTGGTTATAGGCACCGGCATCGTCCTCGAAGGTGGCAATGCGCTCATCAAACAAGCTGTCTGACTCTGACTTTCTGCCAACCAGGATGACGTTGCCCTTGTAGAGCTTCAGGCGCACCGTACCATTGACATGCTCCTGCGAGGCATCGATCAGCTGCTGCAGCATGCGCCGCTCCGGACTCCACCAGTAGCCGTTGTAAATCAGGGTTGCATAGCGCGGCATGAGTTCATCCTTCAGGTGCGCGGCCTCGCGATCCAGCGTCAGTGATTCCATGGCACGGTGTGCCTTCAACAGGATGGTGCCTGCCGGCGTTTCATAGCAACCGCGTGACTTCATACCCACGTAGCGATTCTCGACAATATCGGAACGGCCAATACCGTTTTCGCCACCCAGCTTGTTCAGCGTTTCCATGATCTGGCCAGGACTGTGTGACCTGCCATCGACAGCCACCGCGTCGCCCTGTTCAAAGGTGATTTCAACGTAGCTGGGTGTATCCGGTGCCTTTTCCGGTGACACCGTCCATAACCACATGTCCTCTTCCGGCTCTGCCCAGGGGTCTTCGAGCAGATCACCTTCGTAGGAAATGTGCAGCAGGTTGGCATCCATGGAATACGGCGACTTGTTGCCCTTCTTCTTCTCCACCGGGATACCGTGCTTGTCGGCATAGGCCATCAGGGTCTCGCGTGAAGTCAGGTCCCATTCGCGCCAGGGGGCAATCACCTTGATATCGGGGTTCAGTGCATAGGCGCCGAGTTCGAAACGAACCTGGTCATTACCCTTGCCGGTGGCACCGTGCGCAATGGCGTCGGCACCGGTCTCCCTGGCGATCTCCACCAGGCGCTTGGCAATCAGCGGGCGCGCGATCGATGTACCCAGCAGGTATTCACCTTCGTAGATCGTATTAGCGCGCAACATGGGAAACACAAAGTCGCGCGCGAATTCCTCCTTGAGCGACTCAATATAGACTTCCTTGACGCCCATGGCGTGTGCCTTTTCACGGGCCGGTTCGATTTCCCCGCCCTGCCCCAGGTCTGCGGTAAAGGTAACGATCTCGCAATCGTAGACCTCTTCCAGCCACTTGAGAATGACAGAGGTATCGAGCCCACCGGAATAGGCGAGTACCACTTTTTTGATGCCAGACATAATTACGCCCTTGTGGTTTTTCTGCTGCGGCGCAGACGCGACAGCAGGCGCCGCGCCATGTCACCGAATAATTCTGTTTGTGTCGGGTGCGGATGGATCGCCTCCCCCACCTGCTGCAGCGTCATGCCAGCCGACACCATCATCACCGCCTCACCGATCAGGGTGTCAGCGTGGTCGGCCAGGAAATGCACACCGATAATGCGCTGCGTTGCCTTGTCGGCAACGATCTTGATCATGCCATGGGTCTCATGGTTGATCATTGCCTTGGCGTCGATGCTCATTGGTACCTTTACCTCGACCGCATCAATCCCTTTCGCCTTGGCCTGTTCAACCGAAACGCCGACAAATGCAGCCTGCGGACGTGAAAAGATCACCCCGCAATCCCTGTCCTGGTCATAATGCAGGTTTTCACCAAGGATGGTGGCTGCCGCCACCCGCCCCTGTTGTGCGGCAGTGTGCGCCAGCATCAGGCCTCCAACCACGTCACCGACGGCAAAGATATGCGGCACATTGGTACGGCTGCGGCTATCCACCGAAATGATGCTGCGCTCATGGGCAACACCCGCGTTGTCCAGATCCAGACCATCCAGCACTGGCCGCTTGCCGGTCGCCATGATGACATAGTCCACGGTGAGGTTGTGTTTCTTGCCTTCACTGTCCGTGAAGGCCAGCTTCATCGCTCCCGGTTTGCCACTGATGCGGTTGACCGTTGCAGAGGTATGCACGTCCAGCCGTGGTTCTTCCTCGAGGAGAGCGGACAAGGAATTGGCAATCTCCGACTCGACCTCGGCAAGGATCCGCTGCTGCGCTTCCAGCAAGGTCACCCGGGCACCGAAATCCTGGAAGATCTGCGCCATCTCCACGCCAATGGCACCAGCGCCGATCACGGCCAGTTTTTTTGGTGGCGCCTGCAGCGCCCAGACCGTATCGGAGGTCAGTACACCGCCACTGGCCAGCCCCTCTTCCGCGCCGGGGATGGGCGGGATAAAGGGTGGCGCACCGGTTGCCACCACGGCACAACCAAAGCGGATGGTTTTGCTTGCCGTACCAACCGGTGTAGCAGCACGGCGGTGCGGGTCGTCCTGGTTGGTCGAGGTATGCAGTGCCAGCGTGTGTGCATCGAGAAACTGGCCAAAACCCTGCAGGTAGTCAATACGCACACCCTTGTCGGTCTTGAGCGCCATCTCGCCGCGCGTTTCCAGTACCTGTCGGCGATGTGCCTCGAGGTCTTGCCACACCAGTCTGGCCTTGCTGGTACCGGTAACACCAAGGTGCACATCCTCGGCACGATCACGCATGCGATCAGCAGCGGCGCGCCAGGCCTTTGAGGGTATACAGCCGCGCCACAGGCATTCACCGCCGGGAAAGGGTGAGTCGTTGACCAGCGCAACCTTCAGCTTGTGTGCCACCAGGTCGCGGGCACAGTCTTCCCCACCCGGCCCGCCGCCGATGACCACCACGTCATAATCCCAGTCACCCTCAGGGATCGCCGGTCCACCCGGGCCCATCCAGTCGGCAGGCTGTTGCAGCAGTGATTTCAAGGTTTTCAGGAACAGTGCCACGTCAGCGCCATTGACGACGCGATGGTCTGCGGTAATGGTAAAGGCACTGCCCTTCTCTGTATTTGAGGAAATTGCCAGTATCGTCGCCAGCCCGGGGGTTGCTATGGCATCGAAGTAACTGACATCGAACATGCCCATGTTGGAGATCTGGAAACTGGCGCCGGTAAATTCTTCCGGATTCAGGTGCCGGGTGCGCGCACGCCCCACCAGGTCTTTCCAGTCATTGTTCAGCTCGGACAATTCGCGCGATTCGCAGGCACGCAGAATGGGCACAACCAACCCGCCATCGTCGGCGGCCACGGCCATGCCGATATCGACCTGGCTGCGTTCGATCAATTTATCATCCGGCTGGTAGCACCAGTTCATCTTCGGGTGCTGCTGCATGGCAAGACCACAGGCCTTGGCGATCGCCACGGTGACCGAGACACCGGCAGTCTTGGCGGCACTCATCAAGTACTCGAGATGAATGTGTGACGTCATCCGGAAGGTCGGCATCGAAATGGACGATGCCATGGCCCTTGAGATGGCCTTCTCCATCGACTTCATCGGTCGTCCATGACCCGGGACAGCTACCTCGAAGGGCGCCGGGGCATGTTGAATATCACTCGCAATAACCACGCCACCCGGGCCGGAGCCGCTGATACGATCGATGTCGGTGCCTTGTTGTGCCGCCAGCTTACGCGCCAGTGGCGATGCCTTGGCACCCTGAGGTCGTGGAGTCGCTGCAATGCCCTGCGCGCTTGGGGCAGCGGCTGCGGTTGTTGCGGGTGCTGTCGCGGTTTTCGTTGCCTCGCCCGCTGCAGGCGTAACCGCCTGCTCGGACTGGCTGTCGTTGACGTCTTCCCTGGCATCCACCAGGTAAGCGATCGGATGGGTTACCGCAACCACCGAGTCGATCGGCGCAATCGGACCGGAGAGAAACCCGTCGCGAAAGACCTCCACGTCCATGACGGCCTTGTCGGTTTCCACCGTAGCGACGATATCGCCGCGTTTGACTTCATCGCCAATATTCTTTTCCCAACTGACCACAACACCCTCGGTCATGGTGTCGGAGAGTTGCGGCATTTTGATTACGTAGGGTTCAGACATTCAGTAATTATCCTGTTTGTGGGCAAGCAAACACCAATGCCCAGATTCGAACGACACTGACTCTAGAGTGAGCTGCCACGGAAGCACATGGAAATATTTCTGTAATGCCATTCATTCTTCCGTGGGCTTCCGTGGCCAATTGAGTATCCAGCAGTAAAGATCACTTAAGTAAGCACCATTATACTCATACACCAAAAATCCCACGCACAGCTGTTACCACGTCATTGGCATTCGGCAAGGCCGCCTTTTCCAGGGCATGGTTATAGGGGATCGGTACATGCAGTGCAGACACACGCACCGGTGCAGCATCCAGTTCGAAAAAACATTCTTCATTGATGATTGCCATCACCTCCGCGCCCACGCCGACGGCAGGTTCCGCTTCCTCGACAATGACAGCTCGATGGGTCTTGCTGACCGAGTTGCGAATCCCCTCACGGTCCAGCGGACTCAGTGCATACAGGTCGATCACCTCTGCCTCGATGCCGTGGTGCTTCGACAACTCGGCAGCGGCTTGCAGGCACCAGTGCACAGAAATGTTATAGCCAAACAGGGTGACATCGCGGCCCTCGCGGACAACCTCGGAACCTTCCAGCGGGTGAAAGTATTCGTCATCGGGGACCTCGCCCTTCATGTTGTACATTAACTCGTGTTCATTGATGAACACGGGGTCGTTACAACGCACCGCTGATTTCAACAGGCCATATGCCTGGCGTGGACTGGAAGGTGTCACGACACGCAGGCCGGCGACCCCCATGAATACCTTCTCCATGCGTGCGGAATGCTGTGATCCCAGCTGGTGTGCGGTGCCGCCCGGGGAGCGAATCACCACCGGCGCCTGCAACTGGCCACCGGACATGTAGCGAACCTTGGCGGCGGTATTAAAGATCTGGTCCATGGCAAGCCAGGCAAAGTTCACTGACATGATTTCGATGATGGGGCGCACACCGAGGAAGGAGGCACCAATCCCCAGGCCGGTATAGCCATTCTCTGAAATCGGTGTATCAATGACTCGCGTCTCGCCGTACTTGTCATAAAGGCCCGAGGTGGCCTTGTAGGTTCCGCCGACGACACCGATGTCCTCACCCATGCAAATCACCATCGGGTCATTGGCCATCTCTTCATCATGGGCACGCACAATTGCTTCCCAGTACATCATCTCGGCCATTAGTGCACTCCGCCACTGACCCAGGGGTCGTTCTCTGCAAGGACGTACTTTTCAACGTCCGCAACATTTGGTTCCGGTGATTCGGTCGCATAGCGAATCACCTCGTCTTCTATCTCGTCCAGGATGGCGGTATCCATATCCTTGTATTCATCCAGTGTCAGATCACCTGCCTCGATGAGTCGGTCGCGCAGGATGATGACAGGATCCCGCCCACTCCACATGCGTTCCTCCGTCTTGGCCCGGTAGGCATTGGAGTCCGACATGGAATGGCCGCGATAGCGGTAGGTCATGAGTTCAAGAAAGTACGGTCCCTTGCCGGAACGGACATGCGCCACCGCCTTGGTCGCTGCCTCGTGGACGAGGTCAAAGTCCTGTCCGTCCTCCTGGGCCGAGGGGATGTTGTAGGCCGCGACCCGCTGGTACTGGTCTACCACCGCGGTCGATCGGTCGATGCGTGTCCCGATACCGTAGAGATTGTTTTCACAGACATACAACACCGGCAGATTCCACAGCGCGGCCATATTGAGTGACTCATGAAAGGTACCCTGGTTATTGGCGGCATCACCGAGAAAGCAGATGCAGATTTCGTCACCACCTTGCATCTGGATACCCTTGGCAATGCCCGCGGCCAACGGAAAGGGGCCACCGACCAGTGCATACCCACCCATAAAGCGGTGTGCCAGGTCGAACAGGTGCATGGAACCACCACGTCCCTTGCTGACCCCGGTCTCCTTTGCAAACAACTCGGCCATGATATGGCGGGGATCGGAACCCGACTTGATGGCATGTACATGGTCACGGTAACTGGTGATTACGTAATCATGGCCAGGTTGCGCCGCCTCCAGCACGCCAAAGGCACAGGCCTCCTCGCCCGGATAAAGGTGCAGGAAGCCACCGATGTTACGTTCCACATAGGCCTCGTAGCAGCGTTCTTCAAAGCGACGGGCGAAAAGCATTTCCCGCAACACACGTTTTTTGTCAGCGTTATTCATAGTTTAGAGAATCAGCAGTATCCGAATCACGGCAAGCGCGATATGATCAGCGTTTTGCGTTAACAGGTCAAGGCAAAAGCATGCAGATACCCTATAACCACAGTGAAAAAGTCAAGTTAAATCAACATACAAACAGACCTGACAGCAAGCAGATGGATGCCGTGCAGGTGGCACTGCTGCTGGTCCCGAAGCCGCCTGCCAAGGCCGACTGGGAGCAGATCCCCGGCTACGCCGAAACCCTCAAGTCACGCTACCGGCAACAGCAACGCCTGCACAAGGACACCAGCCGTCTGTGCACAGACCTGCCGAACAAAAGCGGCACCCGTGTAATCCTGCAAGCGGTGGACAAGAATGCCACCATGTTCGAACTACTGACCACGGCGCGCGAGCTGGCTGCGGAAGTACACCAACATAACCCGACAGCGTTGCTGTTGCAGCTGGCAGGCTTCGAACAGGCGATGGGCGCCCGCCTCCTGGAAGCACTGGCAGCCGCCCTGCTGGCCTCGGTATGCCCGATGCCAAGTTACAAATCCGAGCAGGACAAACCCGCCACCCTCAAGCGTATCGATTGCTACGGCCTGGCGGATAAGGTCGATCTTTCACAGCTGCGGGCAGAGACTGCCGGCAATCACCTGGCGCGCTGGCTGGCTGCGTTACCACCGAATGAACTCACACCCGCAACCTACCGGAAGTTTGTCAGCAAACTGGCTGCCGCCGAAGGCTGGAAGATGCAGTTCCTGGATACCCGTGCACTGCTGCGCAAAAAGGCCGGGGCCTTTCTGGCGGTCTGCCAGGGCAGCCCTGCCGATGATGCCGGCATCGTACACCTCACTTACACACCCAAAAGACATCGCACAGGTAAAAACACCCCCCGCAAGCTGGCACTCGTGGGCAAGGGCATTTGCTTTGATACGGGCGGTGTCAATATAAAGCCTGCCAAGTACATGAACGGCATGCATGAGGACATGCAGGGCAGCGCCGTGGCACTGGGAACCCTGCTGGCACTGACCCGCCTCAATTTCAAATACCCGGTAGACTGCTGGCTGGCGCTTGCAGAAAACGACATCGGCAGCAAGGCCTACAAGCCCAACGATGTTGTGATTGCCAGCAATGGCACCAGCATCGAGGTGAAACATACCGACGCCGAGGGCCGCATGGTCCTCGCCGACACATTGGCGCTTGCCAGCAAGGCAAGGCCGAAGTTGCTGATCGACTATGCGACGCTGACCGGCGCCTGCATCTATTCACTGTCTTCAAGATACAGTGGCGTGTTCAGCAACCGGGAGACCCTGAACAGTACCCTGACGATGGCCGGGCGCGATAGTGGTGAACGCGTCTGGCCCTTCCCGCTGGACAAGGATTTTGACGAGTCACTGAAATCAACCATCGCCGACACCCTGCAATGCACGCTGGAGGGTGAGGCAGACCACATTCTTGCCGCACGCTTTCTGCAGCGCTTTGTCAACGACGAGATTCACTGGGTCCACATCGACCTGGCTGCAAGCAATCACAAGGGCGGGCTCGGCCATATACCAACCGACACGACCGGTTTCGGGGTACGCTACACACTGAACCTGTTGCAGCAACAGTCGCTGATGGAACACACATGGAACTGACACTGACACGACCGGATGACTGGCATCTGCATGTGCGTGACGGCGCTGCACTGGCATCGATCCTGCCACACAGCGCACGCCAGTTTGGCCGGGCCATTATCATGCCAAATCTGCAGCCGCCGGTCGCCACCACGGCACAGGCACTCGCGTACCGCAAACGTATCCTCGCCGCCGTTCCGCCCGGTGCTGACTTCACACCCCTGATGACCCTGTACCTGACCGACAACACCCTGCCGGACGATATTATCGAGGCGCATGCCAGCGAGCAGGTGTGTGCGGTGAAACTGTATCCGGCCGGAGCCACCACACACTCCGACTCCGGTGTCAGCGCGATCAGCAAGACCTATGCTGCACTGGAAGTAATGGAACATCTGGGCGTCCCGCTGCTGGTACATGCCGAGGTAACCGACCCGGAAATTGATGTTTTCGACCGCGAGCAGGCCTTCATCGACCAGCACCTGGAGCCACTAACCGTGCGCTACCCGGCGCTCAAGGTAGTGCTGGAACATGTGACGACCCATGCAGGAATCGAGTTCGTAAGCTATGCCCCCGACAATGTAGCCGCCACCATCACCGCGCACCACCTGCTGTTAAACCGTAACGCCATGTTCAGGGGTGGCCTGCAACCGCATGCCTACTGCCTGCCGGTGCTGAAACGGGAAAGACACCGCACGGCACTGGTCGAGGCCGCAATCGGCGGCAGCGGCAAATTCTTCCTCGGTACAGACAGTGCACCGCATGCAAAAGAGCGCAAGGAAACGGCCTGTGGCTGTGCCGGTATCTACACCGCACACGCCGCAATGGAACTCTACGCACAGGTGTTTGAAGATGCCGGCGCACTGGACAAGCTGGAAGGTTTCGCCAGTCATTTCGGGGCCGACTTCTATGGCCTGCCACGCAACACCACCCGCATCACTCTGGAAAAACACGACTGGCAGGTACCGGAGAACTACCCGCTGGGAGACTCCGTGGTAGTGCCCCTGTTTGCCGGGGAGACACTGCACTGGCGAATGAAAGAGCAAACCTGAAACCACCATGGCCTGCCTTGATCCAGGTCGCTGAGGTAAGGCACTCCTGCGAGTGTTTCGTTAACCGGCTACCCTGAGCCTTCTGCCCGAGCGATTACTGGCGGTTGCGCGATACCGCTTAGTAAAGCCGGCTGATCGTATAACCACGCTGTTCCAGCGTCGACAGCAGGCCCGACTTTCCTGGCAGGTGCAATGCCCCAACGGCTATGAAGGCCTTGCCCTGCTGAAGATACGGCTGCATCCGCTCGGCCATTCGCTGGTTGCGATCATCAACGAGACGCCGCTGAAGGTCTTCTGCAAGCCGCTGATCACCGCTTTGCATCGAGGCTTCGTAGATCGTGAGCAGGGCGTCTAGGTCACGCTGTTTGTAGGCTGCAAGCAATTCCATCTGCATGGCGTCCAGTTCCTGGAAATGGTCCACCGTATCCTTCAGTAGGGCAATTTGGTC
>Ga0316576_10002647_pt1 | contig 10224 bp, 5 predicted proteins | sample S0NA_FD_203075 | JGI IMG/M metagenome (GOLD analysis project Ga0316576, IMG submission 203075) | Rhizosphere microbial communities from salt marsh grasses in Alabama, United States - S0-2_050615r3r5 | ecosystem: Host-associated > Plants > Roots > Rhizosphere | place: USA: Alabama | collected... | reverse complement strand
GCGCAGCGTGCTCGAGCACGTCACGAACCTGCGTACCGGTCAGGCGCACCGCTACCAGGGTGTTCGGGTAGACGTAGAACGCGTGGATCCACCGCCAGTTGACCGGGCCCTTGCGGAGCACCGGAGCGTGCGAGTTGAGCAGCGCGGCCAGTGAGAGTTTTGCTCCCGAGGCATCCATCTGCACCTGGTGCACGAGGTCTACCGCCGCGCAGTCCTCGAGCCGGCAGCGGTCGACGCGCACGTCGGCGGTGACCTCTCCAACCGGCCCATCGAGGGCCGCCTGAACCCTCCGGTTCGCCGCCGCGAAGGCGTTGGCGACTTCGGCGTCGGCCGGCACGCCCTTGACCGGAAGGTTCTGGCCCCGCCGTCGGGCGATGATCCAGGCGCCGTTGTGCCGTTCGAAGCCGAGGTCGACTCGGGTCAGCACTCTCGCCCGGGCCAGGGGTTGCGCGACGTAGACGCCGCGGACGAGGCGGGGCGGGATGTCCTCGTGGGTATGTCCGGTGAGCAGGATGTCGATGCCCTGTATGCCGGTCAGCCGCCAGACGAAGTTCTCGTGGTCGGTGCCGGTGGGCTCGCCGGACTCTGGATTCACCTCGAATCCGGTGTGGGCGAGAACCACGACAAGGTCGCATTTCTCTTTCTCACGCAGCACCGGCACCCATCGGCTCGCCGCCTTATCCGGCGGCTCGAATGCGAGCCCCCGGTAATTCTCCTCCTTCTCCCACCCCGGCACGTTCGGGGTGGTCAGTCCGAGGACGCCGACCCGAATCGGGCCCTGCTCGAAGACCGCGTAGGGCTGGAAGGCAGGATCCTCGGTGCCCTCGTGCAGGATGTTGGCCGACAGGAATGGAAACCCGGCCTGTTTCCTCGCCCTTTCGAGGACCTCGAGACCGAAGTTGAACTCGTGGTTGCCGATCGCCATCGCCTGATAGCCGATGCGGTTCATGGCTGAAATGGTCGGACTCGGCTCGCCCCATCGGACACTCGTGAACTGCTCGAAAGGCGTGCCCTGGATCGTGTCGCCCGAATCGAGGACCATCACAGGGTTGCCGGCACTCTGACGGATCTGCTTTACCAACGTAGCAACTTGGGCGAGAGAACCCCGATCCGACGGCCGGCCGGCAAAGTCGTTGAAGGGCATCACCGAGCCGTGTAAATCCGACGTGTGGAGAATCGTCAGCTCGGCGGTGTCCTCACCCGCGGTTACGAACGAAGGCGCTGCCAGCGCCACCGACACCCCGAGTGCAAGCGCAAGGAGAATGTTGACTCTATTCATGACTCGGCGGCGATCTTAGCATCGATCACATGACCGATACTCGATACTGGATGCTGGATACTCGATCCGCCCGACCGCTCGGTCATAGATCCCTCGGTTCGGTCGCTCCGCTCCCTCACTCGGGATGACGTTCCCACAGGGCTGCCGAGGCCAGCATGTGGTCACGTCATTTCGGATTTCGAAATTCGAATTTCGGATTTCCCACCCGACCCCCCGGGGCACGGGCTAGGATTGCGCGTCCGGTCCGCGTATAAATGATGCATGCGAAAGCTGCGTTTGCTGACCGGCGGTGAGTCGCACGGACCGGGGTTGACCGCGATTCTCGAGGGGCTTCCTGCGGGAATGGAGGTTGACCGGCATCAGATCGACGGCTGGCTCAAGCGTCGTCAGCACGGCTTCGGCCGTGGTGGGCGACAGCGAATCGAGAAAGACACGGTCGAGGTCACCGGAGGGTTGCGCGACGGCCGCACCCTCGGGTCCCCACTGGTCCTCGGTGTCCGGAACCAGGACTGGGAGAACTGGTCGGGCGTGATGGATCCCTGGGAGGTGGAAGCCGAGTTGGCGGCGAAACGGGTCGTGACCCGCCCGCGACCGGGCCACGCCGACTACTCGGGGGGCGCTGCCACCGACCAGCACGGCGACATGCGTAACGTTCTGGAGCGCGCGTCGGCGCGCGAGACCGCGGCCCGGGTCGCTGCGGGGGCGGTCTGCGCCCAGCTCCTCGAGCGTTACGGCATCAGGATGCGATCGGCGGTTCTCCGGGTCGGCCCGGAGGAGATCCATGCCGGCTCGCCGAGCTGGGACGGACTGGATTCGGTCGACCTCGAATCGCCGCTTGTGACACCGCGGCCCGATGACGAGCAACGGCTGGTGGAAGCGGTGCGAGCGGCGCGGGAGAAGGGTGAGACCATGGGCGGCGTGGTCGGTGCGGTGGTGCGCGGGCTGCCCCCGGGGCTCGGTTCCTACGTCCACTGGGACCGGAAGCTGGACGGGCGGATCGTACAGGCGTTGGTCGCCATCCCGTCGGTCAAGGCGGCCACCATCGGCGATGGCATCGAGGTTGCGTCGGTGCTCGGCTCGGAGGCGCACGATCCCTACCAACGTGTTAAAGGACGCCTCCTGCGGACGAGCAATCGGGCCGGGGGGCTCGAAGGCGGGGTGACCAACGGTGCCGACCTCGTGGTGCGGGCCTTTTTCAAGCCGATATCGACCCTGCGCCGTGGGCTGCCGTCGGTTGATCTGGCAACCGGTGAGGCCGGTGAGACCGCCTGGGAGCGGTCGGATGTCACGGCGATCGGAGCGGCCCCCGTGATCGTCGAAGCGATGCTGGCGCTGGTGCTCGCCGACGCCCTGCTCGAGAAGCTCGGCGGAGACGCAATCGCCGATACCGATGCCGCGTGGCGAGCCCTCACCGCTCGCCTCGCCCCGTGGTGGGTGCCTGCGAACGGCTAGCGAGATCCGCCGGCCGGAAGAACCACAGAGGGCACAGAGTTCATTCACATTTCGAATTTCGAATTTCGGATTTCGAATTTCCGCCCAACCCCCCCCAAGGTCCGCCTGCCGAAAACGAAACCGCAGATCACGCAGATCAACGGAGATCCGCCCAGGCGCCCGAATGAACGCAAAGCCCACCCAGCCACCCGCCCACGCAAATGCGCAGAGCCGCAAAGGGGTCGTGACTGAGTCGGAAGAGCACTTCCATTTCTTGCTGTCTTGGTGACTTCTTGGTTCGCGACGAGGTGGGTGAGTATTCTGTCCTCGAGGAGGATTCGCGTCGTCTGGAGCTGGTGTAACCTCACAGGATGAACTGGGAGGGCACGCCCATTGCAGTCGTCACCGGTGCTTCGAGTGGTATCGGGGCCGCCACCGCGAGGGCCCTGGCCGGCGATGGCTGGCGGGTGGTTCTTGTAGCGCGCCGGGCGGAGCGACTGGAGGAGCTGGCGGCGTTCATCGGCGGCGCCGGAGGCCTCGCCAGGGCCGAGGCGCTCGACGCGGGTGACGGCGCGGCGGTGATGGCGATGGGAGCGCGGGTGCTCGAAGAGTGGGGCGTCCCTTCTCTGGTTGTCAACAGCGCCGGAGCCGGAGAGTGGCGCTTCCTGGAAGAGACAACGCCCGATGAGATCGTCGAGATGATGGGCGCTCCCTACCTGGCTGCCGCCAACTGCTGCCGTGCCTTCATCGCGGAAATGATGGCGGCGAGGCGGGGGCTTTTCGTCCACGTCGGCTCGCCGGCATCGATCATCCCGTGGCCCGGCGCTACCGCCTACACCGGTTCGAGGTGGGCCCTTCGCGGCCTGCACGAGGCGCTGTGTCAGGATCTTCGCGGCACCGGAGTCGCAAGCTCGCTGGTCTATCTCGGAGAAGTCACCAGCGAGTATTTCGAGGTCAACAAACGATCGCACGAACACATCCCGACTCTCGCAAAACTGATCCCGGTCAGCACTCCGGAGCAGTGCGCCGAATTCTTGCTCAAGGTCGTCCACCGCCCGAAGCGGATCGCCTACCACCCGCTCGCTCTGCGTTTCATGGCCCGGGCCGCCGCTCTCGCGCCCGGACCGACCCGGTGGCTCATCGCGCGAACGGGGCGCCAACACTGATTCCACCCTCCCATCCGTTCAGTTTTGAGTTGTGAGTTTTGAATTTTGAGTTCCCACCCACCCTCCCGGTGACAGTGTGCGTCGATTGAGATCAACTCAAAACTCAAAACTCAAAACTCATAACTCATAACTCATAACTCAAAACTCCGTAAGTGCTTGCGGTGATCCTGCTAGGCTTGAGTGGGGGTGCCATGGGCGATCGCGTCACCTGTGAGGGCTGTGGGAAGCAATTGGAGGCGGGGGCCACTGTCTGTCTCCACTGCGGTTGGGACCAGACAACGGCCCTCGCGCGACCCGGAACCGTTTCGCTGGGCGAGTACATCCTGAGCGGCGGCTGGCGCCTGCTGGTTTACGGCCTGATCGTCGCCTTGCCGATCCTCGGCTTCATGCGTCTTCGCACCACTGGCCCGGGTCCGGATCTCGCAACAACCCTCAGATGGATGGCCTTGGGTGATGGCGGTCGGGCCGCGGAGCTCGAGACGATCCACCGCATGCACGAGATCGGATCCGCGACCTCGCGATATGCCCTTCGTGAGATGGAGATCCCTCCTTTCGACGGCGAGTGGGAGGAGGTCCTCGCGCGATCGGCGACGGCTCGGGTCCGGGGTTGGATGCCACTGGTCTTCTTCGGTGCGGACACGAGGATGGCCCCGGCCTCGGTGCGAGAGTTTTACGAGGTGCGCGCGGTGGATGGTTGGGGCAACCCGTACCGGATCTCGGTCCGACAGATTCCTCGGGGGGAGGCGGCTACCACCGATCCCCAGGTGGTTAGCGACCTCGAGAAGGGTTTGCATGCGACCTTCTTCACCATCGACCGGCCGGATCTCGAACACGGCGAGTGGGTGCGAATGGAGGTCGAATCGGCTGGTCGAGACGGCGACTTCGACACCGAGGATGATCTTCGAATGATCAGCTACGTCCGCATCGGGCACGTTTTCAGACTGCTCTACGATCCGAGCCGGACCCAGGTCGAGATCGAGCGCGCCTACACCATCGGCCGCCACTGGTTCCGGATCGAAGGCAGTGACTACGATCTCATCGACGCACGTCTGCTCGCAGAATACCGGTTGACCTCGATTCACTGACATCCGGCCAATAACCCGATCCTCGATACTGGGAACTTGATCCGCCCGGCCCCCAGAGATCGCGCGCAGATCCACACAGAGATTTTCAACCGAGCGACCTGGATGTTACGCGGGTGGGTGGGGTATCGAGCATCGAGTATCCAGCATCCAGCATCGGGCGGGAGGGTGGACGTCAGTCGCCCAGCGAAGCTGCCCACGGCGGAGCACCGGTGGAATCATCCTGCAGCGCCCGAACCGACAGGGGTCCTCGTCGCAGGGCCGCGACTGCCTCTGCGGCGGCGTGAGCGCCGGGAATGGTCGTGAAGTACAGCACTCCGGCATCGAGGGCTGCTCGGCGGATCGATCCGGCGTCCTGAGCGGCGCGGCGCCCGGCGGCCGTATTGATGACCATCTGGACCGCGCCGTCCGCCAGCAGTCGGGGAATGTCCGGATGGCCCTGCCCGACCTTGAACACCTTCTGAACCTCTTCGAAGCCCGCCTGCCGCAGAACGGCCGCAGTCCCTTCAGTCGCCGAAAGGGTGAATCCGAGCTCCTCGAAACGTGCGGCGAGAGCCGGCAGGCGCTGCTTGTCACGGTCGGCGAGTGAGAGCAGGATGCGACCATCGGTCGGCACCTTCCAGCCGGCGGCGAGGGCGGCCTTGGCGAACGCCTCCCCGAAGGTCCTCCCGCGGCCCATGACCTCGCCGGTCGAGCGCATTTCCGGACCGGGCAGCGGGTCGACGCCGGGAAAGCGCTCGAAGGGGAAGACGGGAAGCTTGACCGCCACTTCGGTCGGCACACCGTCCTGGACGTCGAGGTCTGTGAGGCTGGCGCCCGCGCAGACCCGCGCGGCCAGCTCCGCCCACGGGGTGCCGGTAGCGCGAGCCAGGAACGGCACGGTCCGGGAGGCGCGTGGATTGACCTCGATAACGTACACGTTGTTCTCCTGGATCGCGAACTGAACGTTGATCAGCCCCCGCACGTCGAGCGCCAGTGCCAGCAGCCGGACCTGACGCCGGAGCTCGGCCTGAAGCTCGAGTGGCAGGCTGACCGGGGGCGTGACCGCTCCCGAATCACCCGAGTGAACTCCCGCCTCTTCGATATGCTCGAGGACTCCGCAGATCACGACCTTTTCTCCGTCTGCGACCGCGTCCACGTCGACCTCGACTGCGCGTTCGAGGAAATGGTCGAGCAGCACCGGTCGGTCGGGGTCGACAGCGGCGGCGCGCTCCAGATACTCCTCGAGCTGGTCGTGACCGTAGACGATTTCCATCGCCCGACCGCCAAGGACATAGGAGGGACGAACCAGGACCGGGAAACCGAGCTCGTCCGCTGCACTCGCGGCCTCCTCGGCGGAGGTCACCATCCGGCCGGGTGGCTGTTGCAGGTCGAGATCGGAAAGAAGCTCGGCGAAGCGCCCGCGATCCTCGGCGCGGTCGATCGCGTCGCGTGGCGTACCCCAGATGGGAATACCGTACCCCTCGAGGTCGGCAGCCAGCTTGAGGGGGGTTTGGCCGCCGAGCTGGACCAGCACTCCGAGGGGGCGTTCCGCGTCGCAGATTTCGAGAACGTCCTCTGAGTGCAGGGGATCGAAGTGGAGACGGTCCACAGCGTCATAGTCGGTGGACACGGTCTCGGGATTGCAGTTGACCATCACCGCCTCGTAGCCTTCCGCTCGGAGGCCCGCTACCGCCTCTACGCAGCAGGCGTCGAACTCGATGCCCTGACCGATTCGGACCGGACCACCGCCGAGAATGATCACTGGTCGGCGTCGTGTCGGCTGCTCGTCGGCATCGCCGAAACTGCCGTAGAGGTAGGGAGTGCGGGCTTCGAACTCCGCCGCACAGGTGTCGACGCGTCTCCGAATCCGCCCTCCGCCGGCGTCGATTCGATCCGAGCGGATCGACAGCGGGTCGGTCCCCGCAAGGCGCGCAAGCTGGTTGTCAGCAAAACCGAGCCGCTTCAACGCGACCAGAGAGGTCGGCTCTGCGATGAACTTTTTAACTACCCGTTCGGTAGCGACGAGGCTCGCGATGCGGCGCAGGAACCAGGGGTCGACGGTGGTTACCGCGAAGACCCTCTCCTCGCTCCATCCGCGTCGCAGGGCCTCGGCCAGCTCCCACAGCCTCTCGGGAGTCGGCTCGGCGAGCCTGCGCTCGAGCTCGGCGTCATCCGCCGCGGCGACCTCCGGCGGTGCGTCGAGCGAGTCGCGGTCAATCTCGAGCGACCGGATCGCCTTGAGCAGCGCCTCGTCGAACGAACGCCCCATCGCCGCGACCTCGCCCACAGCCTTCATCGAGGTACCGAGGCGCGGGTCGGCGCCGGGGAATTTCTCGAATGCGAAACGTGGGATCTTGACGACAACGTAGTCGAGTGCCGGCTCGAAGGATGCAGGGGTCGATCCCGTGATGTCGTTGTCGATCTCGTCGAGTCGCCGCCCGAGAGCGACCTTGGCTGCGATGCGGGCGATCGGAAAGCCGGTCGCCTTTGAGGCCAGGGCCGAGGACCGCGAGACCCGCGGGTTCATCTCGATCACCACGTAGGAACCGTCCTCGGGGTTGACTGCGAACTGGACGTTGGCGCCGCCGGTTGCGACGCCAACCGCGTCGAGGACAGTCCGCGCCGCGTCCCGCAAGACCTGATACTCGCGGTCTGTCAACGTCTGGGCCGGCGCCACGGTGATCGAGTCGCCGGTGTGGACCCCCATCGGATCGAGATTCTCGATCGAGCAGACGACCACGAAAGCGCCCGCCGAGTCGCGCATGACCTCGAGCTCGTACTCCTTCCAACCGAGCACCGATGCCTCGACCAATACTTGATGGGCGGGCGAAGCCTCGAGTCCCTTTCTGAGCAACTCCTCAAAATTGTCCAGATCGTAGGCCGTGCTGCCTCCCCACCCACCGAGGGTGAACGAGGGTCGGAGGATCGCCGGCAGCCCGACGGTCTCGAGCGCGGCCAGTCCTTCTTCTATCGAGGTCACTGTCGCTGCCGGCAGCACCGGCAAGCCGGCCTCCTGCATGGCCACCCGGAATTCCTCGCGGTCCTCTGCCAGCCGGATCGAACGGACCTCCGCGCCGAGCAGGCGGACACCGAGCCGCTCCAGCTCGCCCGACTCTTCGAGCTCGACCGCGAGGTTGAGAGCGGTCTGGCCACCGAGGGTCGGGATCAGAGCGTCTGGCCGCTCCCTCTCCAGGACGGCAATCGCGGTCTTGCGGGTCAGGGGCTCGACGTAGCTTCGATGGGCGAGGCGGGCATCGGTCATGACTGTCGCCGGATTCGAGTTGATGAGAATGACCCGGCAACCCTCTTCGCGCAGCGCCCGCACCCCCTGCACACCTGAGTAGTCGAACTCGCAGGCCTGACCAATCCGGATGGGACCGGCGCCGAGAATGCAGACGGAAGAGGGTTTCGTCGCCACTACGGCACCGCTGCGCCCGAATCAGGAATTAGGAAGTAGGAATTAGGAATGCCACCCACCCACCCGCAACGGAAACGCGGGGACGGGCGGAAATTCCTAATTGCTAATTCCTCATTCCTCATTCTTTCTCCTGCATCGCTCGGCGAAGCGTGTGAAGAGACCGAGGGAGTCATTCGGTCCCGGACTGGCCTCGGGGTGAAACTGCACCGCTTCGACGTTCGCGCGTGGCAACGACAGGCCCTCGAGGGTGCCGTCGGTGAGATTGATGTGGGTGACCTCGACCTCGCGCGGCAGCGACGACTCTTCCACGACGTAGTTGTGGTTCTGCGAGGTGACCAGAACCCGGCTCGACGAGAGCTCGCGCACCGGGTGGTTGCCCCCATGATGGCCAAAGGGCAGCTTGACGGTCCGACCACCGAGGGCCAGGCCGAGTAGCTGACAGCCCATGCAGATGCCGAGGATCGGGATCCGACCGACGAGCTCTGAAATCAGATCCGCCGCCCCCTCGACCGCTGCCGGATCCCCCGGTCCGTTCGAGAGCAATACGCCTGCGAAACGGCCGTCCCGGAGCTCGTTGGGGTTGACTCCTGGCGGCACGACCCGGACCGCGAATCCTTCGCCGACGAGACGGCGAAGAATCGATCGTTTGACGCCGAAATCGACCACTGCCACCGTCGGACGCTCCCCAGTGCGGCTCGATCCGGCGGGGTGGGACGGCGAAGCCCATGGCCCTTCGGTCCAGTCGTAGGCCTCGGTGCAGGCCACCTCGCGCGCGAGATCGATGCCGTCGGTGCCCCGCGTTTCGGCCGCCCTTTGTTTTAGTTCGTCTGGTGCCGTGCCGTCCGTAACGAGGATTCCCGGGACCGCTCCGGCGGTCCGAACGTGACGGACGATCGAGCGGGTGTCGAATCCCCAGCCGACGGCGAGTCCGTGCTCGTTCAGCCAGTTTTCAGCACCGACCTCCGCCCGCCACGACGAAGGCATGAAATCGAGGTCCTGGACGATGAGGGCCCTCGCCCAGATGCGGTCGGACTCGGCGTCCTCCGGGTTGGTGCCGACCTGGCCAACATGAGAGGTCGTGAGGGTGAGAATCTGTCCGTGGTAGGAGGGGTCGGTGAGCATTTCCTGGTAGCCGGTCATCGACGTGTTGAAGACGACCTCACCCTCGACGACGGTCGACGCCCCGGCTGCCCAACCGGAAAAAACCGTTCCTCCCCGCAGCACGAGGTGAGCCGGCCGCGGATTCATGAGTAGACGCGGAAGATCGCGTGGTCCGGTCATGCCGTCGGGGGAATGTAGCACACCGCCTGCGGCGAATTCGGAATTAGAAATTCTGAATGAGGAATGCCGCCCCACCGCCCGGATCCTAGGTTGTTACATGGGGGTGGGTGGGAATTCCGAACTCCGAATTCCAAACTCCGAATTCCGGGGTCGATTTGGAGTACGATTGCCTCGCTCGGAACACCGAGCTCGGAGGATTCATGCACCGTCATCTCTCGCTCACGTTCGCTCTGTTGCTGGCTGTGGCGTCAATAAGCAGCGCCCAGCAACATCCCTTCAACGTCCACGATCTCGTGGCGATGCAGCGGGTTTCCGATCCGCAGCCGTCTCCCGACGGCAGCCGCGCCGCCTTCACCGTTACCACGATGGATCTCGAGGCCAACAAGGGTCTCCGGGACGTCTGGATCGCGGCGACAGACGGGTCGGGCGCCAGTCGTCTGACAAGGGATGCCGCCAACGACTGGAGCGCGCGGTGGCAGAACGACGAAACGCTGTACTTCCTGTCTTCCCGCAGCGGTTCGGCCCAGGTCTGGCGTTGGAGCTTCGTCAAAAACGAGGCCGGGCAGGTCACGGACCTTCCGCTCG
>Ga0316576_10002646_pt1 | contig 10224 bp, 5 predicted proteins | sample S0NA_FD_203075 | JGI IMG/M metagenome (GOLD analysis project Ga0316576, IMG submission 203075) | Rhizosphere microbial communities from salt marsh grasses in Alabama, United States - S0-2_050615r3r5 | ecosystem: Host-associated > Plants > Roots > Rhizosphere | place: USA: Alabama | collected... | reverse complement strand
GCTGCACTGCCCTTTGGATCCATGGCCTGGCGCATCAACCTTGCCTCGGCCGTTTTTGCCACGCTGGCAGCCACGTTGCTCTACCTTGCCAGTCGCCGATTGTGGAAAGAGCCGTTAGCCGCCATCTTGGGGGCTGTCCTTTTCGGCATGACGCCGACGCTCTGGAGCCAGGCCGTGCAGGCGGAAGTGTACGCCCTCAATGCCTTGTTTGTTGCAGCGGCTCTGTGGCTGATGGCCGTTATGCTCGGACAGGGGGAGAAGGAGGGGGTCTGTACCGCGCCAGTATTTCGTTGGCCGCCCGCTACCGGTTGGCAGCGCACTACCTGGCTGTTAGCTCTGCTCATTGGCCTTGGCCTGACCAACCATCTGACGATAATCATCCTTCTCCCGGCGGCCGTTCTCACTGCGCTGCTGGCTTATGGAAAATGCCTGCGTGCACAGGACTGGAAAGCCAACGTCCTGCTCTTATTGAAAGTAAGCCTGGCTTTTCTGTTGCCGCTTCTCTTGTATGCCTATCTCCCGTTCCGTTGGTCGGCGCTGCATGATGAGCCGATGGGTATGGCTCGTTTTAAAGAGTGGGTGTTCGGCTTCCGTTTCCAAGGTGCCTTACAATTGACTTCCTGGCTTACTGACAGCACGCGCTGGGAGATTGTCTGGCGCCTGCTCCTTGCCGAGTGGGGCTGGTGGAACCTTCTCCTCGCTTTCCTGGGATTGATTTATACCGCCTATCGCAGCCGGCGCGTGGCCCTCGTCCTGCTCGTCGTTTGGGCCGGTTATATCTTCTACGCTTTGAATTATCACGTGCCCGACCTGGCCGTGTTCTTAATCCCTGCCCACAGCGTGATCGCCCTCTTCTGGGGCGCCGCTCTGGCGGGAATCCTGGCCATGATCGCCGCCCTTTTGCGACGGCGGGGTTGGGAGGCCTGGAAGTTGTTACTGAGCGCCGTGCTTATCCTTTCATGCCTCATCCCTGCTCTTTTAAGGATAATAAATTACTGGCCCGATACCGCATACGCCGATCAGGTTGCTTTGCAAGCCTGGGGTGAAGGCGTGCTCTCACTTCCTCTCCAGACAGGTGCGGCTATTCTGGCCGACAGCGAAAAGGTAGCCCCCCTCTATTATCTGCAGCAGGCGGAAGGCTGGCGTCCTGATCTCGAAATCATGGTTTTGCCCGATGAAGCCGCATACCGAGCCGAACTCGATGCACGACTGGCTGCCGGCCAGGGTGTTTACCTGGCGCGCTTCCTACCCGGATTAGAAGGACTTTATCACCTGCGTTCCCAGGGGCCTTTAATCGAGGTCAGCCAGGCTCCGTTACAGGAACTTCCAGCTGGTATCATACCGTCCGGCCTCGAATTTGATGCCTTGCATCTGCTCGATTACCATATTGAAGAACCGGCCCTGGTCGATGATCAGGCTACGGCTGTGACTCTCTACTGGCAGCTTCAGGAACCGGCCACCAAACCGCAGTACATCTATGTGCGCTGGTCATCCGGCGACTTCCACAGCCCGCCGGCGACTCCGGGTGGTTCGCATCCAGCTGGAAATAATTATCCGACCATAGCTTTTCAACCCGGCGAGATCGTGCCCGACTATCACCTTCTTCCCAAACCCTTCAGCGGCAGCGTGCGCGAATTCGATCTGCAGGTTGCTGCCGGCCCGCAATTTGCTGACCCGCAAGACTTGGAATGGCAGACCCTGACGCGGATCGAACTGGAACCAGCAAAAACCATCGCCCAGGCCCAGGACTACCGTGCTCAAAACGGCCGCATGCTCCTCAGTCAGGCTTCTTTCCCCACAGAAGTCAGGCCGGGAACACCGCTCTCTGTGATCGTCAGCGGATATGCCGCTGCTGCGAATTTGCTGGAATTTGAGTTGCTATCCCTTGATCAGGAAATTGGTGATGCGGCTCGTCCGGACACGCTTATTGTTGATCAGGTTCCCAAAAATGTTATTGTCTATGAAGTGCAAACGGCTACGGATCAACCCAATGGCCGTTACCAGCTTTTCAGCCGTGATCCCCTTTCCGCCTCCATCTGCGGCTGGCTCGCTCCTCCTACCTCAGGCTGCGTGCTGGGCGAAGTCAAGGTCAGCGGTGTGCCTTTACCCCAGGATGCGGCAAATTTCGACGACAAAATAGCCCTGCTGGATATTGAACTGCCGCAAAAGTCTTTGCAGCCTGGGGAGTTGCTGCCAGTGCAGCTGCAGTGGCAAGGTCTGTCTGCTATAAGCGAAGATTATACTGTGTTCTTGCAGGTGCTGGACGATCAGGATCGGATTGTTGGCCAGATAGATGCCTGGCCTTTGCAGGGCACCTTTCCTACCAGCCAATGGCAGCCGGGAGAAATCATACAGGATCCTTATCAAATTCAGCTATCCGCTGATCTCCCACCCGGAAATTATCGCCTGCAGGTCGGACTTTATCTCCTGGCTTCAATGCGCCGCCTGCCCCTTCTTGATGCCCAGGGCCAACCCATCGACGACAAAGTCATTATCTCTGGTTTAACGGTTGAAAATTGATGCCGTAGTTGCGGAATCCTTCCGCGTTCGGGATTCTACAATAGACCGAACGCTTGTATATGCTCTGGATACCTTACCGATTCAGCGTATAATTTAACAAGACAATTCAACAATCTCATATAGATTCTAATTTAAATAGGTCTGGTGCTATGAATGATTTGGCGTACCTGGAATTACTGGCGAAACAGTACCCCTCCATCCAGTCGGCGGCTACGGAAATCGTCGCTCTGGAAGCCGGCCTCAACCTGCCCAAAGAAACGGAACATTTCCTTTCCGATCTGCACGGCGAATATGAAGCTTTTTTACATTTATTAAAGAGCAGTTCCGGATCCTTGCGCCGCCGCATCAACGAAATGTTTGGCGATGACCTGACGGATCAGGAACGACGCTCCCTGGCTGCCCTCATTTATTATCCTCAGCAGAAACTACCCCTCGTTTTGCGAGAAGTAAAGGACAAGGATGGCTGGTACCGCAACAGCTTGCCCATTCTATTCAAACTCGGCCGTTCCATCGCCTCAAAATATACGCGAACCCATGTGCGCTCGCTGCTGGAGGCTGATTTCGCGGACATTATCGATAATCTCCTTTCACCTCAAGAGGACCCGGATCGCGAGCGCTATTACCAATCTCTTATCGAGTCTATCATTGATGTTGGCCAGGCTCAGGAACTGACTGTTATCCTCGCCAGGTTGATCCAAAATCTGGCTATCACCCATCTACATATCATCGGCGATATTTATGATCGCGGACCGGGCGCGCACATCATACTCGACCGCTTGATGGAGGTCCCTTCTCTCGATATTCAATGGGGCAATCATGACATAGTCTGGATGGGTGCTGCAGCCGGCAGCCAGGCCTGCATCGCCAATGTGATTCGCATTGCCCTGCGCTATAACAATCTGGAAACCCTGGAAAATGGCTATGGCATTAACCTGATGCCTCTGGTTTCAATGGCAATCGACGTTTACGGCCATGATCCCTGCAGTCAATTTATGCCTCGACTGGAAGATGATCCATTGCGCCTGGACAAAATGGACGAGACAGAATTGATTCTCCTCGCGCGTATGCAAAAGGCGATTTCAATCATCCAGTTTAAGCTCGAGGGGCAGATCATTAAGCGGCGTAGCCATTACAACATGGAAGACCGCCTCTTTCTCGATAAGATTGATCGTCGTCGGGGCGTTGTCTGCAATGGTGATCGTGAATACGAATTAATTGACAATAATTTTCCGACTTTGAATGACCAGGATCCGTATGCTTTGTCGGACCGCGAAAAGCATGTGATGGATCGGCTGACCTTATCCTTCAAGACCAGCACGGCGCTTCAAAAACACGTGCGATTTCTCTTCTCCAAAGGAGGTATGTATCGCGTTTATAATAATCATCTGCTTTATCATGGCTGCATCTCTTTGAAAGAGGACGGATCATTTACCGAAATCGTCATGGAGGGTAAGCGATATAGTGCCAAGTCCTACATGGATCGCGTAGAACGTTTGGCGCGCCAGGGTTATTTCGCAACTGATCCCGAAGAACGGCAGTATGGCCAGGATGTAATGTGGTATTTATGGAGTGGTGCGCGCTCACCTTTGTATGGCAAAAGTAAGATGGCTACGTTCGAACGCTATTTTATCCGCGACAAGGATACGCATGTGGAGCTGCAAAACCCTTATTACGCCTATCGCGATGATGAGAAGGTCATCAACAGGATCCTGGTTGAGTTTGGCCTTGATCCTCAGCTGGGCTGTATTGTTAACGGGCACGTTCCGGTCAAAATCAAGAAGGGGCAGAGTCCCATTAAAGCCAATGGAAAACTGATTATCATTGATGGAGGCATGGCCAAAGCCTACCAGAAGGTGACCGGTATTGGCGGTTTTACACTTATTGCCAATTCACGCGGTATGCTGCTGGCCGAGCACAAGCCTTTCGAGTCGGCGCAGAAAGCGATTCAGGAGGAAGTGGACATGGAGTCGGAAACAACCATTATTTACACGTACCCTCATCGCATGTTTGTTAAGGATACCGATCGCGGAGTAGCTCAAAAACAGCGCATAGCTGCCCTAAGAAACCTTCTCGAAGCCTACCGGACCGGCTTAATTAGGGAATCGTAGGTTTCTATTCAAACACGAAAGCGCCGTAACCCACGACCCGGCTGCGTGAGCCGCTGGTATCCCCTGAATTGCGCAGATCGACCACTCTGCCGTTTAAGCCACGTTCTTTAACCGCTTCAAGCAGCCCGCGAATCGCATTCCGCCCACAGGCACTTTCATACTGCAAGGCTTGGCTATCAAGCCTGATAATTGCCTGTGCGGTAACCTGATCCAGATGCTGAGCTGTCACGTAATCATGAAAATGGCTGAGATCGGAGCTAATGACTATAGCTGTTTCCGGCCCGCCCCATAACAAATCAAGCACCTCCACCACCTCCTTTCCGGTCGTCTGGCCGACCAGCAACGGTACAATGTTGAACTGTTGGTAAAGCCGCTGCAAGAATGGCAGATGTACCTCCAAGCTGTGTTCGAAGGCGTGCGCCTCGTCCCATACGCGTACCTGAGGCAGGTCCAATACGCTGGCCAGCGCTTCTTGATCCACCGGCACCTCGCCTAATGGTGTGGCGAATGCCTGCGCACTGCTCGCCGCCAATCCCTGTAGAGGGACTCGATGCGCAGGTCCCAGCAAGATGACGCGCTGCACTATCTCGTTTCTGTTTGCCAGATGAGCGTAAGCGGACGCGGCGATCGGACCCGAATATATATAACCGGCATGGGGAGCGATGACCGCTTTAGGCATGTCCCCATTTCCTTTGGCGCCGGCCATGAACTGGTCAACCATCGCTGCCAGCTCATGAGCATCGGCCGGATAGAACGTTCCTGCAACTGCTGCCTGTCGAATGATCATGATCTTCCCTTTTAGAGAAGGTAAATTCTCTTTCTCTATCTTTCGTCTCTAACTATATTACTAACGCCAGCGAAAAAAATCCCTGCCTATAGTATAATGGATAGTGTAAGCAATAGAACGATCATTTTCGTGGAAAGTGTTTAGATAGTGTATTACACCTGACTGCTTTTCGGGAAAATATGAGATGAAAGCCATGATGCCACCTGATACCGTTCCAACCCAATACTGGCAGATGCTGCCTGACGGCCGTGTGCAGTGCGATCTTTGTCCCCGCTACTGCAAGCTCAACGAAGGGCAGCGTGGTATGTGTTTTGTGCGCGAACGACAAAATGACCAGATCGTGCTCACCACTTACGGCCGATCCAGCGGGTTTTGCGTGGATCCCATCGAGAAGAAGCCGCTCAACCACTTCTATCCGGGCACACCGGTACTATCCTTTGGAACGGCCGGCTGCAACTTGTTCTGCCGCTTTTGCCAGAATTGGGATATCAGCAAGTCGCGCCAGATCGACACCCTGGCCGATGCCGCCTCACCGCAAACCATCGCCCGCGCCGCACATGAACTGGGCTGCCGCAGTGTCGCTTATACTTACAACGACCCCGTTATCTTTCTCGAGTATGCCGTGGATGTGGCCCAGGCCTGTCATGAATTAGGCATCATGTCCGTGGCCGTGACCGCTGGATATATCAATGAAGAACCGCGCCGGGAGTTTTATGCTCAGATGGATGCCGCAAATATCGACCTCAAGGGATTCTCTGACGACTTCTACCAAAAGCTATGTGCCGGACAGCTGCAGCCAGTGCTGGAGACGCTTAAGTATGTCAAGCATGAGACGAATACCTGGTTGGAGATTACCAACCTGCTTATTCCCGGCCAGAATGATTCGGACAGCGAATTGGAGGCAATGACCCAATGGGTAGTCGAAGAACTGGGACCGGATGTCCCTTTGCATTTCAGTGCCTTCCATCCTGATTATAAAATGCGCGATATCCCGCATACCCCCGCCTCTACCTTGACGCGGGCGCGGCAAATCGCTATGAAAAACGGCGTGCGCTATGCCTACACCGGTAATGTCCATGATGGAGCAGGGGGCAGCACTTACTGCCATAACTGCGGTAAACTCCTCATTTACCGTGACTGGTATGTGCTTGGCGAATGGAATTTAACACCTGAGGGTGCCTGTTCAAACTGCGGGACGCCCTGCGCCGGTCACTTCGACGCCAAACCGGGTTCCTGGGGTCCCCGCCGCCAGCCTGTGCGCCTGGCCAACTTTAGCCAATAATCATTCATCAAGTCACCAATTTGGTCCTTAATTATTGCCCTCGTAGGTCCCTGCATCATGAAAAACCGCTGGGAAGTTACCCCATTTCTCTAGATTTCTATTAAAATCGCATTCATGTTAACCCGACCATCTGTCTGGCGAAACTTTGATTTCTGGCTTTTAGCGGCAGTTGTCCTGCTCACAGGCTATGGCATCTTGATGATCCGTAGTGCTGTGACCGGTGCTCCCGCATTTGAAGGGTATCCTCTTCAACAGACGATCTTTGCTATTATAGGCCTAGTAGTCCTCTTCGCCGTTGCTGCCATTGATTATCGCTATCTAACGTCCATCCACTGGTATATTTATGCCGGTGTGGTCGCCTCATTGGTATTGGTGATTGTCGCCGGCCAGTTGGGAAATGAAGCCCGGCGTTGGATCCAGATCACGCCATCATTTCGTTTCCAGCCATCTGAATTTGGTCGTATACTGATTGCCGTGACCTTCGCCCAATTCCTGGCCACGCGCCAACATCTAATCGGCCGTTTTTCCAACACGCTGCTTTCACTTGTCTATATTGGTATTCCCGTCGGCCTGATCTTTCTACAGCCCGATCTGGGGATGTCCATACTCTTCATGGTTGTCTGGTTTGTAATGATCTGGGCTGCCGGGCTGCCTGTGACTCACTTTGCCATGCTGGGCATCGCCGGCATCGTGGCCATGGCCATCATTTATCCTTCGCTGGCAGAATACCAGCAGGAGCGTATTACAACTTTCTTAAATCCAGCCGAGGCCGGTGAAGATGATCTTTTCAATATCGAGCAGGCGGAGATTAGCGTTGGTTCCGGTGGGCTGTGGGGTAAAGGATACATGCAGGGTACACAGAGCCAGCTAGGATTCCTGCGCGTGCAGCATACGGACTTTATTTTTAGCATGATTACTGAAGAGATGGGCCTTATCTTTGGCTCTGTGGTGGTCATTGGTTTGTTAGGCTTTATCTTGCTGAGGATTTTGCGAGCTGCCACCTTAAGCACAGACTTTGCCGGTAAGCTTATTTGTGTGGGTATTGCTGCCATTCTTTTCTTCCAGACGGTAGTGAGTATTGGCATGAATGTGCGTATCTTGCCGGTGACCGGCCTCACACTACCTTTTGTCAGTTATGGCGGTAGTTCTCTGGTGACACTCTTCCTGGCGATTGGCATTGTGGAATCTGTTCTCATGCGCCAGCGCAAGCAAGAATTTGGTTAGTTCACAAGATTCGATTCCGGTATACTCCTCTTGGTTTTAAAATTTTAAAATGAAATCCCCATAGCGGTTCATGAGGAGTTTAAAATAAGAAACTCTGTCTTCTCAGTGTCTCCTCTGTGTCCTCTGTGTCATATTTTGAAAATTAGCAGCTTTTAAGTAGGAAATTATGTCTGTACGAGTTCGATTTGCCCCGAGCCCGACGGGGTACTTACATATTGGTGGAGCCCGCACCGCGCTTTTCAACTGGCTTTTCGCCCGGCACAACAATGGCCAGTTCATTTTGCGAATTGAAGATACTGACCAAAAACGGTATATCGAAGGCGCCGAGCAAAATATTATCGATGCTCTGCACTGGATGGGACTTGATTGGGATGAAGGCCCGGATATTGGCGGACCATATGGCCCCTACGTGCAGAGCCAGCGCACGGAACTTTACCAGGAATGGGCTAATTGGCTGGTTGAGCATGGCTATGCCTATAAATGTTACTGCACGCCCGATGAGCTGGCCGAAATGCGCCAGGAACAGATGGCTAATAAACAACCGCTTGGCTACGATCGCCGCTGCCGTTATTTAACCCCTGAAGAGCGGGCGCAAAAAGAAGCTGCCGGTTTAACCCACGTCATTCGTTTCAAGATGCCCCTGGATGGGGAGACGACGGTCCATGATGTTCTCCGCGGTGATATAACCGTTCACAACAGCCAGATCCAGGATCCGGTACTGCTTAAGTCGGATGGGCTGCCCACTTATCACCTGGCCAATGTGGTCGATGATCATTTCATGAAGATCACGCATATTCTACGCGCCGATGAGTGGATTAGCACAGCGCCGCTGCACGTCAATCTTTATGAAGCATTTGGGTGGGATCTGCCTGTCTATGCTCATCTACCCCTGGTGCTTAATCCCAGCGGTAAAGGAAAATTGAGCAAACGAACCCAGGCCTTTGAAGATGATGGTCAGGAAGTATTGGTCAAGGTTGAGGAATTTAAGGAGGCAGGCATCCTACCTTATGCGCTGAATAATTTCCTGGCCAATGTGGGCTGGTCGTTTGGTGACGATGTGGAGAAATTTACGATGCAGGAAGCAGTTCCGCGATTCGAGCTGCAGAGTGTCAACCCCGCGCCATCGCGCCTGCCCTACGACAAGCTGGATTGGCTCAATGGCCAATACATTCAGGAGCTTTCTCCTCTAGAGTTAGCCCAGGCTATCAAACCTTTCCTGGATGATGCGGGATACGAAGTGAACCCGGAAGCGCTTCTTCTGGTTATGCCGGCGATGAGCGTGCGTCTGAAACGCCTGCCTGACGCGATTCCATTCTTACGCTTCCTGTTTGAGGATGTGCCACTGCAAGAAACGGCCGAATCGCTCACGAACAAACAAATGCCGTATGAGAATGCCAAAGAAGGGTTTACTCGGGCTCGTGACTTCGTACGTGACGTGCAGCCTTACGACCTGGATAGAATCAGCGAAGGCATGATCGAAATCGGCGAAGGCGTCACCCTGAACGGCAAAGCCGGTCCCTTCCTCGGCCAAATGCGCCTGGCCATAACAGGCCAAAAAGTGTCACCGCCGCTCTTCGAGTCAATGCTGGCTCTGGGTCGTGAGCGCACCCTGGCTCGCCTGAATGAAATGATTGCTCTGTTCGACTAACCGGTTATCGACTAGTGGACGAATCTGGTTGCCGTCGATAAACGGCTCTGGTAAAATTTCTGACCAATTGCGGGCTAGCTCAACTGGCAGAGCGCATGACTCTGAATCATGAGGTTGCAAGTTCGATCCTTGCGCCCGCAGCCTAATAGACAGGATAAACCCTCGGGAACGGGGGTTTACTGATCCTACGGAAATAACCTCTTTCTAAAATCTTGTTTGAACCCGCTGCCGGTGTCACTGAATTGTCACTGGAAGAAAAACCTGAGCGATAGTGGTTACGGGTCCAGGACCGTCCGAGGTTATGATAACTTGCTGCCCGCCAGATAAGGCAAACGGGTCCTCGTCCGCGGCTGTTGGATCTACCTCCACACTGCCGCCGAGAACCTGTATGGTTGACTCTTCAAGGGCAGGATCATGCGTGATTGTGAAATGGTTGCCGCCCTCGCTGTAAACACTGGCATCAGGCAGCTGCAGTTCAAAGCGCCATGCTTCCTCAACGACCAGGAATCGTGCGCCGCCCTCCTGCAGAGAAAACACGGCAATAGGTTCAGGCGTGGCGCTGATCGTGCGACCGCTTTTTTCCCCGCAGAAGCCGTAGTACCTGTCCACGTTTATCAATTCGTAACCTCCCACCAGATCGCGCAGCGTGGGATTA
>Ga0316576_10002645_pt1 | contig 10225 bp, 8 predicted proteins | sample S0NA_FD_203075 | JGI IMG/M metagenome (GOLD analysis project Ga0316576, IMG submission 203075) | Rhizosphere microbial communities from salt marsh grasses in Alabama, United States - S0-2_050615r3r5 | ecosystem: Host-associated > Plants > Roots > Rhizosphere | place: USA: Alabama | collected... | reverse complement strand
CAGCGACCCTGTTCTGGCGCGACATGGACCCCTACGACATGCCCGTGGGCGGCACGGCGATCGGTCGGGCCCTCAACGCGGCCATCTCCCTGTTCGAAAATGACCGTCTGTCGGCTGACCGGTCCAAGGTGATCGTCCTGCTCACCGACGGCGAGGACCACGAGGGTGACCCTGTCGAGGTCGCTCGCCGGGCGGCGCAGGCGGACATCAAGATCCACGTGCTCGGGATCGGCGGTGCCACTCCTGAGCTGATCCCTCAACACGTCGGCGATGGGTCGTGGTCGGGGTTCCAGCGCGACAGCGACGGCGAGTACATCACCACGGCCCTCACGGAGGAGAACGAGCAGCAGCTCCGGCAGATCGCCGAGGTCACCGGCGGGCGTTACTTCCGCGCAGAGCCCGGGCAGGTGGGCGTGGAGCGCATCCACCGTGAGATTCGCAGGCTGCGCCAGAACCAGCTCGCCGAGCGGCGCGTGAGGCTCTATGGCGAGGCCTACCAGTACTTCCTGCTCTTCGGGATCCTGGCAGTGCTCGCAGGCGCGGTGATCCCCAGGGGACGACCGGCGAAGGCGAGGAGGGACGGCTGATGAGGTGGCGGCTCACGGTAAAGCGGGGCAGGACCATCGTCGTCGTGGCGGTCGCGGCGCTCGCAGCGCTCGTCGTGCTGGGCCTGGGCGTCGCCGCGCTGGCTGGTGTCGACCTGACCCGGCGAGCCGTCCCAGAGGTGAGGCGAGGGATCGCGTCGTACGAGGATGGAGATAACGAGGCGGCGTCGAAGGCCTTCGAGCAAGGGCGCACCGACATCGAGGAGGAAGAGGGAGCCCTGTGGCTCGACCGCGGGCTCGCGCTCGCGCGGCTCGAGAAGAACGACGAAGCGGCCGTGGCCCTCCGTCGAGCAGCCGGTCAGGCCAAGGCGAGCAAGATGGTGCGCTCCGACGCCCACTTCGCCCTTGGCAACCTCTCCATGGCGCAGCACCACGATTTCGAAGCCCTCGAGGAGTTCAGACAAGCCCTCAGGCTCTGGCCAGACAACAGAGATGCTGCCTGGAACCTCTCCCTCGCTCGCCGGCGGCTCGAGATCGACGCGTGCAAGATCGTCGAGCCGCCGACACTTCGCGTCGCCAGCGGCCAGCAGACCGACGAGGTCACAGGCGAGGTCGTCGAGGATCCGAGGACCGGCGAGGAGGGTCCGTTGAAGGGGCTGAAGGCGCAGATCGGCGTTGGCCCCGACGGATCGAATCCGCGGCTCGACGAGGGCTGGCAATGGACTGACGCCGAGTACGCCGGCGAGTCCGAGGAGGGCGGCGGCGAGCGGTACGCGGCCAAAGTCAAGGCTGGCCCGCCCGGCCGCTACGACTACGCGTACAGGTTCCGCCAGCCAGGCGGCCAATGGGCGTTCTGCGACCTGGACGGCACGACCGAGAACGGCTACACACCGGACCAGGCCGGAGACCTCTGGGTGGAGCCCCCCGGCAACCGGTGTCAAATGCTCGGCCCGGCGTGGCTCATCACCGCACCCAACGAGACCTCCGACCCCGTGGAGGTCGCCGTGGCCGTCGCCGAAGGCGCACAGCTCGGAGAAGTGGAGCTCGGCTACGGCCCCGAGGGGTCCGACCCGGGCTCCGACGGCTGGAGCTGGAGCGCAGCTCAGCAGATCGAGGACTCCGTCGAGGCGGCCGGGACGGTGCCGGCTGGCTCACCGCGCTTCCATGGTCAACTGCAGATCGCCGCCGAGGGTCGCTACGACTACGCTTTCAGGATCCGACCCCAGGGCGAGGAGCAGTGGATCCATTGCGACCTCAACGGGAGCGACGACGGCTACGCTCCCCAGGGAGCAGGCGACGTGGTGGTGCGCGACATGCCCCAGACAGGGTGCCTCCTCGACAGACCCCCTCGGACCGCGGCGAGCCCGGAGCAGACGACCGAGCCCATCCGAGCGCTCGTCCGGCACGAGGAGGGCCAGAGCGCCGCGCTCCAGGTCGAGGTCGGCGTGGGACCCGACGGATCGAGCCCGGGCGACGAAGGATGGACCTGGACGGCTTCCGAGACGGCCGAGGACGCTCCAGAAGGTTGGGATGCCTTCGAGGTCGGCATCGAGGCGCCCGGCGAGGAGGGGAGCTACGACTACGCCGTCAGGGTCAGGCGCGAGGGGCAGGGTGACGAGGACTGGGTGACCTGCGATCTTGACGGATCGGACGATGGATACGAGACAGAGATGGCAGGCGACCTGCTCGTTCAAGAGTCGCAGGGAGAGAACCAACAGGACCAGCAGGACCAGCAGGACCAGCAGGACCAGCAGGACCAAGAAGACCAGCAGGACCAGCAGGACCAGGAGGACCAAGAAGACCAGCAGGACCAGCAAGAAGAGCAGGATGAGCAGGACGAGCAAGAGCAACAGGAGCAGGAAGCGCTCCCCCAGGATATGGAGAGTGCCCTCGATGCGCTCCAGCAGAACGAGCGGACCTTCCTACCGCCGACGAACCAACGCCAGGTTCGGCAGGACTGGTAGAGGTCTCGCCCGAACCCTCTCCCTGGCGGCGGCGCTCTGGTCGCTCGGAGCGGGGACCCTCGCCTGGGGCCAGCAGGGTGCTCCTCAGGTCACGATTCAGAGCGAGCAGCAGACCGTGGCGGTCGGGGAGCCTTTCTGGGTGAGCATCACCGTGGAGGGGATGGCCGCGGGTATCATGGTGTCGCTCCCGCCAGGCTCGCCCTTCGAGCTCCTCCATCAAGGGGGGATGTCGAGCTTCTCCTTCAGCTTCGGCGGGAGCTCCCAGCGGTCGCAGCAGACCTTCCGATGGCAGGTCCGCGCCCTGCGCCCGGGGCGGCAGACTCTCGGACCGCTCGTGGTAACGATCGGAGGCCAGCAGTACAGGGCCGGAACGGCAGACTTCGATGTCCTCGCTGGCTCCGCGCAGCCGCCTCCGACGACGCAGCCCCCTGTCGCGCAACCAGGGACACCGGCTCCAGCGCAGCCTCAACAGAACCCTCAACAGAACCAGGGTGCTCAGTCGATTCCCGAGCAGATCGAGGCGTCGGACCTCTCTGGGGCCATCTATGACAATGAGATGTTCCTCAGGACCGTGGTCGAGCCGGCCGAGGCTTACGTGGGGCAGCAGGTGGTGATGACCGTCTACCTCTACAGGAGGATCCGCCTCGACCAGTACACCATGAGCCGAGAGCCGTCGACGGAGGGCTTCTGGGTCGAGGACATCGGCCGGCAGGAGGGAGAGCTCCGTCAGTTCGTCGGGCAGACCATGTTCGTGGTCAACGAGCTCAAGCGATCGGCGCTCTTTCCCCTCCGTGAGGGCTCGCTGACCATCGGAGCTCCGAGGATCGAGGGTCGGACGGGGTTCTCCCTGTTCTCGCGGCGCGCGAACGCAGTGGTGAGGGACGGGGTCCCGGTCGAGGTCAAGGTGCTGCCGCTTCCGACCAAGGGGCGACCAGATGCGTTCGAGCCTGGGAACGTCGGCCGATTCACGATCCAAGGCGCGCTCGACAAGCGCTCCACAAAGGTGGGAGAGCCCGTCACGCTCACGGTCACCGTCTCCGGAGAGGGGAACCTGCGGAAGGTGAAGATCACGCCTTTCAGCGAGCTCGACGGTGCCAGGGTCTACGAGCCGAGGGTCAACGACGCGGTGACGTCGCAGGCTGGCCGCCTCGTCGGTGAGCGGCGATGGGAGGTGCTGATCCTGCCTCAGAAAGAGGGGACCCTCGAGATACCGCCGGTCGAGCTCCACTACTTCGACCCCGTGGCCAAGGAGTACCGATCGCGGCAGACCGAGGCGTTGAAGGTCGACGTGACGGGGCGCGCTGCATCGGCCGACGCGGTTGGCGACGATGAGCCCGTCGACGGCCAGACCGAGACGAGCCATCCATCGATCGGACCGCTCCACTTGATCCGAAGACACGCAGCGCTGACGAGTGGAGCGACGGCGGTCTACGATAGCTGGTGGTTTCTCGCGCTGCTGATCGCAGTGCCCATCGGGTTCGTGGCGTTGATCGTGGTGCAGCGGGTTCGAACGTACCGTGACGCGACACGAGATGTGATCAGGTCGAGACGGGCGGCGCAGGTCGCGCGACGAGCGCTCGAGGAGGCGTCGAAAGACGGGGAGGAGGGCGGCGAGAGCGGGCTCAGCCGTGTGATGAAGGCCGTCAACGAGTTCTTCGCTCATCGCTTCGGGCGCTCGGTGGCGGGGATGACGATGGACGAGCTCCGGACCTTCCTGCTCGAGAGCGGCGCTGAAGAGGCGCTCGCAGACCGGGCGGTCGACCTCGTCGATCAATGCGAGCGGGCTCGGTTCGCGGGGGAGGTCGGCGGTGGCGAGGGCGCGGCGAAGATCGCCAAGGAGGCGATCGAGCTGATCGGAGAGCTCGACAGGCTCTCGAACGGGGCCTCAGGCGGGGGAGGCGGGTCATGAGACGGCTGTCTTTGATCGCCGTCTTCATGATCCTCTCCATCGCGGGGACGGCGTGGGCTGGCTTGCAGGAGACCTTCGAGCGCGGCAACGAGGCCTTCGCCATGGGCAACTACGACGAGGCTGTCAGCGCGTATGAAGAGCTCGTTGAGCTCGGCGTGTGGGACGCCGACGTCTTCTACAACCTCGGGACCACCTACGCGAGGATGGGCAGGCTGGGCGAGGCGATCCTCAACCTCGAGCGGGCGCTGATCATCGACCCCGGTCACGACGAAGCGCTCGACAACCTGCGGACCGTGAGGCGGGCCCTGGCGCGACGGCGCACGGAGGCTGGCGAGGACGCAGACCTCGACCCGCCGCGTTCCTTCTGGATGAACCTCCTCAACCGCATCACGCCCGGACAAGTGGCTGTGCCCTTCATCATCTGTTATGTGGCGCTGTTCGTCATCCTCGGCGCTCGCAGGTTGACCGAGCGTGAGCTGTCACGGCTCGTCCTGCTCATCGTGGCGTTGATCCTGGGAGCGGCAGTCGTCGTCGGTGGGGGGCTGGTGATGAGCAAGGCTGTCTTCGACGAGGAGGTCCATGAGGCGATCGCTGTCAGGGAGGGAGAGGCGAGGCTCCGCGAAGGGCCGGGTGACCGATTCCGCGGATCCGTGACGGCCTACGAGGGCGATCGACTCAGAGTGATCGACCATGAAGGGGGCTGGCTTCACCTGAGAGACAGCTCAGGCCAGGAGGGGTGGGGTCGAGTCGAGGACTTCGGCGAGCTGCGCAGAAGAGAGTAGTTTCCAGTCCCTATCTGCCGGACGTGATGTGGAGCAGGCCGATGAAGGCGGCGAAAGCGAGCCCGCCGAGGGCCCAGACCCACCACCGGTCGGCCCAAGCGATCCTTCCTCCCCTCCCTTTGCCTTCGTGCTCGTGCTCGTGCTCTTCTTCCTCCGAGGCGTCTTCTTCCTCCGAGGCGTCTTCTTCCTCTGAGGCGTCTTGATCCTCTGAGGCGTCTTCTTCTTCCTCCGAAGCCTCTTCGTCCTCTGAGGCGTCTTCTTCTTCCGAGGCGTCTTGATCCTCTGAGGTCTCGTCGTCCTCCGAGGTCTCTTCTTCTTGGTTCTCGGATTCGTCGCCGTGGTCCGCGCCGTCTTCGGTGTCGGTGTCCTCTTCGGTCTCGATCTCGGCGTCTGATTTCTTCGAGGTGTCGGAGGTCATGGCGGGAGGATTGTAGCGGTTCGAGGGGGCAGCTGAAAGGCGAAAGGCAGCGTCGGGAGGTCAGACACCGCAGGAGATGTCACCGATACAGTCTTCGTCCACGCAGTCCTCGTCACCGTCACAGTCGTTGTCTATGAAGTCGTTGCACACCTCGGCCGGTGGGGTGCAGAGCTCCACGGGCGCGTAGGTGCACGTGTCGGTGCACGGGCCTGTGCCGGTGGTTCCGCACTCGGTCGCGCAGGGAGCATCCTCGCCCACGGCACAGTCGAAGCCTTCGTCTGTGAGCCCGTTGCAGTCGTCGTCGAGTCCATTGCAGGTCTCGGGAGGGGCGAGGCAGGCTTCGGGACCCGGCGGCAGGCACAAGTCGGTGCAGAAGCCGGATCCCGGGGTACCGCATGACAAAATGCACTCGGTGAGCTGGCCGAAGACACAATCGAATCCGTTATCTGGCTCGCCGTCGCAGTCGTCGTCGTAACCGTTGCACAGCTCGTCGGGAGGGTCGCAGGGACCTGTGAGATCGCAGGAGCTCGTACAGGTCGTGGTCCCTTCGGTGTCGCAAGAGGTGATGCAGTAGTAGTCGACGCCTCGGATGCATTCGAAGTCTTCGTCGTCGAGGCCGTCGCAGTCATCGTCGTAACCGTTGCAGCGCTCCGGGGCGCCGGGGTGGACGTCGGGGTCCTCGTCGTCACAGTCGTCGCCTGAGCAGGAGATATCGTCGTAGCCGTCGTTGTCGGTGTCGGCCTCGTCGTCGGTACCGTTGACGCAGTTGTTGTCGAGGCCGTCGCAGAGCTCAGGCGCGCCGGGGTAGCAGGTGGCGCAGTGGTCGTCACAGTCGTCACCGTCTTCGCAGTAGATCTCGTCGTAGTGGCCGTCGCCGTCCTGGTCTTCGACGACCACACCGTCGCAGTCGTTGTCGAGGCCATCGCAGAGCTCGGTGGCGCCGGGGTAGCAGGTGGCGCAGTGGTCGTCGCAATCGTCGCCGCCGCAGAGGGGGTCGAGGGCGCCGTCGCCATCGGCGTCATTCACCTCGTGGAGGCACTCATCAGCGTTCTCGTCGCAGCTGTCGATGGTGCATCCGACGCCGTCATCGCACAAACGGACGTCGCCGGATTGGCAGTAGCCGTGCTCACAGGTCTCCTCACCGTTGCAGAAGAGTCCATCGTCACAATCGTCGTTGGACGAGCACTCGTCGGAGCCACTGGAGCAGGCTGCTGTCGAGAGGACGAGAGCCGTCGAGAGGATCCAAACAATGTGAAGGTGGTGCATGAGGAGACCGTACAGGAAAACGCGAAAGGTGGAAGGGGGGCGAGACGAGCTACCGTGGAAGAAGTGGGAGCCAGGTCAGGGCGATGTAGAGACCGGCTGCGACGAAGAGGGCCGCGTCGATCCGGTCGAGCATGCCTCCGTGACCGGGCAGCAGGCGACCGGAGTCCTTGACGTCGTAGGCGCGCTTGAGCATGGACTCGCAGAGGTCTCCGGCCTGGCCGAAGGCACCGAGGACGACGCCGAGGATGAGGCCGAGCACGAGGTCGAGGTCGGGGAGATACCAGAGGTAGGCGAGCAGGACAGCGCCGGCTGAGGAGATGAGGCCGCCCACGGCCCCCTCCCAGGTCTTCTTGGGGCTCACCGCGGGATAGAGGAGGTGGCGCCCGAAGAGACGACCAGCGGCGTAGGCGCCGGTGTCGCCGAGGAAGGAGATCGTGAGGAGGAGAACGATGCAGTGAGGTCCGTAGTGGGGGACCTGATGGATGAGCGCGACCAGAGCAGGCAGGACGCCTGTATAGAGGAGGCCAAGACCGAGCGCTCCCGAGAGCCTGGGGATATCGCGAAAATCGCGCTGGATGAAGAGGAAAGCGAGGAGAGAGACGAGAGGGAGGGCGATAAGGACCGTGCTCCAAACCCTGGCGTTGTCGGGGAAAAAGTTTAGGGCAGCGACGATGGCTGCCGAGAGGATGGGGCCGAGCACGGAGAGACGCCGTGTGCTATTGGCGACGATTCCATAGAACTCACGAGCTGAGACAGCAGCGATAGCCATGATGAAGATGATGAAGACGGGAGCCGGGGAGAGATACACCAACCAGAGGAGCAGGGGGACGGCGACGGCCGCGGTGAGCAGCCTCTTGGCGAGGTTCGACACGGCGACTCCATATCACGACTTGATGGTTTGCGGTAGGGCGAAGGGAGGAGGAGGGAGGCAGCGCAGAGCGGTATGAGCGGATCGGAGCGTCCCGTGGCTGATCCGGATGTTTCACGTGAAACATCACCACGGGGCGAAGCCGCCGCTGGACCAGTAGTCCTCCTTGAGCTCTTCGAGCTGTCGCAGCAGAGCCCGGTAGTGGCCGGCCTCCCAATTGGCGAGGGCCTCGAAGAAGGCCGCGAGCTCTGGATTGGACATCGATCCAGCCTGCTCCCTGTAATGCTTCTCAGAAGCGAGCTCGAGTGTGATACCGATCGACAGCGCGCTCATCTCGAAGTGGGCTTCGGTGATCCGTCCTTTCAGATCGGCCGAGAAGATGGGGTTCTCGCCCGTAAGGTCCACACCGGTACCGACCTTTACCGTGGGGTCTGCCTTGCCGGTCGTGAGGAGCGCCTCGCGCTGTGCCTTGAGGTACCTCAGGTGGCTCAACTCCTCCTGCGCGAGCTGATTGAAGACCTCCTTGCCCTGTTCGTCGGTCGTCGCGCTGGCCGCCATCATGTAGAAGTGATAGCCGTCGGTCTCGGTCTGCATTGCCTTGGCAATCCCTTCTGCGATCTCTCTCGGTGCATCGGTCATCACACGCCTCCGTCGGTCCTCGAGCTGTCCGGTGGTTATAGCACGACTTGCTCACTCCGTTCGCGAGTCGCACCTCATTGACAGGATGGCGCCCCCGCCGTAGGTTGCCCGCCCGTGTCTTTGTCCTGGCTGCCAGAGGCGCTCGAAGAGCTCTCCCGGCAGGGGCTGCTCCGTGAGCCGAGGACCCTGAGTTCCGCGACCGGCCCCGAGGCGCTCGTCGATGGTCGCTCTGTGCTGCTCTTCTGCTCGAACGACTACCTCGGGCTCTCGGACCACGATGCTGTCAAGGCCGCTGCGATCGAGGCCACCACCCGATGGGGTGTCGGCGCCTGCTCGTCGAGGCTCATCAGCGGGACCCATGACCTTCACAGACAGCTCGAGGAGCGCCTCGCCATCTGGATCGGGGTCGAGAAGACCCTCCTTTTCCCAGCTGGCTTCATGGCGAATCTCGCCGTCCTCTCTACGCTCCCACGCTCGGGTGACGTCATCTTCTCCGACGCCCTCAACCATGCCAGCATCATCCGCGGGTGCCGGCTGAGTCAGGCCGAGGTCGTCGTCTACCCCCACGGCGACGTCGACACCCTCGACCACCTGATGTCCCATCACTCGACCGAGGGCCGTCGCTACATCGTCTCCGACGCTCTCTTCAGCGTCGACGGCGACGAGGCCGAGCTCGCGGCGTTGGGGCAGATCGCGTCCAGGCTCGACGCGACGCTCATGATCGACGAGGCTCACTCCCTCGGCGTCCTGGGCCCCAGCGGGCGAGGCCTCTGCGCCGCGGCCCAGGTGACTCCGGATGTCCTCGTCGGGACGCTGGGTAAAGCCTTCGGCTGCGCCGGCGCCTTCGTGGCGGGATCGACGAATCTGGTGCGCTACCTCGAGAGCCGCGCCGCGCCGTTCATCTTCACCACCGCGCCCCCTCCGGCGTTGCCGGCAGCAGCCATGGCGGCTCTGGACCTCATCGTGACCGCCGACGACGCCCGAGCGAGGCTCCTCGCTCACGCTGACGCGCTCAGGAGCGCATTCCAAGCGATGGCGGTCGTCGTCGAGCCCTCCGGTCGCACGGTCCGTCGTCACATCGTCCCCGCTCTCGTGCCCGGCGTCGACCGCGTCGTCGACGTCGCGAACGAGCTCTTCAGACAGGGCGTCTTTGTCCAGGCGTTGAGACCGCCCACGGTCCCGGCAAGAACAGAGCGACTCCGCTGGACGCCGACGAGCCGTCACACATCGGAACAGATCGACCACGCCGTCGGGGCCTTCGCAAAGGCCATCGACAGCCTCGGCGCTCGTCGAGGAGGTGTTCAATGACAAGAAAGGATCCACGGAGCGCTGACCGCTACGTGTGGCATCCCTTCACGCAGATGCAGGACTTCTTCGCCGAGGACGCACCGTCGATCGTCCGCGGCGAGGGGTGCACCCTCTTCGACCAGGCCGGTCGCGAGTATCTCGATGGCATCTCATCGCTGTGGTGCAACGTCCACGGCCATCGCTGCGAGGCCATCGACTCGGCGATCAGGGATCAGCTCGAGAGGGTGGCCCACACGACCTTGCTCGGTCTTCGGAGCCCGCTGGCCGACGAGCTCGCCAGCAGGCTGGCTGCGCTCTCTCCGCCCGGCCTCCGGTGGACCTTTTACTCCGACAGCGGATCCTCGGCCGTCGAGATCGCGCTCAAGATGGCCTTTCAATACTGGCGTAACCGCGGGGAGGGCCGCCGGACGAAGTTCGTCTCCCTTGGCGATGCCTACCACGGCGACACCATCGGGAGCGTCAGCCTCGGCGGGATCGACCTCTTCCACCGTGTCTTCTCTCCGCTCCTGTTCGAGGGGTATCGCGT
>Ga0316576_10002643_pt1 | contig 10231 bp, 8 predicted proteins | sample S0NA_FD_203075 | JGI IMG/M metagenome (GOLD analysis project Ga0316576, IMG submission 203075) | Rhizosphere microbial communities from salt marsh grasses in Alabama, United States - S0-2_050615r3r5 | ecosystem: Host-associated > Plants > Roots > Rhizosphere | place: USA: Alabama | collected... | reverse complement strand
GCCAGCCCGAGCATGCCGCTGCGCTTGTTGAGCAGCACGTCGATCTCGTCGTAGGTCATGCCTGCGACCCGGCGGAGGTGGAACGTGACCGCCGGGTCGATGTCGCCGGAGCGCGTCCCCATGACGAGCCCCTCCAGCGGCGTGAGCCCCATCGAGGTGTCGATCGACCGACCGTGACGTACCGCGGTGGCCGACGCCCCGTTGCCCAGGTGCAGCGTGACGAGGCAGAGCTCGCCCGGGTCGCGCCCGAGCCGGCGGGCCGCCTCGCGCGAGACGTGGGCATGCGACGTTCCGTGGAAGCCGTAGCGCCGGATGCCGTACTGCCGGGCCACCTCGCGGTCGATCGCGTACGTGTACGCCTCGGGCGGCAGCGTCTGGTGGAAGGCCGTGTCGAACACTGCTACCTGCGGGATGTCGGGGAAGACGCGGCGGGCCACCTCGATGCCCTCGAGGTTCGCCGGGTTGTGCAGGGGAGCGAGGGGGACGAGGTCCCGGATCGCCGCGACCACGGCGTCGTCGACGACGGCGGGCTCGGAGAACCGGTCGCCGCCGTGCACGACCCGGTGCCCCACCGCAGTGAGGCCGGCCTCGTCCAGGGGGGGCCCGGCGTCGTCGAACGCGGAGAGCACCGCGCGCAGGCCGTCCTCGTGGTCTGCCAACGGCTCGCTGCGCTGCAGGTCGCCCTCCGGACCGGTGTGCCGCAGCACCGAGGCTGTCTCCCCGATGCGCTCGACGAGCCCCTTGGCCAGCACCTGCTCGGTGTCGGCGTCGACCAGCTGGTACTTGATCGACGACGACCCGCAGTTGACGACCAGGACGCTGCGGCTCATTCCCCGCCCTCCTGGGCCTGGATGGCGGTGATGGCGATCGTGTTGACGATGTCCTCGACGAGCGCCCCGCGCGAGAGGTCGTTGACCGGCTTGTTCAGCCCCTGCAGGACGGGGCCGATGGCCAGGGCGCCGGCCGAGCGCTGCACCGCCTTGTAGGTGTTGTTGCCGGTGTTGAGGTCCGGGAAGATGAACACCGTCGCCCGTCCGGCCACCGAGCTCTCCGGCAGCTTCGTGCGGGCCACGCCCGCGTCCACCGCCGCGTCGTACTGGATGGGACCCTCCACCGACAGGTCTGGACGCCGCTGCTTCACCAGCTCGGTGGCCCGCCGCACCCGCTCCACGTCCTCGCCGCTGCCGGACGTCCCGGTCGAGTACGACAGCATGGCCACCCGCGGCTCGATGCCGAACTGGCCGGCGGTGTCCGCGGACGAGATGGCGATGTCGGCGAGCTGCTCGGCGTTCGGGTTCGGGTTGACCGCGCAGTCCCCGTAGACGAGCACCCGGTCGGCCAGGCTCATGAGGAAGACGCTGGAGACGATCGAGACGCCGGGCTTGGTCTTGACGATCTCGAAGGACGGCCGGATGGTGTGCGCGGTGGTGTGCACGGCCCCGGAGACCATCCCGTCGGCCAGGCCCAGGTGCACCATCATCGTGCCGAAGTAGGACACGTCGTCCACGACGTCCATGGCGGCGTCGACCGTGATCCCCTTGTGCGCCCGCAGCCGGGCGTACTCGTCGGCGAAGCGGGCCCGCAGGTCGGAACGGACCGGGTCGATGATGGTGGCGGCGCTGATGTCCACGCCGAGGTCGGACGCCACGGTGCGCACCTCGGCCTCGTCCCCGAGCAGCGTCAGGTCGGCGATGCCGCGGCGCAGCACCGTGTCGGCCGCTCGCAGCACCCGCGGCTCGCTGCCCTCGGGCAGCACGACCCGGCGACGGTCGTACCGGGCCCGTTCGACGAGCTCGAACTGGAACATCAGCGGTGTCACCGCTCCCACCGACTCGACCTCGATCTCGTCGAGCACGTCGTCGACGCCGACGTGGGCGCCCACGAGCTCGATGGCGATCTCGATCTTGCGCACCGAGTCGGCGTGGATGCCGCCCCGCGCGTCGGCCAGCGCCGTGGCGGTGGCGAAGGTGTCGAGCTGCGTGGAGACGATCGGGACGCGCAGCGGGAACCCCTCGATCAGCCGCCAGATCCGCGGGTCGGGGGTGAGGCCGCCGGTGAGGATGATGGCCGACAGGGACGGGTAGTTCTCCGACATGTTCGCCGCGAGCGTGCCGAGCAGGATCTCGGTGCGGTCCCCGGCGGTGATGACCACCGCGCCCTCCCTGAGGTGGTCCAGCACGTTGGGCAGCCGCATGGCCGCCACGACGAGGCCCTGGGCCTCCCTCGCCATCCGCTCGGGGTCGCCGGCCAGCAGCCGGCCGTCGATGCGTCGGGCCAGCCGGCGCACGCTCGGCGCGAGCAGCAGCGGCTCGTCGGGGATGACGTCGACGGGGACGCCGATGTCGCCGACCTCGGAGCGCGTCTGCTCGACGAGCTCCGGCGAGGTGCGGTTGACCACCACCCGGATCAGCCGGTCGTGGTGCTGGGCCAGCACGTCCTGGGCCAGGTCGACGGCGTAGTGCACCTCCTGCGGCGTCCGGTTGTGCGCGGTCACCACGAACAGCACGGGCGCACCGAGGTTGGCCGCCACCCGGGCGTTGAACTGCAGCTCGGCCGGGGCGCCGACGTCGGTGTAGTCGGTGCCGAGCACCAGCACCACGCCGACCTTGGCGGCTAGGTCGCGGTAGCGGTCGAGGATCCGGGCGAGCGCGTCGTCGGGGTCGGCGTGCACGTCGTCGTAGGTGACCCCGTAGTGCATGGCGTCGGGCAGGTCGACGCCGCCTCGGCTGCGGAGCAGCTCGACGGCCGGGTCCTCCTCCTCCCGGGACCGGACGACGGGGCGGAAGACGGCCACGTCGGGGGAGCGGCGCAGCATCCCCTCGTAGATGCCGAGGGCGAGGGCCGACTTGCCGCTGTACGGCTGCGCGGCGGTGACGTAGAGACTGCGGGCCACGTGGCTGACCGTATCGGGGAGGCCTGGGCGTCGCGCCCGTTAGGCCGAATCCACCCGGGGGTGCCGCCGACCGTCGCTGGGGTGCGCGGGCTGCTCCGCGGCCCACTCGCGCAGGGCCGCCGCCGTCGCCGCCGCCGAGAGCGGGCGGCAGCCCGCCGCCCGCAGCCCGGCGACCAGGGCTCGTTCGGCCCGCAGCAGGGCGACGCCGCGTCGGAGCAGCGTGAGCGGCGGCTTGCGGTGCTCGGTCAGGTCACGGGCGAGGCGTCGCACGAAGTTGGCGGCCGCAGGCCGGTCGAGGACGATGGCGTCCTCGAGCAGCCCCGCGTCGCGGCACCGCTGCACCATCTCCCCGACGAAGACACCCTCGGCCACGAACACCCGGTGGCCGTCCCGGCTGAACCGGGTACTCCCGACGCTGCGGTCGATGCCGATGTCGTAGCGGGGGACGACAGCCGACCCGTCCCGGCACACGGCCGTGATGGCCTCCAGGGCGGCGTCGGCGTCCCACGCCTGCGGGTGGTCCCAGTCGACGATGCCCAGGTCGGGGTGCCGCGGCAGGGAGGGGTCGTCCCCGTCCTTGTAGAAGTCGTCGAGGCACAGCACCGGCAGGCCGCTGGCCTGCGCCAGGTGGGACTTGCCGCTCCCCGACGGCCCGGCGAGCAGGACGACCCGTCCGGGGGTGCTCACGTCCCGACCGGGTGCCAGACGGTCTTGACCTCGAGGACGTCGAGCATGCGGGACAGCCCGGGCTCGTCGAGAAGGTCGGGCCCGGGACGGCGCACCCGCGTGACCGTGTCGGCCGCCGCGACCTCGAGCTCTGCCGCCAGATCCGGGTCGTCCACCCCGGTGAGGTCGACGGCGTTGACGTCGGCGTGCGAGGCCAGCCACGGCGCGACCTCGGCCACCGACCCGGTGAGCAGGTTCACGACCCCGCCCGGCACGTCGCTGGTGGCCAGCACCTCGGCGAGCGTGACCGCCGGCAGCGGACGCTGCTCGCTGGCCAGCACGACGCTGGTGCAGCCGGTCACCACCACGGGCGCCACCACCGAGACCAGCCCGAGCAGGGACGAGGACTGCGGGGCGACGACGGCGACGACGCCGGTGGGCTCGGGCACGCTGAAGTTGAAGAACGGGCCGGAGACCGGGTTGGCCCCGCCGTACACCTGGGAGATCTTGTCCGACCAGCCGGCGTACCAGACCCACCGGTCGATGGCGGCGTCCACGACGGGCCCGGCCTGTCGAGCGGTCAGGCCCTCGGCCCGCGACACGTCGGCGACGAACTGGTCGCGGCGGCCCTCCATCACCTCCGCGACCCGGTACAGCACCTGGCCGCGGTTGTAGGCCGTGGCGCCCGACCAGCGGCCGAACGCCGCCCGGGCGGCCACGACGGCGTCGCGGGCGTCCTTGCGGGAGGCCTTCGCCGCGTTGGCGAGGAATCGGCCCTTGCTGTCGGTCACCGGGTACGAGCGGCCGCTCTCCGACCGGGGGAACGCCCCGCCCACGTACAGCTTGTAGGTCTTGCGGATCTCCGCGCGTGCCATCAGCGTCCTCCGTCCGCCACCAGGTACGCGGCCAGGCCCTGGCGCCCGCCCTCGCGCCCGTAGCCGGACTCCTTGTACCCGCCGAAGGGCGAGCCGGGGTCGAAGTGGTTGAACGTGTTCGCCCACACGACGCCGGCTCGCAGCTGCTCGGCCATCCAGAGGATGCGCGAGCCCTTCTCCGTCCAGACCCCCGCCGACAGGCCGTAGGGGGTGTTGTTGGCCTTCGCGACCGCCTCCTCGGGGGTGCGGAAGGTGAGCACCGACAGCACCGGGCCGAAGATCTCCTCCTGCGCGATGCGGTGGGTCTGGGCCACGTTCGTGAACACCGTCGGGGGGAACCAGAAGCCCCGGTCGGGCAGGGCGCAGTCCGCCGACCAGCGGGTGGCGCCCTCGGCCTCGCCGACCTCGCTCATGGTGCGGATCCGCTCGAGCTGCACGGCGGAGTTGATCGCCCCGATGTCGGTGTTCTTGTCCAGCGGGTCGCCCAGGCGCAGCGTGTCCAGGCGAGCCTTGAGTCGGTCGACGACCTCGTCGGTGACGGTCTCCTGGACGAGCAGGCGGGTGCCGGCGCAGCAGACGTGCCCCTGGTTGAAGAACACGCCCCGCACGATGCCCTCGATGGCCTGGTCGATGGGGGCGTCGTCGAAGACGATGTTGGCGGCCTTGCCCCCGAGCTCGAGCGTCGCCTTCTTCTTCGTCCCGGCGATGGAGCGGGCGATCTGCTTGCCGACGTCGGTCGACCCGGTGAAGGCCACCTTGTCGACGTCGGGGTGCTCGACGAGCAGCCGTCCGGTCTGCCCGGCGCCGGTGACGATGTTGACCACGCCCGGCGGCAGGTCGGCCTGCCGGCAGATGTCGGCGAAGGCCAGCGCCGTCAGCGGGGTGGTCTCGGCCGGCTTGAGCACCACGGTGTTGCCGGCGGCGAGGGCGGGAGCGACCTTCCAGGCGAGCATGAGCAGCGGGAAGTTCCAGGGGATCACCTGGGCGGCCACGCCGTGGGGGCGCGGGTCGGGCCCGAGGCCGGCCCAGCCGAGCTTGTCGGCCCAGCCGGCGTGGTAGAAGAAGTGGGCGGCCACCAGCGGGATGTCGACGTCCCTGGTCTCCCGGATCGGCTTGCCGTTGTCCAGGGTCTCCAGCACGGCGAGCTCCCGGGCCCGCTCCTGCACCAGCCGCGCGATGCGGAACAGGTACTTGCCACGCTCCCGACCGGGCATCCGCGACCACGTGCGGGCGTAGGCCGTGCGGGCCGCCTGCACGGCCCGGTCGACGTCCGCCGGGCCGGCCTCGGACACCTCGCAGAGCACCTCCTCGGTACTCGGCGAGATGCTCTTGAACGTCGTCCCGTCGACCGGGTCGACCATCTCCCCGCCGATGAACAGGCCGTAGGACGGCGCGATGTCGACGACGGCCCGCGACTCCGGGGCCGGCGCGTACTCGAAGGTCGCCACGGCGGTTCTCCTCAGTCGAGCGTGACGTAGTCGGGACCGGAGTAGTGGCCGGTGCGCAGCTTCTGGCGCTGCAGCAGCAGGTCGTTGAGAAGGCTGGAGGCGCCGAACCGGAACCAGTCCGGGCTCAGCCAGTCCGGGCCGGCCACCTCGTTGACGAGGACGAGGTAGCGCAGCGCGTCCTTGGACGTGCGGATGCCGCCGGCCGGCTTCACCCCGACCTGACGTCCCGTGGTCGCCCGGAAGTCCCGGACGGCCTGCAGCATGACCAGCGTCACCGGTCGGGTGGCGGCGGGCGACACCTTGCCGGTCGAGGTCTTGATGAAGTCGGCGCCGGCCAGCATCGCCAGCCAGGACGCCCTGCGGACGTTGTCGTAGGTGGCCAGCTCGCCGGTCTCGAGGATCACCTTGAGGTGGGCGCTGCCGCAGGCCTGCTTGATCGCCACGATCTCGTCGAAGACCTGCAGGTAGCGGCCGGACAGGAACGCTCCGCGGTCGATGACCATGTCGATCTCGTCGGCACCCGCGGCGACCGCCTCACAGGTGTCGGCCGTCTTGACCGCCATGGAGGCCCGTCCGCTGGGGAAGGCGGTGGCGACCGCGGCCACGTGCACACCGCTGCCCGCGACCGCCTCCACCGCGACCGGGACCATGTCGCCGTAGACGCACACCGCGGCGGTGGACGGGGTCGACGGGTCGGACGGGTCGGGGTGGCGGGCCTTGGCGCCCAGCGCCCGCACCTTGCCCGCGGTGTCCTGCCCCTCCAGCGTCGTGAGGTCGACCATGGAGATCGCCAGGTCGATGGCGAAGGCCTTGGCGGTGGTCTTGATCGAGCGGGTGGCGAGGTCGCCCGCCCGGGCGTCGGCACCGACCCGGTCGACGCCGGGAAGCCCGTGCAGGAACGCCCGGAGCGCGGCGTCGGACCGTGTCGCCTCGTCGAGCCGGTCCACGGTGAGCACGTCGCGATCCTAGGGCTCGAGCAGCGTCGACACGTCGGCCCGCAGGGCATCGAGCCGCGCACCGGCCGCGGCCCGCGCCGCGGCCACGTCCCCCCCGGCCACCGGCTCGACCACCTCGAGGTAGCACTTGACCTTCGGCTCGGTGCCGGACGGGCGCACGATCACCCGGGCCCCGCCGACCAGCCGGAACCGGAGCCCGTCTGTGGGCGGCAGCGGCCCGCCCGGGTCGAGCAGGTCGTCGGTGCCCTGCACCGCCATCCCACCCAGGTCGGACGGCGGCGCGCTGCGCAGCCGCGCCATCAGCGACCCGATGACCGCGAGGTCGGTGACCCGCACGCTGACCTGGCCGGTGAGGTGCAGCCCGTGCACCAGGGCGAGGTCGTCGAGCACGTCGAGGAGCGTGCGGCCCCGCGACTTCAGCGCCGCCGCCAGCTCGGCGACGAGCAGTGCCGCGGTGACCCCGTCCTTGTCCTTGACGCCCTCGGGGTCGCAGCAGTAGCCGAGGGCCTCCTCGTACCCGTAGCGCAGCCCCGGCGCCTTCGTGATCCACTTGAAGCCGGTGAGCGTCTCTGCGTGCCCGACCCCGGCCGTCTCCGCGATCCTGCCCAGCAGGGTGGAGGACACGATCGAGTTCGCGAACGTCCCGGTCGCCCCGCGGGTCATGAGGTGCCAGCCCAGCAGCACGCCCACCTCGTCCCCGGTGAGCATGCGCCACCCCCGGCCGTCCGGCACGGCCACCGCGCAGCGGTCGCCGTCGGGGTCGTTGGCGAGCACGAGGTCGGCGCCGGTCCCGGTGGCCAGCGCCAGCGCGGCGTCGAGGGCGCCCGGCTCCTCCGGGTTGGGGAAGGCGACGGTGGGAAAGTCCGGGTCGGGGTCGGCCTGGGAGGGCACCACGACGGGGGAGGCGAACCCGGCACGCTCGAACGCGGCGAGGACGACGTCGCGGGCCACCCCGTGCAGGGGCGTGTAGACGATCGACAGCTCCCTCGGCCCGGACTCGTCCAGCAGCCCCGCGGCCCGGTCGAGGTAGGCCTCCAGCACCGAGTCGTCGAGCGTCACCCAGCCGTCGTCGGCACGAGGGACCGAGGCGACGGCGTCGACCGCCGCGATCTCGGCGGCGATCTCTGTATCGGTCGGCGGGGCGATCTGCGAGCCGTCGCCCAGGTACACCTTGTACCCGTTGTCCCGCGGGGGGTTGTGGGAGGCGGTCACCATCACCCCGGCGTCGGCGCCGAGGTAGCGAAGCGCGAACGCCAGCACGGGTGTCGGCAGGGGGCGGGGGAGCACCATCGCCTCGACGCCGGCGGCCTCCATGACCGCGCAGGTGTCGCGGGCGAAGACGTCGGAGTTGTACCGGGCATCGAAGCCGACCACGACCGCCCCGCCGTCCCGGTCCCGCAGCCAGCGGGCGAGGCCGGCGGCCGCCCGGATGACCACGGCGCGGTTCATCCGCCGCGGGCCGGCGCCCAGCTCGCCGCGCAGCCCGGCCGTCCCGAACTCCAGGGTGCCGGCGAACCTGTCGGCCAGGTCGTCCCGGGCCTCCTGCGCCCCCAGCCCGTCGGTGACCCGGTCGACCAGCGCGGCGAGCTCGGCCCGCGTCTGCGGGTCGGGGTCGTCGGCGATCCAGGCCCGGGCCCGCTCGACCAGTGCGTCCATCGGCTCACACCCTCTCGGCCAGCGCGGCCAGCAGGTTCCCCAGCCGGGCGGCCGCGTCGCGCCCGGAGGCCAGCACCTCGTCGTGGCTCAGCGGCTCCCCGGACAGCCCCGCAGCCGCGTTCGTCACCAGCGACAGGCCCATCACCTCGAGGCCCGCGGCGCGGGCGGCGATGGCCTCGAGGACCGTCGACATCCCGACGAGGTCGGCGCCCAGGGTGCGCAGCATGCGGATCTCGGCCGGCGTCTCGTAGTGGGGCCCGGGCAGCTGTGCGTACACGCCCTCGGGCAGCGACGGGTCGATCTCGTGCGCCACGCCCCGCAGCCGGGCCGAGTAGACCTCGGTGAGGTCGACGAACTGGGCACCCACCAGGGGGGACTGGGCGGTGAGGTTGAGGTGGTCGCTGATGAGCACGACCGTGCCCGGCGCCCAGGCGGGGTCGAGCCCACCGCACCCGTTGGTGAGGACGAGCCGCGTGCAGCCGGCCGCGGCGGCGGTCAGCACCGGGTGGGCGACGGCGGCGACGCCACGACCCTCGTAGAGGTGCGTGCGGCCGAGGAGCACGAGCAGGCGCCGGTCGCCGACCGGCACGCTGCGCAGCATGCCCCGGTGCCCGGCGACGCCGGACGCGGCGAACCCGGGGATCTCCGCCAGGGGCATCTCGTGGGAGGCCGACCCGATCGCGTCGGCCGCAGCGCCCCAGCCCGACCCGAGGACGACGGCGATGTCGTGCCGATCGACACCGGTGCGAGCCGCGATGTGGGCCGCCGCCTCGCCCGCGTCAGTGCTCATCACAGCGAGCCTAGGGCCATGGGATCGCGGGGTGGGCTGGCTTTCGGCGGCGGCGGAGTCACGCGCAGGGCCGGGTGCGCAGCTCGCGGACGTAGTCCGCGGGCGCGCCGGCGGCCTCGGCGGCGTCGGCGACGACCCCGAGGTAGCGCGCCGACGGCAGCCCGCCCTCGTAGCCGTCCACGATGTACAGCCACGCCGGTGTCGGCCCCTCCAGCGTCTCGACCCGGAGCCGGATCTTGGTGAAGGCCCGCAGGTCGAGGCCCTCCCACTCGTCCATGGCGGCCTCGTCGGCGTCGGTGACGTCGTAGAGCGCGACGAAGACCGCGGCCTCCAGGTGGTCCGGGCCGGCCTCCACGATCGTGGCGACCGCGCCCTCCCAGCCGAGGTCCTCCCCGGCGAAGGTGAGCCGCCACCCGGGGATCCACCCGGTGCCTCGCAGCGGGGAGTGGGGTGCGCGCCGAGCCATCGCGGCGGGGTCCAGGCTCGAGGCGTAGGCGGCGTACAGCACGGTGCTCCCGGGGCGGGGCGACGGGTCCGAGCCCGCCGTCGAGGTCACGGTCGTAGGCAAGAATGCCCGATGTGACGCGGGTGGCGATCATCGGTGGCGGTCCCGGCGGCTACGAGGCGGCCCTCGTGGCCGCCCAGCTGGGGGCAGAGGTGACCGTCGTGGACACCGACGGCATCGGGGGCTCCGCGGTGCTCACCGACTGCGTGCCCAGCAAGACCCTGGTCGCCACGGCCGACCTGCTCGCCGACGTCGCCGACTCCGGCGAGCTCGGGGTGCGGGTCGGGGACGCCGGCACGGCGTCGGGGGTGGCCGCGGACATGGCCGCGGTCAACGCCCGGGTGCTGGCGCTGGCCCGGGCGCAGTCCGAGGACACGGCGGCGCGGCTGCAGCGTGACGGCGTGCGGGTGCTGGTGGGGAGGGGTCGGCTGGACGGCCCGCA
>Ga0316576_10002642_pt1 | contig 10232 bp, 9 predicted proteins | sample S0NA_FD_203075 | JGI IMG/M metagenome (GOLD analysis project Ga0316576, IMG submission 203075) | Rhizosphere microbial communities from salt marsh grasses in Alabama, United States - S0-2_050615r3r5 | ecosystem: Host-associated > Plants > Roots > Rhizosphere | place: USA: Alabama | collected... | reverse complement strand
CCGACGCCGTCGACCTGCGCTCGGGCCTCTCCAGGGGGCCCGAGGCGGACGGCCTGCGTGGGTGCGACGTCGAGGTCGCCCGTGATGGTCGCCTGCTGCCCGTCCACCGTGATGGAGTCGATGCCGTCTGCGTCGTCCCCGTAGTTGACGAACGTGCCGACGACGGTGGCGTCGGTGCCGTCCGACACCACGACGACGCTCCGCACGGCCATGCCGTCCAGCGTGGACTCGACCGAGTTGTTCACCCCGTCGGTGGGGTCGTACCAGTCGTGGGTCTGCGCGTCGACACCCGTGCCACAGCCGGCGAGTGCCACCGCCAGGCCGGCGCCGGTCAGGGTGGTGACGAGGCGTCGCGTCCGAGAGGTCGTCCCGTGTGTCACGAGGTGGCAGCGTACTGGGGCCGGGGTCGGGGGGCGCCCCGACCTGCCAGGTGTGTCCGTGCGGTCAGGCCACGTGCGGCGTGCTCGTGCGGTCAAGCGACGTGCTCGTGCGTCTGTCCGTGGGGCCAACACGTGCGCTGTGCCGGCGGCGTCAGCCGACGGGGTCGGCGCCCGCTACGGCCCGCGAGAGCACAGGCTGCAGCTGCACCCCGTCGGCCGGGTTGCGGACGACCGCGTGGATGCGTCCGTCGGTGCCGACCACGATGATCGTCACGCTCGAGGTCGGCGCGAGGCCGACGGACTCCGCGATCGCGGACGCCCGGTCGACCACGACCGGTACGGTGCCGGCCCCTATCTCCGACGAGGTCGCGCGCATCAGGGTCTCGCGCTCCGGCGGTCCGACGAGGGCGAGCGGGATGCCGTAGGCCTGCGCCTGCAGGTGCACCGCGTCCAGCAGGCGTTGGCTCGCCCCCGCGCTGGGCAGCATCACTAGGGTGGCGGGCCGCAGATCACGCGTCGTCCGGGTGGCTCCGTCGACGTCCACGATGCCGGGCGGCAGGAGCCCGCCGACCTGACCGTCTGGCACGGACGTCGTCGCGAGGGGCGCGGCCGGTACCGCCTCGACCGTTGCGGGCCGCACCGTGGTCGCCAGGCTCGCCAGGAAGGCCACGAGCAGCAGAGAGCCGAGCACCATCGGGATGACACGTCCGGCGACGCGCATGCGGGTCGACCGCATCGGGTGCGTCCACGGGGTGGGCCGGCGGCTGCGCAGCTGCTCGGCGCGCCATGCCCACAGGTCGGAGTCGAGCTCGGCAGCGTCGTCGGGGATGACGACTCGGTCGGGGTCGGGGAGAGCGCCGGGCCCTGGGCCACGTTCGAGCTCTCCCGACATGCCCCAAGCATGACCGCTCGGCAGCGCGGAGGGAAGTCCGCGGCGCGAACTCGAGCGCTCGGGAGCAGACCGTCGCCAGCAGGCGGGGCCGACCCCCGACAGACGATGCCGTCGCCCGTGGGTGGGCGGTCGCGTCGCCCTGGAGGACGTTCCCGGTCTCCCCGCCCTACCCGGGGGTAGTCCCCCCGCCCTAGCCCCTGGGTACACGTTCGCGCGTGCCACGTCTTCGGCCGTTTGTCAAGCCCCTGACCTGCGATGATGTTCGAACGAGGGGCAGACGGGATGTTCGGTGCGTGTTAAGATGGGTCCACCGAAAGGGGTCAGCACTCTATGGCTTTCAACGTCGGAGAGACGGTCGTCTACCCCCACCACGGGGCTGCGCTCATCGAGGCAATCGAGTCTCGCGCCATCAAAGGTGTCGAGCGCACGTATCTCGTCCTCAAGGTCGCCCAAGGTGACCTCACCGTGAGAGTTCCTGCCGACAACGTCGACCTCGTCGGCGTCCGGGACGTGGTGAACCGCGAAGGCCTCGAGAAGGTCTTCGACGTTCTCCGTGAGCCGTACGTCGAGGAGCCGACCAACTGGTCGCGCCGCTACAAGGCGAATCTCGAGAAGCTCTCGTCCGGTGACGTCATCAAGGTGGCCGAGGTCGTCCGCGACCTGACGCGCCGCGAAGGTGGGCGTGGGTTGTCGGCAGGCGAGAAGCGCATGCTGGCCAAGGCGAGGCAGGTGCTCGTCTCAGAGCTGGCACTGTGCGAGAAGACCAACGAGGACAAGGCCGAGGCCTTGCTCGACGAGGTTCTTGCCAGCTGAGCACCGCAGCAGTCGTCCCCGCCGCGGGGCGGGGTGAGCGGCTCGGCGCCGGTGGGCCCAAAGCCCTGCGTCACCTGCACGGTGAGCCGCTCATCGTGCACGCCGTCCGTCTTCTCGCCTCAGCCGCATCGGTGGAGTCGGTGGTGGTCGCCGCTCCGGCCGACGACGTCGACCACGTCCGTGATCTTCTCGACGCCCTGCATCTCGCTGAACCGGTGCACGTCGTCGCCGGCGGACCGTCTCGCTCCACATCCGTCCTGCGCGCACTGATGTCTCTTGCCGAGGACGTGGACGTGGTGCTCGTGCATGACGCCGCTCGTCCGCTGACGCCGGTGGGGCTCGTCGAGTCCGTCGACGCGGCCGTGCGGGCGGGACACGTCGCGGTCGTCCCGGGGTTGCCCGTGGTGGACACGGTCAAGCAGGTCACCGCTGCGGACGACGGGCTGCCCGCCGTCGTCGGCACCGTCGACCGCGCGTCGTTGCGCGCCGTGCAGACCCCGCAGGGCTTTCGTCGGGCGGTACTGGACGAGGCGTACGCGATCGCCGAGCGGTCAGGATGGCTCGACGCGACGGACGACGCGGGGCTGGTGGAGCGCATCGGCCACGCGGTGTCCGTGGTGCCCGGGGACGAGCTGGCCTTCAAGGTCACCCGTCCGCTCGACCTCATGCTCGCCGACGCCGTGCTGACGCAGCGGGCGGCGGCCCACCGGGAGGAGACCGGATGACGCCCGTCGAGCCCGAGCCGGCGGCGACGGGCCCGGTCGAGCGGGACGTGCCGGCGACGGGCCCGGTCGAGCCCGAGTCGTCGCCGTCGCCGGGTGCCGCCTGGTCGGGGGGCGTGCCACGGGTCGGGGTCGGGGTGGACGTCCACCCTCTTGAGGCTCGCCGCCCCTGCTGGGTCGCCGGGCTGGAATGGGTCGATGAGCCGGCTGGCTGCGCCGGGCACTCCGACGGGGATGTGGCGGCGCACGCGGCCTGCGATGCGCTGCTGTCGGCGGCCGGCCTCGGGGATCTCGGCGCCGTCGTCGGGGTCGACCGTCCGGAGTGGGCCGGTGCGAGTGGGCTGGCCCTTCTGACCGAGGTCGCACGGGTCGTGCGCGCGGCGGGGTTCACGATCGGCAACGTGGCGGTGCAGGTGGTCGGCAACCGGCCAAAGATCGGTCGGCGGCGCGACGAGGCGCAGCGCGCCATGAGAGGCGCCATCGGGGCGCCGGTCTCGGTGTCCGGCACCACCACCGACGGGCTCGGGCTCACGGGTCGCGGTGAGGGCCTTGCGGCCGTGGCGACCGCGATCGTGTGGCAGGTTGGGCGGCATGAGCCCACCCGCGCCGACCCTGCCTGAGGCCGCCCGCACCGTCGTCGACGGGTCGTCGTTCGCGACCGTCGCGACGATCGAGCCGGACGGCTCCCCGCAGACGTCCGTCGTCTGGATCACCCGCGAGGGCGACACCCTCGTCTTCTCGACCGTGGTCGGCCGCCGCAAGACCGACAACATGCAGCGCGACCCTCGGGTGTCGGTGTTGGTCATGGACCCCGACAACCCCTACTCGTACCTCGAGGTACGCGGACGGGTCTCCATGACGGAGGAGGGCGGACGCGCGCTCATCGATGCCCTGGCCGCGTCGTACCGCGGGCTGGACCGCTACCCCTGGGACGACGGGACGGACAACGTCCGCGTCGTGTGCCGCGTGCACGCCGACAAGGTCGTCTGGCACGGATAGCGGCGCCGGCACCGCCATCCGTCGGCCGTACGCTGGTGACGTGGCACTTCACCTGTACGACACCGGGCAACGGGCCGTGCGTCCCTTCCAACCGATCGAGGACGGCAGGGTCGGCATCTACCTGTGCGGTGCGACGGTGCAGGCGGCGCCACACATCGGCCACATCCGGTCGGGGCTCGTCTTCGACGTGCTGCAGAGGTGGCTGGCCCAGAGTGGGTACGAGGTGACGTTCATCCGCAACGTGACCGACATCGACGACAAGATCCTGGCCAAGTCGGCCGAGGCGGGCGTGCCCTGGTGGGCGTGGGCGACGCGCTACGAGCGCGCCTTCACCGACGCCTACGACGTGCTCGGCTGTCACCCGCCGACGCACGAGCCGCGGGCGACGGGTCACGTCACCGAGATGGTGGCGCTCATGCAGACCCTCATCGACGCCGGCCACGCCTACGTCGCCGACGACGGGTCGGGGGACGTCTACTTCGACGTCCGGTCATGGCCCCGGTACGGGGAGCTGTCCGGGCAGCGCGTGGCCGACATGGAGCCGGCGGCCGACGCCGACCCGCGCGGCAAGCGTGACCCGCGTGACTTCGCGCTGTGGAAGGGATCGAAGCCGGACGAGCCCATCACGGCCTCGTGGCCCACACCGTGGGGGAGGGGACGGCCAGGATGGCACCTGGAGTGCTCTGCCATGGCGGGCAAGTACCTCGGCGACACCTTCGACATCCACGGCGGCGGGCTCGACCTACGGTTCCCGCACCACGAGAACGAGCTGGCCCAGTCGGCGGCGGCCGGGCGCGGGTTCGCCCGGTACTGGGTGCACAACGCCTGGGTGACCACGGCCGGGGAGAAGATGAGCAAGTCGCTGGGCAACTCCCTGCTGGTCAGCGAGGTCGTGCGCCGCGTGCGTCCGATCGAGCTGCGGTACTACCTCGTCGCCCCGCACTACCGCAGCAGCATCGAGTACAGCGAGGAGTCCCTCGCCGAGGCCGGTGCCGCGTTCCGGCGCATCGAGGGGTTTCTCGAGCGCGCGGTCGAGGCGACCGGACCGATCGAGCCGGGCATCGTCTGCGCCGAGTTCACCGAGGCCATGGACGACGACCTCGGGGTGCCGGCGGCGGTGGCGGCGATCCATGACGTCGTGCGGGAGGGGAACACCCTGCTCGCGGCGGGCAACTCGCCCGCGCTGCGCGGGACGGTCGCCAGCGTGCGAGCCATGCTCGGCGTGCTGGGGCTCGACCCCTTTGCGCAGCCGTGGGCTTCGCGGGCCGGCGGCGAGAACGACGCCTTGCGCACGGTGCTCGACGGCCTCGTCCACGTGCTGCTCGACCAGCGGGCCGAGGCACGAGCGGCACGCGACTTCGCCGCTGCGGACGCGATCCGCGACCGGCTCACGGCGCTCGGCGTCGTCGTGGAAGACACGCCGTCCGGGGCACGCTGGGCGCTAGCCGCGGGCGCCGGGCCGTCGCCCGGGTCGGAGCCGGAGTCGGGACGAGAGGACTGACGTGGCAGGAAACTCGAAGCGTAAGGGAGCCCGCCGTCGTCCGGGGGCGAGGAAGGGCGCCACGGCAGGGTCGGGTGGCCAGCGCCGGCGGGCTCTGGAAGGCAAGGGACCGACCCCGAAGGCGGAGGACCGGCCCGGCCATGTCGCCTACCGACGTGGGGGCTCGGGGTCGTCCGGGTCGGGTGGCTCCCGGGGTTCTGGTGGTGGCTCGGGCTCGGGTGGCTCGCGGAATTCGGGTGGCTCGCGGGGTTCGGGTGGTTCGCGGGGGTCGGGCTCGTCCAAGCGTCGTGGCGGTGGCTCGAAGGGCAAGCCGACCACGGAGGTCGTTGCCGGCCGCAACCCCGTCGTGGAGGCGCTGCGCGAAGGCGTCCCCGCGTCCGCGCTGCTGCTGGCCGAGCGGATCGACTCCGACGACCGGGTCAAGGAGTCTCTGCGGCTCGCTGCCGAGCGGGGCCTTCCCGTCATGGAGGCGCCCCGGCGGGAGCTCGACCGGCTCACCGGCGAGGCTCCCCACCAGGGTGTGGCGCTGCAGGTTCCTCCGTACCAGTACGCGCACCCGAACGACCTGCTCGACCGTGCCGTCTCGACGGACGCCCCCGCCCTCGTCGTGGCCCTCGACGGGGTGACCGATCCGCGCAACCTCGGCGCCGTGGTGCGCAGCGCTGCCGCGTTCGGTGCCCACGGCGTGCTGGTGCCGGAGCGGCGGTCGGCCGGGATGACCGTGGCGGCCTGGAAGACGTCCGCCGGTGCGGCCGCGCGACTGCCCGTCGCGCGTGCGACGAACCTCGCCCGGGCGCTCGAGGCCTACCGCAAGGCGGGACTCTTCGTCGTGGGCCTCGCCGGGGACGGGGGGCAGGAGATCGGCGCGCTCCACCTCGCCACCGAGCCACTCGTGCTGGTGACGGGCTCGGAGGGCAAGGGGTTGTCGCGCGTCGTGCGGGAGCAGTGCGACGTCGTGGCCCGGATCCCGATCGCGGGGGACGTCGAGTCGCTCAACGCGTCCGTGGCGGCGGGCATCGCCCTGTACGCCGTGGCAGGGGCGCGGGCGCGGGCCGCGTCCGGCTGAGCCGCTTCGCCGGCGGGCCGCGTCCAGCTGAGCGCGGTGCGCGGAGCGTCCATCCGTCCGGCTCCCTTGCCAGGCTAGTACGTCCTTTGCACGGCGTACACGCCTGGCGAAGGGGGTACACGCCTACCAAACGTGGTCATTCCGAGCCTGGGTGCCGGGCCCGGGCCCCAGCAGCTGCGGGGCCTGCGGCTACGTGTTCTCCGACGTCTCGACCTCGTCCCAAGGAAGGCGGAACGGCTGCGTCGCCTCGAGGTCGTCCTCGTCGAGCGGTGCCCCGCCGGGACGGACGGCGGAGCCGAGCACCGCCACCTCCTCGGGCTTGTGCGCGAGCACGTCGGCGAGGTAGCTCGCCACGGCCTCCTCCAGCGGCACCTGGTAGCCCCGCTGCTCGGAGGTGTACCAGCGGTGCTCCAGCACCTCGTGGAAGACCTCGAGCGGCTCGAGCTTGCCGCGCATCTCCCGCGGGATGGCCTCCACCACCGGCTGGTACACCTCGTGGAGCCACTCGTGCGCGACAACCTGCTCGGACTCCGCCTGCTGGTTCGTCGACACCCGGTAGGCGTCGAGGTCGTTCAGCAGACGTCGGGCCTGGTTCTCCTCGGCGTCGATGCCGGTCAGCCGCATGAGCCGGCGCGAGTGGTGCCCGGGGTCGACGACCTTGGGCTGGATGCGGATGCTGCGGCCGCCGATGTCGGTGACGATGTTGATCTCGTCGACGTCGAACCCGAGGGCGTTGAGGCGCTCGATGCGCTGAGCCATCCGCCACCGCTCACCCAGGGTGAACTCCTCGACGCCGGTGAGCTGGCACCACAGGTGGTCGTAGCGGACGGGAAGCTGGCCGGCGAGCTCGATCGGGTCGATGCTCTCGTGCAGAAGGCCGCCGGCTTGCAGGTCCATCAGCTCACCGGCGATGTTGACGTGGGCGGTCTCGATGTCGTGCAGCCGTTGGCCGTCGCTCAGCTCGGAGTGCAGCTCACCGGTCTCCGCGTCGACGAGGTAGGCCGCGAAGGCGCCGGCGTCCCGCCGGAACAGCGTGTTCGACAGCGAGCAGTCGCCCCACACGAAGCCGATGAGGTGCAGGCGTCCGATCATGACGACGAGGGCGTCGAGGAGCCTGTCGACGGTGTCGGGCCGCAGATGCCCGGAGAACACCGCCCGGTAGGGGAGCGACCAGGTGAGGTGCCGCGTGATCAGGATCGAGTCGAGCGGCTCACCGGTGTGGGTCTGCCGTCCGGTGGCGACCCCGACGGGTCGGACGGACGGGAAGTCGATGCGCTCGAGGTCGCGCAGCAGCCGGTACTCGCGCACGGAGTACTTCTCGTTGATCTCCTTGACGGCGTACACCGTCTTGTCGATGCGGACGAAGCGCACCACGTGTCGCGAGATGCCGCGCGGCAGGGCCACGAGGTACGACGAGGGCCAGTCGACGAGCGGCAGGTCCCACGGCACGTCCAGCAGCCGGGCCTGCTCGTTGGGGTTGGCCAGGATGTTGAGCTCCACGCACAGCCTCCTCGCAGATCAGGGCACGTGGACATGCGAACGGCGCCGACCCCGCGACGGAGCCGGCGCCGTTCCCGCGTGACGAGAGAGGTCAGGCTGCGGAGCTGGCCAGCTCGCCGGACTCCTCGATGCGGCGACCGTTGGAAGCCGAGAAGAAGTGCATCGCGTGCCCCTTGGGCTTCAGCCAGATCTTGTCGCCCTTGCGCGGCGCGTCGTGCGGGTCGATACGGGCGATGACCTGGCTGCTTAGCAGCGCCGATTCCTTCGCCGCCGGCTCGCCGTAGACGAATGCGTCGGAGCCGAGCTCCTCAACGATGTCGACGTCGACCGGGAAGGCATTCTCGGTTCCCTCGGACGCCAGCTCAAGACCCTCGGGACGGAAGCCGATGGTGATCTTGCCGTCGGCCCGCGCCGTGTTCGCGACGGGCTCGGGCAGGGTCATCGAGCCCATGGCCGCCTTCGCCTGGTTGCCCTCGAGCGTGAACTCGCCGATGTTCATGGCGGGGGAGCCGATGAAGCCGGCCACGAAGACGTTGCCGGGGCTCTCGTACAGGTTGAGCGGGGAGTCGACCTGCTGGAGCAGGCCGTCCTTCAGCACGGCGACCCGGTCGCCCATCGTCATGGCCTCGATCTGGTCGTGGGTCACGTACAGGGTCGTGATGCCCAGGCGACGCTGCAGCGAGGCGATCTGCGTGCGGGTCGAGACGCGCAGCTTGGCGTCGAGGTTCGACAGCGGCTCGTCCATGAGGAACACCTGGGGCTGACGCACGATGGCGCGGCCCATGGCGACGCGCTGGCGCTGACCACCTGACAGGGCCTTCGGCTTGCGCTCCAGGTACTGCTCGAGGTCGAGGATCTTCGCCGCCTCTTCGACGCGCTTGGCGATCTCGTCCTTGGGGGTGCCCTTGATCTTCAGGGCGAAGCCCATGTTCTCCGCGACGGACATGTGCGGGTAGAGAGCGTAGTTCTGGAAGACCATGGCGATGTCACGGTCCTTGGGAGCCACGTGGGTGACGTCGCGGTCGCCGATGAGGATGCGGCCGCTCGTGACTTCTTCGAGCCCGGCGAGCATCCGCAGCGCGGTCGACTTGCCGCAGCCGGACGGGCCGACGACGACGAGGAACTCGCCGTCCTCGATCTGGAGGTCGAGTGCGTTCACAGCCGGCGTCTCAGAGCCGGGGTAGAGGCGACTCGCCTGGTCGTACGTGACTGTTGCCATGGGGCACCTTGCCTTCCACCGGCAGGTACGTGCCGGACGATCCGAGTGGGAGGGACGAGGTCAGTCTGCCGTAAACATTGCGTGAACGCCATGGTTTCGCCCAAGGTGGCGCGCACCGGTTCGGCAGCGGCTCAGGGGCTCAGCCGGTAGACGTGGGCAGCCGGGCCGGACGACGGCAGCACGACGTCCGCTCCGTCGATGTCCGCGTCGTCGCCGTGCAGCGCCTCGAGCGAGGCGCACCCGAGTGCGACGAGCGGCAGCCGGACGGGCTCGTGCGCCGCCCGGGCCACGTGGACGAGGATGCGCTCGTCGGTCGACTCGCGCAGGTAGGTCAGTGCGTCGTCGCCCACGTGGGCCCACCGGAAGCCGCCGTGCCGCAGCGCGTAGGACTCCTGGCGCAGGTGACCGAGCCGCTCGTGGGTGCTCAGCGCGACCTCGTCCCACAGCTCCGGTCGGTCCCAGGGCATGGGGAGTCGGGAGTCCTCCCCGTTGCCGCCCAGGGCCCCGGTCTCGGCACCGGCGAACACCATCGGCGCGCTCGGGAACGTGAACAGCATGACCAGCCCCACAACGTGGCGAGCCGGGTCGTCCCCGACGATCGTCCGGAACCGGGGCGTGTCATGGCTGTCGAGCTTGTTCATCGAGCCGACCACGGACCGCCAGGGCAGCGCGGCCTGCACGGCGTCGATGTGCGCGGCCACCGCCGGCCCGGTGAAGCGCGGCACGCCGTACCCGGTGGGGATGCCGAGGTAGTTGTCGACGAGGCCGGGTGTGCCGCCGACGGGCTCGTCGACGGCCAGCCACGTCCAGACCGGGCGGGTGAAGCCGGCGTAGTTCATCGTCCCGTGCCAGCCGTCCCCCCGAAGGTCGAGGTGGGCGTCGTGGCCGTGCTCCTCGACGAGCCACGTGCTCGGGTTGACCGACGCCATAGTGGCGCGGGCGTCGCAGGCGACGTCATGGTTGACGTCGATGTCGCGGTACCGGCCGGTCATGTTGCCGACGTCGATGCGCCACCCGTCCAGGGCCACCGGCGGACGCAGCCAGCGGGCCACCACCGAGCGCGGGCCCCGCACCATCCGGTCGCGCAGCTCGTCGTTGCGCAGGTCGAGCTTGGGCAGACTCGGCACGTCGAGCCACGCC
>Ga0316576_10002641_pt1 | contig 10234 bp, 8 predicted proteins | sample S0NA_FD_203075 | JGI IMG/M metagenome (GOLD analysis project Ga0316576, IMG submission 203075) | Rhizosphere microbial communities from salt marsh grasses in Alabama, United States - S0-2_050615r3r5 | ecosystem: Host-associated > Plants > Roots > Rhizosphere | place: USA: Alabama | collected... | reverse complement strand
CATCCAGGCGAAGGTCGAGTGGGACGAGCTCGACGCCGAGGCCGAGCGCCTGGCCGCGGAGCAGGCGGCGGCGGACGAGGCCGCGGCGGCCGAGGAGGCTGCCGCCCTGGAGCAGGGATCGTTCGAGGAAGAGGCCCCGGAGGGCGCTGAGGCCGGTGAGGATGTGGCGGTGGCCACGGATTCCGCCGCCGCCGCTGGCGAGGGGGCGGAGGCGGGCGGGGCCGGAGAGGACTCGGGAGAGCCGGCCGCCGACGAGGGAGAGGACGACGATCCCCCGGAGAAGAAGGCCTCGGCCGACGGCGAGGCCACGGTAGCGGACGGTGAGGAGGGTGAGGCGGATGGCGAACGTTAGGGTGTTCAGTCTCGCCCGAGACCTGAACCTCACGAGCCAGGAGGTCATCGCCCGGCTGCACAAGCTCGGTGTGGAGGTGAAGACCGCCTCGAGCTCGGTCGACGAGGACACCGCGGACAAGCTGCAGCGCGCGCTCAAGATCGACGCCCTCACGAAGAAGCGCAAGCGGATCTACGGCAGCGAAGAGGACGAGGACGACCGCGACAAGCGGGTCCGCGAGCAGGCGGAGAAGATCGCCGCCGAGCGTGCCGCTCGAGAGAAGGCGGCGGCGGAGGCGAAGGCGGCGCGGGCCGCCCGCAAGGCGGGCCGGGGCAAGAAGCCCAAGAAGGGCGCCGAGGCCGAGGCCGGCGAGCTGCCGCCGGCGCTGGCCCACGCCCCCGGCGCTCCGCGCCTGGCCCCGAAGTCGGCGAGGCCGCCGCGACCGGCCGTCGAGGAAGAGGAGACGCCGGAGGCGGTCGCGCCGCCGGCGAGCGTCGAGGAGATCGCTCCCCCGGTCGAGGACGCGGTGCCGGCCGCCGAGGCGGCTCCCGCCCCCGCGCCGGAGGCGCCGGCGGCCCCGGCAAGACCGAAGCCGAAGGCGCCGGCCGCACCCGGGATGGTGCGCAAGACCGTGACTGCCCCCCGTCTTGGAGGGCCGGTGAAGCCCATCGCTCCGGCGCCGCACCCGGAGCCCCCCGCCCCGGAAGCGCCGAAGGCGCCCCCGCCCGCGGCCAAGCCGGCCCCGTCGGCTCCGGCCGCCCGCACGCCGGTCCGGCGGCCGCTGCGTCCCATTGCTCCTCCGCGTCCGGTGAGTCCGCACCCGGTGGCCGGGGCTGGAGCGGGACCCACGGCCGGGGCGGGCACGCCGCTGCCCCGCTCGCCGCACCCGGTGTCGCCCCGCCCGGGCCTGCCGCGCCCGGTGTCGCCCTATCCGGGTCGCTACCCCGGCCGTCCGCCGGGGCGTGGGCGTCCGGGGCGTCCGCTGGGGCGTCCGGGAGGGCGCAAGGGAAGGACGCGACCGTCGCCGGCGACGGTGAAGGAGGAGCGTCCGGTCTACACCGGGCCCCTCCGGAAGATCGCGCTGTCGGAGGGTGTGACGGTCAAGGAGCTGGGCGAGAAGATGGCGGACGTCAAGTCCCGCGACATCATCAAGGCCCTGATCGGCCGTGGGGTCATGGCCACGCTCAATCAGAGCGTCGACCCGGAGCTGGCCATCGAGATCAGCAAGGAGTTCGGCTACGAGGCGTCGATCCAGTCCTTCGAGGAGGAGCTGGTCCAGGTCCAGGAGGTGGACTCGAAGCCCGAGGACCTGGCGCCGCGGGCGCCGGTGATCACCGTCATGGGTCACGTCGACCACGGGAAGACCTCGCTGCTCGATGCCATCCGCGAGACCTCGGTGGCCACGGACGAGGCCGGAGGCATCACCCAGCACATCGGGGCGTACCACGTGGACGTGGGCGACCGGCAGGTCGTCTTCCTGGACACCCCGGGTCACGAGGCCTTCACCCTCATGCGCGCCCGGGGCGCGCGGGTGACCGACATCGTCGTCCTCGTCGTCGCCGCCGACGACGGGGTCATGCCCCAGACGCTGGAGGCGGTGGACCACGCCCGGGCCGCCGGAGTCCCGATCGTGGTGGCGGTCAACAAGATCGACAAGCCCGACGCCCAGCCCGACCGGGTCCGCCAGCAGCTCGGTGACCGCGGTCTCCTGCCGGAGGCGTGGGGAGGCGAGACGGTGTTCGTCGACGTGTCGGCCAAGCAGAAGCAGAACCTCGACCAGCTGCTCGAGATGCTGCTCCTGGTGGCGGACATGCAGGAGCTCAAGGCCAACGCGGACAAGCCCGCCGTCGGGACCGTGCTCGAGGCTCGCCTCGACAAGGGACGGGGGCCGGTGGCCACGGTTCTCGTGCAGGACGGCACCCTCAAGGTGGGGGACACCGTCGTCGCCGGGGCGGTGTCCGGGAAGATCCGTGCCCTCGTGGACGATCGCGGGAGCCGGCTCCGGGAGGCGGCCCCGGCCACGCCGGTGGAGATCCTCGGCCTGCCCGCCCTCCCCGAGCCGGGAGACCAGCTCCTGGGCGTGACGGACAGCGTCAAGGCCCAGGAGATCGTCACCTTCCGCCAGCTCAAGCTGCGGGAGAAGGAGCTCGCCGCGTCCTCGAGGATCAGGCTCGAGGACCTGGGCCGCGCCATCGCCGAGGGCGAGCTGAAGGAGCTGCTGATCGTCCTGAAGGCGGACGTGCAGGGGTCGCTCGAGGCGGTCGCCGACCAGCTCAGCAAGCTGCCCCAGGAGAAGATCAAGCTCAACGTCATGCGCCAGGGCGTGGGCGCCATCAACGAGGGCGACGTCCTCCTCGCGGCCGCCTCCAACGCCGTCGTCATCGGGTTCAACGTCCGTCCGGAGCGCAAGGCGGCCGAGATTGCCGAGCGCGACGAGGTGGAGCTCAGGCTCTACACCGTGATCTACGACGTCGGCGAGGACATGAAGAAGGCGATGGAGGGGCTCCTCGAGCCGACGATTCGAGAGGTGCGGCTCGGTGCGGCCGAGGTGCGGGAGATCTTCCGCATCTCCCGTCTCGGCACCGTCGCCGGCTGCTACGTGCAGGACGGCAAGGTCACCCGCTCCGCCCAGGTGCGCCTGCTCCGGGACAACGTGGTCGTCCACACCGGCAAGGTCGACTCCCTCAAGCGCTTCAAGGACGACGCCACCGAGGTCAAGGCCGGCCTCGAGTGCGGGATCATGATCGCGGGCTACAACGACGTGAAGCCCGGTGACGTGATCGAGTTCTTCACGACCGAGAAGGTGAAGGACACGCTGGTGTAGGGTGAGGCGTGGTGGCGGTGAAGGGGCTCGGCGGCGAGAGCGGGCCCGACGTGAAGAACGGCGTCTTCGTCTCAGCGACCAGGGAACGAGCAAGTGAGGTCCCTCGTGACCTCGGCCGCGGGCTCTGGCCGTGTGGTGGTCGCCGGGATGCCGGGTCGGGAAACCTGTTAGGCTCCTGAGATGGTCATCGGGCTCCTGACCCTCGAGCTCCACTTCCCGGGGGCGCGCTCGCTGAAGGACAAGCGGCAGGTGCTGCGGGGGCTCCAGGCCCGCATCCGCAAGCGGTTCAACGTGTCGGTGGCCGAGGTCGAGTTCCAGGACCTCCGGCAGCGCGCCCGACTGGCGGTGGTCGCGGTCAACACCGACCAGGTGCACCTGGAGTCCACGCTGCAGGCGGTGGCCGGGGAGGCCGCCACGGCGCGGGACGCGGAGCTGGTGGACCAGCAGCTGGAGGTCCTGTGACACGGCGCAATGAGAGGCTGGCCGGGGAGATCCGCGACGAGGTGGCGCGGATGGTGGCGTCGGAGCTGAAGGACCCCCGGCTGGGGTTCATCACGGTGACCCGGGTCGAGCTGACCCACGACCTGCGCTACGCCCGGGTCTACGTCGGCGTCCTCGGCGAGGACGCGGGGGGCGAGAGCCTGGCGATCCTGCGGAAGGCGGCGGGGTTCGTCAAACGGGAGATCGGCCGGCGCCTGCGCGTGCGCTTCGCCCCGGAGATCGACTTCCGCTACGACCGGGGGCTGGAGGCGACCGAACGCGTGGCCCGGGTGCTGGCCGAGGAGCAGGCCCTGGGCCGAGGCCCTGCCGAGAATGAGGAGCCCGAGGAGTAGGGCCTTGGACGGGGTCCTCGTCGTCGACAAGCCCGCGGGACCGACCTCTCACGACATGGTGGACCGGGCCCGACGGGCCTTCGGGCTCCGGCGCGTGGGGCACACCGGGACCCTCGACCCCTTCGCCACCGGGGTCCTGCCCCTGTGCCTGGGCCGGGCGACGCGGCTGGCCCGGTTCCTGGGTGAGGGAGAGAAGGTGTACCGGGCCACGGTCCGCCTCGGCGTCGCCACCTCCACCGACGACCTCACCGGGACCCCTCTCTCCGATCCCCGAGACGTGAGCCTGGAGGAGAGGGCGGTGCGCCAGGCGCTGGGGCAGCTCGTCGGCACCCTCGACCAGCTGCCCCCGGCCTACTCCGCCCGTCGGGTCGAGGGACGGCGTCTGTACGAGCTGGCGCGTCGGGGCGAGGCGGTGCCTCGGTCGGCCCGGGCGGTGACCATCCACGGGATCGAGCTCCTGGGGTTCGAGGGCGACCAGGCGGAGATCGAGGTCCGGTGCTCCCCCGGGACCTACATCCGGGCCCTGGCCCGCGACGTGGGGGAGACCCTGGGGGTGGGCGGGCACCTGACGGCCCTGCGCCGGACCCGCTCGGGGGATTTCGGGCTGGAGGGGGCCGTGCCCGGGGACGACATCGCCGCCGGCCGGGACCAGGTGGTTCCCCTGGGAGAGCTGCTGCCCGGGGTGCCGGTGGTGCGGGTGGGTCCCGCCGGTCGGGACCGGGTCCGCCACGGCCGGGACCTGGGGCGAGACGACGTGGTGGCCGGTTTCCCCGAGGGGGTGGTGGAGCGGGTCAGGATCCTGGACGAGTCGGGGGATCTGCTGGCCCTGGCGGTCCCCCGGCGCTCGGAGGCCTCCGGTGCGCCCGCCGTGGAGCCGGCTCTTCATCCCGACCTGGTCTTCGTGAGCTGACCGGCCCGTTCCCGAGCGGGTCGTACCGGATGCGATACAGACGGGCGCCGGGCTCTTCGTGGAGGGGCAGGAGGATCCCGGAGGTGTCGAAACGCACGCGGTCGTGGTCGTAGAGGGCCACGAAGGACGCTCCCAGCGCGCGCGCGATGTCCAGGGCCTCGTGGCGGTCGTGGGTCCGGAAGAAGCGGTAGACCTCGAGGTGGCGCGCCTCCAGGTCCTCCCGGGACGCGAACTGGGTCAGGTACGGGATGAAGCGCTCGTAGGGCACCCGGCGCCCGGCGAGGATGACCGGGGCCGGGGGATAGCGCGCGCCGGGACGCTGGAGCACGACGTCGCCGGGCTGCGACTCCGGAACGAGCACGTCCATGGCGCGCACCATGGGCGCGGGAAGCCGCGCCGGGGGCCAGCTCGCCTTCTTGACCGCGTACTGGATCGTGGACGGGGTGGCCAGGACGACCAGGGCCACCGCGGCGAGGATCCGCCGCAGCGGGGTCGTGGCGAAGCCCACGAGGGCCACGACCGCGAAGAGCCAGAGGAGGGGACCGGACTGCTCGACCAGGTAGGCGGCGTCGTTGACCGCCTTGTGGCCTTCGAGCACCTCTGGAGCGGAGACCCGGAAGAGGAGACCCAGGGGCCACCCGGTGAGGGCGAGCCCCGCGAGCGTGGAGGCGGCGGCGCGACTCCGGAGGGCGCGGACGGCGCGCCCCACCCCGAGGAGCCGCAGGCCCAGCGAGGCGAGAAGCCAGAAGGCGGACCAGCCGAGGAGCCGCGCCCCCTCCACCGGGGCGAGGCCGAGGGTCTCGCGGGTGATGCGGGTGAGGTCGAGAGGGGCGAGGACCACCGAGACCGTCTCCCCGCCCTGGCCGAGGGCCAGAAGGGCGGTGGCGAGGGCGCAGGGGAGGGCCACCGCGAGGAGCACTCGACGCCGGCCACCGCGGGAGAGGACGAAGGCGAGGCCGAGACCCAGGAGGAGGTGCGCGCCCAGGAAGACCTTGAAGAAGGGGACTGCGGCCGCGAGAAGGGTGGCCAGGGCCAGGTGGCCCCTCTCGCCGGTCTCCTCGTGGCGCGAGAGAGTCACGAGGGAGCCCAGGGCCAGGGCCAGGGCGGGGACGATGGGGTTGGCGTAGACGAGGGAGAGGAGCAGGTTGCCGCGCAGGAGATCGGTCCACCAGTGGGCCCGGGGGTTGGTGGCGAAGACGAACGAGAAGTCGGTGAGAAGCAGGGTCCACGGGGCCAGGGTCACCGCTGCCGCCGGGGCGCCGAGGCGTGCGACCAGGGCCCGGAGGAGGAGGATGAGGGCGAAGGCCCACAGCGTGACGTCGAGGCGGGTGAGGGAGTCCCAGGGGCTCGTCCCGGCCCAGCGCAGGGCGGCGGCGCGGACGAGGTCGGTGCCGAGGTGGTAGCCGAGGGGAAAGCCGGCCACCCCCGGGACCTGGGGAGGGTAGCCGGTGACGAGCTCGTGGGTGACACCCACGTGGAAGGTGGAGTCGAAGGTGACGAGGGGGTCCAGGAGGAAGTCCCCGGAGGGCCCGACCCGGTTCCAGCCGTAGTGGGTGAGGGTCAGGAGCGCGACCACGGCGGCCAGCGGCAGGAGGGCTCCGCGCAGGGAGGGTCCGCTGGCCCGGCGCCAGGGGGGCCGCGGGAAGACCAGCCCCACGAAGACGCCGGCGAGGGCGGCGGGAAACAGCCAGGAGACGCCGCTGGACAGGCTCACCCAGTAGGCGCCGGCGGCGAAGGCGCCGCCGAGAGGAAGGACGAGGGCCGGGTCCACCGGAGTCCGCGCCAGGCGCTGGAGGGCGACCCCGGGGAGGGCGAGGGCCACGGCGGCAAACACCGCCCAGAAGAGGAGGTCGAGAGGACTCAAGCCAGGAACCGGGGACAGTTTACACGTTCCGCCCCGTATGGTACTGTTTCCCGTTGATTGGAAAAGAGAAAGAGGAGACTAGGGGAGGTCAGTCGGTGAGTTTCAACAAGGATCAAAAGGCATCGGTGATTTCGGGATTCCAGACCCACGAGACGGACACGGGGTCGCCCGAGGTCCAGGTGGCCCTCCTCAGCGAGCGGATCAACTACCTGACCGAGCACTTCAAGAGCCATCCGAAGGATCATCACTCGCGTCGCGGGCTGTTGCAGCTGGTCGGCCAGCGCCGCCGCCTTTTGGACTATCTGAAGGGCAAGGACCTTCAACGGTACCGGGGTCTGATCGACCGGCTCGGCATCCGCAAGTAGACACCCCCCGCAGCAAGGGCCCCAGGCGGCGTCCGACCCGTACCCTTCAGTGCCCGCCCGCGTGCCCACTCCTCCAGTTCCCGGAACGCCGCTGCGGCGGCGCCCGGCAGTGAACGGAGAGACAATGGAAAGAGTGGAGATGCCGCTCGGGCGGCATACCCTGTCCATCGAGACGGGGAGGATGGCCAAGCAGGCCGACGGTGCGGTGGTGGTGCGTCTGGGCGACACCGTGGTTCTGGCGACGGCCTGCGGGCAGCGGGAGCCGCGCCCCGGGTTCGATTTCCTTCCCCTGACCGTGGACTACCGCGAGGCGAACTACGCCGCGGGCAAGATCCCCGGCGGGTTCTTCAAGCGCGAGGGCCGTCCGAACGAGAAGGAGGTCCTGACCTCCCGGATGATCGACCGGCCGCTGCGCCCGCTGTTCCCCAAGGGGTACGCGTGCGAGACGCAGGTCATCGGCCTGGTCCTCTCGGTTGACCTCGAGAACGACTCCGACACGCTGGCGATCACCGGGGCCTCGACCGCCCTCCTGATCTCCGACATCCCGTTCGAGCACGCGGTGGCCGCGGTCCGGGTGGGGTACTGGGACGGGGAGTGCATCGTCAATCCCTCGAGTGCGGATCTCAAGACGAAGAGCCAGCTGAACCTGCTCGTGGCCGGGACCGAGGAGGCCATCGTCATGGTCGAGGCGGGGGCCCAGGAGGTCTCCGAGGCGATCATGGTCGAGGCCCTGAACGTGGGACACGACGCGATCAAGAAGATCACGGCGATCCAGAAGGAGCTGCGGGCCCGGGTCGGGAAGCCCAAGCGGCCGTTCGCGAAGAAGGAGCTCGACGCCGGCATCGCGGCCGAGATCGAGGCCGCCCTCGCCGGTCCCCTCGCCGAGGCCATGCACGTCAAGGGCAAGCTCGAGTCGTACGCCCGCATGAAGCAGGTGCGCGACGAGTACCTGGCCACCATCCCCGAGGAGGAGACCGAGAAGCGTGCGGCGGTTCCCGCCGTCTACGACGGCCTTCGCGAGAAGATCCTGCGACGCGAGATCTTCGAAACCGGCAAGCGCCTCGACGGGCGGAGCTTCGACGAGATCCGGCCGATCACCTGCGAGGTGGGTGTCCTGCCCCGGACCCATGGCTCGGCGCTGTTCACGCGCGGCGAGACCCAGGCCCTGGTGACCGCCACGCTGGGGACCTCCGAGGACTCCCAGATCATCGACACCGTGCAGGAGGAGGAGTACCGCAAGCGGTTCATGCTCCACTACAACTTCCCGCCGTTCTCCGTTGGAGAGGTGAAGTTTCTGCGAGGTCCCGGTCGGCGGGAGATCGGCCACGGCGTTCTCGCCGAGAGGTCCCTCAAGGGGATGCTCCCCGACGAGGAGCACTTCCCCTACACGACCCGCATCGTCTCCGACATCCTGGAGTCGAACGGCTCGTCGTCGATGGCGACGGTCTGCGGGGGCACGCTGGCGATGATGGACGCCGGTGTCCCCATCAAGAGCCCCATCGCCGGCGTAGCCATGGGGCTCGTCATGGAGGGCGACAGCTGGAAGGTCCTCAGCGACATCGCGGGTGAGGAAGACCACTACGGCGACATGGACTTCAAGGTCGCGGGGAGCCGCGACGGGCTCACCGCGCTCCAGATGGACATCAAGATCGGGGGGGTGACCGGGGAGATCCTGGCCGCGGCCCTGGAGCAGGCCCGGCAGGGTCGCCTCCACATCCTCGACCGGATGCTGGCGGCGCTGGCCGAGCCCCGTGCCGACATCAGCGAGTACGCCCCGCGCATCCTGACCGTGCGGGTGCCGGTGGACAAGATCCGCGACATCATCGGCCCGGGTGGGAAGATGATCCGTTCGATCGTCGAGCGCACCGGCTGCAAGATCGACGTCGAGGACGACGGACGCGTGGCCATCGCCTCGACCGACGAGGCCGCGGCCCGCAAGGCCATCGCCATCATCGAGGAGCTGACCGCCACCCCGGAGCTGAACAAGACGTACCTGGGCAAGGTGGTCCGGGTCGTGGACTTCGGCGCCTTCGTGGAGATCCTGCCCGGGACCGACGGGCTGCTCCATGTCTCCGAGATGGCCCACCACCACGTCAGCGACGTGCGGAGCGAGGTCAGCGAGGGCGACGAGGTGCTGGTGAAGGTCGTCAACATCGATCCTTCCGGAAAGATCCGGCTCTCCCGCAAGGCCCTTCTCGACGAGGCCGAGGGGGCCCCGGCCGGCGGCGGTGGGTCGGGGCCGGGCGGTGGTCACGGTCGACGTGAGCACGGCGGTGGCCGCGGACCCGGGGGCCGTGGCCCCGGCGGCGGCCGCGGACCCGGTGACCGGGGCCGAGGTCGCTCGGACCGGGACCGTGGTCGCGGAGACCGGGACCGGCGCGACCGGGGGCCCCGGAGCTGAGGCGGTGAGCGGGGCCGGGACCCGGGTGCTGGCCGTTGCCGCGACGCTCCTGGCGGCGGTGGCGGCGGCCCGGTCCGGCCCCGACGTCGAGATCCGCGTCTCCGAGGACGGCTTCGACCCGGCGGTGGTGACCCTGCGGAAGGGGGAGACGACTCGGATCGTGCTCTCCGCCGACGAGGGAGAGCACTGCTTTGCCGTCGACGCCCTGCGGGTCGAGAAGCGGGTGGTGGCCGGGCGGCCGACGACGTTCGACCTCATCGCCGATCGGGCGGGTCGCTTCCCCTTCTACTGCTGCGTGGAAACGGGGAAGGCGGCCGAGGTCGAGCGCGGCGAGGTCGTCGTCACCGAGTAGGGGCGGGCTGGACCTGGCCCTGGGGCGCCACCGGCAGGCGAACCACGAAGGCGGTTCCCCGTCCTTCCTCGGTGGTGAAGTGGATCCGTCCGTGATGCCGCTCGAGGACCATGAGGACCGTCGACAGCCCGAGGCCGGTTCCCTTTCCCTCGGGCTTGGTGGTCACGAAGGGCTCGAACACCTGGCCGCGGATGTTCTCGGGAACGCCGGGTCCCTCGTCGGAGACGGTGATCTCCACGTCGTCTCTGCTCCGGGCCGAGGTCACGGTGAGCACGCCGCCACGCTCGGCCATGGCGTGCACGGCGTTGATCACCAGGTTGATGAGGGCCATCTCGAGTTGATTCGAGACGCCGA
>Ga0316576_10002640_pt1 | contig 10234 bp, 9 predicted proteins | sample S0NA_FD_203075 | JGI IMG/M metagenome (GOLD analysis project Ga0316576, IMG submission 203075) | Rhizosphere microbial communities from salt marsh grasses in Alabama, United States - S0-2_050615r3r5 | ecosystem: Host-associated > Plants > Roots > Rhizosphere | place: USA: Alabama | collected... | reverse complement strand
TCCGCACCTGCCAGGAGGTGCTCGCCCCGGCCCTGGGCCAGCCCCGGGCCAACGAGTTCCTCGAGGCGCTGGCCCAGCTGGCGGCGACCCCGCCGGTGCGCCGCGGCCTGCGCAACTCGCTCACCAGCGGCTTCTCCGCCGGCGGCGTCGGCCGGCTGATCGAGGAGCACGGCGAGGCGGCCAAGCTGCTGGCCCAGGCCTACAACGGCGTCCGCGCGGTCCACGGCGGCGACGTGGCCCGGGTCCGGGTCGGGCGCGGGCGGCTGCTCGAGCTCGCCGAGGGATCGCGCCTCGGCGGCCGCGTGGCCCGGGGGATCTGCGCCGACATAGACGCGCTGTTCGACGAGGCGCTCGAGGCCACGGACGAGGCTTGAGGGCGTGGCCAAGGACCTGCAGATCCCAAAGGAGCGCTTCACCTGCCAGAGCTGCGGACGGTGCTGCCGGATGTGGACGATCACGGTGGACGAGGCCCGGGTGGAGCAGCTGCGCAGGGAGGACTGGGGCGGCGAGCCGTTCAAGAAGCGCCTCGCCACGGAGGGAGACTCGCACGCGGTCCGCATGGTCCACGGGCGCTGCTTCTTTCTCGACGAGGAGAACCGCTGCCGGATCCACGGGCGGCTGGGCTACGAGGCCAAGCCCGAGGGGTGCAAGGCCTTCCCGCTGCTCGTCGCCCGGGTGGCGGGGACGACTCACCTGAGGCTCAGCTTCTACTGCCCTACGGTGAGCGAGGGGCGCGGCAAGCCGCTGCCGGAACAGAAGCGCTGGATCCAGAGCACGGTGAAGGCCGCCGGCGACGTCGAGCGCAGCGTGCCGCTGACCCTCGACGGTGAGCTGCAGATCTCGAGCCGCGAGCTCGAGCAGATCGAGGACGCCCTCTGCGAGCTCCTCGAGCGGGACGAGCCCGTCTCCGACAGGCTGGCGGCCTGCGGCGCGCTGCTCCAGCGCCTGTGCGCCCGGGGGCAGGCGCAGGGCAAGGCCGGCCTGGCCCCGGCGTTGCGCGAGGTCGGGCAGATCGATCTGGCGACGCTCGCCGCCGAGGGCCGCGCCGCCGGCTCGGCCTCGGCAGCCGGACCGGTGCTCTCGCTCTTCCTGGGGCACGACTGCGGGCCGGGGTCCCTCGCGCGAATGGGGCGTTTCTTCGGCGTGCGTCTGTTCAACCTCAAGCTCGGGCGGCTCCGCTCGCGGCTGATGGGGGCGCGGGCGTCGTGGCGGGCGATCCAGCGCGTCCCCTTCGAGCCGAGCCCGACCAGCCGCGGGCTGCTCACGCGCTACCTGTTGCACAAGCTGCGGGCGCGCCGCGCCGTGACCGGCGAGCACTCGCTGCTCTCGGGCTTTCACCTCCTCGCCGCGGCCTACGCCGTGATCAGCCTGCTCTCACGGATGCGAGCGGCGGACCAGGAGCGCGAGGCAGTGACCGACGAGGACGTGGAGATGGCTGTTCAGGCCGCCGATCTGCTCGTGGTGGAGCACAGCGCGCTCTACCAGGGCGGGATGCTGGCGCAGCTCACCGAGGCGGTGCTCGGTCAGGCGCACCTGTGCGGGGCGCTGCTCAACCGCGTCGAGCCGACCCAAGCAGTGCGGGCAAACAAGTGATAGAGTCCTTGTTAGCGAGGAGACGTGCATGAAGATCCCTCCGCCCTACCCTGCATCGATGGACCTCGCCCGGCTGGATACGCCTCTCGTCCCCCTCGGGCGGCTGTCCCGCAAGCTGGGCGTCGAGATCCAGTGCAAGCGCGACGACCTGACCGGCGTGGCCCTCTCGGGAAACAAGGTGCGCAAGCTCGAGTTCCTCCTGGCCGACGCGGCAGACACCGGCCACGACCGGGTGATCACCTGCGGCGGGGAGCAGAGCAACCACGCCCGCGCCGCCGCGGTGGCCGCCGCGCGGGTCGGCCTGGGCTGCCACCTGCTGCTGCGCACGGCCGATCCGGAGCGGCCCCCGGCGCTCGAGGGGAACGTCCTCCTCGACCGCATGGTCGGCGCCGCGATCCAGTGGATCACGCCCGATGAGTACGCGAGCCGCGACACCCTGATGGCGGCCGAGGCCCGGCGGCTGGCCCGCACCGAGGGGGCCAAGGTCTACGTCATCCCCGAGGGCGGATCGAACGCCGTCGGAGCCTGGGGCTACGTGCGCTGCGCCGAGGAGCTCTCGGCCCAGCTCGGCCGCACCGGGGCCACGGTCGTCTACGCCGTGGGCTCGGGCGGCACGGCGGCGGGCCTGATCGCCGGTTGCAAGCTGCTGGAGCTGCCCTACCGCCTGGTGGGCGTCTGCGTCAGCGACGACCGGGCGACCTTCCAGCGCCGCATCTCCGGCATCCTGGACGAGATGGCCGAGCGCTACTCGCTGGACGAGGTCCGGACGCCGCCCGACGAGATCGAGATCTGGGAGGACTACGTCGGGCTGGGCTACGCCATGTCGCGGGACGAGGAGCTGACCCAGATGCACTACGTCGCCCGGGTCGAGGGGCTGATCACCGACCCTGTCTACTCCGGCAAGGCGCTCTTCGGACTGATCAGCGAGATCGACAGGGGCACGAAGCTCGCCGAGCCCGTCGTTTTCCTGCACACCGGCGGGATCTTCGGGCTGTTCCCCAAGGCGAGCCAGCTCGAAGGGGTCCTGCGCGTTACTTGAGCCAGCCCTGCTCCCGGCACCAGACCACCGTGTCGGCGAGCCCCCGCTCCAGGTCGAAGCGCGGTGCGAATCCCAGACGCCCGCGGGCCTTGTTCAGGTCCATGGTCCAGTTGCGGGCCGTGAGCAGGCGGATGCGGTCGATGTTCAACGTGGGCCGCGTCTGCCGCAGCCGGGCCACCGCGCCGCTCGCCGCGCCGACGCCGTAGGCCAGCGAGAGTGGCAGCCAGACCGGCCAGGCGTCGTTGCGCCCCATCACCCGGGCCATGGTCCGCCCCACATCGGCCAGGGTGTAGTTCGTCGTGTCGCCGATGTTGAAGGTCTCGCCCAGCGCCTCGGGCCTGCTCGCCGCGAGCAGGATCCCGCTGACCACGTCGTGGACATGGCAGAAGTTGAGCTGACGACGCGCGATGCCGACGTGGACGCGGAAGCCCAGCGCGGCGACCTTGAGCAGCACCAGGACGTCGGTGTCCCGGGGGCCGTAGATCGCTCCGGGGCGGATGATGGTCAGGGGCAGCCGGGGCGCCTCCGCCCGCGCCACCTCCTCGCCGGCGAGCTTGGAGCGGCCGTAGTGGTTCACCGGCCGCGGCGACGCCTCCTCGTTCAGCGGAGCGTCGTCACGGCCAGGGCCGACGGCGGCGACGCTCGAGACCAGGACGAAGCGCCTGACGCCGGGGGCAGCCTCGAGGCAGGCCCGAACCGCCCGCGCGGTGCCGTCGCGGTTGACCCGGTAGAACTCCTCCGGCTCGCGGGCCGTGGTGACGCCGGCGACGTGGAACACGAGGTCGCAGCCGTCGAAGGTGCGACACAGGGCATCGTGGTCAGCCACGCTGCCCTGGACCACCTCGACGACGGTGTCCCGGATCCAGCGCAGGTCCGCGGTGGGCCGGACGAGCACCCGCACCTGGTGCCCGTCTTCAAGGAGGCGATCGACCAGGTGACTTCCGACGAATCCATTGCCTCCGGTCACGGCGCAGCGCATGCCGCATCATACATGAAATCCTCTTCTCCACGAGTGAAACTCTGGACCTGCGCCGGCGCCGTGGATACCCTGGGGGACATGAGGCTGCCTGCCCTGCTGGCCCTGCTCGCCACGGCCGGGTGCTCGTCCGATGGCGCGCCCCCACACCTGTGGGGCGACGGCGCTCACCTCGACGGCGCCGCGGCGGACATCGCGCTTCCCGCGGACGGGGCGCTCACCCCGGACATCACCGCCCCCGACCTCGGCTGCACCCTCGGCACCGCGGACAACTGCGCCGCCTGCGGCGACGTCTGCCCCCCGGGGCAGGACACCGCCGACACCGCCCGGCTCTGCGAGGCCGCGACCTGCACCATCGAGTGCAAGGAGGAGAGCTACGACGTCAACGACCGGGCCACGGACGGGTGCGAGGCCAAGGACGACACGCCGGTCCACGACAGCAAGGCCACGGCCACGGACCTGGGCACGTCCTCGGACTGCGACAAGCCGCTGACCGTCAGCGGCACGCTGCCCAGCGACGACCGGCGGCACCAGAAGTCGCCCATCGACCGGCCCAACGGCCGCGCCGACTGGTTCAAGCTGACCATCGACGACGACGCATTCTGCATCATCCAGGCCGACGTCAAGGTCTCGTTCAAGAGCCTGCCCTCGACCGCCACCTACAGCGTGAGCACGGTCTACGTCTGCAAGGGCGGCAAAGAGATGCCGAAGGACGTGAAGACCGCCGCCGGCGGCTCCGAGGTGGTCCTCGCGCCGAGCACCGTCTGCACGACCATCGGCGACGACAGTGGGACGCTCTACGTCGAGGTGGCCAAGGAGAGCGGGACGCACTCCGACGCGAGCTACACGGTGGAGATAGAGCCCTGACCCGACGCCTCTCCCGGTCACAGCGCAAGGCGCGCCACAGCGAGCGATGCCCGCTCTGCGGCCAGGGGGGCACGCACATGTGGACCTGCCCCTGCGGCTTCGTCATCTGCGCCGAATGCATGCGCCGGGAGGCCTGGGGCATGACCTGCAACAACATCACCTGGGTCTGCCCGGACTGCGGGCAGGTGCGCTCGTTCTAGCGGCGGCAACCCGGGGGGCCACCCTCCGAGGCTCGACGCCGTCCCCTGAGGATAACCAACTGAAAACAAAGGGGTCCGCGCTGGCGTGGGTGTTGCATCGGGTAGCGCTGGAGACACCCTCATGCGAGCTCGAGCACGACTGTTCCCGGTCCTGGCGCTGCTCTGCCTCTCGGTCACCGCCGCGGCTGGTCCCCCCCAGCGCAAGCAGGTGGTGGTGGTCGTCGGGCTGCCCGGCGTGGGCAAGACCACCCTGTCCAAGAGCCTGGCCCGCACGATGTCCGCCCGGCGCCACACCTGCGGGGACGTGGTGCGCGGCTGGATCCGCGCGCAGGGGCTGCCCTACACTCCGCAAAACGATCGGATGGCCTCGCAGCACTTCGCCCGCACCCCGGGCGAGATCGCCAGGCAGCTCTCGGTCAAGATCGATCGGAGCCGCAAGCCGCTGCACATCGTCGACGGCGTGCGCAGCCCCGCGGACCTCAAGGTGCTCAAACAGAACTTCGACGTCCGGGTTGTCGCGCTCAAGGCGCCGCGCAAGGTGCGCTTCGAGCGGATGCTCGCGCGCCACCGCTTCGAGGGCGAGTCGGCGGACTACCTCAAGCAGCGCGACCGACGCGAGATAGGCCTTGGCGTGCTCCACGTGCTGCGCCGGCCCTTCGCCCGCATCGACATGACCGGTCCCAAGTCCGGTGTTCCGAGCCAGGCCCGGGCCCTCGCCACGCAGCTGCGCAGGAGCTTCGGGGAATAGCCGGCCCGGACGCGCCCGTTTTCTTTCCCGCGGACATGTTGAATAATCACTTCATGTGGCGGCCGGTCACCATCGGGTTGCTCCTGCTTTTCGCGGGCTGCGGCGGTCGGAACCGCGTGGTCGTCGTGGACGATCAGGGCAGCGCCGCGCCGGATGCCGCCATCCCGGACAGCGCCGCGCCCGACCGGGCGCCGAAGCTCGACCTCCCGCCGCCGCCGCCGATCCCCGACAGCGCCCTGCCCCCCGATGGCGCCCCGGTGAAGCTCGCCGACCTCGCGCTGAAGAGCTTCAGCGCCTACGTCACGCCGAACACGAGCTACGTCTACTACTACTTCACGGTCTGCAACCTGGGCCAGACCTACAGCAGCCCGACGTCGTTGACGGTGCACATCAACGCCTCGAGCCCCCCCACCGGGCCCGGGGACCTCTCCCTCTCGCTCATCGGGCTGGCCCCCGGCGACTGCCTCCCCGAGACAGCGACCACACAGCTGCCCAAGGGCAGCTACAGCTCCTGGGCCATCGTCGATCCGGAGAACAAGGAGAAAGAGATCGACGAGAGCAACAACACCAGCGGGCCGATCCAGGTCCTGGTCAGCGCCACCTCGGGCGTCGACCTGCTGGTCACGGCCCTCTCGCTGGTCCAGGGGCCGGCGGGACAGAGCGTCGCGGCCACGGTCTGCAACAAGGGGGGCGCGGCGGCGTCCACCGCGGTGCTGGATCTGTACCTCGACTCACAGGCGCCGCCCTCGACCTGGAGCCTCTCCGACGCCTCGAAGACCATCGCCCTGGCCGGCTCGAGCTGCGCCCAGGTCGACTTCGGCGTCGCGCTGAAGCCGGGGACCTACCAGTCCTGGGCCTGGGTCGACCGCAAGAACGTCATCGCCGAGCTGGACGAGAACAACAACCTCTCCGGGCCGTTCCCCCTCTTCGTCAGCCCTTGATTGTCTCGATCCGCCCGTCCGCCCCACCGGAGCACATCACCAGCCGCAGGTGCGGCCCTTGTTCTGCGCCTCGAGCCACTCCTGCAGCGGCTTGAAGTAGCTGAGGATCGCCGTGGCGTCCATCCGCTCCTCGCCGGTGAGCGCCCTGAGGGCCTCGGGCCACGGCCGGGACAGGCCCATCGCCATCATCTGGCGCAGCCGCGCGCCGGCCTTCTTGTTGCCGTAGATCGAGCAGGTGTGCAGGGGGCCGGTGTGGCCGGCGACCTTGCACAGGGCGCGGTGAAACTGGAACTGGAGGATCGCGGCGAGGAAGTAGCGCGTGTAGGGCACGTTGGCCGGGATGTGGTACTTGGCGCCGGGGTCGAAGTCCTGCTCGGTGCGCGGGACCGGCGAGGCGATCCCCTGATAGCGCGTGCGCAGCTGCCACCAGCGCTTGTTGTAGTCCGCGGGCTTGATCTTGCCCGCGAAGACGTCCCAGCGCCACTTGTCGATGATCAGGCCGAAGGGCAGGAAGGCCACCTTCTCCAGGGCGCGCCGCATGAGCGGGTTGAGGCTCTCGGGGGGCTTGCGCTTCAGCAGGCCGATCTCCGCCAGGTACGACGGGGTGACGGAGAGCGCGATGGTGTCGCCCAGCGCCTCGTGGAAGCCGTCGTTGGCGCTGTCGCGGAACAGCGCCGGCTGGTCCCGGTAGTAGTACTGGTAGTAGTTGTGGCCGAGCTCGTGGTGCACCGTGGAGAAGTCCTCGGCGTTGATCTTGATGCACATCTTGATCCGCAGATCGTCGACGTAGTCCACGTCCCAGGCCGAGGCGTGGCAGACCACCTCGCGGTCCCGCGGCTGGCGAAACATGGAGCGCTCCCAGAACGAGGCCGGGAGCTTGGTCAGCCCGAGCGAGACGAAGAACGCCTCTCCGTAGCGCACCATCCGCTGCTCGTCGGTCTTGCGCGCCTTGAGGATGCGCTCGAGGTCGACGCCCCCCTTGCCCCGCGCGGGGGCGACCAGGTCGAAGATGTTCGTCCACTCCTGGCTCCACATGTTGCCGAGCAGGTGGGCGGGGATCGGTCCGTCGGCGGGCACCTTGTCCTTGCCATAGCGACGGGCGAGCTGGGCGCGGACATAGCAGTGGAGCTGGTCGTAGAGCGGCTTGACCTGTCCCCAGAGCCGGTCGACCTCGGCCTCGAACTCGGCCGGGGTCATGTCGTAGCGGCTCTTCCAGAGGTCGCCGAGGTTGTCGAAGCCGAGCTCCCGCGCGCCCTCGTTGGCGAGCGCCACGTAGCGCTCGAACCTGGCCCGCATCGGGATCGAGATCGTGCGCCAGCCCTTCCAGACATCGAGCAGCTCGTCGTACTTGCGGCTCTTGGCGAGGGTCGTGCTCATCTGCCCCAGATCGAGGCACTTGCCCTTGAGCCGCGCCGGGCAGTACTTGCCCTTGCCGTAGGTGCTGTCCAGGTAGGTGGCGATGCCGGCGAGCTCGGCCCGCTTCTGCGGGTCGCTGGGGGCCGGCAGGCTGAGGCTGAGCTTGAGCAGGCCGAGCTTGCGGCGCACGTCGGGCGGCAGCTTGTCCCCGAGGCTGTCGAATTTGACGGCCTCGCCCGCCGCCCTGGAGACGTAGGCCATGACCTTCTCGTCCTCGGCCGCGGCGAGGATCTCGGTGTCGTGGGTGATGAAGGTGGCCTTGACCCAGTTTGCGCGCTCCCGCTGGACCCAGAGGCGCAGCAGGTCGTCCTCCACCCGCTGGACGAACTTCTGGGCGTCCTCCACCGTGGGTCCCTCTGCCTTCGGCGCCTCCCCGGGCGTCTTCGGCGGGAGCTTCTCGGCGATGCTCGGGGGACACTCGACCGCCGCCGGCCTGGGGCCGCAGCCGAGCAACAGGGAAACCGCCAGCACTCCGGACAGAGATCGCGACATGTCTGCTCCTTGGCTCACCTCCGTGTTTGCACAGAACGGGGTGAAAGCCAAGGCCCGGCCCGCGCGAGGGCCGGGGCTCCTAGCGGCCCCGGCGAGAGACGGCCGGCCCGCGCGAGGGCGCGCTGACCCGCGGCACGCTGACCCGCGGCGCGCTGACCCTCACCGGCGCCGACCGCTGCACCACGTGGTGCACGGGCGCAGCGGCCCTCACCGGGGCACGCCGCACGGGCGCGGGGCCGACCATGCGGGGGCGGGGGCCCGGGGAGGGGGACATCGCGACCCGGTGCGCGATCCGGGGCGAACGCTCCGCGGGGCGCGGTCCCTCGGGACGCGGGCCACGCCATCCGCGCATCGGCGCCCGCTCGGGCCAGGGGGCGCGACGGATCGGCGGGTCCGGCTCGAGGAACGGCCGCTCCCGCCGGACCACCTTGGGCGCCGGCGCCGCGTCCACGTCCCCCGGTTGGCTGACGATGATCCTCCCCCCCCGGCGATGGCCCGGCTCGCCATCGCCGACCACGATCGTCCGCGGCCCCTCGTATCGGGGCGGCCGTCGGACGTCCGGGTCGTCCCCGAACACCGGCCGACCACTGCGCATGCCACGGTACTCGGGGCGCCGGGTCACGTCGGGGCTCAGGTCCACCTCCACCACGTCGTCGTCCGCCCAGGCGTCGTTCGCCGCGACCACCGGCTCGGGGACGATGCGGATCACCCGCGGACGCCGCGGGGGGATCGGCTCGCGCATCATGTCGAGATCGCCGGAGGCGTGGGCCGCCTCGATGGGCTCCGCGCCCGTCGGACGATCGGGATCCAGAAGCTCGGGGGCCGGCGGCGCCCGGTGTGGCTTGGTCTCCTCGACCGGTGGCGCCCGGTGGACCTTCGGCTCGGCCGGTGGGGCGCGGTGGACCTGCGGCCCCGTCGCGGCGGGCGGGTGGTTCTCGCGCGGCCCCTGTGCGACCACCTTCGGTCCGTGTCTCGGCCGGTGGTGCCGATGGCGCCGCCCGCCGGGCGCCCAGTAGGGCGGGCGGTAGACCCAGCTCCCACCGACGAAGCCGTAGTACGGCTCGACGTAGGTGTAGCCCTCGTAGGGCTCGACCCAGCTGCCGTCGACCCAGTCGTAGCCCCCGTCGTCCCATCGCCAGTAGCCGGCTTGCCAGACGTAGCTCTCGTCAGGTGGCGCCGGCGGCACCTCCAGCTGCGGCGCGGGGGGTGGCTCGTCCACGCAGACCAGCTCGGGCTCCTCTCGAACCATGTACACCGGTGCGGGGGCGCGGCACCCCGTCAGCACCAGGGCAACGAGGGGGCACAGAAGCAGGGAGCGAGCAGGCATCACGGACCTCCGGAGTGTGACCAGGATCATGGTACACCCGGGGACCACCCGAGACCTGAGGGCGCTCTCCGGCGATTATCAACGGTTCTTGACCATCGACGGATCGCGCAGCGCAATGGAATCATTGACTTGAACGCCTTGACAGGGTCGGCCCGGGGTGACAGCTTGTCCCCCATGGAACGCGTCTTCAGCGGGATCCAGCCCACCGGCGAGCTGCACATCGGCAACTACCTCGGCGCGGTGCGCAACTGGGTCCGCATCCAGCCAGACCACGACTGCATCTACTGCGTGGTGGACTACCACGCGATCACCATCCCGTACGACGTGGGGGAGATGGGGCCGCGGACCCTGGATCTCGCCGCCGGGCTGCTCGCCTGCGGCATCGACCCGGAGCGCTCGGCCCTGTTTGTACAGTCCCACGTGCCCCAGCACACCGAGCTCGCCTGGGTCTTCAACGCGGTGACCCCGATGGGCGAGCTGTCGCGGCAGACCCAGTTCAAGGCCAAGTCCCAGCAGCACGAGGAGAACATCAACGCCGGGCTGTTCACCTACCCGGTGCTCCAGGCCGCGGACATCTTGCTCTACAAGGCCAGCCGGGTGCCGGTGGGGGAGGACCAGGCCCAGCACCTGGAGCT
>Ga0316576_10002639_pt1 | contig 10236 bp, 8 predicted proteins | sample S0NA_FD_203075 | JGI IMG/M metagenome (GOLD analysis project Ga0316576, IMG submission 203075) | Rhizosphere microbial communities from salt marsh grasses in Alabama, United States - S0-2_050615r3r5 | ecosystem: Host-associated > Plants > Roots > Rhizosphere | place: USA: Alabama | collected... | reverse complement strand
GTCGGGGCGTGAGCGCACGGATCGCGGCGTTGCGCAGGCTGGTCACGCTGGTGCCCTGCAGCAGGTCGGGCACGACGTCGGCGAACCGCTCGTCGGGGCCGACCACCCGGGGGAACGACAGATCGGCATCGTCGGCGAGCCGCGAGAAGACCTGCGCAACGTCCTTGAACGTCTTGGCCTCGAGCAGTCGGGCGAGGAGCATGTCGCGCTCCTCCCAGAGGGCGAACTCGTCGTCGACGTCGACGTCGCCCGGATCGGGCAGGAGCCGACGTGCCTTGAGCTCGACCAGCGTCGCTGCGATCAGGAGGAAGCCGGTGGCGACGTCGAGGTCGAGTTCCTGCATGCGCTCGAGCTCGACGAGATACGCGTCGACGATGGTCGACAGGTTCACCTCGTAGATGTCGACCTGCTCGCGCAGGATCAGCTGCAGGAGCATGTCGAAGGGACCCTCGTAGACGGGGGTGGAGACGTCCATGGCCATCGGCGCCCAACCTACCGGAGCGACCACGGCCCGACGGGGTATCGTCGGCGCCCGTGAACGAGACGGCCGATCCCCCCGCGGCGCGGCGAACACGCGTCCTGTCGTGCATGCAACCGACCGGTGACGTGCATCTCGGCAACTACCTGGGCGCGCTCCGACCGTGGGTGGACGGACAGTACGGCTGTGACGCCTTCCACGGGATCGTCGACCTCCACGCCCTCACGGTCACCGAGCGACCCGGCGTGATCGGCGACCAGACGATGTCGCTGGCCGCGATGTTCTTCGCGATCGGGCTCGACCCGGAGGTGGCGACCGTGTTCGTGCAGAGCCACCTTCCCGAACACAACCAACTCGGCTGGATCATGGAGTGCACGGTCAGCTTCGGCGAACTGTCGCGGATGACCCAGTTCAAGGACAAGAGCGCCAAGCGGGAACAGGACTTCGTGTCGGCGGGGCTGTTCACCTACCCCGCCCTCCAGGCCGCCGACATCCTGCTGTACGACGCCGACGAGGTACCGATCGGCGACGACCAGCGACAGCACGTCGAGATCACCCGGGATGCCGCGATCCGCTTCAACCACCGCTTCGGCGAGACCTTCGTCGTCCCCGAGGCCGTCACGCCCGCAGCCGGTGCTCGGGTCATGAGCCTGTCCGACCCGACCTCGAAGATGTCGAAGTCGGACGACTCCGACGCCGGCTGCGTCTACCTCGTCGACGAGCCGTCGGCGGTGATGAAGAAGTTCAAGCGGGCGGTGACCGATTCGGACACCGGTCCCGACGCGGTTCGGTACGATCGAGCCGCCAAGCCGGGGGTGTCGAACCTCCTCGAGATCAACGCCGCGGTCACGGGGCGGACCCCGCAGGCGGTGGCCGAGGACTACGAGCAGTACGGCGCCCTCAAGGTCGACACCGGCGAGGCCGTCCTCGCCGTGCTCGACCCGATCCGCGCCCGCTACGACGAGCTGATGGGCGATCCGGGCGAACTCGCACGGCTGCTCGCCGTGGGCGCCGACCGGGCCCGCGAGATCGCCGCCGCCACCCTCGGGCGCGCTCAGCGCAACATCGGCCTCCTCCCGGCCTGATCGACGTCGCGCCGACTCAGGCGTGGTCGCAGGCGTCGAGCGCGGCGAACGCCGGCCCCCGCTGAGCGATCAGGTCGACGGTCTCGGGCTCGGACCCGGCCGCGCGGGCCATCTCCGCGCCGATCGCCTCGTGGTCGTGATAGGCGCGGAACGCCGCCGTCCGCGGGCCGACGACGGTGGCGAGCACCCGTGCGAAGGTGCCGAGGTGACAGGCGATCTTGCCGACGTCGTGCAGGATCGCGCCGGCGATCTCTGCCCTCGTCGCCGTCGGCCGCCGCTCGACGAAGCGCCTCGCGACGGCCGCACTGTGGCGGCGATCCTGGTTCGACAGCCGGATCCACAGCCGTCGCTCGCCCGGGAGCAGGTGGTCGTCGACCCACAGCTCGGTGTCGACCGACGGCGGCGTCGGCGGGAGCGAGGTGAAGAACCGCGCCGTCAGGTGCCACGCCTTGACCACCGGATTCGAGCTCACCGACCCAGTGTGGCGCGGGGATGAGCCGAGCGGTACACGTCCCACAGACGCTCCTGGCTGACCTTGGTGTAGACCTGGGTCGTGGCGATCGAGGCGTGACCGAGCATCTCCTGCACGACTCGGAGATCGGCACCGTGATCGAGCAGGTGCGTGGCACACGAATGGCGCAACACGTGCGGGGAGAGCTCGTCGCCGATCCCGGCTCGGGCGCCGTACTTCTTCACGACCAGCCAGGCCGCTTGACGCGTCAGACGACCGCCGCGAGCGTTGAGGAACACCGCTTCGGCGTCGTCTCGTCGACGCCACCGGTCGGGGACGAGGCGGGCGCGCCCGCTTGGCGAGAACCAGTCCTCGAGCGCCTCGGCCGCGGTCGCGCCGAACGGGACGATGCGCTCCTTGGACCCTTTGCCGTACAGCCGCACGAGACGGGCGTCGAGGTCGATCTCGCCGATCGACAGGCCCACCGCTTCGGAGATCCGGGCCCCGGTGGCGTAGAGGAGCTCGATCAGTGCAAGGTCCCGGCGATGGATCGGCTCGGTGACCACGACGGCGTCGATGAGGCTGGTCACCTGTGCCTCGGTCAGCGGTTTCGGGATCCCGGCCGGCACCCGGACTCCCTCCAGGTCGGACGTGGGATCGTCCGATCGCTGGCCCTCGACAGCCAGGTAGCGGTGCAGCATGCGGATCGCGGCGAGCTGCCTCGCGATCGACGACGTCGCCGCACCGCTGCGTCGCCGCTCACCGACGAACGCGACGAGCTGCTCCCGATCGACGTCGAGGACGCTCCTGCCGTGCCGGTCGAGCCACGAGCAGTACGCCGTCAGGTCCCGGCGGTACGCCGCGACGGTGTTGCGGGCCCTGCCCTTCTCGGCCACCATCCAGGAGAGGAACTCCTCGACCACGATCGGCAGCATGGGGAGGTCAGATCGGACCGTCACCGGCCCGGAGCCGTCGCTCGGTCAGGAGGAGCGCGACGACCGACTTGGCGTCGGTGATCTCGCCCCGGTCGATCATCGCCAGCGCCTCGACCAGGGGCACGTGGAGCAGCTCCATGTGTGCCTCTTCCGGACCCTGACGGTCGTGTGGCACCGGCGTGCAGCCCGTCGCCAGGTAGAGCGTGGTCACCGAATCGGTCATGCCGGGCGACGGCAGGATCTCGGTGAGGAGGTCGACTCGGTTCGCCATCAGCCCCGCTTCCTCGATCAGTTCCCGGCGCGCGACGGCGTCGGTCGCCTCACCGGCGACGTCGCGCATCCCGGCGGGGATCTCGATCACGGATCGCTCGTACGGCGGCCGGTACTGGGACACGAGCACGACCGACGGCGTGCCCTCGGCGTCGAACACGAGCGGCACGACGCCGACCGCACCCGGCGACCGGACGATGTCACGGCGGAACCTCGAACCGTCCGGTGCCTCGAACTCGGCGACGGCGAGGTTCCAGACGTGGCCCTCGTGGATGATCGACTCTGACAGACGCCGGAAACGAGCGTCGGCGGTCACGACGACATCGAGCGTGCGACGTCGTCGACCTGCTCGTCGTCCACCGCCTCGGGCTGCGTGCCCGCACGGCGGGCGAGCGCCGCCGCGATCAGCTCTCGGAACAGCGGATGCGGGCGATCGGGACGGCTCTTGAACTCCGGGTGGGCCTGGGTGCCGACCCAGAACGGGTGTCCCGGCAACTCGATGAACTCGACGAGGCGATTGTCGGGGGACGTCCCCGAACACCACAGTCCCGCGTCCTCGAGCTGGCTGCGGTAGCGCTCGTTGAACTCGTAGCGGTGACGGTGGCGTTCGCTGACCACCGGCTCGCCGTAGGCCGCAGCGACCTGGGATCCGGAGGCCAACACGGCATAGTAGGCGCCGAGGCGCATCGTGCCGCCCTTGTCCTCGATGCCTCGCTGCTCGAGCATCAGGTCGATCACCGGGTGATGGGTGGTCGGGTCGAACTCGGTCGAGTTGGCGTCGGTGAGGCCGACGACGTCGCGGGCGAACTCGATCGTCATCGCCTGCAGCCCGAGACAGAGCCCGAGGCACGGCACCCCCTCCTCTCGGCTGTAGCGGGCGGCGGCGATCTTGCCCTCGACGCCCCGGTACCCGAAGCCGCCGGGGATCACGATGCCGTCGAGGTCCCGGAGCTGTCCGGCTGCCAGCAGCCCCTCGACGCTCTCGGACTGGATCCACACGATCTCGACGTCGGCGCCGTGGTGGAACCCGGCGTGCTTGAGGCTCTCGACGACCGAGAGGTAGGCGTCGGGCAGCTCGATGTACTTGCCGATCAGCCCGATCCTGACCGGTGTCGTCGCCGCTTCGACCTTGGCGACGAACTGCTCCCAGTACGACAGGTCGGGCCGTGCCTCGATCCGCAGGACGTCGCAGACGAAGTCGTCGAGTCCCTCCTCGTGGAGGATCAGGGGGAGTTCGTAGATGTTCTTCACGTCGGCGGCGTTGACGACCGCTCGTTCCTCGACGTCGCAGAGGCTCGAGATCTTGCGCTTGAGGTCGTCGGACAGCGGCTCCTCACTGCGACACACGATCACGTCGGGCTGGATGCCGCGGCTGCGCAGCTCGGTGACCGAGTGCTGGGTCGGCTTGGTCTTCTGCTCGCCGGACGGACCGATGAACGGGACGAGCGTGACGTGGATGTAGCAGACGTTCTCGCGCCCGACCATGTTGCGGAACTGGCGGATCGCCTCGAGGAAGGGCAGGATCTCGATGTCGCCGACGGTGCCGCCGACCTCGGTGATCACGACGTCGATGTCGTCGCGGGCGACTCGTTCGACCCGCCGTTTGATCTCGTCGGTGATGTGGGGGATGACCTGCACCGTCTTGCCCAGGTAGTCGCCCCGGCGTTCGGCGGCGAGCACCGCTTGGTAGATCGAGCCGGTGGTCGCGTTCGAGTTGCGCGACAGGTTCTCGTCGATGAAGCGCTCGTAGTGGCCGAGATCGAGATCGGTCTCGCCGCCGTCGTCGGTGACGAAGACCTCGCCGTGCTCGAACGGGTTCATCGTGCCCGGGTCGATGTTGATGTACGGGTCGAGCTTCTGCAGCGTCACCCGAAGTCCCCGCAGCTTGAGGAGTCGCCCGAGCGACGAGGCGGTGAGGCCCTTGCCGAGGGAGCTGGCAACGCCTCCGGTCACGAAGATGTGTTTCGTCATGCGACCGTTCCTCCGTCTCGACGTTCGATGTCTGGCGGTGTCGACGCGACACCACGACGGGAGATCACCATACCCCGCCGCCGACCCGCCGCGTGCGATTCATCCGAGGAGCTCGCGGGCGTGCCGGAGCGCCGACTCGGTCGCCGATCCCGACAGCATGCGGGCGATCTCCTCCACCCGCACGTCGCCGTCGACGGTCGCTGCGGTCGCGAACGTGGCGCCGTCGCGAACCGTCTTGGTCACCGAGACCTGCGTCGCCGCCGCTGCCGCGACCTGCGCCAGGTGCGTCACCACCAGCACCTGGTGGGTCCGGCCGAGCTCGGCGAGCGCGTCGCCGATGGCCTGGGCGGCGGCCCCACCGATCCCGGCGTCCACCTCGTCGAACACGAGGGTCCGATCGCGTTCGGTCATGCGATCGACCGAGGACAGCACGAGGCGGAGCGCGAGCATCGCCCGGGCGAGCTCACCCCCCGACGCGACTCGCGTCAGGGGCAAGAGCGGGGCCCCCGGGTTGGCGGCGAGCAGGAACTGGACCCGATCACCGGGATCGTCGTCGGGGTGCTCGCCGACCTCGACGGCGAGCGCTGCGTGGGGCAGGGCCAGCCGACGCAACTCGGTCTCGACCGCCTCGGCGAGTCGAGGACCGGCGGCGCGACGCTGCCGGCCGACCTCGGCGGCCGCCGCGCGCTCCTCGCGGATCGCGGTCTGGCGCTCGGCGTCGAGCTCCGCGGCCCGCTGGTCGTACCGCTCGAGCTCGGTGAGTCGTTCGGTCGCCTCGCGATGGAACGCCATCACGCCGTCGAGGTCGTCGCCGTACTTGCGGAGCAGGTTGCGCAACAGCTGTCGTCGCTCGCGGATCTCCTCCAGGCGCGCCGGGGACTCCTCGATCGCCTCACCGAGGGTGCGCAGCTCGGCCGTCACGTCGTCGAGCTCCGCCAGCAGTTCGCGGAGCCGGAGCGCCTGCTCCGAGAACGGCGCCCGCCCGTCGAGGGCGGCGAGCGCGGTCGCGATCGAGTCGCGTCCGCCGGCCTCGTCGGCGATTGCGGCGACGGCGAGTTCGGCCGCCCGCCGGTGTGCGGCGGCATCGGCGAGCACCGACTCCTCGGCGTCGAGGAGGTCGTCCTGGTCGGCTCGATCGACTGCGGCGTCGTCGAGTTCGCCGACCTGGAACCGGAGGAGATCGATCTCCCGGGCCCGGGCCCGCTCGTCACCACCCAGCGCGGCGAGCGCGGCGTCGATCTCGGTCGAGCGCGCCCGAGCGGCGCGGAGCGCGGTCAGGTCGATGCCGCCGAACTCGTCGAGCGCCCGCCGCTGCGTCGCCGGCGACAGCAGCGACTGGTGGGCGTGCTGACCGTGGAGATCCACGACGTCCGCGGCGATCTCGGCCAGCGAGGCGACGGTCGCGAGCCGCCCGTCGACATACGCCCTCGACCGTCCGTCGGCCGGAACGACCCTGGTGAGGACGGTCTCGCTGCCGTCGGACCGGACGAGCCGTCCGTCGATGCGGGCTTCGGCTGCGCCGTGGCGGACGATGGTCGAGTCGGCTCGGCCGCCGACGAGGAGTTCGATCGCCTCCACGACCATCGTCTTGCCGGCCCCCGTCTCACCGGTCACCGCCGTCAGACCGGGCCCGAGCACCAGTTCGACCCGTTCGATGACGCCGAGGTTCTCGATGTGGAGTTCGGTCAGCACGTCCCGGTCGACCTCACCGGTCGGCGAGGCAGAACTCGGCCCTCGAGTCCCTGAAATCGGGCATGCTCACAGGTCGCAGACCGTTTCGGCCGTTGGAGTCCTCGAGCGCGTCCTCAGGATTCCCGAACACCGGATCGACTGCGCTGTGGATGCGGTCGTTGTCGTGGGGCATGAGGTGACCATAGATGTCGAGTGCTCGCGAGCGACCGTTCGGCACCCGACGTTCCGGCACGGGTGTTCGAGTGACTAGACAGCTTGGATGGCGTCGAGGACCTCGAGGCGCGTCGAGCGTTTGGCCGGGATGAGCGCCGCGAGGAAGCCGAGCAGCACGCCGAGGACCAGAACGATCAGCAGCCACGTCCACGGGATGTTGAAGGCGATGTTGGCGTCGGACAACCGGTCGATGGAGAGGATCGTGGCCATCCCGGCGAAAGCGCCGAGGGCGATGCCGGTGAGCGTGCCGAGCGCCGAGATCAGCACCGCCTCGATGCGCACCATGCGCCGCACCCGTCTGTCGACCATGCCGACAACGCGCAGCAGGCCGAGCTCGCGGCGACGCTCGAGGATCGACAGCGAGAGGGTGTTGACGATGCCGATCAGGGCGACCACGACGCTCATCAGCAGGAGGCCGTTGACGGCGTTGATCAGGAAGTCGAAGACGCCCCCGATGAGCTGACCGATCGCGTTGCCCTCGATGACCTGGATGTCGGGACGCAGCGAGATGATGTCGTCGATCGCGTCCTCGGTGTCGGTCTGGGCGCCCGACACCACGTCCATGAACGCCACCGTCGGCGCCGTTTCACCGACGAAGGCATCGAAGGTCTCGGCGTCGACCAGGTTGCCCGTCAGCGACGTGTCGATGGTCGAGTTGATCGTCCCAACCACCTCCAGTTCGACCGCGTTGCCCTGGCTGCTGGTGAACGTCACGGTCGAGCCGATCGGGTAGTCGACCCCGTCGGACTCCTTCATCAGGACCTGGTCGGGGCCGAGGTCGTCGAACGAACCCTCGACCGCCTCGATCCCGGCGATCGCCTGCATCGCTGCGAAGTCGCCGGTCGACACCGCGGACGGTGCATCGGTGCCGACGCCGGCTCCTCCCCCACCGTCACCCCCGCTGCCACCCTGCACGGACACCACCTCGCGCCGGAAGGGCACGACCGCCTCGACGCCGTCGACGCCTTCGAGATCACCGATCAGCTGGTCGTCGATGGTGCCGCCGTCGCTGATGAGGACGTAGTCGGCCGACGACAGCGAGTTGATCTCGGCGACGGCGAAGTCCTTGAGACTCGTCCCGGCGACGGTCACGAACGTCACGAGGAACACGCCGATGAGCAGGGCGTTGGCGGTCGTCGCCGTACGCTGCGGGTTGCGGGCGGTGTTGTCGGCGGCGAGGCGCCCCTCGAGGCCGAAGCGATGCAGCAGCGGCCGGAACGCCTTGGTCCCGATCACGGCGATCAGGGGGCCGGCGACGATGACGCCGATGAACAGCAGCAGTGCCGACAGGCCGATGTTGCCGCCCGTGCTCCCGAACAGCATCCCGGCCACACCGAAACCGATCAGGACGAGCGAGGTGATGACCCGGCGCTTGGTCAGCGAGGGGCTCTCCACCGCGGACTGGCGCAGCGCTTCGATCGGTTCGGTCTTGGCGGCCCGCCTCGCCGGCACCATCACCGACAGGAAGGTGATCACCGTGCCGAGGACGAGGCCTTGGACGACGACGGCCGGCGAGATCGTGATCCCGCTGCCGGGCAGGGCGAACCCGAGTGCGTCGAGGAGCAGGATGAGCAGGAAGGCGAGACCGAATCCGGCGACGACGCCCAGTGCAGAGCCGACGAGCCCGATCACCAGTCCCTCGAACCGCAACGATCGCTTCAGCTGCTTCGGCGTCGCCCCGACGGCGGCGAGCACGGCGAGCTCGCGCAGCCGTTGCGCCACGATCACGCTGAACGTGTTGTAGATGACGAACGCACCGACGAAGAGTGCCAGGATGGCGAACGCCTGCAGCCCGATCTTCAGGGTGCGACCGAAGCCGCCGACCTCGTTCTGCTTGTCCTCGATGAACTCGGTTCCGGTCTGGGTCACGAAGCCCGGCGGCACCACCGGCTCCACGGCCTCCTGCAGCGGTCCCTCGTCGACGTTGCCCTGCACGTAGAGCGCCTCGTACTCGACCTGGCCGGAGTTGAGCCAGTCGAAGGCGTTGACGGGGGAGATCGAGACCGTGCCGCCCTGATCCTGCGCATCGGCGCCTCCGAAGGAGGTGATCCCGACGACCGTGGCCGGGAAGGGACCTGCGAGCGTCAGGATGGTGACCTGGTCGCCGATCTCGATTCCTTCGCCGGAGGCGATCCCCTTGTCGACGGCGATCTCGGCGTCACCGAGCGGTGCAGCGCCGTCGTCGAGGTCGATCGGGTTCAGATCGTCGGCCTCGATCCAGAGTCGACCCGTGGCGGAGTTGGCGAACGTGTCACCGTCGGCGCCGAGGAAGGCGACGGAGCCGGTGAGATCACCGCCGACGGCGTCGACCTCGGGGAGGGCGGCGATCGCGTCGGCGACGTCGCCACCGATGCGCAATTCGTCGGCGAAGTCCGAGCCCGCGTCGGAGCCGTCGACCACCACGGCGACCTCGACGTTCGCGTACTGGCGGGCGGCGTCACCCTCGAGCGCGCTCGTGACGCGGTCGCCGACGAAGCCGGTGGCGGTGAAGAAGGCGACGCCGGTGATGATCGCCACGAGCGTGGCGATGTATCTGCCGATGTTGAAGCGTACGCCGCGCAGTGCGAGCTTGAACATCGACTCAGGCCTCGAAGCGCTTCATCCGGTCCAGCACCCGCTCGGTCGTCGGTTGCGGCATCTCGTCGATGATCTGACCGTCGGCGAGGAACAACACGTTGTCGGAGTACGACGCTGCGTGCGGATCGTGGGTGACCATCACGATGGTCTGGCCCGCATCGTCGACGGCCCGTCGCATGAACCCGAGCATCTCCGTGCCGGTGCTCGAGTCGAGGGCGCCCGTCGGTTCGTCGGCGAACACGATGTCGGGTCGTGGGACGAGTGCTCGGGCCACGGCCACGCGTTGCTGCTGGCCCCCGGAGAGCTGACTGGGCAGGTTCTTCAACCGGGAACGAAGGCCCACCGTGTCGACGATCGTGTCGAACCATGCCCGATCCTCGTCCTCGCCGGCGAGCGTCAGCGGAAGGAGGATGTTCTCCTCCGCCGACAGGGTCGGAATCAAGTTGTACTGCTGGAAGATGAACCCCAACCGGTCCCGCCGGAGGAGGGTGAGCTGTGTCTTGTCGAGCGTGGACAGCTCCGTGTCCCCGATGAATGCCGAACCGGACGTGAGACGATCGAGAC
>Ga0316576_10002638_pt1 | contig 10242 bp, 7 predicted proteins | sample S0NA_FD_203075 | JGI IMG/M metagenome (GOLD analysis project Ga0316576, IMG submission 203075) | Rhizosphere microbial communities from salt marsh grasses in Alabama, United States - S0-2_050615r3r5 | ecosystem: Host-associated > Plants > Roots > Rhizosphere | place: USA: Alabama | collected... | reverse complement strand
CGGGTCGTATTGACCATCAGGATGCAGCATGATGATAATCTCCGCCCCCTGGCGCAGCGCTTCCATATAACAGGTTTTTTGATTGGCGCCATATCCTGCATTATGAGGATGAACAATTAATTCCAGATCCAGTTCCTTTGCAACTGCCACCGTTTCATCGATGCTTCCGTCATCGACAAGAATCACTTTGTCAACGCAATCAGGCGGAATACTGCGATAGGTATCTACAAGTGTTTCAGCCGCATTATAAGCAGGCATCACAACAATGACCTTGTTCTCACCACTCATAGTTAATTTTGCTCTCCAGAGGAATCGGATAATTGAACGGCCGTTTGATCCTGGCCTGAAGGTTCTGGGGTCCAGGCAGAGCGGGTTTCACCATCACCAGGTTTAATTAACATCCACCACTCCTCCTTTCCAGCATCGACATATTGAACAGGCAGGTCCCCAACAGCTTTTTCGATAATTTTCTGCTCCTTCAACACCAAATCCTCACCTTCCCAGGATCGCAGTTTTTGTGCTAATAATGGATGTGGTTGAAATGCCCCAACCGTTTCATTCAATTGCAACCTGCTGGTAATTTCTTCGGGAGTGTTCCCCAACTCTGAGAAATCAGTAGCCCAAATTATTTTCAATAAATCAGCCTCTTCTTCCAAAATAGTACCGGGAAATAACAGCTGCAGGTGCTGCTTAGGTTGGGGAACAAACCGTTGTAAATACGTATTAAATGTTGCCGCAGGCAAATGCTGATCACTTAACCACAAACCAACCTGGCGTACAAATGGGGTATATAGGAGTCTTTGAGCCTTTAAGGCTAGCCGCTCATTAAGACCTAAGGCCATATTACTTTCATTGAGCATCAAGCGATTCACCGTCAATGGTTTGGTGTAACTATAAACCCGCCCTTTCTGATCTACAATGGTTAAATCATCAGCCAGAAATGCATAATTATATTTCTCACACAGTTCGCTAACGATAAAGCCCAGGTCCTGATCGCCTATAATCAAGGTGGCCTGTTTATCATGGGCTACACAGGCTGCCTTGACCATGGCATACCCTTTCTGAACCAACCGCCAGCGTAAAATTGGCTCAATTATATTGGTATAAAGAAATTCTGGTGAATGTTCCAGCAAAGGGGATAAAACCACCTGTGTATAGTCGCCAGGCAGCACGGTAATGCCGAAGCCGAAACGGCCGAGCTGGTCATCATAGCTAATTCCCCCGGCTAAAGGGGTCGGTGTCCCCTGCCTGTCGACACGAACATGAATATCAACGGGTAAGGCAGCAGTCTGGAAGTCATCTAATTCACGAAGAGGCACCTGCGATTCTATCCTAAGCAAATCGTGAAAATTGTAGAAGTAACTTTGAGGTTGCCATGCTATGGCGCTGCGGGTCCAGACCCACTGCTCAGAGAGGAGATATCGAACCAGGCCTACAAGAATAAAGGCCAGCAGATTAGCCGTTATTGGGCTGACACCGATGAAGGTAGTTAAAAGAAAAAACGCCGGAAGATAAACCGCGAAAACACCTACTTGGGTCAGCAAGAAGTAGCCCCAAAATCGCCTTCTCCGACCATCACTTCCTTGCTCATCAAAAACCCAGAATTCTAATGCAAAAAAGATAGCCAGCCATACTATTTCAGCGGACAAGAACGCCGATAGGCCTGGTGAAAAATGAAGCCAATCCAGCAGGGCTATGAATAAGGCTACAGTGCCGATGAAACTTAAGATAATGACAACGAGAAAACGTCCTAAATGTGGGTTGGCAGTGGAACGTAGGGTTATGAGATGGCGGAAAAACCGGCCACCTTCACGAACGTCGGCTTTGCTCTCTCCGCTGAAACGTGGCGCAAATTGGAAATTGACTTCACTTACCTGAAGACCTGGATTACGGACCAGAATTTCCAGCAAGATTTTAAAGCCATCCGGCCGCAATGCGTCGACATTAACTCCTGATCGGCTTACCAAAAACAGCCCGGTGAGAGGATCGGCGACATTTTTCAAGCGGCGGGGAAATAAGGTTCGGGCGATTATTGTCAAGATTTTCGAATTTAAAGAGCGCAGCCGGCTCAAGCCAAACGGGCCGAATAAATCGCCACTCCTACTACCAACAACGATGTCTGCGCCAGTTTTTTGCGCTTGTTTCCACATCGCAGGAATCGTTTCTGGGGGATGCTGGAGGTCAGCGTCCATCACACAGACCCACTCCCCCTGAGCAGCCACAAATCCTTCTACCACAGCACCACTCAAACCATTGCGATCCTGAATTGGACGTTCGATTATACGAATTGGAAAAGGAAACTGGTCAATTGTTGAGGCGATGATTCCGGCTGTGTCATCATCACTATCATCAACAAAAATAGTCTCAATTGCGAAATCAGATAACGTTTCCGCCAGTCTGGTCAGCAGAGGGCGAACGTTTTCCGATTCATTTCGGGTTGGAATAATTATTGAAATTTGGGGAATCGAGTCAGACCTTCTTTCGCCTTGACAGGATTGCGCATCCGCTAATTCGCTCATTGGATCTGGTGAGCACTAGCATTTACTTGGCCGGCTCCTCGACTGGTAATTCTACCAACTCTTTGAGCCCGCATGAAACGCATTCAGTCGTCTCTTTAGTGGCCTGTACGATTATGCCGTCACAACTATCAACCGTTTCAGGCAGTGGTTTATTCCAACTTGTCCATTCGCACTCGGGATAGCGCGCACAACTGTACCAGATACGCCCTTTACGCGTGCGCCGTTCAACAATCTCCCCACCACCAACAGGACAAACAACACCGGTCTTATTAAGGATTTGTTCTGTATAGCGACAATTAGGAAAATTGCTGCAGCCGATGAAACGGCCGTAACGACCTTCACGATAAACCAGGGGATGGCCACTTTCCGGGCAATCCCGGCCTACGTATTCAACTTCTTTCTTGAGGTTTATCTTGGGGATAGCCTGGTCAGCCTTTTCCAGGTCCGTTTCAAAGACGTTGTAAAATTCTTGAATCACCGGAACCCAATCTTTTCCATCGGCAATCTCATCCAGATCATCTTCCATATGTGCTGTAAAGTCGACTGACAGGATATCAGGAAAATGTTCGACAAGAATATCGTTGACAATCTGGCCTGTTTCCGTTGGGAAAAGGCGCCGCTTTTCCCTATCGATGTATCCACGATCTTGAATAGTACTGATAATTGAGGAATAAGTGCTCGGCCGTCCAATGCCGTTCTCTTCAAGCGCTTTAACCAGTGTCGCTTCGGAATATCGCGGCGGTGGTTGGGTAAAGTGTTGGTTTGGTAAAATTTCTAGAAGATCTAAATCCTCTCCTATTTGCAGGTCGCTGGGCACCGGATGTTCTAAATCGATGTCATCAGGCCGATCTTCAGGACGACTTTCTTCGTATAAAGCTAGAAAACCGGAAAATTTTAATGTAGATCCTGTAGCCCGGAAAAGATACGGCCGTTGTGTCGCCGGAATTTGTCTTTCACCAGCCCAAATATCGGCAGCTACTGTATCATATTCAGCCGGAGACATCTGGCTGGCGACAAAACGCTCCCAGATTAGGCGATATAGACGATACTGATCTTTTGATAGATACTGCTTCATTTTTTTGGGTGAACGATAAACAGAAGTCGGCCGTACTGCTTCATGCGCCTCTTGAGCAGCTTTGGTTTTGGTTTGATATACAGGGGGTTCCGGAGGGGAATAATCCTCACCGTAGTGTTCAGCAATAAATTGGCGCGCCTCTTGTTGAGCTTCTCGAGATATGTTAACACTGTCCGTACGCATATAAGTTATTAAGCCAACCGGCGCGGACTCTCCAATATCGATCCCTTCATAGAGCCTTTGGGCAACGTTCATCGTCTTTCGAGTGCCGAACTTCAGGCGCCGCGAAGCTTCTTGCTGCATGGTACTGGTTGTAAAGGGAGCAGCAGGGCGTCGCGTTCGGGTTCCCAGCTTCACATCGCCAACTTGCCAATCCGCCTTCTCAAGGGCTAGCAAATGAGGATTTACATCATCCTCTGTATTTAGAACAGGATCTTCCCCTTTAAATTTAAAGAACTTGGCTAAGAAGTATGGCCGTTCTTCCAGGTCTCGGTGAACAAGCTGGCTTAACTCTGCCTCCATCGTCCAATATTCCTGTGTTTCAAATTGCTCGATCTCGCGTTCTCGTTCAACAACCAGGCGTACAGCCACAGACTGCACTCGTCCGGCAGAGAGACGACCACGCACTTTCCGCCACAAAAGCGGGCTTAATTTATAGCCGACCAGTCGATCCAGAATGCGTCGCGCCTGTTGAGCATCGACGCGGTCCATGTCAATCTCCCGAGGTTCTTCAAAGGCAGCCTGGACGGCCGATTTTGTGATTTCATTGAAGACAACGCGTTTCGTTCGCTCCGGATCCATTTCCGCAGCTTCCTGAACATGCCAGGCGATCGCCTCTCCTTCACGATCGGGATCAGTAGCTAGATAAATCGTCATCGCCCGGGCAGCGGCCTCTTTCAACTCTTTAACGACGGATCTTTTATCATTCGGCACCCGGTATTCAGGTTCAAAATTGTTTTCGACATCAACGCTGAGCCTGCTGCGCAGCAAATCTCTAACATGCCCAACACTTGATTTAACCGTATATCCTCTACCAAGATATCGGCCGATAGTGCGGGCTTTTGCCGGAGACTCGACCACAACCAGGTTACCAGATCGACGACTTTTAGGGCTGCCCTTCTTTGTAGATTTCTTATTTGAACCCTTTTTCTTATTACTTTTTGTACTTCTAGATGTGGCGGGTGGTTTCTCGAGCCCATCATGAGCAGGCGTGAGTCCCATTTTGTAAATGGTTCCGCCGCAAACCGGGCACCTGCCTCTCGTCCCAGGACTCCCGTTAGCTGACCATTCCGGCTTCGGGTCTACCAGAATCCTTTTTTCTCTGCACTTTAAGCAATAACCTTCCAGACTCAATTCTTCACTCATAATTTATTTTCCGCTTTACGTATCAATCATTCAGTCGTTATCAATCTTTAGCAGCAGAAATCTTTGTATTATAGACTATACAGATTATCATAAGCTGGGGTCATCCGTAGATGCTCTAACCGGACCACCGGCAATATTATTTAATTTCCTCTTGGTTTCGCGTTATTCAGCCGGAGAAGTCCCTTCGTAAGCAGGTTCCGGTTCACGAACCATGACATAGTTCATTCCCCCAACCTGGCGCACAATACCTTTCAACTCAAGCAAAGTAAGTGTGCTGCTAACTGCTTGACTGGATAAACCAGTGGCGCGGCTTAGGGTATCAATATGAATCGGTTCGCCAGATAAATATTCGAAGAGGGCCGCTTCCTCTTTCGTTTCCGGCAAGGCTTTTTGAACCGCAGTATGTTCAAAAACCATGTGAAGATTCAATTCCTCCAGCACATCGTTTGCGTTGGTTATCAATTTCGCTTCTCCACGTTGAATCAATCGATTTGTTCCACGGCTGGCGGCTTTATTAACATTACCAGGAACGGCAAAGACTTCACGACCCTGCTCGAGCGCACGCTTTGCCGTGATCGTGGCACCACTACGCTCGCCGGCTTCAACAACCACCACTCCCAATGACAACCCGCTAATAATGCGATTGCGGGGAGGGAAATTCCTGGCTTCAGGTTCAGTTCCAAGGGGGTACTCGCTGATAACCGCGCCGTGCCCGCGAACTATCTGCCGTGCCAGATCTCGATGCTCAGGTGGGTATACATTATCCGGACCAGAACCTAATACCGCGATTGTCCGCCCTCCGTGTTCAAGCGCAGTTTTATGGGCTATGGCATCAACGCCGCGAGCAAGACCACTAATAATTGTGACGCCATTGCGAACCAGACCAGCGACGATCTCCTGCGTCATCTGACGGCCGTATGACGTCACACGCCGAGTTCCTACAACAGCTACAGCCCATCGATCAATATCCTCCAAACTCCCAACAATATATAACAGGGGTGGCGGTCCATCGACTTCACGCAAATAAGAAGGGTAATCGGGTGAATTCCAGGTTAGAATATTAATATGCTTTAAGCGGACTTTTTCCAGTTCTCGATCGAGATCCAGGGTGCTGCGGGCATGAATCAAATTCTCCTTGGCCCTTCTATCAAAGCCAAGCTTATCCAACAGCTCACTATCCGCTTCCCAGGCTGCCTCAATATCACCACAATAACTTAAAAGAGCCTGGATTTTTGCCGGACCAACCCCCTTAACCAGGTTAAAACCCAACCAATATTTATCTTCAGACATCTTTTCCAGCATATCATGCGTGATGCGTGTGTCAAGCGTTTAATAGGCCAGGCAAGGGATCAACAATCATTCTTTGGTTTTCAAAATCGATTTCCGAGATAACTTCGGGAATATCTGGAATCAAGATCTCGTCCCGGATTCCCCGTACAACAAACACATTATTTGCTCCGGTCTCGATAATCTCGGTCAACGTCCCCAATTGCTGCCCATCGACTGTTTCCACCAGGAGTCCTATCAATTGATAAAGAAAATATTCATTCTCTTCTAACGGGATAGCCTGATCTTCCGGGACCTGAAGCAGTTGTCCGCGAAGCACTTCCACATCGTCCCTGCTGTTATAACCGGCGAATTTCAGAAGGGGTCGCCCTTTATGAAAACGAACGCTCTCCAAGGTAACGGGAGAAGGACTGGTTTCGCCAATATAAATTTCATCAAGCCAGGAAAAGCGTTCGAGGAGATCAGTGAGTGGGATCACAATTACTTCTCCCCGAATCCCATGTGGTTTTGCGATCTCACCAACCACCAAAAAGCGAGGCTCTGAGTTCTCCTCAGAACCTCGCTGGTTCGAAATCTTCTTTGGATCAGGACTTGATTTCAATTAATCAAACCACCGTATTTCTAGCCTTTTAAACAAGGCATTTATTGTGTTAGGAGTAATCATCAGCCTCCAGCAGCTCCAGAGAAACCTTCTTTCCCTGCTTTGCCGCCGGCACTTGCAAGAGCGCACGAATAGAATTAATAATGCGCCCACCCTTTCCTATTACTCGGCCCATATCTTCGGCCGCGACGGATAGCTCAATTATTGTCAATGCCGGACCCTGTACTTCCGCAACCTCAACCTGGTCAGGATGATCAACCAGCGATTTAACAATGAATTCGACAAGCTCTTTCATAATTCTATCTTAAGATAGCAGTCTATTCTTCTTCTTCAATCGCTGAGACGGCTGCAGCCATTTCGGAAACAGCCTCAAATTCCACAGCCTCTTCAGATTTTGAAACGGGGGTTCCTTCAAATTCTGAAACAAGCATCTCAAAATCCTCACCCTGCCGCAAACGAGCCAAGCGATCAATCGTCCCTTGTTTTTCAAGCAATCTGAGTACAGCATCAGATGGTTGGGCACCTACACTTAACCAATAGAGCGCTCGATCTTCCTGGATGGTGTACTCGAGCGGTTCCGATCGCGGATTATAATAACCGATACGTTCAACAACACGACCATCGCGCTTCGCCTCAATATCGGCAACCACGACACGATAACTTGCTTGCTTCTTTTTTCCTGTACGGCTTAAACGAATTCGTAACATAATTTCATTAATTCTCCAGTTAAACGTTACTTATCAGCTAACGTAACCTCTTTGGTTACATCTTATCGACGAAGGCCGGCGCCAAATAGTGAGCCTAAACCGCCCATTCCACGACGACCTCCCTTACCCTTTCCAAATTGTTTCATCATTCGCTGCATCTCTTTAAATTGTTTTAACAGCGAGTTTACTTCCTGAACCGTCGTTCCTGAGCCAGCGGCAATTCGTCGCTTGCGGCTGGCTTTAATAATTTTTGGGTTTTTTCTTTCTTGAGGCGTCATTGATTGAATGATCGCTTCGACTCGTTTTAATTCTCCCTCAGCACCGCTTAGATCCACATCTTTTGACATTTTGTTCATGCCGGGAATCATGTCCAGTACTTTTCCTAAGGGACCCATTCGCTTGATTTGCTGCATCTGGTTCAAGAAATCATCGAGATTAAATTCGCCGCTCATTAATCTTTCGCCAGCTTTTTGCGCCTCTTCTTGATCCAGTTCTTGCTGAGCGGTCTCAATGAGGGTTAAGACATCGCCCATGCCAAGAATGCGGCTTGCAAGCCTGTCAGGGTGAAAAATCTCAATGGCGTTTAGTTTTTCTCCAGTACCCAAGAACTTGATGGGCACCCCAGTAACTTCGCGCATAGAAATGGCGGCGCCACCGCGTGCGTCTCCATCCACTTTGGTCATTATTAAACCAGTGATATCCACTGCATTGTTAAAATCGGTCGCTACTCGGACCGCTTCTTGCCCGGTCATAGCATCAGCGACCAACAATGTCTCAACGGGATCGACGGCTGCTTTTATGGCCTTGATTTCGCCCATCATCATCTCATCGATGTTAAGACGACCGGCTGTATCGATAATGACCGTGGTTAATGCATGCTGAGTGGCATGTCGGACACCATGCTCGGCAACTTTGACGGGATTGGCATCGGTACCTTCGGAATAAACAGGGATATCCAGCTCTTTGCCAAGGGTTTCTAACTGGTCAATCGCCGCGGGGCGGTAAACATCTGCTGCCACCAACAATGGTCTCCGTCCTTGTTTCCGCAGATGCAGCGCCAGTTTCGCAGCCATAGTCGTTTTACCAGCGCCCTGCAGGCCAACGAGCATTATCACTGCTGGCGACTGCATACCTAGATTCAGGCGGCCGGGTTCGCCGAGAGTGACTATCAACTCATCATGGACGATCTTCACAACCTGCTGACCAGGGGTGAGACTGCGCATTACCTCCTGGCCGACAGCACGTTCGCGGATTCGGCCGATGAGATCTTTAACTACTTTGAAGTTGACATCAGCTTCGAGTAATGCCAGGCGCACTTCACGCATTGCAACATCTACATCGGCTTCGGTCAATTTGCCATGCCGTTGTAGATTATCGAAAACTGATTGTAGGCGACTGCCTAAGGATTCAAACACGAAATATCCAGTTAAATTAATTTATACTTCAGCCTGCCATTCTAGCCGGGCTCTTTCCGCCAGTCAAACCAAGATGGCGGTAACGCAAAAACAGGGACGAACCCGTCAAGGTTCGCCCCTAAAGCGAAATAATTATACCTTATTGTCAAGAACAGGAAACTTTTCTTATTGAATTGCCGCTAATTTTAGAATTAGACTGCCGCAGTCAGGTAGGCCTGAGCTGATTCTCGCAATTCTTCCGCCTTGTTGGTTTTTTCCCATGGCGCATCGATATCTTCACGGCCGAAATGACCAAAAGCGGCTGTATCACGATATATGGGACGGCGGAGGTCCAGTTCATTGATGATTGCACCAGGCCGCAGGTCGAAATTTGTTTCGATCAGTTCAACCAGCTGATCTGAACTGAGTTCGCTTGTACCAAACGTTTCAACATTGATACTCAACGGCTCTGCAACACCAATGGCATAGGCAACTTGAACTTCACAACGATCTGCCAATCCGGCAGCGACGATATTTTTTGCGACCCATCTTGCTGCGTATGCGGCGCTGCGATCGACTTTTGTCGGATCTTTTCCGCTAAAAGCTCCACCTCCATGACGGCCCATACCCCCGTATGTATCAACGATGATTTTTCGTCCCGTGACGCCAGCATCACCCATTGGGCCACCAACAACGAAACGGCCGGTAGGATTGATGAAAACCAGCAGATCCTCATCCGTAAGTTCCTCGGGCAGGACGGGCTTGATGACATGTTCCTGAATAGCACGATGCAGTTCTTCGTTTCCGATTTCAGGCGCGTGTTGAGTGCTGATCAATACGGTGTGCACACGTTTCGGAATGCCGTATTGGTATTCGATCGTTACCTGCGACTTGCCATCAGGACGCAACCAAGGCAAAGTCCCATCACGGCGGACTTCACTGAGGCGTTGTGTTAAACGATGAGCGAGGTAAATGGGTAATGGCATTAATACATCGGTCTCATTACATGCATAACCGAACATCATTCCCTGATCGCCGGCACCTAATTTTTCAATATCGGCTTTTGTCGATCCATTTGAGCGATACTCCAGTGCCTGGTCAACACCTTGGGCGATGTCCGGGCTTTGCGCTGCGATTGCAGACAGCACGGAACACGTGTGACCATCGAACCCTTTGGAACTTTCATCAAACCCAATATCAACAATTACCTCTCGTACCAACTTATCAAAGTCAACAAAGGCGGATGTAGTGATCTCGCCAAGAAGAAGAACAAGTCCGGTCTTGACGGCCGTTT
>Ga0316576_10002637_pt1 | contig 10243 bp, 6 predicted proteins | sample S0NA_FD_203075 | JGI IMG/M metagenome (GOLD analysis project Ga0316576, IMG submission 203075) | Rhizosphere microbial communities from salt marsh grasses in Alabama, United States - S0-2_050615r3r5 | ecosystem: Host-associated > Plants > Roots > Rhizosphere | place: USA: Alabama | collected... | reverse complement strand
ATATCCGCACCTGGCAGCAGAAACCCAAGATCTTGGTAAGTTTCCACCAGCTGGCGTGAATCGCGCTGCATGAAACCGATCATGACCTTGCGCAAATTGTCACCCATCAAACTGGGGATTTCGCCGACCATGCCGAAATCGACGAAGATGATCTTAAATGGCCGGGACCCTGGCTCTCCTTCCCAGGGTTCTTCTGGCTTAACAAAGAGGTTGCCTGGATGGGGATCTGCGTGGAAAAAGCCTTCCTCAAAGACTTGTTTGAAATAAGCGTCCAATAAAACATCGGCCACTTCTTTTGGATTGATGCCGTGGTTTATCAACGCGGCCACATCAGCCATCTTCACAGATTCGACATTTTCCAGGACGAGGACACGCCTGGTTGAAATCTCTCGATAAACGGAGGGTATTTTGATCCGTTTATTTCCAGCATGAATCCGCGCCAGGCGCTCGGCATTGGCTGCCTCTGATTCATAATCCAGCTCCTCCCAAAGCGTACGGGCGAATTCATCCATGAGAGCGGGGGCGTCTGCGCGTCTGCGAATGGGTGGATACCGCATCAATATGCGAGCGACCACCGCAAGCGCTGCCAAATCTGTTCTGACCATCTGTTCAATATGAGGGCGTTGGACTTTTACGACAACAGGCGCGCCATATCTTTGATTTTCAGTTTCCGGCAGCAGCCAGGCGCGGTGAGCCTGGCCTAGAGAAGCGGCGGCAACTGGTTCCGTTTCTATGTGTGCAAAGTAAATATCTGCATTGCCTAACTCTTCGTGTATTATCTGTTCTATTTCAGGCCAGGGTACAGCAGGTACTTCATCCTGCAGACCTTTTAACTCGTCCGTAATTTCTTTTGGGAGAACATCGACCCGCGAACTAAGGAATTGTCCGAGTTTAATCAATACTCCGCCCATTTGGATGGCTAAGAGCCGGAAACGGCGTGCCAGGCGTCGATGACGTGCGGCTCGAGTACTGCGTGCGGAATAGCCCAGGATAGGGATGCGGCTGACCAGTAAATCCCACCAAATGACATGCATAATCAGCGTGCTAAAAAAAATGACGATACGCCGGTAACGGTTGCTATGAATCAATAGTGAAGTCTTATGTATGATGGTTGTGTCCATGGCGCAATGCAAGAAAAAACACCTCTTTTCTTCAGTTTGATTGAATCGCGATCAATAGCGAGCTTTAGAAATTCAATTCGCTGTGATTTGAAGGTGGTATTGAAGGTTTCTTCTCGAAGAATATTGAAAACTCCCTGCACCGGCTGCGCTTCGACTTGATGATAGAAATAAGGCTCCACCCATTTTTCTGGGTGGAGCCTCTCATAATGCCCCATAGGGGACTCGAACCCCTGTTTCGGCCTTGAGAGGGCCGCGTCCTGGGCCGCTAGACGAATGGGGCCAGGTAGGCGAGATTCTAACAAACGGCTATATCCCTGTCAAAAAAGCATGTGCGCAATTAATGCTTTGCCGTACCATTAAGTCCTTTAAGAAAAGGGTCTTGTTCAATGAGGCCTTATGGAATAAGGTCGTATGGAAGAAAGTCTGCTAAAAAAGGGTAATTGGACTTGGTTGGTGATCGCCCTGCTGGCTCAAACAGCATGGGGCGCTTACCCGGTGATGGCTCGCTACCTGCAAACTGTGAGTAATTTGCCAAGCCTCTCAATTCTTGCTCTGGGCAGTTTAGTTGCCTTGATCGCAGTGGGCATACTCTTCTTACCTCGCGTAAAGATTGCCGATTTTCAATCGAAGCGCCTGCTCATTTTTGCCCTGATTGTCCTTGCGCGTGGGGTAACGAATTTGCTTGCCGCCCGTTTTACACTGGCCATCTACGTCCAGTTGATTACCATGCTGACTCCCTTTCTCGTTGCTTTGTTAAGTACCGTGGTCTGGCATGAACGATTGCCTAGGTATACAGGGCGCGCGCTCGTTTTGGGTTTGACGGGCGTGTTACTGATAATTGGCGTCGATTTTTTTAATAATCAGACAATGCCGCCTGCCAACCGCACAGATTGGTTAGGCATTTCCTTGGCTGCCGCAAGCAGCCTTTTACTGGCTCTTTATATGATTGCCGTGCGGCGTTCCACCATTCATAACATCCGCGGCGAAGCGTTGCTTCTGGTGCAGCTGATGTCCCTGGCTTTAGGGGGTTTCTTGTTAAGCCTATTATTGGGGGAATCGTGGCTGCAGTGGCGCACGATCAATGCTGCCGATTGGTTTATTTTTGGGCTGCTGGCTATTGGCGTCCTCGCCGGTGCGAATATCGGACAGATTGGCTCCATCCGCCATCTTGGAGCGGCATTGGTGAGTAGTATAATGCCTTGGCGCCTGGTGAGCGTGCTGGCGGTGTCGGCAGTCCTGTTGGACGAACGTTTAACCTCTATCTGGCAGTTTATAGGCGTTTTTTTAGTCATAATTACCGTATCCTGGTACTTATGGCAGCAGCGAGAATGAAAGAGCCTGCGGGGTCTATTAGGAAGGTGCTATAATTGCCCGTCCCTGGTTTGGTGAAGTCCACATTTCGCAAAGCACGATCAATTGACCGTGTGAGGTGATTAATTATATTGAGAGTGACCGGAGTCTATGAGTTTGTTAGAAGGATTGAATGAAGCACAAAAGGCGGCCGTGATGGCCCCGCCGGGTCCTGTATTGGTATTGGCTGGTCCCGGCAGTGGCAAGACGCGAGTCCTTACCTATCGTATTGCCTACCTGATTGAAGAATTGAAGATTCACCCATGGGAGATCATGGCTGTTACGTTTACCAACAAGGCTGCTCGCGAGATGCGCCAGCGGCTGGAGACATTGTTGGGCGAACAGCCACGCGGTTTATCTATGGGAACTTTCCATGCGACATGCGTGCGTATCCTGCGCCGTGAAACAGACAACCTTCTCCATTACGGCCGTGATTTTGTCATTTTTGATACGGCCGACCAGCTCCAGGTTGTTAAGCAATCATTGAAAGACTTGAATCTGGATGACAAGAAATTCCCCGCAAACAAAATGCTCCATAACATCAGTAACGCCAAGAATGAGCTCATTACGCCTGAGCTTTATGCGGCAGGCAATTACATCTCTGAGGTTACACGGCGAGTTTACAGCCATTATCAAGAACTGCTGTGGGCCAACAATGCCATGGATTTTGACGATTTGCTTATGAACACCGTCCTGCTGTTCGAAGAACGCGATGATGTTTTGCAAAAATACCAGTCCCGTTACCAATATATTCTTGTTGACGAATTTCAAGATACGAACACGACCCAATACACGCTCTTACGAATGCTCGCCGCCAAGCACTCAAATTTATTTGTTGTCGGCGACTCCGATCAATCTATTTACAAATGGCGTGGCGCGGATTTTCGCAACATCCAACGATTCCGGGAACAGTTCCCTGACGCGCAGCAAATCTTACTTGAACAGAACTATCGCTCAACACAAATTATTTTAGACGTGGCCAAGTCTGTGATTAAGCGCAATCCCAACCGCGTGCATAAGGAACTCTTTACTATGCGTACTGGTGGAGTTCCCGTCGTAATTCGCGAAGCATATAACGAACATGAGGAAGCTGAGTTTGTGCTGGACAAGATCGCCAACCTCATGCTGGAGGGATATTCTGGTGGCGACATGGCCGTTATGTACCGCACAAATGCTCAATCTCGCGTGCTGGAAGAAAATTTTTTACGCGTCGGCCTGCCATACCGCGTTGTTGGGGCGACAGAATTTTATAAAAGGCGCGAAGTCAAAGACATTATTGCTTATTTGCGCGTCGTGCACAATCTCGCAGATTCAGTCAGCTTCAATCGCGTTTTTAATGTGCCGCCTCGAGGGATCGGGGCGAAGACCCGCGAAAATTTTACAACCTGGTCTTCAGCAATGGGTTGGCAGCCGGCCGAAGCCGTCATGCGTTTAGCTCTCGATCCTGACCTTAAGCACACCTTCAGCGGTCGTGCCTTAAATGCCTTGAGCCATTTTGGACAGTTGCTTGATGTCTGGACAGCGCTGGTTGGTAAAGTGACAGTCGCCGAATTAATCGATGTCATCGTGGAACAAGTGGGATACCGGAATTACCTTGAGGATGGCACAACTGAAGGTGAAGAGCGCTGGGCAAACGTGCTGGAATTTCGTGGCGCGGCAGCCGAGAATCCGGAATTGACCCTTGCTGAGTTTCTGGAACAGGTGGCGCTGGTGTCAGAGACGGATAATTTAGAAGAGTCGGCCAATGCCACAACCTTGTTAACCCTTCACGCCGCAAAGGGCTTAGAGTTCCCAATTGTCTTCCTCACGGGATTGGAGGATGGTCTTTTACCGCACAGCAGATCCCTGGATGACGGAGAAGAACTGGCTGAAGAGCGGCGCCTGTTATATGTGGGCATAACGCGGGCAATGGATCGTGTTTATATCAGTCACGCTTTCCGGCGCTCTTTTTATGGGGATAGTTCCGTAAGCACGCCGTCGCGTTTCTTAAGCGATATTCCACTCGAATTAACCGAGGGGAATACCGCCTCTATACGCAGACGAAATAGCATCTCCCGGGCCAGCACGTGGTCGGAAAGCGGCATCCGCAGCGAAGGGTGGCATCAAACTCGCCGGCGTTCTTGGGAAGAAAGCCAGGAATCCCAATCCGCTGCACTCGGACAGAAACCGCTGCCGGTGCCTCGAACTGAGCTGGATGATTATCAAGAAGATCCTCTGGATAAACGCAAAAGCGGACCGCAGTATCAAACAGGGCAGCGGGTTCGACATGCGCGCTTTGGGGAGGGGACTGTCATCGAAAGTAAAGTGACCGGCAATGATGAAGAAGTCACGGTTGCTTTTCCAGGGGACGGCATCAAGCGCCTGGCGGCCTCTTTCGCTAATTTGGAACTGTTGGATTAGGTAAGTTGACTGGAAGTCAGATGCATTATCTCATAGACGGACATAATCTCATCGGCCGTTTGTCTGACATCGGGTTAGAAGATCCGGACGATGAGGTGGAACTTATTTTACGACTGCGTAGCTGGGCGGCGCGTTCGCGTGGGCGGCGAGTAACCGTGATCTTCGATCGCGGTTTGCCGGGAGGAAAGGATAGAGGATTATCAACTAGCAAAGTCCAGGTTGTTTTTGCCTCCAGTGGGCAATCGGCCGATTCGTTGCTCATTAAAAGGATTAGAAAGTTTAGAAATCCGCGTGAGGCGACACTGGTCACAAGCGACAATCAAATCCTCCGAGAAGCAAATGCGCGGCGCATGCCGGTATTGAAAGCCGAAGAATTCGCAGAGCGGCTAAATCCGCCACAAAGATTGGCAAATAATGAGAGCGAAAAAGAGGGGAGTGAGCCACAAGATTTGCTAGAAAATCGCCAATTAAGTGAATCAGAACTGGATATGTGGCTCAATTTATTTGGATCAGAGGGTGAATAATATGATTATTTATGAGTTTTAAAGCTGGGAAATAAATTTGGAAAAATAATTTGTAGACAATCAACAAAAAATGGTGTACGATAGTGCCAAGCTTAGTCAGGTCAGAGGAACTCCTCCCCCCAAACTGGCACGAGAGAAACGCGACTGGAACAACCCTGGCTAGGCCTAAGTTAATACCCGCCCCTCCCTCGACCTGGGTATTAACTGATGGCTTGACGCACTGCCCTCCTGGTGCAAAAGCCGCTAAACCGCCCCTTCGGGGGCGGTTTTTTATTATCTAATCCTTAAGCTGGCGATCCGGAAAAAGAAAAGGCCACCGCTAGGGGTGGCAGCGTAGTGGAGTGCAGACCTTTAGTAATTATTCGGCACCTGGGGCGGTCCCACAAGATCGCCGGCCAAGACCTGCCTTCCTATTTTGTGATAGTTTGACTCACGACGCTCTGCCACCAGAGCGATAGCCTAATACTATCTTAGCAGAAAGTGCTCCGCTTATGAAGAACGATTCGGTGAAAAGTGAGTGACAAATTTTTATGAGCTGCCCTCATGAGGCAGCTGGTACAATTCCACCAGCGTCCCTCCGGTTGCCTTGGGGTGGATGAATGCCAGCTTGATGTCGTTGTGACCTGTGCGTGGCTCGTCGTCAATTAGCTGCACATTGGCCTCCTTGAGCCGTTCTATGGTTTCCGCGATATTTTCTACTTCCAGACAAATATGATGCAGGCCGGGACCATGCCTTTGCAGATAGCGAGCCACACCGCTGCTGTCGTTTGTTGGCTCTAGAAGTTCGATATTGCTGTCGCCTACTGGCAGAAAGGCGATCCGAACCTGCTGTTCTGGAATATCCTCGATCTTGCTTACCTGGAGCCCCAAGGCATCGGCCCAGAAACTGGTGCCTTCTTCCAGGTCAGGAACGACGATGGCGATGTGATTTATTTTGCTAGCCATAAAATTATTCCTTTAAAGTTTGTATCCCGGCCGGTATTCCCCCCATACCTGCCGAAGACTATGGCACATCTCTCCTAATGTCACGTCATTTTCAACACAGGCGATGAAAATAGGCATAAGATTTTCCCTGGTAGCTGCTGCCGTTTCCAGCCTGGCTCTTAGCTCGCTAACCTTTTGATTGTCGCGGCGACCGCGCAGTTCTTCCAACCGCCTTCGTTGTTCTGCTTCAATTGCCGGATCAATTTTCATCGTCGGAATGTATATTTCCTCTTCACCCTCGACGAATTGATTGATTCCCACCGTAACAGCCTTTCCGGTTTCTAAATCACGTTGAGCCTGGTAAGCTGCCTCTTGAATTTCATGCTGAACATATCCATTTTCTATCGCTGCGAGCATTCCACCCATGTCCTCGATGCTTTGCAGGTAGGCCAGTGCCTGTTCTTCCAATTCATCCGTGAGCTTTTCGAGGTAGTAGGAACCGCCCAATGGATCGACGATATCACCGACGCCGCTCTCATTGGCGATGATCTGTTGCGTTCGAAGGGCTAATTGTGCTGCCCCGGCCGTAGGCAGAGCCAGTGCCTCATCACGGCTGTTTGTATGTAGGCTTTGTGTACCACCAAGAACGGCCGCCAGAGCCTGTAAGGTAACCCGCACCACATTATTATCGGGTTGCTGGGCAGTTAAAGTGCTGCCGGCAGTTTGGGTATGAAAACGTAATTTCCAGCTTTGCGGGTCTTTGGCGCCAAATCGCCGGCGCATAATTCGTGCCCACATACGTCTTGCAGCCCTGAATTTGGCAATCTCTTCTAAGAAATTGTTATGCGCATTGAAGAAGAAGGAGAGCTGCCGCGCAAACCGATCGATATCCAGCCCGGCACCGATAGCAGCCTGTACATAGGTGATACCATTGGCCAGGGTGAAAGCTATCTCCTGCACGGCCGTACTTCCCGCTTCACGAATGTGGTAGCCGGAGATGGATATCGTATTCCAATTCGGCACTTCACGGCCGCAAAAATCGAAGACATCGGTGATCAGACGCATCGACGGCCGTGGTGGGAAGATGTAGGTGCCCCGGGCGATGTACTCCTTCAGGATATCGTTCTGTACCGTCCCTCTTAGTGACTGCATGGATACGCCTTGTCGTTTGCCGACAGCAATGACCATGGCTAACAAGATGGCTGCAGGCGCGTTAATCGTCATACTGATGCTGACTCGATCCAGCGGGATGTTATCGAGAAGGATGGCCATATCATCGAGGCTGGGAATGCTCACGCCAACCTTACCCACTTCTCCGGCCGCGAATGGATCATCAGCATCATAGCCAATCTGTGTCGGCAGGTCGAAGGCGACTGACAGACCAGTCTGGCCCTGGCTTAGCAGGAATCTATAGCGTTCATTAGATTCAGATGCCGTTCCAAAACCGGCATATTGACGCATGGTCCAAAACCGGCCGCGATACATAGTCGGTTGAACGCCGCGCGTGAACGGATATTCACCGGGAAAACCTTCCTGCTCAAGATACACCTCATCGATGGCGGCATTGGCTATCGCCGGTGTGTATAGGCGTTCGATTGGGATGCCTGACGACGTTTCAAACTTTTCTTTGCGCTCCGGGAAGCGGTTTAATAACGGGTCTACCGTCTCTTCCTGCCAGCGTTCTTTTTCATCCTTAATATTCATACTTAGCCTGGATAACCTCTAAGAAAACGGTCGTTGCGAGGTTGAAAAACCCTGCGCCACCAAATTTGCTCTTAAGAATAACATGATCGGCCCATTTTAAGAATGCCATTTGAAAGAGAGGATCCAGCGGCGCAGTTTTTTATTTAAGCACGATTGACCCGAGATTTCGCTCTAGATTTTGGGAGCATACAATTTCTGCCAACTGGAAAAGACGGTTCAGATTTTATTTCCTATGCTTAATTATGTGTGGAAGATAAGAAAAACTAGCAAGATTTATGATGGCATGATTATAATATGATTGTTGTCGCGGAGAGTGCAATCAAATAAATTTAAAGCCGATCCGCATTATTTATAATTTAGTCCTCCTTTTTCTCCTCTTCCCGAAAAGGCCCCGCTCCCGCGGGGCCTTTTTCGTTTCCAATGGTTATAATTATCCGCGTAAATTTGGCTTAAGTAATGGATGGGATCAATTATGGATTTCGATCTGGTAATTAAAAATGGTACGGTAGTCACCCACGAGTCGACTTTCACAGCCGACGTCGCTGTTCAAGGAGAGACTATTGCTGCCGTGGAAGAAAATCTCAGCGGTAAGATAGAGATTGATGCCGCGGGCAAACTGGTGACTCCGGGCGCGGTGGATATCCATGTGCACATGCAGATGCCCATCGGCAACTTTGTTTCCGCGGACGATTTCTATACCGGCACCAGAGCCGCTGCCTTTGGGGGAACCACGGCAATTGTCGACTTTATAGAACCACGCCCTGCACAATCAATGGTTGATGCCCTGGCCGAGCGGCGCGCACTGGCCGATCCGCGGGTTGTTTTCGATTATGGCCTGCATATGACCATCGGACCCAACGAAATTGGGAAGCTCGATCAGGTACCTGCTGCCTATGCTGCGGGCTGCGGTAGTTTTAAACTCTATATGGCTTATGGTCTACGCCTTGATGACGGGCAGCTTTTAAATGCACTGCAGGCGATTGGTCGGGTCAATGGCCTTGCCGTTGTCCATGCCGAAAACTGGGATGTCATAACCACGTTGATTGAACAAAATCTCGCCGCTGGGAACACTTCGCCACACTGGCACCCGCGCAGCCGTCCAGCGCCTTTTGAAGGAGAGGCGGTGGCCCGAGTGGTTGAACTGTCCGCCTTCACCGGGGCTAGGGTGCATATATTTCATGTCACCTGCGAACAGGCCGTGCGGCAAATCGCTGTTGGGCGCAGTCGTGGATTACCAGTAACGGGAGAGACTTGCCCGCAGTACTTGCTGCTGACGCAGGAGGTTTATGATGCACCAGGTGTCTTGGGGACGCTGCCGGTTTGCGCGCCGCCAATTCGCGATGAGCAAGCGCGAGAAGCACTCTGGCGTGCCTTGGCAAATGGCGACCTGCAGGTGGTCACGACCGACCACTGCCCATTCACCACTGCTGAAAAAGCGACCGGGCTTGGCGATTTCAGCAAAATTCCCGGTGGGGTTCCTTCGGTTGAGAGTCGTTTTGCGGCCGTTTATAGTTATGGTGTGGGCAGCGGCCTGCTTTCTCTGAATCAATGGGTGGATGCCTGCTGTACAACGCCGGCCGAGTTGGCAGGCTTTTCTAACAAGGGCAAAATCCAACCCGGGTATGATGCCGATCTGGTCTTATTTGATCCCCGGCGTGAAATCGTTTTGTCTACCGAGTTTTTACATGAGCAGGTGGATTGGACGCCTTACGAGGGTATGGGCCTGAAAGGCTGGCCGGAGACAACGATTAGCCGGGGCCAGATCCTCGTGGAAAAAGGCCGTTTTTTGGGCCAGGCCGGTTTCGGCCGTTTTGTTTCCCGCGGTTATGATTGATCTAGAGCAGATCAGCGTCGTGCATTGAAGGGTTTTGTCAGGTTCATTCTTACGTGTGGTTTAACATTAGCTGCGGCCTTGATAACGGCCGTTTATCTGACTATCCTCATCACCAATCTCGGCGGATACATCGATACAATCATTGCCGCGCGCATCGAAATGCAGGTCGGGATGATGATGGCCGGTGGCTGGTTGATGGATTTACCGGTAGAGGAGAGGATGGACCGGGCTGAAGAAATCATTACCACGATGCAGGATGAGGCCGGCTTAAATGATCCGCTGCCGATCCGTACAGTCCGCTGGTTGGGGGATGGATTAACGCTCAATTGGGAAGAACCGGAGAGACGGCAGGACTACGGCCTTATCGCATCCGGTCTGACAGTCCA
>Ga0316576_10002636_pt1 | contig 10245 bp, 9 predicted proteins | sample S0NA_FD_203075 | JGI IMG/M metagenome (GOLD analysis project Ga0316576, IMG submission 203075) | Rhizosphere microbial communities from salt marsh grasses in Alabama, United States - S0-2_050615r3r5 | ecosystem: Host-associated > Plants > Roots > Rhizosphere | place: USA: Alabama | collected... | reverse complement strand
GCCGACCCCTGCACCGTCAGGGCGCTGCGCCGACCTCGCGCACCCACTCGCGCCCGCGCGTGTGGAACCCCATCCGGGTCAGGTAGGGGTCGTCCGACCTCATCCGCGGCGGGGCCACGATCAGCCGGTAGCCGTGCTCGGCGAACCAGCCGCTGTCCTCGTAGAGGTACTCCGCCGGGGTGAAGTCCCGGTACCGGGGCAGCACGTAGTCCAGCTCGAGCCGGGCCACCTCCGCCTCCTCACGGTGCAGCAGCACGACACCGGCCGTCTCGTCCCCACGCAGCAGCAGGAAGGCGCTGGCACCTGGTGCCGCCGGGTCGAAGACGAAACCGGGGTTGAAGTGCCGGATGTCCTGCTCGTGCACCCGCAGCAGGTGCCGCAGGTACTCGTCGCGGGGGTCGACCTCGAGCAGCGTGTAGCCGGCCGGGTGCCGGGCGCTGCGCAGCCGAGCGATGAACACGAGGTTGATGACGACGATGGCGACGTTCATCGCCACCATCGGCCACACCCCGATGATCGCGTTGTAGGCGATGAGCACCACCGCGGCCACCGTGTTGAGAACGCGCAGCCGCAGCACCCGGGCCTGCAGCAGCGAGTAGATGAGAAGGGCGGACCCGAGCCAGCCGATCGCCTCCACCCACGCCACGGCGCAAGGTTAGGACCCCTCGTAGGCTGCTGGCGTGCCTCTCGACGAGCCCGCCCTGCTCGACCGCGTCGCCGCGCTGCAGCGACAGTCCATCGACGACCTGCAGGCCCTCGTGCGGATCCCGTCGGTCAGCGCCGACCCGGCGCGCGCCGGGCAGGTCCGGGCCAGTGCCGACTGGGTGGCCGAGCAGGCGCGCCGCGCAGGGGCGTCGTCGGTGGACGTGCTCAGCGCCGACGGTGGCCGACCCGCCGTCGTCGCCTCCTGGCCCGCACCGCCCGGCGCTCCCACCGTGCTGCTGTACGCGCACCACGATGTGCAGCCGGCCGACCCCGCCGGCTGGGCCAGCGAGCCGTTCGAGCCCGTCGAGCGCGACGGACGCCTCTACGGCCGGGGTGCTGCCGACGACAAGGCCGGGGTCCTCGCCCACCTCACCGCCCTGCGCGCCCATGACGGACGCCCGCCGGTCGGGGTGACGCTGTTCGTCGAGGGAGAGGAGGAGATCGGCTCCCCGACGTTCAGGGCGTTCCTCCAGACCTACGGCGACCGGCTGCGCGCCGACGTGCTCGTCGTCGCCGACTCGCAGAACTGGTCGGCCGACGTCCCCGCCCTCACCACCACGCTGCGCGGCCTCGTCGACTGCGTGGTGGAGGTGCGGACCCTGCGCCGCGCCGTCCACTCCGGGATGTTCGGAGGGGCGGCGCCGGACGCCCTGTCGGCGCTCGCCCGCGTCCTGGCCAGCCTGCACACCGACGACGGGGACGTCGCCGTGCCCGGCCTGGTGGCTGGGTCGACCAGTGGCCCGGACGCCGACCCCGTCGCATTCCGCGCCGAGGCCGGGATGCTCGACGAGGTGCACCTGGTCGGCACCGGCAGCCTCAACGACCGGCTGTGGATGCGCCCAGCCGTCTCCGTGCTGGCCCTCGACGCACCGCGGGTAGCCGACGCCTCGAACATCCTCGTCCCCGCTGCGACCGCCGTGGTCAGCATGCGCCTCGCGCCGGGGCAGGACCCGACGCGGGCCATGGACGCTCTGCGCGCCCACCTGCAGGTGCACGCCCCGTGGGGGGCGAAGGTCAGCGTGCAGGACGGGGCCGGTGGGGCGCCGACCATCGTGCCGGCGACCGGCCCTGCCGTGGACACCGCCCGCGCCGCGCTGCGGGACGCCTTCGGGGGTGCCGAGCCGGTGGAGATCGGCGTCGGCGGCTCGATCCCCTTCATCGCCGAGCTCGCCGAGGCCTACCCCGACGCGGCGATCCTCGTCACCGGCGCCGGCGACCCCGCCGCCAACTGGCACGGCCCGGACGAGAGCCTGCACCTCGGCATGTTCGCCAAGGTGTGCGCGTTCGAGGCACTGCTGCTCGCCCGGCTGGCGCCGCCGACCTGACCCGGCCGCCCGACCTACCGGAGGACGGCCGCGAGGTGCACGGCCCCGTCGTCCCGGAGCAGCGCCACCGTGGTGCCCCTGTCGTCGGTGCGTGCCGCCGCCGTCGGTGATGACGGCATGTGCACGGGAGACCGGTAGGTGACCTCCACCTGCCGCTCCCCCTCGAGCGGCGTCTCGTCGAGGCCGAGCACCGCGAGCGTCCGCGGGAGCGTCCACCAGCCGTGCGCGATCGGGCGGGGGTAGCCGAACGGCCGCGCCGTGAGCAGGTTGAGGTGGATGGGGTTGTAGTCCCCGGACACCCGGGCGTAGGCCCAGCCGGCATCCACCGGCACGACCACCGGGGCCTCGGAGTCCCACGGGCCTCCGGCCTCCACCCACGGCCGGGCCGACCGCTGCGGCCCGCGGGCGTCCCGCGACCGGGCCAGCACGACCATGCGCAGCGTCCACCGCTCGTCGCCTTCCTGAACGCAGGCCTCGGCCCACAGGTCGAGCTCGAGCCCGGAACGGGTGTGCCGGACCCCGTCGGCCCAGGCCCTGACCTGCCAGGGCCGGTCCACCGGCAGGCGTCCGGACGTCCACAGCTGTGACGCGACGTGCACCAGGCCGAGCCCGCTGACCGGCAGCCGACCCAGGCCCATCAGGTCGCGCATCAGCCTGGTGGCGACGACAGCCGGGAAGCCGAGTGGCAACGTCGCGGAGCTCCCCACCACCTCGCGGTACTCCGCCAGCTGGTCGGAGGAGGCCGGCCACGACGTCAGCTCGACACCGTGGGACGGCACCGTGGTGTCCGGCCCGGGGCGTCCGGGACGGTGCACGAGCGCCCGCGCCATCGAGCGCAGCGCCGGGCTCGGTGCGGTCACCGGACGCAGCGCCGGCGGCGCGGGAGGTGTCTCCACGACCCTGACGGTACGACGCCGACCCGAGCGGCAGCGAAGGCGCCTACACTTCGAGGGTGCCTCGTGGCGACGGTCGACTGACGCACGACCTCGACCCCCACGACAAGCGACCCCAGGACGCCTGCGGGGTCTTCGGTGTCTGGGCGCCGGGTGAGGACGTCGCCAAGCTCACCTACTACGGGCTCTACGCGCTCCAGCACCGCGGCCAGGAGTCCGCCGGGATCGCGGTCGGGGACGGGCACGCCATCCTCGTGTACAAGGACATGGGCCTGGTCTCGCAGGTGTTCGACGAGGGCACGCTCTCGTCGCTGATCGGCCACGTCGCGATCGGGCACACCCGGTACTCCACGACCGGCTCGAGCCGTTGGGAGAACGCCCAGCCCACGCTGGCTGCGACACCGGAGGGGACCGTCGCTCTCGGTCACAACGGCAACCTGACCAACACGCACGAGCTGGTAGAGATCCTCGCGTCCCGGCCCGGCGCCGCCGCCAACGGCGACCTCAACCGCGGCACCACCACCGACACGGCCCTGGTCAGCGCCCTGCTCGGCAGCCACAACCAGACCTCGCTCGAGGAGGCCGCGGCGCAGGACCTGCCCCTGCTGCGGGGAGCGTTCTCGCTGGTGTTCGCCGACGAGTCCACGCTCTACGCCGCCAGGGACCCGCACGGCATCCGGCCCCTCGTCCTGGGGCGGCTCGAGCGTGGCTGGGTCGTGGCCAGCGAGACCGCCGCGCTCGACATCGTCGGCGCCTCCCTCGTGCGCGAGGTCGAGCCAGGTGAGCTCGTCGTCATCGACGCCGGCGGCCTGCGGTCACGCCGGTTCGCCCCGGCCGACCCGCACGGCTGCCTGTTCGAGTTCGTCTACCTCGCTCGCCCCGACACCACGATCAGCGAGCGCTCGGTGCACGCCACCCGGGTCGAGGTCGGGCGCCGGCTCGCCGCCGAGCACCCGGCGCGAGCCGACGTCGTCATCCCGGTCCCCGAGTCCGGCACCCCGGCCGCTGTCGGTTACGCCGAGGCCAGCGGCATCCCGTACGGAACCGGGCTGGTCAAGAACTCCTACGTGGGCCGCACCTTCATCCAGCCCAGCCAGACGATCCGCCAGCTGGGCATCCGGCTCAAGCTCAACCCGCTGCGGGAGGCGATCGAGGGTCGTCGACTCGTGGTGGTGGACGACTCCATCGTGCGCGGCAACACGCAGCGTGCGCTGGTCCGGATGCTGCGCGAGGCCGGTGCCGCCGAGGTGCACGTGCGCATCTCCAGCCCTCCGGTGAAGTGGCCCTGCTTCTACGGCATCGACTTCGCGACCAGGGCCGAGCTCATCGCCAACGGGCTGGACATCGAGGCGATCCGGCGCCACATCGGCGCCGACTCCCTCGGCTTCATCTCGTTGGAGTCGTTGGTCGAGGCCACCCACGTCCCGCAGGAGCGGCTGTGCCGGGCCTGCTTCGACGGGGAGTACCCGATCGCCCTGCCCGACGAGGCGCTGCGCGGCAAGCATGCGCTCGAGCAGCCGACGCTGCCCCTCGACGGTGGGTCGTCGGCCTCCGCGATGCCGCTGGACGTCGAGGGGGGCCTACCGGTGCTGCTCGGCGGCGCCGGCGGGGCGGACGCCCTCACCCGGCCCTGACGCGGGCCCGCTCGAGCGGGCTGCGCTGCCGCGGAGAGCCCGCTCTCTGCAGCCTGACGTACATAGTGACCCGGCCGGGCCCTCAGCCGGCCGCGAAAGCCCAGGTCGTGGTGATCACGGTGAGCACTATGTACGTCAGGCTGCAGCGAGGGTGCCCACCGAGACCGCCCGCCGAGACCGTGCACCGAGACCGCCCGCGACGAACGACTAGTGTCACGAGCCGTGCCTGACGAGCCCCTCACCTATGCCGGCGCCGGAGTCGACATCGACGCAGGGGAGCGCGCCGTCGAGCTCATGGCGGCCAGCGTCGCCCGTGCCACCCGACCCGAGGTGGTCGGCGGTCTCGGAGGCTTCGCGGGCCTGTTCGACGCCTCGGCGCTGCGCGGGTTCCGCCGTCCGCTGCTGGCGACCTCAACCGACGGCGTCGGGACAAAGGTGGCCATCGCGCAGCGGATGGACCGCCACGACACCATCGGGCGCGACCTGGTCGGGATGCTCGTCGACGACCTCGTCGTCTGCGGCGCCGAGCCCTGGTTCGTCACCGACTACATCGCCTGCGGACGGGTGGTGCCAGAGCGGATCGCCGCCATCGTGTCCGGCATCGCCGAAGGCTGTCGCCTGGCCGGTGCGGCCCTGGTCGGGGGCGAGACCGCCGAGCACCCGGGGCTGCTCGACCCAGACGAGTACGACGTGGCCGGCGCCACCACCGGGGTGGTCGAGGCCGACGACCTGCTGGGCCCGCACCGCATCGTCGCCGGGGCTGCGGTGGTGGCCCTGGCCAGCAGCGGGCTGCACTCCAACGGCTACTCGTTGGCCCGGCGGGTCTTCTTCGAGCACGCCGGCTGGGACGTCGACCGCCACGTCGAGGAGCTGGGCCGCACGCTGGGCGAGGAGCTGCTCGAGCCCACGCGCATCTACGCCCAGGACTGCCTGGCGCTGGCGCGCGACCTCGACGTTCAGGCGATGGCGCACGTGACCGGAGGCGGGCTGGCCGCGAACCTGGCCCGCGTCATGCCCGACGGGCTCGGCGCCACGCTGGACCGTTCGACATGGACGCCTCCGGCGGTGTTCGGGCTCCTCGCGGACCTCGGGGTGGAGCAGGCCGAGCTCGAGCGCGCCCTCAACATGGGCGTCGGCATGGCTGTCGTGCTGCCCGAGGCGCAGGTCGAGGCGGCCCTTCGGCTGCTAGCGGGCCGGGGAGTGCCCGCGTGGCTACTGGGGCGGGTCGACGACTCCGGCGAGGTGCGCCTCGTCGGCAGCCATCCCTGACGCAGCCGGGCTCCTCGGCTCGGTGCCGCTGCCCGACGCGCCGACGTCCGCAACACCCAGCGACCACCAGGCGGCGGCGAGCACCGCGAGGTTGAGCAGCGTCGAGGAGCTCAGCCCGGCCAACACGGGACCCCACCCGGTGCCGAACCCGGTGAGCGCCACGAGCAGCGTCGCCACCGGGACGAGCAGGGCCAGGGGCAGCACCGGCACCCCCCGCCGGGGAAGCGCCCGCACCCACCCCTGCAACCGAAGGTCGGCGAGGCCCGCCACCCCGGCGACGGCCCACGACACAGCCAGCACCAGGGCCAGCACCCCCAGGTGCACGAGCCACCAGGACGGTCTGAACGGCTCGGCGGGCAGGTCGAGCCACAGCACGAGCCCGACGAGCAGCACCATCACCGGCAGGTGCCACAGGTAGATGCCGATCGCCCGGGCCCCGGTGGCGCCGACGACGCGCCAGACGCGCTCGTGGGCGAGCCCTCGCTCCAGCCACGGCCAGACGGCGGCGAGCAGCAGGACCTGCCCGAGACCGAAGAGCGCCAGCACGACCGTGGGAGGGGCCAGGTTCGACATCTCCGGGTCGCCGGCGAACGACACGAGCGCCCGCGAGTAGGGGCCGAGCCCCGCGACCACGCCGGCCGCGGCGAGCGCCGCCACCCCGCCGAGCGCCACCGGCAGCCGGGGCAGCGTTCGCAGCCGCGGCAGGCTGTAGCCCACCTGGTGCACCCACCCCCAGACGAGCAGGAAGTTGAGGTAGCCGGCCGCGGCGCTCACCTGCCAGCGCAGCAGGTCGACGATGACGACGAGGGCCAGCCACACCAGCAGCGGCACCAGGGGGCGCTCGGCCCAGCGCGACGTCCACGGCACTGCGACCACGATCAGCCCGTAGAACGCCAGGAACCACATGTGGTACGGGAGGAAGCGCCCGACGGCCTCGGCCTCGGGGATCACCAGCGCGATCGGCAGCACCACCGCGGTGCCGACCGCGGCGAACACCAGCGCCGGGGTCCCCAGGCGCAGCCCGCGACGCTGCCAGAACGGCCGCGCTGCGGGCCGGCGTCGCCAGGAGGCGAGGTTGGAGACGGCTCCGGCGGCGAAGAACAGGGGCAGCACCTGCAGCCACGTGACCCACCACACGTCCGGGCGCACCTGCAGGACGGCTACCGCGTCCCCGGCCTCGGCGTCCCAGTCGTACCAGCCGAGGCAGTGGGCCACGACGACGATGAGCAGCGCCACGGCCTTCACGGCGTCGAGCACCCGGTCGCGCTCGGTGGCCGGGGCGTCGGCGCCGGCGCGCCCGGCTGCCGCCTTCCCGACCGGGCCTGGCTCGGCCGCGGCCCGTCCGGCTGCGGCGACAGCAGCGACCTGCTCGTCCGACCTGCCCGTCACGTCCCGATCATGGTCGGCGGTGGTGATGCCGGCCAGGGCCCGATGGCCCGCGGGAGCCAGAGGTCAGAAGCGGCTGTCGCTCGTCTCGTCGTCCTCGACGAACTCGTCGTAGGGCTCGTCCTCGTAGACGTCGTCGTCCTCGTCCACGGCGTCGCCCGACAGCTCGCGCTGCAGCGCCTCGAGGTCGGTGTCGAGCGTCTGGTACTTCAGTTTGCGGGCGACCTTGGTCTGCTTGGCCTTCGCACGTCCCCGGCCCATGGGGTTCGACCCCCTCGCACACACGCGGGGCAGCCCGTCAGGACGCCCTCGATCTCGTCATCTCGTGTGTCCAACGGTACAACGACTTCAGGTGTTCCGTCGCGCCGCGCCTGCCGCCATGCGGGCCTCCGCGATGCGGTCGGCCGCGACCAGCGGGGTCACGCCGCTGCGCTCGGCCAGGCCGAGCACCTCGACGGTCGTGTCGAAGATGCCGGACGCCTTGGCCCGGGCGCGGTCCATGTCGAAGCCCTGGAGCTCGTCGGCCACCTGGATGACGCCGCCCGCGTTGGTGAGGTAGTCCGGCGCGTAGGTGATGCCGTGGGCGGCCAGGACGTCGGCCACCTCGGGGGCGGTGAGCGGGTTGTTCGCGCCTCCGCAGACGACCTGGGCGCCGAGGCTGCGGGCGGTCGCGGCGTCGATGACGCCACCGAGCGCGTTCGGCGAGTAGACGTCGAGCGGCGCGGTGAGCAGGTCCACCGGGTCCATGACCTCGACGTCGGGCTGGTGGGCGCGCACCCGGGCGACCGCGCCCGGGTCGGGGTCTGCCACGACGACGGTGGCCCCCTCGCGCACCAGCTGCTCGACGAGCCGTGACCCCACCTTGCCCAGGCCCGACACCCCGACGCGACGTCCGGTCAGGCTGGCCGACCCCCACCGGTGCTGGGCGCAGGCGCGCATGCCCTGGTAGACGCCGAAGGCCGTGAGGATCCCGGAGTCGCCCGCGCCGCCCCGCTCGGGAGACCGCCCGGTGACGTAGCTCGTCGTCTCGGCTACGACGTCCATGTCGGCCACGTAGGTGCCGACGTCGCATGCCGTGACGTAGCGGCCGCCGAGAGACTCCACAACCCGCCCGTAGGCACGCAGGAGGCCCGTCGTCTTGCCGGTGGCGGGGTCGCCGACGATGACGGCCTTCCCCCCGCCGTGGGGGAGCCCGGCCAGAGCGTTCTTGTAGGCCATGGCCCGGGCCAGGGCCAGCACGTCGGCGAGGGCGGCGTCGGTGGACTGGTAGGGCGCGAAGCGCGTCCCGCCGAGCGCCGGCCCGAGCGCGGTGCTGTAGATCGCGACGATGCAGCGAAGACCGGTGTCGGCGTCGTGGTGGAACACCACGTGATCGTGCCCGGCGGCGAAGACGTCCACGCCTGTGGACTGTAGGGGTCGTCCGGGCCGCTCGGACGGTGCGAAGGTCCTGCCCTCCGGGCTCGCGCGTCCGGTAGCGCCAATCGTCGCAAAGGTGTTGTATGAGGGTGATGTCCGACTGGCGTCGGACCTGAGGGGAGGCGGGCATGGCCAGCACGACGGGTCGAGGGACGGAGACGGAGGCTCTGCTGACCCCCGCCGAGGTCGCCGCGATGTTTCGGGTGGACCCCAAGACGGTGACCCGCTGGGCCAAGGCGGGCAAGCTGTCGTCGATCCGCACCCTGGGCGGTCACCGCCGCTACCGCGAGTCCGAGGTGCGGGCGCTGCTCACCGGCCAGATCCCCGCGCCGCGCTCGCCAGCCGACAGCGAGGCGTCGAGCGAGGAGTAGCTCCGCCGCGGGCGTGCCGCGCGAGCCGGTGTGGGCAGGGGCGGGATCGAACCGCCGACCTTCCGCTTTTCAGGCGGACGCTCGTACCAGCTGAGCTACCTGCCCGGGTTGCCCGGAACGCCCAGGATACACGCGCGTCCGGTGCGGCCTCCGGTCCCGTGGCGGCCTGCTTCGCGAGGCGTCTGGGTGCTTCGAGAGGTTCCTGCGCAGCGTCCAGTACCCAGATCGGTACTGGACGTGATCATCAGGAGGTGCGGCGGTCGCGCTCGGCCAGCTTCGCCAGGTAGTCGTTGTACGCCTCGAGCTCGGTGTCGACCTTCTTGCGGTCGCGACGGCGGGCCTCTCTCTCGTCCGAGCGCGACCACTGGACGAGCAGCACGAGCAGCACGGCCAGGGCCGGGATCTCGCCGAAGCCCCAGGTGATGCCGCCGGCCAGCCGCTGGTCGGTCAGGGTGTCGGGCAGCCACGGGATCTCGGTGGCGAGCAGGTCGTAGTAGTCGGCAGCGATGAGCCGGGCCGACATCATCACACCCACGCCGAAGAATGCGTGGAAGCCGGCCGCGGCCAGCACCATGACGACCCGGATCGGGTACGGCGGGCGCCACGGCAGCGGGTCGGTGCCGATGACCACCTCGTAGAACAGGTAGCCGCCGAGCAGGAAGTGCAGCGACATCAGCATGTGCCCGGTGTGGTTGAGCATCGCGTACTCGAACAGCCCGCTGAAGAAGATCATCGGCGCGGCCGTGACGAAGATGGCGAAGGCGACGATGGGATGCGTGAGCACCCGCACGACCCGGCTCGAGGTGATCGACAGCAGCCGCTCGCGAGGCCCGACGTGGCCGCGGCGGGCGGGCGAGATGGCCCGCAGCGCCAGCGTCACGGGGGCCCCCAGCACCAGCAGCGGAGGAACGAGCATGGCCAGCACCATGTGCTGAACCATGTGGACGCTGAGCATGGTCATCCCGTAGGTCATGAGGCCCGACAGGGTGACCAGCGCCAGGGACCCCACGCCCAACAACCAGGAGATGGTCCGGCCCACCGGCCAGCGGTCGCCGCGGCGCCGCAGCCGCACCACCCCGCCGACGTAGAGCACGACCATGGCGAAGGTGAGCAGCGAGAAGAGCCCATCCGGGTAGATCTCGGTGAGGTAGCCGGACGGGGTGGGCGCGGGCGGGACGGGGAAGCCGAGCACCTCCCTCACCCGGCTGGCGTCCAGCACCTCCTCGGGAACCGGCGGCTCGGTGCG
>Ga0316576_10002635_pt1 | contig 10250 bp, 11 predicted proteins | sample S0NA_FD_203075 | JGI IMG/M metagenome (GOLD analysis project Ga0316576, IMG submission 203075) | Rhizosphere microbial communities from salt marsh grasses in Alabama, United States - S0-2_050615r3r5 | ecosystem: Host-associated > Plants > Roots > Rhizosphere | place: USA: Alabama | collected... | reverse complement strand
CGACGCGCGGCGTCAGGGGCAGCAGGTCGTGCCTGATGCGCCGGCCGGCGTGGTGCCGGGGGCGTGGGAGAGCACGACGTTGACGAGTTGGTCCGCGTCGGCGCGCTTCACGTACCACTCCCACCGGTTGCCGTCCGGGGCGTGCACCCACGTCTCGGACTTCTCGGCGTAGCAGCAGACCGTCTCGTCGACGCCGGTGGTGGCCAGCCCCGATGCGCTGAGCCGCGCCTCGGCGGCCGACACCTGGTCGGCCGTCTCGACTTCGACACCGAGGTGATTGATCGTGCCGCTCTCACCCGATCCGGCGAAGAGGACCAGCTTCAGCGGAGGTTCGGCGATGGCGAAGTTGGCGTAGCCGTCACGAACCTTGGCGGGCCGCGTGTCGAACATCTTCGAGTAGAAGTCGATCGCGGCGTCGAGATCGTCGACGTTGAGTGCAAGTTGCAGACGCATGGGAATCCTCCGTGAGATCCGGGTTGTATCGAAGTTGCTCGATACGTTATCGTCTCATTTCGATGATTGTCGATATGACATCCACCACGGTCGGCACGGCGACCTGCTGCGGATCGGTGAGCGGTGATGCGCTCAACGATGAGCAGGCGAACGAACTCGCCGCCGCGCTCAAGGCGCTCGCCGATCCCGTCCGACTGCGACTCGTCTCCCTGATCGCCACGTCGCCGACCGGCGAGGTGTGCGCCTGCGATCTCCCCGATTCGCTCGACCGGAGCCAGCCCACCGTCAGCCACCATCTCTCGCTGCTCGTCGCCGCCGGCGTGTTGGAGCGTGAGCAGCGCGGCAAGTGGGCGTGGTTCCGCCTTCGCCACGAGCGTCTGCACGAGCTCAGCGCCCTGTTGGCTCCACCGACCAACGATGTCACGGCGACGAACGATGTCACGGCGACCACCGACAGCACCCGTACCACCGACACCGCCCGCACCACCGACACCAGCGGAGGCTCCCCCCGATGACCGAACGACGACCCGCCGTGTTGTTCCTGTGCGTGCACAACGCAGGCCGCTCGCAGATGGCGGCCGGGTGGCTGCGGCACCTCGCGGGCGACCGAGTCGAGGTGTACTCCGGCGGATCCGAACCGGCCGACCAGGTCAATCCCGCCGCGGTCGCGGCGATGGCCGAGGTCGGCATCGACATCGCGGGTCAGCGGCCGCAACGCTGGACCGACGAACATGCACGATCGGCCGACGTCGTGGTCACGATGGGGTGTGGCGACGTGTGTCCCGTGTATCCGGGCAAGCGCTACGAGGACTGGGAGCTCACCGACCCGGCGGGGCAACCGGTCGAACTCGTCCGGACGGTCCGCGACCAGATCCGCCGCCGGGTCGAGTCGTTGATCGACGAACTGGACCTGCGATGACCGCCGGATCCCCGCGGGCGGACTGGACGCCGGATGTCCGGCGGGTCACCGGCGAATTCGTCGGCACCGCGTTCCTGCTGGCCGCGGTCGTGGGATCGGGCATCATGGCCGAGACCCTCACCGACGACGTCGGGCTGCAACTCCTGCAGAACGCGTTTGCCACCGCCGGCGCCCTCGTCGCGCTGATCCTCGCACTCGGATCGGTGTCGGGTGCACACTTCAACCCGGCGGTCACGATCATCGACCGCTGGTTCGGTGGCATCGACACGCCGACGGCGGTCTGGTACGTGGCGGCGCAGACGGCGGGCGGGTGCGCCGGCGTGATGATCGCCAACGTCATGTTCGACCTGGACGCGATCAATCTCTCGACCAAGGACCGGTCGTCACTCCCACTGTGGGTCAGTGAGGCCGTCGCGACGCTCGGATTGCTGCTCGTCATCTTCGGCGTCGTACGGTCCGGCCGAGCGACGACGGTCGCCTTCGCCGTCGGCGGCTACATCGCCGCCGCCTACTACTTCACGTCGTCGACGAGCTTCGCGAACCCGGCGGTGACCGTTGCTCGGACGCTCTCGGACACGTTCGCCGGCATCCGCCCCGCCGACGCGCCGGCGTTCATCGCCGCGCAGCTGATCGCCACCGTCGTGGCGATCGCGCTCGTCCGGGTGCTGTTCCCCGACATCGACGACGTGGCCGACCAGGTCGTCCTTCCGCACGCGGACGTGCCGACCGGGGTCTGACCCGGTTGGCACACCGGGGGTGCGCGGCCACGGTCGACGCGGCAGACTCTCGCCATGAGCGTCTCCGACACGGACACCCACCCGCCCACCAGCGACCTGACCGCCGCGGACGTGACATGGGACATCGACTCGATTCTCCCCGACGGCGCGACACCCGACGAACTGTTCGACCGCGCCGACTCGCTCGCCGACGAGCTGGCATCACTGCGTGGCACGGTCGGCCGGCTCGACGCCGGTGGACTGGCCGACGCCATGCACACGATGGCGGACATCCAGGATCTCGTGTCACGGGCCGGCTATCACGCCATGTTGGCGTTCTCGACGGCCACCGACGATCCGGCACGCGGCGCCGCGATGGCCGCGTCCCAGGAGCGCTCGACGGCGATCGGCACGAAGCTGATCTTCTTCGACCTCGAATGGGCTGCAGCCGATGACGATCATGCTGCCGCCGTGCTCGCCGACGCACGACTCGACTTCTGTCGGCACCACCTCGAGAACCTCCGTCTGAGCCGCCCCTATCTGCTCAGCGAGGCCGAGGAGACCATCCTCGCCGAGAAGAGCCAGTCCGGGTTCGCCGCCTGGACGCGGCTGTTCGACGAGCTCACGTCGGCAATCACGCTCGATCTCCCCGAGGAGATGGGCGGCTCCGGTGTCCCGCTGATGCAGGGCTTGTCGATGATGCAGCATCCCGACCGTGAAGTACGACGGCAGCTCGCCGATGCGGTCACCGCCGGACTGGCACCCGGTCTGCGCACACGAGCGTTCCTGTTCAACACGTTGCTGCTCGACAAGTCGATCGACGACCGCCTCCGCGGCTATCCCACCTGGATCTCGTCGCGCAACCTCGCCAACGAGGCCTCGGACGAGTCGGTGCAAGCACTGGTCGACGCCGTCGTCGACAGCTATTCGATCGCACAGCGCTGGTACGAGCTGAAGGCGAAGGTGCTGGGTCTCGACCGGCTGGCCGACTACGACCGGATGGCATCCGTGGCTGCCACGGAGCGCAAGATCGGCTGGTCGGAGGGAACGCAGATCGTGCGCGACGCCTACCGGTCGTTCTCGCCCGAGCTCGCCGGCATCGTCGATCGGTTCATCGACGAGTCATGGATCGACGCACCGGTCCGGCCGGGGAAGCGCGGCGGCGCGTTCGCGGCCGGCGTGTCACCCGGACACCACCCCTACGTCCTGCTCAACTGGACCTCGACCACACGTGATGTCGCCACGCTCGCCCACGAACTCGGCCACGGCGTCCACTTCTATCTCGCCCGCGAACAGGGCATCTTCCACCAGAGCACGCCGCTGACCCTCGCCGAGACGGCATCGGTGTTCGGCGAGACCGTCACCAGCAATCGTCTGCTCTCGATGATCGACGATCCCAACGAACGGTTCGCACTGCTGGCGTCGTCGCTCGAGGACTCGATCGCCACCGTCTTCCGTCAGATCGCGATGAACCGCTTCGAAGATGCCTGCCACACGGCGCGCCGGACGGAGGGCGAACTCAGCGTCGAACGCATCGGCGAGTTCTGGGCGGAGACCCAGACCGCGATGTTGGGTGATTCGGTCGAGGTCACCGACGGCTACCGGACGTGGTGGAGCTATGTCCCGCACTTCATCGGTTCACCGGGTTACGTCTACGCGTATGCCTACGGCCAGCTGCTCGCTCTGTCCGTGTACGCCCGCTACCGCGAGGAGGGCGACGACTTCGTTCCGGCCTACCTCGACCTGCTCCGCGCCGGTGGATCGGACACGCCGGAGCATCTCGCCCGGATCGTGGACTGTGACCTGGCGGACCCCGACTTCTGGCGCAACGGCCTCAGCATCGTCGAGGGTCAGCTGACCGCCGCCGAGGACGCCGCGCGTGCCGCCGGACGGCTCGCGTGACCTACTGCCTCGCCATCCGGCTCGACGAGGGGATCGTGTTCCTCTCCGACACCCGCACGAGCGCCGGCGTCGACAACATCAGCATCTACCAGAAGCTGCACGTCCTGCATCCCGCGCCCGATCGAGCGTTCTCGATCCAGTCGGCGGGCAACCTGGCGACCACCCAGGAGGTCCTGGACCGCATCGACCGCGATCTCCGCGCCGACGACGGACGTCAGACCCTCGCCAACGTCGAGCGGATGTTCGAAGCGGCGCTGTACATCGGCCGTGTCAGCCGCGACGTGATCGAGAGCCATCGGGACGGCCTGTCCGCGTCGGGCGCCGACGGCACCGCCACGTTCATCCTGGGCGGGCAGATCGCCGGCGAGACGCCCGAGATCTTCCTCGTCTACCCCGAGGGCAACTACATCCGAGCATCTCGGACCCGCCCCTTCCTGCAGATCGGCGAGACGAAGTTCGGCAAGTTCTGGTTGGAGTTGGCGGTCCACGCTCGGGTGGACCTGGACGGTGCGACCAAGATCGCCCTCGGGTCGATGCTCAGCACCACGCGCGCCAACCTGTCGGTGGGTCCGCCGTTCGACCTCGCCGTGTACAACAACGACTCGCTCAGGTTCGACGAGCACCGGATCGAAGCCGATTCCAGGTATCTCGCCGAGATCCAGGACCTCTTCGTCCGCCACCTCCTCGACGCGCTCGACGAGCTGCCTCCGATTCCGTGGAGCTGACCACCGACCGCTTGGGCGGTCCGACCCGACGGTCTACGGTGGGCGCGTGACCGACGAACAGCGGCCCTACGGAGCCGGCCAGGCCGACCCGGCACTCAAGCGGGTACGCACCCGTCACTTCCAGCGGGCCAAGGAACAGGGCATCAAGATCACGGGACTGACCAGCTACGACTTCCTGTCGGCATCGATCTTCGACGACGCCGGCATCGACTTCCTGCTGGTCGGCGACTCCGCCGGCAACACCGTGTTCGGCTACGACACCACCATTCCGGTCACGGTCGACGAACTGATCCCCCTGACCGCCGCGGTCGTCCGCGGTGCGAAACGGGCACTGGTCATCGCCGACATGCCGTTCGGGTCGTACGAGAACGGGCCCGACGAGGCGCTCGCCACGGCGATCCGATTCATGAAGGAGACCGGTTCGCACGCGGTGAAGCTCGAAGGCGGGGTGCGCAGCGGCAAGCAGATCCGGCGGATCGTCCGCGCCGGGATCCCGGTGATGGCCCACATCGGCTTCACCCCGCAGAGCGAGCACGGACTCGGTGGCCACATCATCCAAGGACGCGGTGAGGCCGCCGAACAGTTGCTCGCCGATGCACACGCGGTCGAGGACGCCGGCGCCTTCGCCGTCGTGCTCGAGATGGTGCCCTCGGGTGTCGCCGCACAGGTCACCAAGGAGCTCACCATCCCGACGATCTCCGTCGGCGCCGGACCCGACTGCGACGGTCAACTCCTCGTGTGGAGCGACTGGGCCGGGTTCACCCGGGGACGGATCCCCAAGTTCGTCAAGCAGTACGCGTCGATCGGCCAGACACTGCTGGACGCGGCGGTGAACTTCCGCGAGGACGTCGAGTCGGGTGTCTACCCAGCGCCCGAGCACGAGTACGGAGAGTGAGTCCCACGACCGCTCGTCTGCACACCGTCCGTCGCGGCGACGGGTCGCCGATCGTGTTCATCCACGGAATGGGAACCTCGGCCGCGACGTGGGAACGCTGCATGGACCTGCTCGCGGACCGGTTCCGCGTGATCGCGGTCGACCTGCTCGGACACGGCTCGTCGCCGGTGCCCGATGATCCGGCCGAGTACACCCGCGATCGTGCGCTCGTCGACATCGACGACGTGCTCAACGACGTGCTCGACGACACCGGCCAGGCGTCCGTCCTCGTCGGGCACTCGCTCGGCGGCTACCTCGCGCTGGCCCACGCCGCCACCCGACCGGGCGCGGCCCGCGCCATCGTGGCCGTCAACACCGGTCCCGGGTTCCGCGATCCGGACCGCCGGGCCGCGTGGAACGACATGTCGCGCCGCAACGCCCACCGCTTCGGAGTCCCCGAGCAGGTGACCACCATGAACCTGCAGGAGGATTCGGTCGTGATGGACCGTCTGGCCGACATCGCCACACCGACACTGGTGCTCGCCGGCGGTGACGATCGGCCCGAGTACACGGGATCGGGTCGGTACCTCGAGCGCAAGATGCCCGACGCGCGCTTGGTCGTGGTCGACGGGGGTGGCCATTCGATGCACGAGGACAGCCACGCCACGGAGGTGGCTCGGCTCATCGCCGACTTCGTCGACCGACTCGAGGGCTGAGTCGACGGCTGACCGGACTCACTCGTAGTGGCGCAGTTCGACGACGAGACCGTCGGGGTCGCGCACGTAGAGCGAGGTCCCGTCGCCGCGGGCGCCGAATCTGCGGGCCGGTCCCTCGACGACGTCGAACTCGCCGGAGGCGGCGAGTTCGGCCAGGTCGACCGGATCGACGACGACGCACAGATGGTCGAGGCGCCCGTCGTCGGCGGGTCCGGCGATCAGGTCGACGATCGTGTCGCCACTGACCCGCACCGACGGGAACGGCGCCTCGCCCCGACGCCACTCGTCGACCCGCACCGGTGCGAGCCCGAGCCGATCGACGTACCACGCCAGCGTGTGCTCGACATCCGCGCAGCGGAGGACGAGGTGGTCGAAGGCGGTGACTCGAACGCTGGCCATCCCGCAGTGTGTCAGGTTCCTGCCGCACCGCCGGCCACGGCCCGCGGCCGATCAGGTCACGTCGCGGTGATCGAAGGCGCTGAGACCCGCCGCGACCGCGATCGCTGCGATCACCGTCAACAAGATCAGCGGCAGCCACGCCATCGGGGCCGCGGGAAGCGCTGGAACGTGCTGGAACGGCGAGAGATCGAGCAACCACTGGGGCAGGTCGAGCACGGTGCCGAGCATCTCCGCGACGAACGCCCATGCGACGAAGGCCCACGCGGCCAGTGACCACCGAGGACGCCATCCGAACAGCAGGAACGTGGCACCGGCCAGGACCCACATCGCCGGCACCATCACGAGGCCGGCAGCACTGAGTTCCCCGAGGCGGCCGGCGTCGCCGAGCACCAGGGCTGCCGCGGCACCCATCGCCAGCCCGCACACGAGCATCAGCACGGCAGTGCCGACGAGCGCGATGCCGAGGTGGCCGGCCGCCCACTGCCGCCGGCTCACCGGCGTGGCGAGCACGGGGTCGGCCCGACCCGCGAGCTCCTCCGAACGCAGTCGCAACACCGACGACACGGTGAATCCGCTGGCGAACAGCGCCATGATCAGCATGGCCGTGGACAGGAAGGCATCGGTCACCGAGGCCATGCCGAGCTGCGCGAAGAAGTCGGCCATGTCGGGGTTCTCGTCGATGATCTTCTCGGCCTGGTCGGCGACCAGCCCGTAGAAGAACGACAGCAGGCCGAGTCCGACCGCCCAGCCGACCAGTGCGCCGCGCTGGAGTCGGACGGCGAGCCCCAGCGCGGTCGACAGGGAGGCCCGGGCCTCGGCCCGGCCGGCGCGCTGGGCGACCAGCCCGCTCCCGAAGTCGCGGTGGTCCTGGAGCGCCCGCGCAGCGACGACGAGGCCGAGGGTGGTCGCGACCGGGAGAAGCAGGACCCACCACCGCTCGTCGGCGTACGCACGTATTCCCTGAGCCCACCCGATGGGAGACGCCCAGGAGAGCACGCCGTTGCCGACGTCGCCGATCGCGCGCAAGATGAATGCGACGCCCACCGCCGCACCTCCTGCGGCGAGCGCGGCGCGCGTGCCGCTGGCGACCTGGGCCGCCACCGCAGCGACTCCGCCGAACACGGCGCCGATGCCGATCATCGACGCGCCGAAGGCCGCCGAACCACCCACGGGCAGCCCGAGCACTTCGAGCGCGATGACATTGCCGAGGGCCGCGACCGCCGTGACGATGAGCGCCCCGACCATCGCCGAGGCGAGGGCGGCGTGCCGCCCGACGGGAGCTGCCCGGACCAGCTCCGCGCGTCCGGACTCCTCCTCGGTGCGGGTGTGGCGCACGACCATGAAGACGTTCATGACCGCCACGGCGACGAACATCCAGAGCGCGGTCTCGTTCATCACGACGGCAGCGACGGTCGGCTGGTCGAGTCCGTACCCCGGCCCCGCCTGGATGATCAGCGCCGAGTTCCCGCGCACGGTGCGGGCATAGCCGGCGAGTTGCTCGGGGGTCTTGTACAGCGCCGTCACGCTGGATGCCGACACGGCCATCAACCCGACGAGTCCCAGCATCCACATCGCGATGCGGAACCGATCGCGGCGAAGCACCAGCCACAGCAGCCGCCGGGTCCCGGTGAACGAGGAGCTCGTGGGCGGATCGAATTTCGCGGTCCGCGAGGATCCGAGCGCCGCGGTGGCCTCGACAGCGACGCCGGTCACGGCTCACTCCCCGAGTCGTCGAGCCCGTTCGCTGCGCGGAGCTCGTCGCCGTAGTGGCGCAGGAACAGCTCCTCGAGGGTCGGTGGTTGGCTGACGAGGGAGCGGACCCCGAACGCCGACAGGTGTCGGATCGTCTCGTCGAGCGCCCGTCCGTCGACGTCGAACCTGATGTGGCCGTCGTCAGCGGCGATGTCGTGGACACCGTCGATCGCGTCCAGACCGTCGATCGGCCGGTCGGTCGAGACCGTGATGCTCGTGCGGGTGAGGTGTCGCATGTCGTCCAGCGTGCCCGTCTGGACGGTTCTGCCCTGCCGGATGATCGTCACCCGGTCGCACAGCTTCTCGACCTCGGCGAGGATGTGGCTGGAGAGCAGGACCGTCCGGCCGTCGGCGGTCGCTTCGAGGATGCAGTCCTGGAACACCGCCTCCATCAGCGGGTCCAGCCCCGAGGTCGGTTCGTCGAGCAACAACAGCTCCGCGTCGGACGCCAGACCCGCGATCAGCGCGACCTTCTGGCGGTTGCCCTTGGAGTACGTGCGGCTCTTCTTGGTGGGATCCAGGTCGAGCCGCTCGATCAGCTCGTCGCGTCGGCGACGATCGACCGCGCCGCTGACGTTGCCCCCGGCACGCAGTCGAGCGAGCAGATCGATCGTCTCGCCACCGGAGAGGTTCGACCACAGGTTGACGTCGCCGGGGACGTACGCGAGACGGCGATGGAGAGCGACCGCATCGCTCCACGGATCGCCGCCGAGCAGCATGACCGACCCACTGTCGGCGCGCAGGAGTCCGAGCAGGATGCGGATCGTGACGGTCTTACCGGCCCCGTTGGGACCGAGGAACCCGTGCACCTCGCCGGTGCGCACCTCGAGGTCGAGTCCGTCGAGCGCTCGAGTCGACCCGAACGTCTTGACCAGGTGTTCGATCGAGATCGCTGACGCCATGGGTCTCCTCCAGTCGGCCCCAGTCTGCCAGGGACCGGCGAGTGCACGTGTCTCACTCGGCGTGCAGCGCGTACGTGGTGCCGACCACCGACGGCCCGTAGCGGCCCGGAGCGAACCGGTCGGCCAGCGCCGCCTTCGCCCGCCACCCGGTGCAGTGACCCGGTGCCACGATCCGAGGACGGATCAGGGCGTCGAGATCGGCGACGGTCGGCTCGATCCGCGGCTCCATCGGTCCACCCGCCAGGTGGTAGCCACCCAGCACGACGTCGATCGGCGATCCGGGGAACCGCTGACGAGCACCGAGGCAGGCGTTGACGATGCCGGCGTGCGAGCACGCGGAGAGCACCGTCACACCGCGACCACGAACCTCTGCGGCGACGAATCGTTCGTCCATGATCAACGGGTCGGCGACCATCAGGTCGCCCCCGTCCGGCCCGGCACCGAATCGGAGCGAGTGGTGACCGACGAGGCCCGCCTCGTACCCCGTGACGCGCTCGATCGCACCACTGCCGAGGAAGAACCCGTCGGCGAGCAGGTGGTCGTCGGCGTGCTGCTCGACGTCGGCTCCGGCCGCGGTGAGGGCCTCGAGACTCGGCTCCTCGGGCAACATCACGAACGTCCCGCCCGGTGATTGGATCCCCCGCTGATCGGGCCGGTCCGGATGGACGTCGACCACGACGGGACCGGCTGCACTCTCGCGGGCCGAGGTGATCGCCTCGATGACCGCGGGGAATCCGCCGCTGTGGTCCCAGTGCCAGTGCGACAGGAACACCCTCTCGATCGACGCCAGATCGACGCCGAGCCGATCGGCGTTGTCGAGCCAGACGTCGCCGTACGGACCAGTGTCGAACAGCATCGTGTGACGCTCGTCGCCGATGCGTCCGGTGACCAG
>Ga0316576_10002634_pt1 | contig 10250 bp, 10 predicted proteins | sample S0NA_FD_203075 | JGI IMG/M metagenome (GOLD analysis project Ga0316576, IMG submission 203075) | Rhizosphere microbial communities from salt marsh grasses in Alabama, United States - S0-2_050615r3r5 | ecosystem: Host-associated > Plants > Roots > Rhizosphere | place: USA: Alabama | collected... | reverse complement strand
AAAAATAACCAATAATCAAGTGGCCAACACCCTTCATGGGCGAAACCAGTGCAGGATCCTATGGGAGCGGATATCTACTTCAGAATAGTCTCCAGATCCTTCAGCGTTTCGATGTGGTAGGAGGCCGACAGCGCCCGATTCCCGTAGGCCGCGAATGTCACGCCGGCACTGCTCGCCGCCACAGCATCCACCTCTGAATCGCCGATGTAAAGAATCGCGGCGGCCTGGACGTTGAAGTGCCGGGCTATCTTAAAGAGTCCTTCCGGATCGGGTTTGGGACGGGCGACGTCGCTAGCCGTGACAACCAGGTCAAAATAGGACTTCAGGTCGTGATTTTCGAGGACCCTATCCATCGTGTCGGTACGATTGGTGGCGATGGCGGTCCAATAGCGACCGCGCAGTTTGCCCAGCAGAGGCAACAGGTTGGGCTCCATGGCCATCTCCTTGACAAAGGGCAGGTAGCTCATTTTTTGCCGTTGTTCCTGGGCGCGGGCAACCTTTTTCGCATCCTGGAAAAGGAAAGCGACGGATTGATCGACCGTGTGGGCGTGGACGTATGCGAACTGTTCGTCGGTCACAGGCGGCATGCCCTGGCTTTTTAGCAGGGTATTGTAATATGCCCGGTTGGCCGTGGAGGTGTCGAACATGACGCCGTCACAATCGAAGGCGATGACTTTATATGCGCTGTTCATACGTGACCTTAGAATTGGAGCATTCGCCATATATATATGTTCCGTTTCAACATTGGATGGGGCATACGGAACGGTATTCTGACAAACACTATAAAATCCCAAGTTGAGCGTTTCACTCTTTCACGTCCGTTTTTTCCGGTGCCGGCTTCGGAGCGGTGATTCGGCCGTACACGTTGATTTTGAGAACCGGCTGGATGCTGCTGTCGGTTTTCAGGGAAAGCACGTCGTGATATCGGCCGGGGTCGGTTTTCTTGTTAGTGAGCATCAGTTCGTACCCATTTCCTTCCGGGAGCTCTTTTTCGCTGAGTGAAAACTGAATGTTATCTCCCTTCATAGCGGTTACGCCGGTAATCTTGAAGGGATGTTTTTTCTGAGGAACAATGCTCACCGGGGTGGCGATCGGCTGCCCGAGGACACCGATGAGCCGGACATAGGAGGGCTTGATGTCGACGAATTTTTCCACCATGCCGGCAATGGACAGGGTGACGCTCGGGTGTTGCGGATCAGTCGAGCTGACGACCACGTTTTTTCTTACGGTTCTGCCGGGGTATCCCGTTGTGCTTACTTTCAGGCTTATTTTTCCCTCGCCGCCGGGAGGAATCTGCCTCGGGTATGAGGCAACCGTGCATCCTCACCCGGTTCTGACCCGGGTGATGTTCAAAACGGCGGTGCCGTTATTTTGAACGATGAAGTCGTGGATCACCGGTTGCCCGGCAACGACATTTTCAAACCGGTAGTTGGGCTCGGGTATCGACATCGCCGGGGAACCTTCTGCGGTTTCTGCCGCCGGGGTCGACATCGCCTGCCGCTTGCCGGACGGAGCCGCCTGGCTAACTTGTTTGCGGGCAGCCGTATCGACGGTATCCCGGCCTTCCGCCTCTGTGCCGCCCGGCGTGCAGGCCGCAAACAGAATCAACAGAGACATCAGGATCTGCAATAAGGGTTTCATGGTGTCTGCTTCCTTTGAACGTTGTTTTCGGTTAGCGTGGCTGCCAGAAAAACGTTCCGAATGGCGTGGACGGCCGTCCCTGATATTTCGAGTGTCAATCGGAACATGCTTATGGCAATGGGTGTAGACCGCTTACCATTTGTCTGGTTCGCCGCAAAGCATTCAATCTAAAGTTCTCGCGACTAATTGTCAAGCCGGATCACATCATGAAAAACGGGTCGACATCCACGGCGGTCTTGACGCTTCGCTCCGTGCGCATTACCTGCGAGTCGAAAAGGAGCCGTCGAATATAATCACGCAAAACGGAAATGGTCAGGCCTTTCAGGAGCATTTGCCATCGGTGGTGGGATGCGATTTTGGCAAAGGGCGCCTCCAGGGGGCCGTAAACGCGAATTCCCTTTTTAAACTTGGGGTCTGAGCCGATCAGGGATCTGGCGAGATCTCCCAGTGCCTTGGCCTGCCTGCGGCCCCTGTCCTGGTCCCGGCTCGAGATTTTAATCTGGACCATTCGTGAGAAGGGGGGATAGTCCAGGGCTTGGCGGGAGATGATCTCTTTGCGGTAGAACGCGTCGAAGTCTTGGCTTTCAGCACACTGGATGCTGAAATGCTTCGGGTTGTAGGTCTGCAGGATAACCCGTCCCGGCGTTTCTCCCCGGCCCGCGCGCCCGGCCACTTGAGCCAGGAGCTGAAAGGTGCGCTCCCCCGCCCGAAAATCGGGAAAACTCAGGGAGAGGTCGGCACAGATGATGCCCACCAGCGTGATGCCCGGAAAATCATGTCCCTTGGTTACCATCTGCGTCCCGACCAGGATATCGATTTCCCTGCTCCTGAGCCCTTTTAGAATTTTAATCACGGATCCCTTGCGGGTAACGGTGTCGCGGTCCATTCTCACGATCGTCTTCTCCGGGAAGAGGGATTCCGCGGCGGAAGCCACTTTTTCCGTCCCGATGCCCAGCTTGTGAATCTTGGGGGAACCGCAGGCCGGGCAATTGGAAACGGATGGCATGGAAAATCCGCAGTAGTGGCACCTGAAGGCATTGTGCTTCTTATGAAAGGTGAGCGTGATATCGCAATTTTTGCAGGTAACCGGGCTGCCGCAGGAAGCGCACACGGGAAAGTTGGCAAACCCCCTGCGATTCAGGAACAATATGGCCTGCTCGTCTCTGGCCATGGTTTCCGTGAGGGCGGTCAAGAGTTCCTCGGAAAAAAATTTCCGCAGCCCTTTGTGGTCTCTCGAGCGGCACAGGTCGACGACGTTGATCTCGGGGAGGTGACGTTGTTCGACCCTTTTTGTCAGTTTGACCAGAGAATATTTCCTTCTCATGGCGTTGTGATAGGATTGGATGGATGGCGTGGCGGACCCCAGCAATACGGTCGCATGCTGCTGACGGGCCCTGATGACGGCCAGGTCCCGGGCATTGTAGCGCAGAGCACCTTCCTGCTTGTAGGACGTGTCGTGCTCTTCGTCCACGATGATGAGGCCGATGCGGTCGAGCGGGGCAAAAACGGCGGATCTGGCCCCGATGGCGATTTCAACACGCCGATTCATCACTTTCTGCCACTGGTCCAGTCTTTCCCCGGCGGAGAGCCCACTGTGCAGTACGGCGATACGATCGCCGAACCTCGCCCTGAAGCGTCTTTCCATTTGGGAGATGAGGGAGATCTCAGGAACCAGGACGAGCACCGACAGGCCGATGTCGAGGGTGTGCCGGGCCAGGCGCATGTAGACCTCCGTTTTCCCGCTGCCGGTCACACCGGCCAGCAGGAAGGGGGCGAATCCTTTGCCGACGGTTCTTCCGATCGCCTCAACCGCTTTTTTCTGCTCTGCCGTGAGCTCGGGGGGAGGGGTGCTTTGCACGGGTTGTCCCAGCGGGTCGCGGTAAATGCGTTCGGAGGTTACGGCAACATACCCTTCCTCGGCCATTTTCCTGATAAGTGCGGGTGCATTGGCATTGGCGCTTCGCAGGCGGCTTATGGGCAGGGGGCCTTCGCGGCGCAGCACGTCGACAATTTTCTGTCGTGCGGCCGATATCTTAGTGTCGGGCAGCTTTTTTTCGATGAGAGAGGCGTGGCGCTGCATTTTAGCCCGCACGCCATCCGCTTTGAGCATCCTCACACTTTCAATCCACCCCTGATCGATCATCTGCTGCAGCATTGCCGCCGCCGAAAGGCCGTTAGCGGATTTTCCCAGGTCACCGGGGCGCAGAGGGCCTGCCGACGAAAGTTTTTTCAGGAAAGTTTCTTCCATGGGCGCAAGGATTTTTGCATTCAAGGCTTCACGGCCCTCAGGCGTGATGGTCAGGGCCGGGCGCTCGTAGGTGTGCAAGCCTGCCGGAAGGGCATTTTTGATCACCATGCCGATCGGGAAGAGGTAGTAGTCCGCTGTCCATTCGAACAGCTGGACCATTGCCGGCGGGAACAACGGCTGGTGGTCCAGGATTTCATGGACGGGTTTGGTTGCATCGACGCCTTTCGATGCGGTGATGTCGAGGATGTATCCGCTCACCTTCCTTTTTCCAAACGGAACCAGGACCCTTTTGCCAACGGCGACGATGGCGGCAAGATGCTCGGGAACCGAATAGGTGAAGGTTTTGTTCACGGGCAGGGCCACGGCGATATGGATGTACTTTTCTTTTTCCGTCATAAGAAAGGCCGCAGCTCACATGGCCCGTTTACGGGCTGAAATTTGAATGATTATATTAGGTTGAAACATTTTGCTGCATATGCTATGATGAATATAACCGATTTCAATCACCGATGGCAAATGGCAATTTTTTTCAAAGGAGGCGTTCATGTTTAAACTCACAAAAAAACCCATGGTTGTTTTTCTGCTCGTCGTTTTTGTCACGGTTTCATTGGCGGCGACCGGCTTCGCCCAGGCCGACATGCAGGGCGATGAGATTACCACGGAGGAGATGATGGTGGATGCTTTGCTCGTCCGTCCGCTGGGCATTGTGGCTACCATACTCGGCGCAGGCCTTTTTGTTGTTTCGCTTCCCTTTTCGCTGTTGGGCAGAAATGTCGGTGAAGCCGGTACCAAACTGGTTGCGGATCCGGCCAAGTTCACTTTTGTAAGGCCGCTGGGCGAATTTTAACTATTCTGCTGACCGACAGCGTGCCCTCATGGACAGGCGACGCCGCCTGCCGGTGCAGGGCGCTTTTGCCATGCGGGTCATCATGCGGAGCAATCTGACCGGAAAAGGAGAGTGACGTGGCGATACACATTGTAGATCATCCGCTTATCAAACACAAATTGGGTTTCATGCGCAAAGAGGACGTGACCGTCAAGGACTTCAGAGATCTATCCTCCGAACTGGCCAGCCTGCTGACCTATGAGGCGACCAAGGACCTGGAAACGGAAAAAAAAGTCATTCAGGGATGGGCGGGCACCGTCGAAGTCGAACGCATCAAGGGCAAAAAGATCACCGTTGTACCGATCCTCAGAGCCGGTTTGGGCATGATGGCCGGTGTGCTGAACCTCATTCCTTCCGCTAAAGTGAGCGTTGTCGGTTTGTACCGCAACGAGGAAACGCTCGAGCCGGTCAAGTACTATGTCAAGATGACCAGCCAGATGGAGGAGCGCATCGCCCTTATACTGGATCCCATGCTGGCAACCGGGGGGACACTCTGTGCGACCATCGATTTCCTGAAGGAGTCGGGTTGCCAGAAGATTCGCGGCATTTTTCTCGTCGCCGCACCGGAGGGCATTGCCCGGGTCAAGGAAAAGCATCCGGATGTCGATGTGTACGTGGCCGCCGTGGACGAGCGCCTGAATGAGATCGGTTACATTCTGCCGGGTCTGGGCGATGCGGGGGATAAAATATTCGGTACCAAATAAAAGCTTGAGACCAACCAAAAGGGCTGCACCGGATGGCAACATCGCCCGGCGCAGCCCTTTTTCTTTCTACCGTTCATTTATAGGAACGAAACTCGTTTTCGCAGGTCCTGTGTAAATCTGCCGCGGGCGGGACAGCTTCCATTTGGGATCATACATGCTTTCCTTCCACTGGGCAATCCACCCCGGAAGCCTTCCGATGGCAAACATCACCGTGAACATATTGGTCGGAATGCCGATGGCGCGCAGGACGATGCCGCTGTAAAAATCGACGTTGGGATAAAGGTCGTGGTCGACAAAGTAGCTGTCTTTGCGGGCGGTTTCTTCCAATCTTTTTGCGATATCCAGCAGCGGGTCGTTGATGGTCACCTTGGAAAGCATGCTGTTGCACATCTTTTTCATTATCTTGGCCCTGGGGTCATAGGTTTTATAGACCCTGTGGCCGAAACCCATGAGCCTGAAGGGGTCGTTTCTGTCTTTGGCCCGGGCAACCGCCCGGTCGATATTGCCGCCGTCGCGTTGTATGTCGGAGAGCATTTCTATAACCGCCTGGTTCGCGCCTCCATGCAAAGGCCCCCACAGGGCCGCGATACCGGCGGAAATGGCGGCATACAGGTTTGTCCGCGCGCTGCCCACGATGCGCACGGCAGATGTCGAGCAATTCTGTTCGTGATCCGCGTGAAGGATCCAGAAGACCCTCAATGCCTTGACGACATCCTCGTTCAACTCGTACGGCTTCACGGGCGAGTCGAACATCATGTTGAGGAAATTGGCGCAGTAGGCAAGGTCCGGCCGGGGATAAACCACCTTGTGCCCCCTGGAAATTTTGTATGACATGGCCGCCATGGTTCTCACTTTGGCCATGAGCCGGGTCACCATGATGGTGCTTTCTTCCTCCATGCTGGTCAGGGCAGGGTAAAAGCTGCGCAAGGCATTCACCATCGACGACAGAATACCCATCGGATGGGATGCCCTGGGAAAATTCTGGTAGAAGAGCTGCATGTCTTCGTGAACCAGGGAATGATCGTTGAGCAGGATGGAGTAATTGGTAAGCTCTTCCTGGTTGGGCAGCCGGCCGTTAATCAACAGATATGCGGTCTCCTTGAACGTCGCTTTCTCGGCGAGTTCTTCGACCGGTATCCCCCGGTAGCGCAGAATACCTTTTTCGCCATCCATGAAGGTGATGTCGCTTGTGCAGCTGCCGGTGTTGGCATAGCCCGGATCGAGGGTGATGAAACCGGTCTCTTTTCTGAGATTGGAGATGTCCACCGCTTTTTCACCTTCCGATCCGGTAATAACCGGCAATCTGATAGCCTTGCCCTTATAATTTATTTCAATGTATTCATCCATTGTTTCTTCCCCAACGGTTTCGGTGCGCGGAGCGCGGATTGTTACCGCCTTCGTGGCGGGGCGGTCGGCATGGTGTGGCTTTACCCTGAGCGTTACACCCTGCTGTGTATACAGGACTATCCCCATTCGGTCAACCTTTCCTGCGGGCGTGAAGCGTCGCCCGACTGGCGCACGGGTATCTTCACGCCAAAACCTCGAGGTTGCAAAATTCCGCGGGCTCCGGCGCCGGGCGTCCGAGGATGAAAATACCGGCGCGGTTTTATGGATTAATGCGGCCCGGTATGATAAGATCCAAAACAGGTATGCTTTTCCATCCTCGACCGTGGGCTTTTGCCCGATAAGGGAGGTGTCCTGTGTCTTTTAAAGAAAACCTGCTGCGCAAAATTAAAATCGACGACCTTGTCGGCCGGGTGCTTGCGTCCATCGGGCCTCCGGGCAGCGAAAAAAAGCTGAATAAAGAGGCTATGCAGGAATTGATTGCTTTGAGCGACTTTACATACAAGAGAAAAAGGGATCTGGACCTCTACATTCGGCAGGTAGAAGGCGGGCAGGACACCATTCTGGTTCTGGACAACGAGCTGGCGTTGTACAGGACCACTTCCGAGGATGTGGCCATGCGCAAAAGCCCGACGGTTAAGGAAATGGTCAATATCCGCAACGCCATCAAGATCCTGAAGGATTCAGATGTGGTTGTGAGCCGGCGGGAGACGACGGTCAAATCCATTCGCGAAACCTGTATTGAAAGCCTCGACCTGAGTTACGGCGACGATGATATCGCAGCGATAAAAAAGGACGGCATCGCCGCGTTGGAAAATGCCTATTTGGACGGCGTAAAGGAGGCGCTATCCTTGTTAGCGGAGCTGATGGGATATACGCTGCTCCCCGCATCGATCACCGTCCCGCACTGCTACATGGTTGGAAGAAAGGATAAAAAAACATCCGGGGAAGAGGCCTACGGCCCTGTAGTGATTTACAACCTGATGGTTAACCAGCTCAAACTGGTCGATGACCCGGTGGGCGTTTACGACAAGGGAAAAATGGAGGAGCTGCACCTGGTTGCCAGGGGAGAACGCGAGGCCCCCTTCGAAGGAGCCGCCGTTTTTGAAGAACTGGCGGCCCGTTTTCTCAAGAAAGAGCCACAAGTCGACGGTTTGTATAAACGCACATAATTGACGACGGCCTTGCAGTTCTGACAGATGTTGGGTATAATGCCGGCCAGGTTTGCCTACGGAATTTTGTAAAGGGGGTCTGCGGAAGCCATGCCCGAGATGATGTATATGGTTGACGATCAAGCGACCGTCGTCTGCCCGCTGTGTTCAAAAAAACAAAGCATAAACGTCCGGCAGTATATCAAGCAGAAATCGGCTGTGGCGATGGTTTTGAGCTGCCCCTGCGGTCATACCTGGACGATGGGCCTCGAAAGACGCAGACACTACCGGAAACCGGTGAAACTCAAGGGACGGTACAGCTATGAGAGTGACGTCCACGTGGACGGGACGTCTGCCGTCGGCCGTTTTCTCGGCAAAGGCAAGATGAAAGTCGTGGATCTTTCACTCCGGGGCTTGAAAATCGAGCTTAAAAAAAGACCGCAGTTCAATGTCAACGACCAGCTTTCCGTGGAATTCCGCCTCAGGGACAAGAAACGGACGCTCATAAGGGAAAATGCTTTCGTCAAAAGCGTCAGCGGCAACTTTGTCGGAGGCGCTTTCGGCTCGGCAGTGGCGGAAAATTCCTCCCTGGGCTTCTACCTGATGGGATGATAAAAAAAACACCCGGAAGGCGCGGGTATTCGATATTGGAATGTCCGGTTTGTCCGGGTCGATGGATGCAACAAAAGGCGCCTCCCGGAAGCGCCTTATTTAGTACGCTCGATAACATACTGATACACTTTGGGATGGGTGCAGACTTCGTAGTATTTTCTGGAGGTCAATTTGATAACCTGCATGGTTGTCGGGTTGACTTGCGGTACTAGCGCTTCACGAATGATGAGCCGCTTGTACCGGCCGGTGGTTGTCGGGAATTTTCCGGTGTAGACTGTAAATCTGTCTTTTTGAAGCTCCGGGATATGGCAGTCCAGCGCCCTGAGATTTATTTCTTCGGAGAGTTTCTTGAAACCGGAGTCGTTCAGTTCGATTCCGTTGACATTGTACCTCATCAGGAGATCGTCGGATGTTTTGCCGAGCGTCGCCTCCCTTTCGCTCTGGAAGACATACAGGTTGAACGGCGTTGATCTGTCCCGCAGTGAACTCCTGACGAGTCTGGAGCAGCCCGACTGCCTGTCGGCCAGATTGATGGCAGAAGAGATCATGACCCTGCGCTCACCGTCAAAGAGGAAGGTGGGAGGGGTGCCGTTGTAGTTGATGCCGATGCCCAGTTCAAGGACAGGCAGCTTGTTTTTCTTGTTTTTTCCGTTATAGCGGCTGATGATGAGCAGCATGTTGATCGCCATGCCGCAGGCCCTGGCAACGCCGTACCACCCTTCAGGTGCGTTTTCCCGCTCATAAATCGACAGTATGATCGCATCGCCCTCGATAAACACCTTGTCCGCGCCATAGTCGTTCAGCGTTTCCGAGATCGGGTTGAAAAAATTGAGACTGAAGTAGGATGCCGGATTCAATCCCCTTTCATTCATCTGGTGGGTGATATCTGTCGATCCGCGTACGTCGGCTTTTATCACCACGTGGTTGATGATCGGTTTTTTGTCCTGCTTTTGTTCGTGGGGAATCAGAAATTCGTAAAGCGTGTTGTTTGCCCTGGACAGATTCAGGATTTTTTCTTCCGAGGCAAGGTTGATCCTCTCCATAGCCTCACTGAACATATTGAAATTTTCTATGTCCCGGTGGTAGCGGGCAATTCCGTTGACAAAGCGTATCAGATACGCCTTTTTAGCGCTCGTCGTGAGCAGCTCCATGCGTTTTATTTTTTTCTTGAGCGGCTTCATGGAAAACGGCTGGTGATACAGTTTTTTCAGGCGCTTCAATCGATTTACGACCGCTTTTCTCGATTTGGAGTCGATCATGAAATGCAGGATCTGTTGAGGAACGAGAGGCGGGCAGTACTGCTTGTAAACATCACGCATTTCATAAGAAGCGGTAATCCGATGCATCAAACCCGTTTTATCGAAGGACCGGTAGAGCGTTTTCAGCACCATCTTCTGGTTTTTCAGCTGCCGCTTGAAATCGAGGCGTTCTTTTTTGGAAATTCCCTTTTGTTTTTTCTTTTTGATATCATCCTGGAGTTTGTAGCAGTTGATGAGTTTATCGATGCTTTCGTCGTGCTTGAGGAGGCTGCTGACTTGGAGGTCGTGCGCCTTTTGTCCCTTTTGGACGTTTTCGGCCCCACGCTCCCCGTTCGGCTCTTTATTGTGAGCCACCCTGTCCATTCTTCCCATCCGGCTCAAAAGCTTTTTAAGTTGATCGATGAG
>Ga0316576_10002633_pt1 | contig 10251 bp, 9 predicted proteins | sample S0NA_FD_203075 | JGI IMG/M metagenome (GOLD analysis project Ga0316576, IMG submission 203075) | Rhizosphere microbial communities from salt marsh grasses in Alabama, United States - S0-2_050615r3r5 | ecosystem: Host-associated > Plants > Roots > Rhizosphere | place: USA: Alabama | collected... | reverse complement strand
CATGGAACATCGGCACCTCGGCAACAGTGGACTGGTCGTCAGCGAGATGGCCTTCGGGAACTGGTTGACCCACGCCAGTCAGGTCGAGCAGGACGCCGCCGTCGCGTGTGTACATGCCGCACTCGATGCCGGCATCACCACGTTCGACACCGCTGACATCTACGCAGCGACCAAGGCCGAGGAGGTCCTGGGGGCCGCACTGCGCGGACAACGCCGGGAGGGTCTGGAGATCTTCACCAAGGTCTACTGGCCAATAGGCCCGGGCAAGAACGACCGGGGCCTTTCGCGCAAACACATCATCGAGGCGTGCAACGCGTCGCTACGCCGTCTGGGCGTCGACTACCTGGACCTCTATCAGGCGCACAGATTCGACTACGACACCCCGCTGGAGGAGACCCTGCGGGCGTTCGACGACCTGGTGCGATCGGGGAAGGTGCTCTACGTCGGCGTTTCGGAATGGCGCGCGGAGGAGATCAACGCCGCCGTCGCACTGGCCGACCAGATGGGCCTGGACCGGATCGTCTCGAACCAACCGCAGTACAACATGCTCTACCGGGTGATCGAGTCGGAGGTGATCCCGGCGTGTGAGACGCACGGGATCGGTCAGATCGTGTGGTCCCCTCTGGCCCAAGGGGTGCTGACGGGCAAGTACCGAACCGGACAACCGCTTCCGCCGGGTTCCCGCGCCACGGATCCGCAGGGAGCATCGTTCATCAAACGCCTGATGAGTGACGAGATCCTCACCGCGGTGGCCGGGCTGGAGCCGATCGCCGCCGATCACGGACTCACAATGGCGCAACTGGCGCTGGCCTGGGTGCTGCAGAATCCGGCCGTCTCGGCAGCGATCATCGGCGCCACCCGGCCCGAGCAGGTGGCGGACAACGTCAAGGCCTCCGGCGTCACTCTGGACACCGAGACGATGTCGGCGATCGACGCCGTTCTGGAGGACGTCGTCTTCCGCGATCCGGCGCTCACCCGGTCCCCAGAGCACCGGCCATGAACTACCGGTGGCGCTTCCGCGGCGACGACTTGTCGGTGCCGTTCCCCACGCAGGCCGATGCGGAGACCTGGATCGGGGAGGTCTGGCAGGATCTGCTGGCCGACGGCGTGGAGGAGGCGACCCTCCTGGAGGAGGAACGCGTCGTCTACGGACCGATGAGCCTGCGGCCGCGGACCTGAGGGCAGGAGCCGATCGTTCGCCTCGGACACTGACCTCGGCGCCCGGGAGTCCGCCGGGAGGATGGCCGCGCCGGCGCATCAGGGACGACGCGATCGGTCGGTCGGCGGCCCGGAAACGGGTCGCTCGGCGCCCAGCGTGCTGATGGTGATACTGGCCTGGTTTACTGGCGGTTGGGGCACCCGCCCCGAGCGTTACCAAGTGAATCCAGGGGAAGTCCGGTGAGAGTCCGGCGCTGTCCCGCAACCGTGTTCCTCCCCCGGGAGGAGAGTCGGAGCACCTGGCATTTGGAAGCGGCCCGATTCTGTCGAGGTTACGGACGGCTGCCGATGCACGCGAGACGTGTGCCTTCGGTCCGTGCGGACCGCTTAGGAGGACACGCGTGTTCACGAAATCACTCATCGCCGGCGCTGCGCTCGGGGGCATGCTGCTGTCCGCCACACCGGCTTCGGCGGACGACGCCGGGCTCTACGGAGCAGCGGACCCCACATATGACGGCGGCTACCGGCAGGCGCTATCGATCCTGGCCCTGCGATCGGCGGACAAGGCGGTACCCAAGGCCGCTGTCCGGTGGCTGAAGAGGCAGCAGTGCGCCGATGGCGGATTCATGGCCTACCGCGCTGACACCAAAGCGGACTGCCAGGCGCCGGATGCCGACAACTTCTCCGGCCAGGACAGCAACACCACAGCCATGGCGGCCGCAGCCCTGCTGCGGACCGGTGACCGGAAAGCCGCCCGCAAAGCGGCTCAGTGGCTGGTCAAGCACCGCAACGACGACGATGGCTGGGCGTACTACCCGGCCCCGCGCGCGGCCTCGGACACCAATTCGACCGCCCTGGCCAACGCTGCTGTCACCGCTGTGCGCGGCAAGCAGAAGAACCGCTATCTACGGTCCGTCCAGCAACGGTGTACGGCGGCCAGGGCCGACCGCGGGGGGCTCGCGTTCGACACCTCCGCCCCCGACGTGAACGACAACGCCACCGCACAAGCAGCGTGGACACTGGGCGGCGGGCTGATCCTGCCCGAGGCAGCAAGGATCTCGGCATCCCTGCCAAGGCTGAAGTGCCAGGGCAAGCAGAGGAACCGGGCGTCGACGAAGACCGCCGCCCTCGGCTATCTAGGCACTCGTCTGCTGGACCTCAAGGGAGATCTGCCGTACGGAGGCGGCTACCCGGGCACGGACTATGCGGGCACCGCATGGGCCACTCTGGCCCTGGCCAACGCCAGGGTCGCCCGCAAGTCGGTTAGAGTCTCCACGCGGTTCCTCGAGCGATCGGCGCGGACGTGGGTCACCGCCGGCGGTGACGACGCACCCGGCTCCCTCGCGATGCTGATCCTTGTGGCCGGTGCCACCGCTGAGAACCCCAAGGACTTCGGGGGCATCAACCTCGTCAGGCGCCTGAACAAGACCCGGACGCCATGATCGCGCGGGTGGCCGCGGGGACCGGCGCGATGGCGTGCACCGCCGTCGTGCTCTTCCCTGCCGCCGCCCACGCGACGACGTACCGCTACTGGTCCTACTGGACCGGCGGGCAGTCGTGGACCTACTCGAACCGCGGTCCGGGGTTCCAGGTCCCGGCCGACGGCGCGGTCGAGGGGTGGCGCTTCGTCCTGTCCCCGGCCGACGGATCGCAGGCAGCCGCCCCGTCCACGCCCAGTTCGTACGAGCAGTTGTGCCCCGGGCAAGCACCGGCCCCGGCAGACAAGAAGCGGGTGGCGGTGGTCATCGATTTCGGCGCAGCGGGCATTGCGCCGGTCGGCGAGACACCACCTGCCACCTCCACGTCGTGCGTCACGGTTCCGAGCGCAGCGACCGGTCTGCAGGTCCTGCAGGAAGTGGCCGAGACACGCTTCCACAGCAGTGGCCTGATCTGCGGCATCTCCGGCTTCCCGGCCCGGGAGTGCCCCGGGCAGAGTGCCGACGTCGTCGCAACGCCCAGCCCCACGAAGCGGTCCACCGGCCAGGCTCCCGCGCCGGTCGTGCCGCCGATCACCTCGCAGGACGGGGCGACCGGCGTTCCCACAGCGCCGCAGTCGTCGGCCACCCCGGGTTCCACGTCGGTCACGGCCCGGCCCACGGGGCCGACGACTCAGCCGACCGCCATGGCCCTTACCGCACCTGCGGAACCCGCATCCGCGCAGGCGACCGATCCGCCGGCCTGGATCGCTGCCATCGGCGCGACCATGATCGCGGTGCTGTTCGCCATCGCCGCCCTGATCCGACGGGGGCGGCAATGAGCGCGCCGGGTCTGATGCTGCAATCGACCGCCAACAGTCGGTGGTTGCACCCGGGGGCGTGGTGGCTCTGGGCACTGGGACTCGGGGCAGCGGCGACCCGCACCACGGACCCCCTCATCCTCGGCCTGATAGTGGCCGTCGCCACCCTGGTGGTCAGCGCCCGTCGACCTCAGGCGCAGTGGGCAGGTGCTTTCGGCGTCTTCGTCCGGGTCGCTGCGATCGTGGTCGTCATCAGGGTCTTCTTCGCCGCGATCTTCGGCGTCCGAGTCGGAACGACCGAGCTGTTCGCCCTACCCACGGTCGCTCTGCCGTCGTGGATGGCCGGGGTCACGCTGGGCGGGCCCTTCACCGCCGAGATGCTGGTCATCGCGCTGATCCAGGGCGCGCAACTGGCCACCCTGCTGATCTGCGTGGGTGCGGCGAACTCACTGGCAAGCCCGGTGCGACTGCTCAAGGCGCTGCCGTCCGGGCTGTATCACGTGGGTGTCGCCTGCATCGTCGCCCTGTCACTGGCGCCACGCATCATGATCAACGTGCGACGCGTTATGCACGCCCGACGGATGCGCGGAAGGCCGACCCGCGGCCTGCGCGCCGCGGCAGAGTCGGCCGTGCCGGTGCTTGAGTCCTCCCTGGATGACGCGATCAACCTGGCAGCTGCCATGGACACCCGCGGCTACGGCAGATCCACGGCAACGGTCCCAGGCGAACGCACGCTGCAGGCGGTGCTGATCCTGGGTGGACTCGTGGGCATCGCGCTGGGTCTTTTCGGCCTGCTGGGGGCAACAGGCTGGGGCTGGGTCATCCTGGCCCTGGGCCTTGCCCTCGCGGTTTCGGGCATCGGTTTGGCCGGCCGCCGGGTCCCCCGCACCCGATACCGCCCCGACCCGTGGGGATGGCAGGAGTCCCTGACCGCGGTTTCCGGGATCGGCGCGGCCGTGGTGGTGTCGGCCACTGCGGCCGGCGGCCTCACCGTCCCGCTGACCTGGCCGGCCCTGGCACCGCTGGCCCTTGTGAGCGTCCTCGCGGCCGCCGCTCCCGCCGCGCTCACCCCGTCGCCTCCCGAGCCATGGGGATCCACATGATCACGTTCGAAGGGGTCAGTTTCACGCACCAGGGAGCCTCGAGCCCGGTGCTGCGCAACATCGACATCACCATTCCGGAAGGTGATCTGACTCTGGTCATCGGCCGGACCGGGACGGGCAAGTCGACCTTCCTCAACCTCATCAACGGCCTGGTCCCGCACTTCACCGGCGGCACGATGCACGGTCGCCTGGCGGTCGACGGGCTGGACACGCGCACACACCCGCCCCGGGACCTCGCCGGCATCGTCGGAACAGTCGGGCAGAATCCCCGCGCCGGATTCACCACCGACACTGTCGAGGACGAATTGGCCTACACGATGGAATCGCTGGGCTACTCCCCGGACGTCATGCGCCGTCGGGTGGAGGAGACCCTGGACCTGCTGGGACTCACGAACCTGCGTCAGCGCTCGCTGGACACTCTGTCCGGTGGCGAACAGCAGCGAGTCGCGATCGGCGCCGCACTCACGGCCGGACCCCGCGTGCTGGTGCTGGACGAACCCACCAGCGCCCTGGATCCGGCGGCGGCCGAGGAGGTCCTGGCCGCGGTCGCCCGCCTCGTGCACGATCTGGCGATCACCGTGGTCATGGCCGAGCACCGACTCGAGCGGGTCATCGAGTTCGCCGATCACGTCGTGCGTCTCGACGGCGACCTCGAGCTGGAGGACCCGGCCACAGCCATGGCGGGGAACGGACTGCAGCCACCCGTGGTGCGGCTCGGTCATGCCTTGGGCTGGGAACCGGTCCCGCTCTCCGTGCGGGCCGCGCGCCGACTGGCACCAGAATTGAGGGCCGCGCCCTTCCACCCGTCACCGCGCCGTCCGGGTGGGGACGTCGTGGCGACGGTACGGCGCGCGGGCGTCACGTACGGGCGAAGGGCGGCGCTGTCCGACATCGGGATCACCCTGAGGACCGGTCAAGTCACGGCTCTCATGGGCCGCAACGGCGCAGGCAAGTCCACGTTGATCTCGCTGCTCGGCGGATCGCGACGCCCGGATCGCGGCACCGTCCGCCTGGGGGACGTGGATCCGGCCGCCTTGCGGGGACCGGACCTGCTGCAGCGGATCGCCTACGTCCCGCAGGATCCGACGGACCTGTTCTACACCGACACCGTGCAGCGCGAGTGTGCGGAGGCGGACACGGATACCTCGATGCCCGAGGGATCGGCATGGAGCAGGCTGTGCGAACTGGTGGACACGGTGGACCCCCGAACCCACCCTCGCGACCTGTCGGCGGGCCAGCAACTCGCACTGGCCCTGGCCATCCAGTTGTCCGCCTCGACGGACGTGGTTCTTCTGGACGAGCCCACCCGGGGTCTGGACTACCCTGGCAAAGTCGCGTTCGGCACGTGGCTGGACCGCCTTGCCGAGGCGGGCAGCAGCGTGCTGGTCGCCACCCATGACGTGGAACTGGTGGCGGTGATCGCAGATCGCGTGATCGTCCTCGCCGATGGCGAGGTGGTGACCGACACGGACGCCCGAACCGCCCTGACGTCGTCGCCGTCGTTCGCCCCGCAGGTCCAGAAGGTGCTTGCCCCGCTGCCCGTGCTCACGGTGGAGGAAGCATGCTCACTGTGAGGCAGCTGCACGCAATCCCCCTGCGATGGCGCACCGTAGGCGCCCTGGCCGGCGTGAGCGTGGTCGGTCTGACCGCGTTCTTCTGGCCGTTCTTCGTCGCTCCGACCAGTGTCGCGGCCGACCATGCCTCCGATGCCCCGTGGTTCTTCGCGATCCTGCTGCCTCTGGTGGTCGCAGTACTGCTCGCGGAGGTCAGCGGCGGCGGTATGGACGCCAAGGGCGTCGCCATGCTGGCAGTGCTGGCCGCAGTCGCCACGGCGCTGCGCCCGCTCGGGGCGGGAGTCGCGGGACTGGAACCGATGTTCGTGATCCTGCTGCTCGGAGGGCGCGCGCTGGGTCCGGCCTTCGGCTTCGCCCTTGGGAGCCTTTCGCTGTTCACGTCCGCGTTGCTCACCGCAGGGGTGGGACCCTGGTTGCCCTTCCAGATGATGGCCGCCGGGTGGTTCGCCATGGTGGCCGGGCTGTTGCCCCAGATCCGGGGCAGGGCCGAGATCATGATGCTCGCCGCCTACGGGGCGACCGCCTCGGTGGCCTACGGGTTCCTCATGAATCTGTCGTTCTGGCCGTGGGCACTGGGACAGACCAGCGAACTGTCCTTCGTCCCGGGAGCACCGCTGTCGGAGAACTTCGGTCGATGGTTCGCGTTCAACGTCGCGACATCGCTGGGCTGGGACATCCCGCGGGCCGTGCTGACGGGCACCCTGACCCTGCTGGCGGGACCGGTGCTCCTGCGCGCGGTGCGCCGTGCGACGCGACGCGCCTCGTTCGATGTGCCCGTGCGTTTCGCGTCCTCCGAGAGGAAGGCCCGGCAGTCGCGGACCGAGGACCCGCCGGTTCGCAACTGAGCCCCCGCTGAGCCGAGCTTCAACCCCGGGTCCGCAAGCGCCCCATCCGCGGCCCAATGAAGGCGAAACGCCGGTTTCGCCCCGTTTGTCGGCAGTTCCGCCATCGTTCGGGCGCGAGTTGGGCCGGGCGAGGCAGGCCCGGCCCACCCGATCAGGCGCGGGATTCGCAGGCCACCCGGTTGCGGTTGCGGTCCAGTCGTGGCACGACCTGCTTGTAGACCCGAGGGCACACGATCGGGGTCCGATAACCCTTGCGCACGATCTTCTTCTTCGCCTTCGCAGTCTTGGCGATGCCGCCGGGATATTCCGCCCGCAGTTGCTTGCACGACGTGAAGGCCTTGGTCGGCATCGGTTCGGCGGCCGCCGGCGCGGCCCCGGTCATCGCGAATCCGGCCACCGCGGCGGTACCGATGAGCAGTGTGAGTCTCTTCATGTTCAAGCATTCGGGGCACCACCTGCCCCGGATTGGTGGCGAATCCCCTAGAAGCGGCCCGCCGAGTCGATCAACCGGTCGATCACGAGATCCACGGTCTGCGGCCGCAGACCCATCCCCAGATGCGAGCCGGGCACCTCGATGTTCTCCGCCCCAGGTACGACACACGCACGCCAGTCCACGATGCCGTCGGATGTCGTGTAGTAGCTGATCAACTCCACGTCCGGCGGGAACGGCCGATGCGTGGCCAGCATGTAGGGACAGGTGCACTCCCTCGTGACACACCGGCGCTCACGGAGTTCCGGATCACGCTGATGAATCACCTTGAGGACATCCACCATCGGCCTGGGGATCTCGTAGAAGGCGAACTCGTCGTTCAACGGGGCACCCAGACTGACCACAGTGCTCACCAGTTCCGGATGCCTGGCCCCGAGACCGCGCGCCAACATGCCGCCCCGGCTGTGGCCCACCACCATGAGCCGCTGCCCATGGTCGGCGTCCACCGCCGACCTCGCCACCTCGGCCAGTCGATCCACCGCGCGGTCCGAGCACCGCACGTTGGCCAGGATCTCCGAACGCACCACGCGGAACCCGGCACGCTTCACAGCCACCTGCATCGGAAGCGTCGCGGGATCCCCGAAACCGAATCCGGGCACCACGAGTACTTGCCGATCGACCGGGGTCAGGGCCTGCCGCGGCCGCAGAACGGCCTTCTCGAACTCGACGATCTCGCTCGCGAAACGGCTCTCGGACGCCGCGCGGGCCACCCATCCGGGCAGCGATTTCAGCGTCCCGGGCAACCCCCGCGGTGCCCAGTGCACATCGGGCAGGTGCACCTCGCGCCAATCGACCATGTGCGATCCTCCTGCAGCGGTGTTGGGAACCCCGGACCTGCGAGGCAGACTACATACATGGCCACGAATGTCACCGATCGCACCGAACGCGCCCGCGCGCTCATGAGTTCCATGCGCGTCGCGCAGCCGTCGGTCCCCCGCCCTCCGGGACCGAACGGGGTGCGGGCCCTGCTGAGCATGATGACCGGCCGGCGCGCGCCACACGAGTTCTTCGAAGGGCTCTCAAACAGGCATCAGCCGGTCGTGCACGTGTCGCTCGGCGGCGAGCATGTGCACGTGATCTTCTCCCCGGAGGCGATCTGGGACGTCTTCGTGACCAATGGGCGCCACACTCGAAAGAGTCGCGGCCTGATCCTGACCCGCCCGCTGCTCGGAGAAGGTCTGCTCACCGCCGACGGCGCCTCCCACCTGCGCCACCGCCGGGCGATCCAACCGCTGTTCCACAACAAGCGCATCGACGGCTACGTCGGTCAGATGGTTGCGGCCGGTGTCACGACGGACCGGTCGTGGAGCGACGGCGCCCACATCGACCTGGCGGAGGCGATGTCCGAACTCACCCTGGACGTGATCGGGCGGACGATCTTCGGACTCGATCTCAGATCCGAGGCTCACGGGGTCGCACAGGCGCTGAACACGGTGCTGGAAGGCTTCGCGCACGGGATCGGACCGCTGGCCTCCCCGCTCTCCCGCGTACCCACCAAGCGGCGCCAGCGGGAGATCCGCGCCATCGAGGAACTCGACGCGATGGTCGACGACATGATCGCCACCCGGATCTCGGCCATCGAACAGGGAGCCCTCGGAAGCGACCTGCTGTCCATGTTGCTGACCTCGACCGACGATGCGGGACAGCCCTCCTTCACCCCGCAGGAGGTCAGGGACGAGGCGATGACCCTCGTGCTGGCCGGCCATGAGACGACCGCCTTGACTCTGACCTGGTCGTGGCATCTGCTGTCGTCGCATCCACAGTGGCGGGACTGGTTGGAGCCGGAGGTGGACGCGCTCGGTGACCAGCCGGTGCAGGCATCCGACCTCGCGAGACTCCCGCGGACGTTTGCGGTCGTGGCGGAGTCGATGCGCTTGCATCCGCCGGCGTGGATCATCGGACGCTGGCTCGACTCGGACCTGCGGGTCGGTGGTTGGGATCTGCCACGGGGCAGCGTCGTGCTCGCGTCGCAGTACGCGATGCACCGCGATCCCCGGTTCTGGCCACATGCCGAGCAGTTCCGACCGGATCGCTGGCTTCGTGACGGACGCTTCGACGAGCGGGCACCCGGGGTCCCCCGCGGGGTCTGGTTCCCGTTCGGATTCGGGACGCGTCGCTGTATCGGCGAGCACTTCGCGTGGACCGAGGCCGTGGTCCTCATGGCGACGCTGGCCCGCAGATGGCGCCTGGATGTGCAGGTTCCACCGGATCCACCGATGATGTCGGCGATCACACTGCGTCCCGATGTCCCGATGCCCACCGTCGTCCGGGCCCGCTGAGTGGATTCGCACCTCACGTGGTGGGAGTCGGCCGGCGACGCGGACGAACCGCGTGACCCGGTCCTGCTGTTGGTGGTCGCCGATGATCCGGATGCCGTGTCCGTCCTGCCGCCGGACCACGGATCCCGGTGGCGCGAACAGACGCTGGCCGGCAAAACCGCGACCGCGCGGGTGGCCGGACACCTCGGCGTGCCGATCCTCTTCGCAGAGGGCGGCGAGGTGCCCGCGGGCCACGACCTGATCCTGATCGGCGAGGTCGGCCGTGGGATGACCTCCCTGGCCTCGCAGGTGGCCTGCACACACCTCAACGCGGAGCCACAGATGGTGGTGGGTTTCGGAAGCGGCATCACCGATATCGAGTGGATGCACAAGGTGGCCATGGTCCGCGACCGGTGCCGGCCGGGCCCCGGGGTGCCGCCGGTCCCGGAACCGGTCTCACGTATGGCCGCACTGCTGACTTCCGCCGCCGATACCGGCGTCCCCGTGCTGATCGACGGGGCCGCCAGCGCGGCGGCCGCGATCGTGGCCGAACGCCGGCCATCCCTGCAGGCCCCGGTGCTGGGCGA
>Ga0316576_10002632_pt1 | contig 10251 bp, 14 predicted proteins | sample S0NA_FD_203075 | JGI IMG/M metagenome (GOLD analysis project Ga0316576, IMG submission 203075) | Rhizosphere microbial communities from salt marsh grasses in Alabama, United States - S0-2_050615r3r5 | ecosystem: Host-associated > Plants > Roots > Rhizosphere | place: USA: Alabama | collected... | reverse complement strand
CGCCGGTCTTGTCGTGTCGACCGGTGGGACGGGGTTCGCTCCACGCGATCAGACGCCGGAGGGAACCCGCCTCGCGATCGAGCGAGAGGCGCCCGGCCTCGCCGAGGCGATGCGCCTGTGCAACCCGCTCGGCCGGCTGTCGCGTGGGATCGCCGGCATTCGCGGCCAGGCGATCATCGTCAACACCCCGGGGAGTACCAAGGGATGCGTCGAACAGCTCGACGCAGTCATCGACGTCCTCCCGCACGCCCTCCGGCTCCTGGCGGACACGGACACCTCCCACTGAGTCCTCCGATCCGCCACACCATGCTGCACATCACGCTTGCGCGGCACTCCGGCTGGGGCGCCCCCACGCCTTCCTCACGCAAACGGCTTGGGGAGGGGGCCCGGGCGGGCCGATAGCCTCGTCGGTCATGCTCCGCCTGGTACTCCCCAAGGGATCGCTCGAACGAGCGACGCTCGACCTGTTCGAGCAGGCCGACCTCACGGTGAAGCGTTCCTCGACGGTCGATTACCAGGCGTCGATCGACGATCCTCGGATCGGGTCGGTGCGCATCCTGCGCCCCCAGGAGATCCCGATGTACGTCGCGGAGGGGCTCTTCGATCTCGGCATCACCGGTCGCGACTGGGTGGAGGAGACCGGCAGCGTCGTGGAGAGCCTCGGCGAGCTGAAGTACTCGAAGGCCACGAGCAATCCCATCAAGCTCGTCGTCGCCGTCGCGGGCGACAGCACGGCGAGCAGCGTGCGCGAGTTGCCGCACGGTGTGCGGGTCCAGTCGGAGTACCCCGAACTGACGCGCCGCTTCTTCGCCGAGCACGGCGTCGCGGCCGAGGTTCGCCTGTCGTACGGTGCCACGGAAGCGAAGATCCCGGACATCGCCGACTGCGTCGTCGAGATCACCGAGACAGGACGGGCACTCCGGGCCGCCGGGTTGAAGGTGATCGACACGATCATGCTCAGCTACACCGAGGTCATCGCCAATCCCGCCGCCGCCGAGGATCCCGAGAAGCGCAAGGCGATGGAGCAGGTGATGACCCTGCTCAACGGCGTGCTCGACGCCCGTGGTCGCGTGATGTTGAAGCTGAACGTCAGCGAGGACCGCAAGGACGCGGTGCTCGCCGTGCTCCCGTCGATGAAGTCGCCCACCATGTCGCCGCTCGCCGGTGGCGGCTACGCCGTCGAGTCCGTGGTCGAGAAGCGCAAGATCAATCTCGTGATCCCCGATCTCATCGAGGCCGGCGCCACCGATCTCGTCGAGATGGCGATCGCCAAGATCGTCCCGTGACCGAGCTCGAGCGGGGCACGGGGCGCCGCGGCACGGTGCGCGGCTTCGACGAGGCGGTGGGCCTCGGCTCGATCACGGGCATCGACGGTCGCGAGTACCCGTTCCACTGCATCGAGATCGCCGACGGTTCGCGAACGATCGACGTCGGGGCAGAGGTCAGCTTCGACGTGCTCGCCAAGTTCGGTCGATGGGAAGCCGCGAACATCCGTCCGTGACCCGACGATCCGCCGCCGAGGAACGCGAACGGAGGATCATCGACGTGCTGCTGGCGCTGGGAGCGGGCGAGGTGGCCACCTACGGCGACGTGGCCGAGGTGGCCGGATATCCGGCGCAGTCGCGCCTGGTGGGACGCATCTTGTCCACCACCGACGTCGACGTACCCTGGTGGCGAGTGGTGAACGCACGCGGCTGCATCGTGAGTGGCCATCCCCGCGAGCAGGGAGAACTCCTCCGCGCCGAAGGCGTCACCGTCATCGACGGGCGTGTGCGTCGCGCCCCGGTCGGCCGCTTCTCGGGGTCGACCCGGCGAGGTCAGTCGGGCTCGGACGCCTGACCCTTGATCTGTACGAACGCCAGCCGGATGTTGTTCAGCGCGTCACGCATGGTTGCGTAGTCGTCGCCGAGCCGTTCGCCGAGGCCCTCGACGAGACAGGCGACGGCGTCGATCGCCAGCACCGACTGTCGGAGGTCGGGCGGCGTCGCCGAGAGGTGGATCGCGGCGAGTTCGTAGAGCCCCATGACATGGTTGGTGACAACCACCTCGACGGGCACGTCGGCGAGCCGTTCGCGCGCGTCGGCCATCGCCTGCTCGGCCTCGGCCATCGCGTCGGCGGCGTCGTCGTCGAGGCCGTCGAAGGAGGCCTCGGCGCCGGTGTCGGGGTCTTCGACGTCGGGTTCAGAGGTTTCGTCGGTCACGTGCGCTACCCTACCGACCACAACTGAGGCGAAGTGGGGGAGACCCCCACCCGGCCAGTACTGCTGCGTCCGGGTCACATGGCTGAGACCGACAGGGTTCCTGATGGTCGCTCCGCGTGCGGTTCGCGTCGAGCACCACACAGATTCAGACACTGGGGAGGCCCATTGCACAGGAGTGATCAGCCATAGCACCGCGAGCAGAACAACGGGGCGACCAGCACCGCGTGAACGACCGGATCCGATCCCGCGAAGTCCGTCTCATCGGACCGACCGGCGACCAACTCGGCATCAAGCCCGTTCCCGAAGCGCTGAGAATGGCCCGAGGTCTCGATCTCGACCTGGTCGAAGTGGCCCCGAACGCCAACCCTCCCGTCTGCCGGATCATGGATTACGGCAAGTTCAAGTACGAAGAGGACCAGAAGGCGAAGGAAGCTCGCAAGAAGTCGACCAACGTGTCGGTGAAGGAGGTCAAGTACCGGCCGAAGATCGGCAAGGGTGACTTCGACACCAAGACACGCAACGTGATCCGCTTCATCGACGAGGGTCACAAGGTCAAGGTCACCTTGCAGTTCCGCGGTCGCGAGATGGCACACCCCGAGCTCGGGTCGAAGATCCTCGACGACGTGCTCGAAGCGGTGGGTCCGGCAGCGAAGGTCGACACCCAGGCGAGGCTCGAGGGCCGCAGCATGTCGATGACGCTGTCGCCGGACAAGAAGGCCCAAGAGGCGATGAAGAAGGCGGCAGCCGAAGCCGAACGCGAAGCACAGCGAGCGAACGAGGCGGCAGCCGGCGAACAATCAGAAGGAGCATCCGATGCCGAAGATGAAGACGTCGAAGACGGCAGCTAAGCGATTCAAGAAGACCGGCACCGGTCGCCTGCGTCACGAGCAGCAGAACAACCAGCACAAGTTCGAGTACAAGTCGTCGTCGCGCAAGCACCGACTCGACCGTGACGCGGACGTGCACTCGACCGACGAGAAGAAGATCAAGCGCCTCCTCGCCGAGCGCTGAGACGACACGACACTCCCGAGGAGGAATCGACATGGCACGTGTGAAGCGTGGTGTGGCGGCGAAGAAGCGCCACAAGAAGGTCCTGAAGCAGGCCAAGGGCTACTACGGCAACAAGAGCCGTTCGTTCCGGGCCGCCAACGAACAGGTGATGCGGTCGGGCAACTATGCCTTCCGTGATCGCCGGGCCCGCAAGGGCGAGATGCGCCGACTGTGGATCCAGCGGATCAACGCCGGCACCCGCCAGCACGACATGAGCTACAGCCGGTTCATCGCCGGGCTCAACGCCGCTGGCATCGAGGTCGACCGCAAGATCCTCGCCGATCTCGCGGTCACCGACGCCGCCGCGTTCGGCAAGCTGGTCGACGCCGCCAAGGCCGCACTCGACTGAGCGTCGGTCCTCCCCGGCCCCGTCCCCGGGAGGACCGAGCGGTCGGGTTCGACCACACTGGTGCACGATGAGTGCGCTGGCCTTCAACAACCCACGAGTCCAGCAACTGCGGCGCCTGATCGGGCGCCGCAGTTCGCGTCACGAGGAGGGTCGCTTCGTCGTCGAGGGACCGGTCCTGGTCGCCGACGCGGTTGCGGCCGGCTGGGTGTGCGAGGCGCAGTTCGTCGCCGAGGGGGCCGACGGCGCCGTGCAGCCCGGTGTCGACGGAGCGGGGCCGGTGTTCGAGCTTGCCGGCGGCGTCCTCGAGCGGGTGGCCTCGACCGAGGCACCGCAGCATCCCATCGCCGTGGTGCGGATGCGCGCATGGGGAGACGTCCCGACCCTGCTCACGCAGGCGTCGTTCGTGGTGGTGCTGGACCGGATCGCGGACCCGGGCAACCTCGGCACCGTGCTCCGCTCGGCCGAGGCGGCAGGTGCCGACATCGTCGTGTTGACCCCGGGGAGCGTCGATCCGTTCAACCCGAAGGTCGTGCGCGCGTCGGCGGGGGCGCTCTTCCACGTCCCGGTGATCGAGTCGCCGCTCGAGGCCGTCGTTGCTGCCGGCCTCGTCACCGTCGGCACCACCAGCCACGACGCCGCCGACCGGGCGGTGACGCCGTACACGTCGACGGATCTGACCGGTCGCATCGCGATCGTCATGGGCAACGAGGCAACCGGACTCCCCGTCGACTGGACCGACGGGTTCGGCCCGATCGAGCGGTGGACGACCATCCCGCATGCGGGTCGCAGCGAATCGCTCAACGTCGCGATGGCGACGACGGTGCTCGTGTTCGAGGCCGCCCGTCAACGGGCGGCCACTCACTCGTCGTCGAGCACGTCGAACGCCTCGGGGTAGACCACCCGCCCCGACGGCAGTGGCGCGTCGGGGTGCAACCGCAGTACCTGTGCCGCCTCGGGCGGCGCCCAGTCGGGAAGGGGCAGGCAGAGGCCGTATGTCGGGGCGGGTTCGAAGCCGAACCGCGAGTAGTAGCGGGGATCGCCCTCGAGCACCACGAAGGGGTGGCCTGCCGCGGCCGCTCGGTCGGTGACCTCACGCACGAGACGAGCGCCGATCCCCTCACCCTGGTGATCCGGATCGACGGCAAGCGGTGAGAGCATGGCCGCCGGCAACGGGGGTGAGTCACCGGCCTCGTCGGCGACCAGGCATCGGCTGATCATGACGTGTCCGACGATCTTCTCGTCGACCACCGCGACCAGCGCCAGATCGGGGAGGTACTCGGGAGCGGATCGGATCGCGTCGACCAGTCGCGCCTCCGCCGGCGAGCCGAAGGCCCGCGTGACGACGTCCGCGATCGCCACGCGGTCACGTTGTTCTTCGGGTCGGGTGTCGATCGGCATCGTCCCCATGGACGTGACGGTACCCATCCGGCCGACCCGGCCTCGCCTCGATTCGACCTCGACGACAGGGGGAAGGTGTCGTCACGGTGCCGTTGCGGCGTCCGTGCAACGACCGTCGACACATCGCGCGGCACGGGCGGTGGATAGTGTTCGCCGATACCTCGGAGGATGTCCACGATGTCAGATGTATCGAGAGCCGAGACCACCAGGATCGTCGCCGGCATGCCGCTGTTCAGCGGTCTCACCAAGCGCCAATTGGCGTCGATTGCCAAGGTGGTCGACCACCAGACGTTCCAGCCCGGTGACGTCCTGATCCGCGAGCAACAGGACGTCCAGCGGCTGATCATCATCCGCAGCGGCGCCGCGGCGGTCACCCGCCGAGGCATGATCGGCCGGGGCGACGGCGGCCTCGAGCAGGGGGCCATCCGGCGGCTCGGTACCGTTGGCCCGGGCGACGTGGTGGGAGAGCTGTCGCTCATCGACGGTCAGGCGGCGTCCGCGTCCGTCGTGGCGGAGACGCCGGTCGACGCGTTGCTGCTGTATCGAACGAGGTTCAACAAGCTGCTGGCCGCAATGCCCGAGTTGTATCCCCGTCTTCTCGTCGGCATGGCCGCGCGCATCCGAGCGATCGATCGGCAGGCCGACATCATCGCGTGATGTCGTCGCCGTTCGGACGACGTCATCGACGCCCGACCAGCACCTCGTCGACCCGCGCGATGGTCGCGTCGACGTCACCCCAGACGACCTCGATCCGATGGGCGCTCGATCGATGCTCGACCAGCTCGTCGTAGCGGTCGAACATGTCGCCCAGCGGATCGGCGGACGTCGAGCGTTCGATCAAGGCGGCGGCGTCCTCGTGCGTGCCGTCGGCCGGCATCGCACTGCGAACGTCGAACGCTCGACGGGCGACGGTCCGATCGACCACGAGGGCGACCTCGACGAACGCGACCTGCAGCTCCGCGGCGACTGCGGCGAGCTGCTCGATGAAGTCCGGCCGACCGAGGAACTGGGGGACGATCACGTCGCGTCCTTCCTGCAGATGTGCGCGTGCCATCGCGATCGCGAGCGAGCGAGCGGCCAGTCCGGCCTCCGTCGGTGACTCGAGCCAGTTGCCGAGCAGGCCACGGACCACATCGACGTCCAGGCAGAGCGAGAGCGGTCGGGCAGCGGTCAGCCGGCGTGCGATCGTCGACTTCCCGGACGCCGGTGGCCCGTTGAGCAGCACCAGCATCGCCATGGACGCAGCGTAGGCACGCTGGCAGACGTGCGGGGAGTGCGGCAGACTCGGTGGATGTCCACCGATGTCGTTCCGGTCCTGCGGGTGAGCGACGCGGCGTCGGCCGTGGCCTGGTACCGCCGTCTCGACTTCGAGCAGACGTTCGAGCATCGATTCGAGCCGGAGCTGCCGGCCTACGTCGGGATCCGTCGCGACGGCTCGCAGATCCATCTCTCCGAGCATGCCGGGGACGCTCGCCCGGTGGGGCTCCTGTATCTGTGGGTCGACGACGTCGACGCGATCAGCAGCGAGTTCGGAGTCGCCGTGGAGGAACAGCCGTGGGGGCGAGAGGTGCGACTGACCGATCCCGACGGCAACCGGTTGCGGATCGCCGAACGGGTCGGGGGAACGACAGTGGACGAGCTGCTCGGCGACGGGACGACGATGACGCTCGTCGGGCTCGAACGCGCGATGTGGGACGGCTCGACCCGTGGCGATCGCGCGTGGATGGACGAGCATCTCGCACCGGCGTTCCGTGAGTTCGGGTGGTCCGGCCGCGAGTACGGTCGAACCGAGATCCTCGACCTGGAGGTCGGTCGGATCGACGTCGAACTCGACGGGTTCGTCGTGCGTGCGCTCGGGCGCGACGCGGCGCTGGTGACCTACCGGAGCCTCGAGGAGCGGGGCCACGGCCATCGCAGCTCCGTCTGGGTCAGACACGACCGGCACTGGCTCCTCGAGTTCCACCAGGGCACGCCCGGCGCCGCGTGACCCGTCACATCACGCCCGACAGGGTGTGACACGGAGTGACACGACGGCGTCAGCGCAGTTCGAAGGGCGGGTACCGGTCGGTGACCAGGAGGAAGGCGTAGGCGTAGACCCGCAGGCTCCAGCGGCCGACACCGACGACGTAGTCGAAGAGGCCCTTGGGATAGGTCCCGGTGAACAGGATCGCGAACCAGGCGATCACCACGGCGAAGAAGGCACCGATCCACAGGAAGAACAGGACGATGTAGTGCGGGATGGCCAGGAACCACTTCACCAGCGGCAACCACCGGTTGAGTTCGTGCTCGACGTCCTCGGGATAGTCGATGTCCAGGTGGACACTCTGCTCCTCGACCGTCGACGGGTACCGGTCGGTCAGCAGGGCGAAGTAGGCGGCCACACGGGCGCTGAACCGGCTCAGTTCGAGTGCGAAGTCGAACCACCAGCGCGGATAGCGCTGCCGGAACAGGATCATCAGCAGCGTCACGACGAACAGCGCGCCGGTGATGCTCATGCCGGAGGTCGTCACCCAGTCGCCGTCGGCGGTCTCCACGGTCGTCGAGGCGCTGTTGCTGAGGATGCCGATCACGATGGCGATCGGGATGATCAGGATGATCCGGAACGCGGTCGTCACCCGATCGAGCTGCTCGGGGTAATCGACATCGAGTCGAGCTGCGTACGGCTCGGCGCCGGATGCCGGAGGCGGACCGCTCGGCGGTGGCGGTGGGGGTGGCGGTGCCGGAGGAGGTGAGGTGGGCGGTGGCTGCATCGACATGGCGAGGTCTCGCTTTCGTGGACGACGGTCGTCCGTCACGGTCCATGGTGTGCCGGGGGGTCGGCGGTGGCAAGGGCCGATCGGCCGGTTCCGGATCGGTCATCCGGACGAGGCGCGTCGCATCGCGGTTCGCGTCGCCGCACGGCACCGGATAGCCTCGAACTCGTGCAGCCGCAGTCGCAGCGATTTCGACGCCCCGGGTGAACCGGGGGAACGTCCAACCGCTCCTGTGTTCGCTCGGGGTCACCACCCGCCTGCCCGACGCCCCGTGCCCCACGAAAGGTCATCGTGATCACCGACATCACCGCCGCCCGGGAGGCGGCGCTCTCCGAGATCGACGCCGCCCGCACGCCCGACGAGATCGCCACGCTCTCCAGCCGCCTCACCGGGAAGAAGGGAGCGCTCGCACAACTGAAGACCCGTCTGGGATCCCTCGACTCCATCGACGAGAAGAAGGCGGCAGGAGCGGCGATCAACGAGGCGCTCGCGGCCGTCGCCGAGGCCCTCGACGCACGACGGGCCGAACTGGGTGCTGAAGCGCTCGCGAGGCGGGTCGAGTCCGAGCGGCTCGACCTCACCGAGTTCGTCGGCAAACCCACTCGGGGTCATGCCCATCTGGTGACCCAGGCGCTCGAGCGGCTCGAGGACGTGTTCATCGGCCTCGGCTTCCAGATCGCGGAAGGTCCCGAGGTCGAGACCGACTGGCACAACTTCGAGGCGCTCAACATGGGCGCGGGGCATCCGGCTCGCGGCGAGTTCGACACGCTGTTCGTCGACCACGTCACGCCCGACGGCAAGGTGGGCACGACGTTGCTGCGCACGCACACGTCACCGGTCCAGATCCGCACGATGATCGACCAGGAACCACCGATCTACATCGTCGCCCCCGGTCGGGTGTTCCGTCGTGACACGCCGGACGCGACGCACATGCCGGTCTTCCACCAGATCGAGGGCCTGGTGATCGACCGCGACATCTCGATGGCCGATCTCGCCGGCACCATCGAGGCGTTCACCAAGGCGTTCTTCGGTCCGGGCTTCACGTCAAGACTGCGGCCGAGCTACTTCCCGTTCACCGAACCGTCCGCCGAGTTCGACATCCAACGCCCCGACGGGGGCTGGATCGAGCTGGGTGGCTGCGGCATGGTGCACCCCAACGTGCTGCGCGCCGGTGGCCTCGACCCCGAGGCGTGGAGCGGCTTCGCCTTCGGGTTCGGCATCGACCGGATGGCGAAGGAGCGTCACGGCGTCGAGGACATCCGCGACATGTACACCAACGACATCCGATTCCTGGAGCAGTTCTCGTGAAGATCCTCCTGTCCTGGCTCAACGAGTACGGCGACTTCGGCGATGCGACGGACCCCGACGCCGTCCAGCGTGTCGCCGAGGCGCTGACCGCGCTCGGTCTGGAGGTCGACTCGGTCATGACGGCCGGCGAGACGGTGCCCGGTGTGGTGACCGCTCGCGTGCTGCGCCTCGAACAGCATCCCGACGCGGCCAAGGTGCAGCGCGTGTACGTCGACGCCGGCGACGGCGACGAGCGCCACGTCTGGTGCGGAGCCTTCAACATGGTCGAGGGTGACGTCGTCCCGCTGGCCACCCTCGGGACGACGATGCCCGACGGCATGACCATCGAGCGGCGCGGCATTCTGGGGATCGACTCCGAGGGGATGTTGTGTTCGGCGAGCGAACTCGGTCTCGGCGACGACCACTCCGGCATCCACCTCCTCCCGCGCGACGTCGCGTTGGGCATTCCGTATGGCGAGGCGCTCGGGCTCACGCCGGACATCCTCATCGATGCCGACGTCACCCGGAACCGTCCCGACTGCTGGGGCTACGTCGGCATCGCCCGCGATCTCGCCGCCAAGCTCGGCGTCGAGTTCCGTCCGCCACGTGCCGCGCTCGCCGTCACCGGCGAGGAGCGCACCGCCACCGTCGAGATCCTGGCCGGCGACCGCTGTGCGCGGTTCACGTCCACGGTGATCTCCGGCATCGAGGTCGGACCGTCGGCCGAATGGATGGCGACGCGGCTCACCGCCGCAGGGATGCGCCCGATCAGCAACGTCGTGGACGTGAGCAACTACGTCATGCTCGAGCTGAACCAGCCGAACCACGCCTACGACATCGACACGCTCGGCGGCGGTGGCTTCCGCGTCCGCCTCGCCCGTGACGGCGAACACCTGACGACGCTCGACGGCGAGGACCGGACGTTCAGCACCGCCGACCTGTTCATCTGCGACGCCGCGGACACACCGATCGGGCTCGGCGGCATCATGGGTGGCCTCGACACCGAGATCAGCGACACCACCACGACGATCGCACTCGAGATGGCGTGGTTCTCGCCGATCGGTGTCGGCCAGACCGTCGCCCGCACCAATCTGCGATCGGAGGCCTCGGCTCGGTTCGAGCGGGGCGTCGACCCCTACGGCATGCCGCTGGCGATCGCCCGGTTCGTCGAGCTGCTGTCGGAGACCTGCCCGGACCTCGTCGTGCACGCCGG
>Ga0316576_10002631_pt1 | contig 10252 bp, 6 predicted proteins | sample S0NA_FD_203075 | JGI IMG/M metagenome (GOLD analysis project Ga0316576, IMG submission 203075) | Rhizosphere microbial communities from salt marsh grasses in Alabama, United States - S0-2_050615r3r5 | ecosystem: Host-associated > Plants > Roots > Rhizosphere | place: USA: Alabama | collected... | reverse complement strand
TGACCACAGCGGTCCGCTCATCGTCACTTGGCGCATCGGACTCCTCATCCAGGATCCCGATGATGGCGTCCATGTCCGGGACGTTGCGCAGCACGCGAACCCGATCGTTGTCGATGCCCTCGAGTGGCGGGCGGATCGGACTGGCACCCGTGGCAAGGATGAGGTGGTCGTACTCCTCGGTGTACTCGCGCCCCGAATCACGCTCGTGCACGGTGACCGTGTGGGCCTCACGATCGATACCGAGCACCTCATGGCCGGTGCGGACGTCGAGATCGAGCGACTCACGCAGGCTTCTGGGGTCCTGTAGCAGCAGGGCATCGCGGTCCGGGATGTCCCCGCCGATGTGGTACGGCAGCCCGCAGTTCGCGAACGAGACATAGTCGTCCCGCTCCAGGACGAGAATGTCGGCGTGCTCGTCCAATCGCCGCAGCCGCGCTGCGGCCGACATGCCGCCCGCGACTCCCCCGACCACTACAACCTTCACCAGGCCTCCGCTCAGCAACTGCTGGTTAATACCCCTAGGGGTATACCGTAGCGCCTGCGGTCTAGCCTGCGGACATGGGCACGGATTGGGAGCACGACGACGAGCAGCGCCGGCACAACCGGCGCTACATCATCTTCGCGATCGTCATGGCACTGGTGGTACTGGCCTTCTCGGCCATCTCGATCACGGTCGTGATCTCGACATCCGGCCGCTGACGAACGGGCTCGGCGACTAGCCCTCTCCCGCCACCACCGCACCCGGACCGGGGAAGTACAACGACTCGTGCCCGTTGTCCGACCACCTGACGAGGTACGGCGGCGCACCATCCTCGCCGTGCACCTCGACGATCTCGCCGTCACGTTCGTGGTCGCTCACGTGGGTGCCGTGGACCACGATCCGATCCCCAACCTTCGCCTGCATGGGACCCTCCTTCGCCGATCTCCCGACGAACTCAGGCTACGACGAATCGACCGCGGACACCCGTCGAAGCCGTCGCCCGGATTCGTTCATCGCTCAGGTCCCGTGCTACCGTCATGGAGCGCCGGCACCAGCCGCGCCCGTGCGAACCGCTAGGTGAGCGCCCTCAGGGCAGCCCCGCGGACGCGCACGACTAGACCAGAGGGTGCGCACGCCACAGAGCGGTGCGCGCCGAGAGAGTGAAGTACGAATGACCACCCTTGTATTGATCGATGACGAGCGTCGCCAGCCCATGGGCCTGACTGACCGTGATGAGTGCCGGATCTGCCACGAGGCGATCACCCGCACCGACCGGTCCGGACTGTGCTGGCGCTGCATGCCCACCCACTAGGTCGCGAGCAGGTTGCGGCCTCTACTCCAGGCGGATCCGAGGCAGGATCCGATCCAGCCAGCGCGGCATCCACCAATTGGCCCGGCCGAACAGGCTCATGAGCGACGGCACGAGCACCAGCCGCACGATGAACGCGTCCACGATCACGGCGGACGACAACGCCACCCCGAACAGTTTGATGGTGTCGTTGCTCGTCGGCACGAAGGATAGGAAGACGCTCGCCATGATCGTCGCGGCGACGACGACGACGCGCCCGGACCCTGCGAGGCCGAGGCGGACGGCCGCCTTGTTGTCAGGGTTGTTCTCCCATTCCTCGCGCATCCGCGACACCAGGAACACCTGGTAGTCCATCGACAGGCCGAACAGGATGGCGAACACCATGATGGGCAGGAACGGGAGAATCGGTCCCGTTCCCGTCACCCCGAGCAGCGAGTCTGCGATGCCCAGCTGGAACACCGCCACCGTCACACCGAGCGCCGCGAAGAAGCTCATCAGGCTCGTGACGGCTGCGGTAAGGGGGATCAGCAGTGAGTGGAACAGCAGCATGAGGGCCACGAACCCGAGCCCGACGACCAGGAGAAGGAAGACGGGCAACGCCGCGTTCAGCTCGCTGGTGAAGTCCTCAGACACCGCCTGCGTGCCACCGACATAGATCTCCGCCTTCGTCGCGGCGGCGATCTTCGGAGCCGTGTCCGTACGGATGCGATCCAGCAAGGCCGTCGTCTGCTGAGCGGTCGGCGAACTGCCCGGCTGCACGATCACGCTGGTGATGCGGTCCTCGTGCCCACCGAAGCCCTTCTTGCTCACCTCCATGAGCGGCAGCATCCCGGTCGACGGGATCGTGGACGCGACGCCGGGAGTCTTCTCCAGGTCGTGCACGACCTTCCGCAGCGCCTCGTAGTCCTGGGCCTTGTCCGTGCGCACGGCGACGAAGAAGGGACCGTTGACGCCGTTGCCGAAGCCCTTCGCGAGCAGGTCGAAACCGACCCGATCGGGGCTGCCCTGCGCGGCCGAGCCGTCGTCAGGGAACCCGGTGATCATCTTCCCCGCCGGCCAGGCCAGCACGCCGACGAGCACGATCGCCAGCAATGCCGGGACAACCGGCATCCGCTGGAGCAGTCGCCCGTAGGCCGACCACTTCGACGTCTCGGGATCGAACGGCCTCGGATGACGGGCCCACGGAAGCTTGATGCTCAGCGATCGTCGGCCCAGCAAGGACAGCAGCGCCGGCAGCATCCACAGTGCCGACAGCATCACCATGAGGACCGTGGCTGCCGCCGCCAGGGCCAGGCCGTTGAAGAAGCTGATCCTCAGGACGAACATCCCGAGCAGCGCCACGATGACCGTGGATCCAGCGAAGGCCACCGCCTTGCCCGCGGTCCCGACGGCTGTCGTGGCCGCATCCTTGGGAGGGACGCCGCTTCGCACGCCCTGCGTGAACCGGTTGAGGATGAACAGCGAGTAATCGATACCGACGCCAAGGCCGATCATCGCCGCGAGGATGGGAGCGAACGACGGGACATCTGTGACGTTGGCGACGATGAGGATCAGGAGCGAGCCAGCTATGACGCCGGTTAACGCGGAGACGATCGGCAGCCCGGCGGCCACGATGGAGCCGAAGGCAAGGGCTAGCACGAGGAAGGCGACGATCAGGCCCGCGCCCTGCGACGAGTCGGGACCGCTGCCAGCCGCATCAGCCGCCGTGCCCGAGATGCCGATCTCCAGATCCGCGGTGCGCGCGTCCGTGATGAGGGCGACAACCTCGTCGGCCTGGCCGGCCGTCAGCGACTTCCGGTCGAAGGTGACGGTCGCGAACGCGACGGACTTGTCCTCTGAGACCGCCGACGTGGCCCGCTGCGTGGCCCCCGCGGCCTTCTCCAGCCTGTCGACCTCGTCGGTCACCTTCGCCATTACGGCCTCGGCCTTGGCGAGCTCCGAGGGCAGGGCGCGCGCGAAGGCCGCGAGCGTCGCCGGGTTCGCATCGGCCAGCTTCTTCAGGTCCGCATCAGGGAGGTCGGCGAGCTTCTTGGCGGCTCCGAAGGCGCCGGTGAGCGCGTCCACATCCGCCTTCGTGATGCCCGCGACGCCGATGAGCCCGGAGAGGTCACTCGGCGTGAGGGAGGCCAGCCCGTCGATGATCGCCTTGGGAGCCTGAGCGAGCTTGGCGAGGGCGGGCAGGGCCTTGGCGATCGCCGCGAGTTCCGCGGGGTCCGACTTCTCCAGCGGGGACAGCTGGTCGAGAAGTTCCACCCCCTGCTCGATCTGCTCGGCGTTGAGCCCGGTCTGCTTCTCGATCGCCTTGAAGGCCGCCGTCCGGACCGCCTTGCGGAGATCGGTCGGCTCGGCCTTCGCGCAGTCCCGACCCAGCGGCTTGCCGAAGGGCGCGGTCACGCAGGTGGTGGGCGCCAGCTCGGACAGCTTCTTGAGCATCGGCTCGATGTCGCGTCGGGTGGCGTCGGAGGTCGCCTCCGATCCGGTCCGCGACCACACCACCTTGATGGCGGACGTGTTACTCGTGCCACCGGACAGCTCATCGAGCAGGTCCTCAGCCGTCGTCGACGAGGCCCCGGGCAGCGCGAAGCTGTCATTGAACGTACCTCGGAACAGCACAGCCCCGACGCCGATCGCCACGAGCACTGCGACCCAGACGGTCAGGGCCACAACGGGATGCCTGACCGCCCACCGACTCATCCGCTTCCTCTCGCGCAACCGCCGCGGCCCTGGGCCGACGGTCGGACGCTACTGCGCCGACGACCCGTTGCTGCGCTCCTGAGCGTCCTCGGAGAGTCGCACCTGGCTGCCCTCCTCACCCTTGGCCAGATAGGCCGCAGAGTCGGCCTGGCGCAGTACGCGGTCGGGGTCCTCGTTGGCCTGCCAGCCGAAGGCCGTCAACCCGATGCTGACGCCCACTGTCAACTCGCCGACGTGCGTCCCGAGGCGGATGCTGTCGATCTCCTCGATCACCGCGCGAGCGGTGCGCAAACCCACCTCGACAGGACAGTTGGCCAGGATGATCGCGAACTCGTCACCGCCGATCCGAGCCACCGTGTCACCGGTCCGCACGCACCGGCGCAGCCGGTCCGCCACGGCCCGAAGCATGGCATCGCCTGCGTCGTGCCCGGCCGCATCGTTGACGTCCTTGAACGCATCCAGGTCGGCGAACAGCAGCACGTTCATCCTCTGCTCCTCCGCCGCGGCGGAGGTGAGGGCATCGAGTTGCGCGATGAAGCCACGCCGGTTCACCAGACCCGTCAAGGGATCGTGGTTCGCCTCATACGATCGCTCCCGCGCCTCGCGCCGGGCCTGCTGCTCAAGGCCGGTGAGGAGCAGGAGGAGTGCCTCGAAGAAGTACATGCCCAACAGGGCGACCAACAGCACGACCGGTGAGGCACCCGACTGGCCCTCCGTCAGGTTGCCGGCGACCGGCACCACCTCGAGCGCCCACGTGCGTCCGAACAATTCCACCGGAGCGACGTCGATCGGGGTCGGCTCACCGCGAGCCAGGTCGATGGTGGGCTCGGACACGGCTGGCCGCTCGGCGAGGACCGTGGGCTCGCTTCCGGCGGTGACGTCCACCAGGCGCAGGCTCGCATCGTTCCATCTCTCCGCAGCGAACGACTCGGCGAGGAGCTCCGACACCTTGTAGACGCCTACCGCGAAACCCTGCAGTCGAGCGCGCCGCTCGGCAACATCCGCAGGCGTGTCGGCGGAGTCGTACACGGGGTCGAGGACCAGCACCCCCTTGCCCGTCCCGGATCCCTGCAGGAGGTCAATGGGCGGCGTCGCAGTCGGCTTGCCCGTATCGCGCGCGGTCTCGGCTGCCACACGTCGCACGGAGTCGGACCCGATGTCGAATCCGAGCGCCGCCGCGTTCTGCTCAAGGGGCTCGATGTATTGCACGATCATGTGTGGGTCACGCTGCCCAGCCGGGACGAGTTCGCCGTCATCGTTCCGTTCGGTAACGCTGAAGTCGGCTCGACCGGGCTGCAGGCGCTGCTCCAGCAGGAAGTCATCCAACTCATCCGCCGGTACGAGCGCGTTCCATGCCACGGCGCCGAAGCTCGGATGCCGGGACAGCGCGGCATTAGCGAAGGTTCTGAACTCGTCCGCCGTGACAGTGCCTGAGGAAAGTTGGAGTCCCTTGATGCCTTCGAGCACTTCCAGCTCGAGCTGGATCCTGTCGGTCAGTGTCTCGGTGGCGTCCCGCCCGAAATACTCCCGCTCGGTGGCTACCCGACCCGCGTCGATGCTGTCGGTGACGACCACGGCAGCTACGAGCAGCCCGGCAACGAACAGCGATGGCACCGCTACCTTCCACCGCCGACCGGCCCACCGCTGCCGGGAATCGGGGATGAGCATCAGTGCGATCGGACCGATGACGATCACGCCGAGGGCGTCCCCCACCCACCACGTCAGCCAGGCGGTGGCAGCCTGGTTGCCGGAGAGGATTCCCGTCATGAGTTGAGTGAGGGTTCCCACCGTCGCGTTGATGAGCGTGGCGACCGGACCCGCCAGCAGCAGGAACAGCAGGATGTCCCGCGCGTCGGCCAGGCTGCTGCGTGCCCCGACATAGCGTCGTACCGCTTCGCCTCCGACCAGGGCCTGCACCGCTGCGCCGATGCCCACGGCGATCGACGTGAGCGACAGGATCGACGGTTCGACCCCAGCCAGAGTGAGCGCGATCGCGTTGCCGGCGATCGAGCCGACGGCAATCCCGGGAAGGACCATCCACCGCCAACGGAAGGCGAACGCGAAGGCGACGCCCGCCGCCGGCCAGAACGGCGCGACGATGCCGACCTGAGAGATGGTGAGGGCAAGGGTGCCCAACGCCGCGTACAGGACAGCGACGAGGACATTCAGGGCTGTCAGCCGGGCAAGCGTCGGCGGAGCGCTCATGCGCCACCCCCTTGTCAGCCTCGGCGGCTGCTCCCCACGATCAGGCCCGGTGCCCCAGGCCCACGGTCATTTTTCCACCGCGCGGAGGGTTTCGCTCGCGTCGTTGGCTCAGTCGAGGGTGACGATCTGCCGTTGCGTCCGCAACGACATCACCAGCGCGACCACCCAGCCGACAATGGTCCAGCCCAGCAGCAGGTTGACCCAGAACACCAGCCAGTGCGGCACATCGCGGACGGCTGCGACGGCCCACGGGGCCATGTAGCCGCCGGTCACGATGGCCACGATGACGGCCACCACCTTGGTCACCGTCCACGAACGATCCATCGGCTCGACACGGACGCTGCTCACCGGCCCATTAGTCATGCCCCGATGGTACGTGCTCACGACACGCCGCCCGTTCGGGTCGTAGCATCGACGTCGATCTGTGAGGTCGCACCACAACGAAGGAGGCTGGCCGAGCGTGCGCGTTCTTCACACCTCGGACTGGCATCTGGGTCGCCTGCTCCGGGCCGTCCCCCTGATCGACCACCAACGCGCCTTCATCCGGTGGCTCGCGGACGTGGCACGGGATCAACAGGTCGACGCCATCCTCGTAAGCGGTGACATCTACGACCGGGCGATCCCCTCGGTCGAGGCGGTCGCCCTCCTCGAGGAGGCCCTGGAGGTGCTTCCCCAGGTCTGCCCGGTCGTGCTCATCTCCGGCAACCACGACTCCACCGTCCGGCTCGGCTTCGCGGGGCGCCTGTTGGAGCGATCCGGGGTCCACCTGCGCTCGGGGGTGGACGACATCTCCCGCCCGGTGATCCTCACCTCGGCATCCACCAGCCTTCTTGTCTATGGGATCCCGTACCTCGAACCGGAACTCGCCCGCACGGCGCTAGGCGCCGAGAAGTCGCACGAGGCGGTGCTCGCCGCGGCGATGGCCCGGGTCCGGGCTGATGTTGCCGCGAGACGCGCCCAAGCTGCCGCGGCCGGGGCGGCGGAGCCTCGGGCGATAGTCATGGCGCACGCCTTCATCACTGGCGGGCAGGCAAGCGACTCCGAGCGAGACGTCAGTGTCGGCGGCGTCAGCGATGCGCCGGCGAGTGTGTTCGGCGGCGTCGACTACGTCGCGCTCGGTCACCTACATGGCCCCCAGGGCCTCTCCGCCGACGGCGCACCGGTGGTCCGCTACAGCGGCTCGCCCCTGGCCTACTCATTCTCGGAGGAATCCCACGAGAAGTCCCTGACCATCGTGGACATCGGTGCGGATGGCGCGGTTGCCGTGGACCTCATCCCCACGCCGGTGCCGAGGCGACTGGCTACCATCACCGGCCCGGTCGAGGAGCTGCTGGTCGACCCCGCCCTGATGCACGCCGAGGACGCCTGGGTCAGGGCCGTCGTCACTGACCCGCGCCGCCCCGAGCAGCCGATGGATCGGCTGCGCACGCGCTTCCCGCACACGATCGAGTTGTCCTGGCAGCCGCCCGAGGACGCCGGCCTGCTGGGCGCGACCGCACGCGGCCTGTCCCATGCCGGCACGGATCCCGTGGAGACGGTGCTGGACTTCATCCGCCACGTGACCTCCGCCGAGGTCACAGACGAGGACATCCGGCTCGTGCGCGAGTCTGTCGAACGCGTCCGCATCGCCGAGGCGGGCGCATGAGGCTGCATCGGCTGTCCCTGACCGGCGTCGGGCCGTTCCGGGGAACGCAGGAGATCGACTTCGATGACCTCGCGGCGTCTGGGCTGTTCCTCATCGAGGGCGCGACCGGGTCGGGGAAGACCACGATCATCGATGCGCTGGTGTACGCGCTGTTCGGTGTGGTGTCCGCCGGCGACGAGGAGTCCACGCGCCTGCGCATTCGGTCCGACTTCTGCGGCGAGACGGATCCCACCGGCGTCACGTGCGACTTCTCCGTCGATGGCCGCTCCTACCGGATCTCACGGGTCCCAGCGAAGTACCGCGATCCCGAGGAACCTCAGCGTCGGGCCACGTCCAAGGGCCCTCGGCAGGTGCTGACCGAGTTCTCCGACGGCAACGAGCCAGCGGTGCGCACCGTCCTCGCGGAGGTCAACGAGCGCATCACCGAGATCCTCGGCATGTCCGCCACCCAGTTCCGGCAGCTCGTGGTGCTTCCGCAGGGCCGGTTCTCCGAGTTGCTGCGCCAGACTCCCGGAGAGCGACTGCGCAGCCTTGAGCCGCTGCTCGAAGACGGGTTCATGGCGCGGGTGCAAGCCGACCTCGACCAGGCCGGCCGCGTGGCACGGGCACGCCGCGCGGACGCCGAGGCAGCCGTCACGGCCGCCATCGACGAGCTCCACGGCCGGCTGCGCTCGTGGCTGGAGGGTAAGCCCGACGAGGTCAACTTCCATGAGGCGGACATCTCGGACGACGTGCGGCATCAACGGGTCGCCGACATTCTCGCCGCCCTCGACAAGGAGGCCGAGCGCACCAGCGCGGCGCGGGACGAGCAGGCCGACGTGGTGGTGACCGTCCGGGAGGAGGCCGCGCAGGCCAAGGAGACCTGGTCGATCCTGATCGCCGCTGAGCGAGCGGCAGCGCAGGTGCAGGAGACCCAGAAGCACCTCGACGACGAGGACCGCGGCCTGACCGAGCAGGACGCCGAACTGCGGCTGCGCGAACTGCGCCACCGGGTCGGTTCCCTGGAGACCCATGCGGCGTGGGAGCGACAGGCCGCTGTTCGGCAGGCCGAGCGTGCCGGGCTCGAGGCCGAGGCGGCCGAGCTGAGGCAACGCCGAGAGCGCATCGACGCCGAACTCGCACCCCTTCCGGCCGAGCAGGATCGGCTCGAGTCTGCGCTGCTGGGCGCCCGTGAACGCGCCGCAGCCGCAGATTCCGCAGCGAAGGAGGAGGACCGGCTGACCAGCCTCGTCCATCAGGCCGTCGCCCTGCAGCAGGCGCAGGCGGAGGGACAGAAGCTGGCGACCCGAGTCGACCAGTCCCAGCAGGCCCTTGCCAAGGCGGAGCAGAACGCCCGTGCGGCTGAGGAGCGGCGCCTCGCCCTTCTCCACCAGCAGCAGGCGGCGGCCGCCGTGAGCCTGGCCGCGTCGCTGACCGAGGGCGAGGCGTGCCCTGTGTGCGGATCGACTGAGCATCCCGCGCCGGCGCGGGGGGCAGTCGGCGAGACACTCATCACCCAGCCTGACGTGGACGCAGCCACGGCTGAGGTGGAGGCGGCGCAACGAGCGGTCTCATCCGCCCGGTCCCTCACCGTCGACGTCACGGCCGCACACAGTCTGCACGCGCAGGAGATCGCCCGGTTGGCGGGAGCTGTGGGTGACGACGATGTCACCACGATCCAGGCCCGACTTGATGCGGCACGCATTGCGCGCTCAGCAGCCGAGGCCGCTGCCGTTGAGGCCGGGCGCATCCAAGCGGACCTGAACGAGCTTCGAACGCGACTGGGTCAGCTCGAGCGTGCTCGAGCCGACATCGCGGAACGCCTTACCCAGGTGGAGACCACGGTGGCCAACCAGCTTGCCAACGAGGATGCTCGGAGGGCGGAGATCCAGGACGCGATCGGCGATGCGGAATCCGCCTCCGCATTGCTGCACGACACCATGTCGCGGGCCGCAGCACTCGAGAACCTCACGCAGGCCTGGGCCAAGTTGCAGGCCACCACGGCCCGGGTCACGCCCAAGCTGGCCGGATTGACCGTGCAGGAGGCTCAGGATGTGGCGCAGGTCAAAGAGGAGGCCAGTGCCGCGGCCGATGTCCTGCTCACCCAGCTGACCGAGGAGGCAGCGCGGGCAGCGTCGACCCTGGCGGATGTCCGTCCGCTGGCGCGCACGCTGCACAACGCAATCGACACGCGGCGCACAGTGGCAGCGGAGACAACGGTCCCCATCCAGTTGGCCGATCTGGCCACGGCAGACAACCCGAAGCGCCTGCCGCTGCGGGGGTATGCCCTCCAGCGCCGCTTCGCGCACGTCTTGGTCGCGGCCACCGAGCATCTGGACCGGATGAGCGAGGGACGGTTCGCATTCGAGCTGAGCGAGACAGCAGTCGGATCCGGGTATTCCGGCCTGGGCATCACGGTGCTCGACGTGTGGTCGGGGCA
>Ga0316576_10002629_pt1 | contig 10263 bp, 9 predicted proteins | sample S0NA_FD_203075 | JGI IMG/M metagenome (GOLD analysis project Ga0316576, IMG submission 203075) | Rhizosphere microbial communities from salt marsh grasses in Alabama, United States - S0-2_050615r3r5 | ecosystem: Host-associated > Plants > Roots > Rhizosphere | place: USA: Alabama | collected... | reverse complement strand
CGGAGCGCCGTTGCGCTGGCCGATGGCGAGCTTCTGCCGCTTGGAAGGCACAGCGTGCGCTGGTTCGATACGCCCCATCTGCCGCATGCCTGGGACTGCGGCTACCTGTTCGAGGAGGACACCCGCACGCTGCTCTGCGGTGACCTGTTCACTCAAGGCGGCGCCGATCTCCCTCCCGTGACGGCAGCGGACATCCTCGGGGCGAGCGAGGCATTTCGGCAGGCGATGGATTATTTCTCGCACAGCAACAATGCGCCGATGCTGTTGGAGCGCCTCGCCGCCGCTGGGCCAACAACCTTGGCCTGCATGCATGGCAGCGCCTGGCAAGGCGACGGCGCGGCACTGCTGCTATCCCTTTCCGATCGGATTGCCGAATGAGTCTTTTGTCCGAGGTCCGATGTTGCCCGGTCCTGGATCCGGTTGCGGAATCCTTCCGTTGAAGCCGGCATGATTCAGAACACACCTCTCGAGATCTGCCTGCTCGGCGGCTTCGCACTGCGGCGTGGCGTCCTGCCCATCGTTCTACCAAGCCGAAAGGCGATCGCCCTGCTCGCCGTGCTGGCGCTGCGTCCCGGCGAGTGGTTTAGCCGCGCGCGGCTCAGCGACCTGGTTTGGTCACGCAGCGCCCCCCAGCAGGCGCGGGCGAGCCTCCGCCAGGCGCTGACCCAGCTGCGCCGCGCCCTGGTGAGCGACGCGACCGACCCGATCGAGACCGTTGGCGGCCGTGTTCGGCTGCGCCCAGAGCTGGTCGATGTCGACGCGGACCGACTCCTGCAGGCCCTGGACGAAGGAACCCCGGCGGCCCTTGAACGGGCATCCACGCTCTATTGCGGCGATCTGCTCGCGGCGTCCGATCTCTGCGAGGGACCCTTCGAGGAGTGGCGCGGCATCGAGGCCGAGCGGCTGCGCCGGCGCACCCTCCGCGCGTTGACCCGACACCTGGAGGGGTTGGTCGCGGCGCTGGACCTGAACGCGACGCAGGACGTGGAGGCGGCACTCGACCTCGGCGAGCGCCTGCTGGAGCTGGACCCGGCCGCCGAGGAGATTCACCAGGCCCTGATCCGTCTGGACATCCGCCGCGGTGCATCGGGATCGGCGGTGCGCCGTTACGAGCGGCTGCGGCAGAGCCTGAGCGAGCACCTGTCGGCGGCGCCATCACCGGCAAGCCAGGCGCTCCTCGGGACCATCCGCGTCCGCTCCCGACGCGCGACCGCGGCGGACCTACAGGATGCCGGCTCGCCTCTGGTTGCCGTCCTGCCCTTCGTGGACCGCTCCCTGGGAGGCGGACCGGGATATCTCGCCCTCGGATTTGCCGAGGAGGTGGTGCGCGCCCTCGCCCGGTTCCGTTCGCTGCGGGTGCTGGCCGCTCAGACGTCCTTCGCCCTCGGTACTGCCGATTCTCCTCAGCAGAGCGGCGCCAGTCTCGGCGCCCACTACTGCCTCGCCGGGAGCGTGGCGGCGGATGGGGAGACCCTGCGCATCGGCGCGGAGCTGCTGGACGTGCAGACTGGCCAGTGCCTGTGGTCGGAGCGCTACGCGGCGCATGCGGCGGAGATCTTCGCGGCCCAAGACGAAATCTCCCGCGCGGTGGCCGCGGCGCTCTCCGTGCGCATCGATGGTGACCTGCTCCGCGAAGCAGCGGGCAAGCCGCTGGAGAATCTCGCCGCCTACGACTGTTGGCTGCGCGGGCTCGCCAGCCTGCGCCAGGGCAGCCGGGAAAGCCTGCTTCAGGCGAGGCCGCTGTTCGAGCGGGCGCTGCAGATCGACCCCGGCTTTGCGAGGGCCTACAGCGGCCTGTCGCTGAGCCACTTCAACGAGTGGAGCTGCCTCGCCTGGGAGCGCTGGGAGGAGAACGAGCGCTGCGCCTACGCGTACGCGGAGCAGGGGGCTCGCCTCGACGAGGCCGACCATCTGACCCAGTTCGTGCTCGGCCGTATCCTGCTCTACCGTCGGGACTTCGAGCGCGCCGGGCGCCACCTGGCTCGCGCCGAGTCGCTCAACCCCAACGACGCGGACATGCTGGCCCACATGGCCTTCTCCGACGCCTGCCTGGGCGAGGCGGAGCGCGGCATCGAACGGGCCCTCCTCGCCCGGCGGCTTAATCCGTTCCACGACGACTGGTACTTCGCCTTCGCCGCCGGCGCGAACCTGCTCGCCCGCCGGCTGCCCGAGACCGTCGAGCTGGCCCGCCGCGCACCGCACGCCGCCACCGACATGCACGCCTACCTGGCCTGTGCGTTGGCGCACCTCGGCCGGTGCGAGGAGGCGCACCGGCATCGCGATGCCTTCCTTGCGCTGTACCGGCGACGGATTTGTGGGGACCGTCTATCGGAGCCCGCGGAGGCGGTGCGCTGGGTGCTGCAGGTCAACCCGGTCCGACGACCCCTAGACCGGGAGTTTATGCTCGAGGGGCTTGCCCGGGCCGGTCTGCCGGTGCCGGATGAGGCTGGTCAAAGGCTCTGATCGTGCCGTTAGGATGGAGTCAGCTCCCGCAAGGTGGCGGTCCCCAGCATCGCCTCGGAGCGAAGCCTCACCGGCGCCCGCCGCATCGGTGTCACGGCCGGGCCCCCAGGCACCTGGATCAGCCCCGCCGGCTCAAACCCGTGACGTCGGTACAGCGCCACATTCGCGGGGCTTGTCGCCTCCAGCCAAGCCGGAAGCCCTTGAGCATCGCAGGTCGCCGCCGCCGCGGTGAGCAGTGCCGAGCCGAGGCCTCGACCCTGTAGTTCCGGGCTCACGCCCAGCAGGGGCAGGTACCAGCAGGGCTCGGCGGGGTGCAGGTATGCGATCTGCTCTAGCAGGTCGCGGACGCTGGCCCGGCGGGACACCGCCACGCCCGCGCCGATCACGCTGCTGAGGGCGTCGTCGTCCGGTTCGCTGCCCGGAGCCAGCCAGACGGCAATTGCAGCGCCGCCACGTGCCTGCCGGAGCGCGCCCCCGGCGCAAGCGGCCTCCGCGAAGGCGCGGGCGAGCCGCGGAAACCACTCGGCGTAGTCCTGCGGATCGGGGAAGAGCCAGCGGGCAACGGGATCCTGGCCAAAGGCCCGGGTGAGGGTGCGGAGGCAGCCCGGCAGGGCGGCCGGCGCCACCGTCTCGATCGCTGTGTCGTTCATTGGCGTCTGTTCCTGAGGCGGCGAGGGTCTTTTCGGGCCGCCCGGCGAAGGCCCTGCGGTCGGAGTGGCTCTTCGGCGGGCTCGTTAGGCAGCGAGCGGCCGCGCATCCATGCGCTCAAGCAGCGCGCGGTTGGCCGGGGTGTGCGGTTTGCGGTCGAGCCGCTCGGCCACCAGGGCCCGGGCCAATGCCCGCTGACCGTCACGCACGGCTGCCTCGAGCAGGGTCAGATCGAGGAGATCCCGCTGCGCGTGGCTGCCGCCGAAGCGGTGGGAGAGGTTGCGCACGGGGCGTAGGCAACGCACAGTTTCGGCATAGTCCCCGGAGCCAAAGGCGAGGATGCCCCGGGTGACCGATGTCCCGACCTCTCGGGTGAAGTCTGCATTGTCCCCGCAGCCGGGCGCCTTGCGCTCCTGGGCCTCCAGCACGGCCTGGACCGCTGCGGGCCGCCCGGCGCAGACAAAGGCCATCATTGCGTGCATGTCATTGAAGGCGTAATTGCCGGCCGCGGCGTGGGGCTCCCAACCGTCGGCCACCGCCTGCCAGCGGTCCCCGAGGGGGACATTGCGCAAGTGCAACCGCCAAAGCAGCGCGGAGGCGTCGAGCAGATCCAGGATCAGCGGCGAGCGGGCGCCGTAGATCCGGGCGTCGAACAGGTCGAGTACCGCCGCGATCTCGCCGCACTCGAGGTGGAACAGGGCCAGGTGCCACCAGTTGTGCACCGCAAAGAAGTTGTCGCGGGACCAGGCGTCGACGTCGCTGCGGAACCAGGCGATGCCGTCCTCTGGACGGCCCTGCATTTCCATGCAGTGGGCCACCGCGTGCCAGGCCCAGGCGTCGCCGGGCTCCAGCTCGACCGCCCGCCGGCCGGCCACCTCGGCGCGCTCGTAGGCACCGGTCTCCTCGAGTCCGAAGGCATGCATGCCGAGGACGGCGTGGTACCCCGGCATGCCCTCGTCCCAGTCGGGTAGGGCGCGCGCGATCCGGTCCCGGAGCATCCGCGCCTCCCCGGTGAAGAAGTCGGTGAGCTGACCCACCTGGAGCGCCACGACGTCGCGGGGATACTGGATGGCGATGTCCTCCAGCACGCGGCCCGCGGCACGCCACTCGCTCTCGATCAGGTACCCGAGCGCCCTAACGTGAGCGCGTTCACGGGCGTTCGCCGGCAGGGCGGAGGCCGCCTCATAATTCGCCCGGGCGACCGCGAAGCCTGCGGGCTCGGTCCCGAGCAGGTTCAAGTACCCGTGGAGCACATGCCCCATGGGAAACCCGGAGTCCTGGTCGAGGGCCTCGGCGATGGTCGTAACCGGGTCGCCGCGGTAGCACTGGAATTCCGCGATGGCCTGCTCGTAGCGCTCGATCAGCTCGCGGCTCGGCGCGGTGACGGGGTTGTTCAGATGGTCACGTGCGGTCGGGGTGAAGTGGGTCACGGGTTTTCTCCTCGGTAGTGCGCCGGGCGGGGTTGCCAGGCTCAGGGACCAAGCTACTGCCGCGCCGTGACGCAAAACGCGAAGAAGGCGTGAAAAATCCGTCAAATCGACCTGGACATAATCTTGTGCGCCGCCCGTCCCCGTGGTCCTAGACGAGATGGCTAACGTCGAGGCCTGCCCCCAGCCACGCAAAGCCACATCGAAAGGGAAAAGCTCAAGCAATCAGGCCAAGGCAGATTCGTCGGTGCGCGCACAGGGTCGACGTCGCCGCGCATAGCTGCACGGGCAGAACTCGGTCGCCTTGTTCTGCCCGTCACGCTGATCAGGAACGAGCTGTTCTGTGGAGAGGGCGTGAAGCGCGCCCGAAGCGGCCTGTGGCTTGACCGTGTCCGTCACCAGGCGCAACCTATTGATCGGTATGAGCCCAGCCAAGGCATCGCTGACGACCATCGCCCCGAGATCACTGTCGTCCCCGGCGACATCAACCTCGGCCCCTGGAAAGCCATCTCGGACGAAATCACCTACCATCCCCAGAGGGGATCATGAGTTCCAGCGTGATACCGACCAGTCCCACCTCGGTCAAACGCTTTAGCCAACTGACATGTTTGCCTTCTGGCGGACGCCATCGGCTATGCGTGGCTTGCTCTCTGGCCGCGCACCAGTCTCTATCGTGATCGGCGCTGTTTCGCCCGCGGAGACACTTCCCTCGTTCCGCTCAACCGGTGGCTATCTCCAATGTCTGGAGAAGCACGCCGGAACGGCAGAGCCGTTTCGAGCCTCACCGCCAGAGGCGGTGGCTTCCTTGTTGTGAGTTATGCGACTGCTTCTGGTTTTCATTGCCGTCGAAGACTGCTCAGTTGTCGGCGAGCGATGGCTGCCGGTCAGCCCGTCTCCGTCGAGTGTACGCTAATGGCCGACAGCCGCCTATCGTCGCCCTGAAGTGTACGTCTGCTTAGGGTTCCTCTGCGGTCGCTCGGCGGTGTGCCCCGAAACGGCAGGAACCGACCCGAAGGAGACATCGGCCTTCGGAGCAACGACGGCGGCACTAAGAACCAGAGTGGACATTGCGAGAATCCTCATTTCCATCACTGACGCCGCCCCTCGCCTCACGCCTGCCGGGGGTAGACCCAACACTCGTGACACCAGCCGCCATTTGAATATTTCGCTTGTCCGCTGCGACCCATTGCCGTCACCGGCCTTGTCTCAGCGCGCGTTCGGAGTGTCCCAGGAGCAGTCAGTCGGTCTGGGAATGCAGCTGTCTAGGTGCTGAGGTAGATGCGGCTTCGGAGGCGGAACTGCGCGATGATTGCTCTGCACTGCAAAGCTGACATTGAAGGCGCTTGCGAAGGCCTGTCGGCGATAGCTCCCTCAATAGACGTCGGCGCAGACCGGCGAGCGGTCCCTGCGCCGCGCCCTGATCCGGTTCGGATCAGTCGATGATCATCTCCAGGCGGTAGTCGGCCACCTCGTCCCGGCGCGCGGCGCTGCGCATCAGATAGACACGGATCTTGTAGTCTCCGCTGGCGGGCAGGGTCCCTTCGAACTGATTGCCCGATGTCGAGCCGACGAACATCGCCTCGTTGCTCTTGCCGGGCTCGAGGATGTTGAAGTAATTCGAGCTGTTGCTCGTCGCCAGGCTGACGTTCATGGACTGCCCCTTGCGCGCACCGAGCACGTAGTCGACGGCCTCGTAGCCCTTGATCGAGCCCTTGACGGTCGCACTGCTCGTGCCCTTCTTGAAGTGGACGCGCTCGGTTCGGATGTCGTCGGCTAAGGCCACCGTGCTGGCCAACAAGCCCAAGCTGAGCGCTGCTGCAATTGCTTTCACGATTGATTCCTCGTCTGCGTGTGGATGGATCTTTTGCCCGATACGGCTGGCCCGGCCGGGCCAGCGCCCGACAGCCCAGGCCTATCATGTCGTGAATGATGGCGCGGTACGAAAGCGCTGGCGCGAGGGCGCGGGACCAAGCCGGTCGTCGGGTGTGAGTCAAAGAGCAGGGGGATTCAGCGGTCGGATGACTCAGCGATCAAGCGGCTCAGAGGGCCCCTTCGTCGGTCATCGACATGATGCCCGCGGTCGTGCCGTCCTTGTACCCGATACAGCGCCAGCGTGCGCGTTGCGGGCCAACGCCTACGATGACCTCGGTGCCGGCCTCGGAGTAGCTCGAGGACAGCAGGACGACGTCCGGGTTGTTGGTCGTGCGGGTGACATCCCGCAGGCAGCCTTGCTCGGCGAGGCTTGGCGTGCCGGGCGCTGGAGCGACGTCGCCTCGGCTATTGCCGGTGGTCTCGACGCAGCCGGTCAGAAGGGTCGCGGCTGCGATGGCCGCGGCGAGCTGGGTGAATGCTTTCGTCATGGGATGGCTCCTCTTGAGTTTTGGCTGAAATCAGCGAACACGAAAACGGACTTAATAGGACTGGGTGCGTTGACCGCGGTTGATCACCTCGACGACGTGATCGCCCGACTGCCAGAGCTGGCCGCGACAGGGTTGGTCAGCGCGCATCTGCTCGAGCAGGAAGGAGCCGTCGGGGTTGAAGATTTGGTAGGGGATACCCGGCCCGCGCGCCCCCACGCGGACGCCGAAGTCCTGACCTTCCAAGGCTCGCAGCACGTAACGGCGCGAGGCTCCGGGCGCGAGCGAGCCGCTCAGTCGGGCGCTGCTCGTGCCACGGTCGAAGCGAACCCGCTCCGTGGAGGTCCCGCCCTGGCTCGCAGGCGGCGGGCTCGGCTGTTGGCCGGCGGCACCCTGCTGGAGGTAGCGCGTATTCACCCAGCCCCGCTCGCGCATGTCCGAGCGCATCTCGATCTCACACCAGCGCGAGCGGCGCTGCCCCTCGCAGCGCAGTCTGTCGACGGACGATCCATTGGAGAGCGCGCCGACGATGCGGTAGTCGGTGCCCGGCCCGCTTCTGACGTTGAGCACGTCGCCCGGCGCCACGCCGGTCACCTGAACCAGGTCTTGCGCGCTGGCCGACACAATGATTCCGAGGGTGCAAGTCAGCACAAAAAGAATGCGCGCGCATCGTTGCATGGGGCGTGGTTCTCTGTCGGGTGTCCTAAGGGAGGTGGATTTCATAGAGAAGAGCAAGGTGGCTCAGTCACCGCCGCTGGTCGATTGCTCCCACGGCGGCCGCTCGAAGGCCTGCGCCCCGGCGGCGCTGCCGGGCGCGTAGAAGCTGTGGATCGAATCGTCGGTGAAGTAGCGCCAAAAGCGCGCCGCGAGTTGCGCGTCCGTGATCCTGAAGTCGCCGGCGGCCTGTCGTTCCTCGAGATACAGCCGATAGGCGTCCAGAGGCTCGGGGCCGAGCTGCTGGTAGATGATGCGGCCGCCGTATTGCCGATAGAGGGCGCGGTTGAGCTTCCACTGGCGAATCATCGAGCGGGCCATGTCTCGCTGCATCGTCTCGACTTGCGCGGCGTCCTCGGGCGAGAGGTCATCTTCAGCCGTCAGCCCCTTGGCACGCATCCCGCGGCGCATGTTGTCGACGAAGGCGGCGATCTCGGCGTCCGTGACCGCGATGCCTTGGCGCTCCGCATAGCGATCGAAGAGCCGGGTCAACAGAATCCGCTGCATCTCATCGGCGTCCTCGGTGCGCACCGCGTCGCCGAGGACGGTCGCGACGAGCGGCGCCTGCGTGTCCGACTGCGTCATGGCGGTCTCTGGCGCTCGATCGGCTGCCTGGGGAGTACCCATCGCGCCGCTGAAAAGCATCGGCAGCAAGATCAGCGGCAGCAGTTGCATGGAAGCTCGCATGGCGCAGGCCTCATTGATTGTTTCATCCGTTGCAGCTGTCCCACTACGCGGTGGCACCGTAAGGCCAGACCAGGTTGAGGATCACGATGAGAACGAAGACGACGAGGAGCTTGAGAAAGGTCCTCCGCCCTTTGGTCATGCTCTCGAACACCTTGGTGTGATCGAAAAGCAAGATGACCGCCAAGAGGATCACGCCGGTGGCGATCATGTGGGGTATGTCAAAGGTCATCGCTGAGTCTCCATGCCGAGTGTGATTGGGTTTCCGGCAACCGCCAGACGTAACACTGCAAGGAGCAGCGCTTACGGACAGGCCCGGTCGCGCGCAACGTGCGGTTGACCACGGAGGAGCTGCATCGGATTGAGTTGCTGCCGATCTAGGTCGACAAGACAACCCCAGCCCCGAGGAAGGTGCGCGGCGCATCTATTCGGGGCAGAACAAGCAGTCGTGTCACCAACCGCCATCTCCGCTTAGGCCCGGCATCTCCGTCGATCAGAGGAGTCGATCGTCCGCCTTTGCCCAAAGCGGCCAGTGACGTTGCAGGCCGACCGCAGACGGCAGGAGCATCGTTGCCCCCTTGGGACGCAAGCTGTTGCATGTGCTGATCCATCTGCGCGGCCAGTAGGCGAAATTCATTCATCCTCATGCCGATCCACCCATCACCATCGTGTGTGCCGGATCATAGACCAAGCTCGCTGTGCGAGCCGAGCAGGTGCGCATCCGGGGGCTGGGGAATTAAATGTCCGCTCCGTTGGATTGACCAGACGCTCTCGTCCGACAGGCCAGTGACCGTAAGTGGCCGACTGCTGCCGGTCAGCGACAACGGCGTGGGCGTCCGCTGTACGTACCGTTGCGGACGCTGCTGCATCCGCGTCGGGTGGGCAGCCGTCCCGACCTGAATCCCGCGCCATCGATACCCTGCCTTCGATGCTCGTGCAAAATCGCCACACCATCCTGACCCGCCTCTCCCCGTCCAGCCCGCGCAGTACGACGGGACCCTCCCGCTCCAGGCTGGATCGGCGGGTCAGATGCGTGAGAGGGCGTGGTCCCGGGTAGCCCCGCCCCCAACGCAAACGTCCTCCTCATCCTCTCCAGGCAAAGACTCGGGGCGCGCTTACACCAAGTCCGCCAGCGGCGACTGTGAGTCTCGCATCTGCGGCGGCTCCTTGGGCGCCGAGTTCGGGTCCATCCGGCTGCCCGGCGATGTACGCGTCTGAATACACAGCACGCGCAGCCGGGCGCGGAGGGTTTCCAGGTCTTTGATCGCGGGATGCGGCACCAAGGTGCCGGCACCATTCGGGATGTAGCGTTCCGGGAGATCGTCGACGATCTTTTGAACGGCCCGCAACTCCAGCTCGCACGCGACGCGCTGGCCTAGCATCGCGGCGTCGCACGCTCGGAAGAAATCCGGCGGGAACGATCGCACGATGGCGTCCCACGTCATTGCGAATTCGTCCGTTGAGCCCGCCGGAGGCGGCAGGTAGTCCCTTGTTGAGCAGGCGTTACGTTCGACCGCGTTGGCTGGTCGGGTCTGGCGCAGATGCATATCGGCGACTCCTATAAGGATCACTATCACGATAGGATGCGCCGATTTTACACCATTTCTCCGACATTTTTTCGTGCCGACGTACCCGCGGCGCTAACTTGTGGTGCGATTTAATTCTACGGAAGACCCCCCCGGGACTCGACGGGCTTGAGAGGACCTTCGCATGCGACATCCAAAGCTTGGTAAGGGCCTCTCCCTCGCTCCAAGGGCTCCGCCCAGTCCACGGGGTCAGCAGGTCAGATCGCTCTCCCTATGGCACCGTCCATGGGGTGCGGCATGCGCGGCCGCTTCATCCGGCGTCGAGCACGCCCGCATGCTCGCGACGATGGTCTCGGCGTGCGCCCGTCGCCACGCGGGCCGGTCGGCTGGATCGGCAGGGCGGCAGCCGGCCGGATGAAGGTTCGTCAGGTTTAGGTGCATTTT
>Ga0316576_10002628_pt1 | contig 10264 bp, 8 predicted proteins | sample S0NA_FD_203075 | JGI IMG/M metagenome (GOLD analysis project Ga0316576, IMG submission 203075) | Rhizosphere microbial communities from salt marsh grasses in Alabama, United States - S0-2_050615r3r5 | ecosystem: Host-associated > Plants > Roots > Rhizosphere | place: USA: Alabama | collected... | reverse complement strand
CATTTCAGAACAACCTCGCCATCACCCTCGAGCTGATGGACAGGAACGCCGAGGCCGAGGAGATTCACCGCGCGAACTATGCGGCCCGGCGTGAGGTGCTGGGCGAAGACCATCCTCACACCCAGTCGTCGCTGGAGTACCTCGGCGTCTGCCTGGCTAAGCAGGAGAAGTACGACGAGGCCGAAAAGGTTATGCGGATGGCGCTCGACGGGAATCGCCGGCTGCTCGGGGAGGATCACTATCGCACGATCATGACCGCCGGCAACCTCGCGCTCGTCCTCGCCAATGCAGGCAAGCTCGACGATGCCGAGCGGATGATCCGCGAGGCCCGCGAGGCGGCGCGGCGGGTGGTGGGCGAAACCCACCCTATGTTTTTCGCCTACAGCAGCACCTTGGTCGGTATCTTGCGAGAGCAAGGCAAGCTCGACGAGGCCGAGGCCGTGGGACGACCCCTTGCCGATTCGGCTCAAAGCACCCTGGGTCCGGATCACCGGTTGACGGTCGGCCTTGTCGCGGAGCTCGACGGGGTGGCGGCCGACCGAGCCGCACGGCAGGAGATCGGGCGCTCCGGTCTCGATCCGGTCAGGTTGGAGTAGGCTCGATCGACGAACTGACGGTCCCGACAGTCATCCTCACTCGATCGATCGAGAATGTCCGTAGGCAGGGACGTGGCTCCAACAGCCGCTGTCGCCGGTTCTGCGGCAGCGGCGGCGCGACGGATCGCCGATGGGAGGTCGCACATGGCTTGCCGCCAGGTCTGTTTGACGGGTTGCGTGGTCATGGCCTCGCTCATGCTGGTGGAGGGTGGGTCCCTTGCCGACGATCGGTGGGTGGAGGTCGCGCCCTCGGTCCCCGGAACGCCCCCCACGCTCGAGCTGCGTCCCCGACAGGGAGGTCTCACCATCGAGGTTGATCTGACCGGTTTCTTCGCCCGGAAGCGGACCGTCGATGGACAGGAGCTCATGCTTCTCGAGGTGCCGGGCTTCGGTGGCACAGGAGAGATCGGCGAGCCCGACCTGCCGTTCCGTACGGTGCTGGTGCCGATCGCGAACGGACCGTCCGCCGATCTTCGGGTGACGCACTCGGTGAAGAGGACCGTGCTCACGAGTGTGACGGTCATGCCGGAGCAGGCGCCCATGCCGGAGTGTGGTGCAGCGGAGCCCGGCTTCGTCATCGATCGGGAGGCCTACTCGAGCGACGCGTGGTTTCCCGCTCACTCGGCGCGCATCGCACAGGATGCGGTGGTCCGCGGTCAACGCTTCCTGGTCGTCGATGTCGACCCCTTGGCCTTCAACCCGGCTCGCCGGGAGGTTGTGGCGAGTACGCATCTCACGGTCGAGATCGATCTCGAGGGCTTTCTCCAGACGCGCCATGACCTCGACCCGGACCTCACCTATGTGCTCCTCGTGGGGACCGCCCGATGGTCCCGACGGAGGAACTCGGGAATCTCGTATCGGATCTCTACTCCTCCTGCCTCGACGGGTCCGACTACTTCCCCGATGTCGTGATCGGCCGGATCGCGGTTCAGACTCCGGGCGAGTGCGGCAATGTGGTCGCCATGATCCTCGGCGTCGATCGTGACGTCGTGCCCGGTCCGTGGCAGGGCACCTACCTGATGGCGGCCTACTTCCAGGCCGACAGCAACTGCCATACGAGCCGGTTCTTTTTCGAGACCGGAACTCACGCGGTGCACTACGTCCGGGATGTCGTCGGGATGGGGGTTCTCACGGCTGCGGAAAGTGGGGATGTCGTCTGCGATCCCTATGTCTGGGCGGACGACCACGCGATCTTCCCGCACCGGCCGCCGGGCTTTGCCAACCAGCCGGTGCCGCAGGCCGATGCCGATCTGATCACGTCGGCGGCGGTGGCGGCCCAGGACCTGATCGACGCCTTCAACACGGGCGCCGGCATCGTCCAGCACCGGGATTACGGCGCGATCACGGGGTGGCTCCACCCATGGTTCTGGGACACCGACGTGGCGACGCTCGCCAACGGCGCCATGACTCCGATCGTCTTCTCGGCCGCCTGCCTGACCGGGGCCGTTGCGTCGGCCGAGGACTGCCTGGCCGAGGCCCTCATGAAGAAGGTCCCGGGTGGGGCGGTCGGGGTCATTGCCGCCACCGAGGCATCGACCTCTGGGTACAACGACCTCATGGTGCACGGCTCACACGACTGCTTCTGGGACGACTACGACACCGACGATGGCGGCAACATCTACCCGCACTCCTTCCGCCCCGCCGAGGCGTACCTCTATGGCAAGTTCTACATGTACACCTGGGAGGGCCACAGCGCGACCACCCAACGCACCTTCGAGCTGTTCCACTGGCACGGCGATCCCGAGCTGCGGGCATTCACGGCGGTGCCGACCCACCCGGGGGTGTCGCTGGAACCGACCATCGAGGTGGGGTCTCCGGCGATGACCGTCGAGGTTGATGCGGAAGGTGCGCTGGTCGCGGTGACCGACAACGGGACTCTGATGGGTCGAGCGGTGGTGTCGGGCGGCCTTGCGCCGGTGGAGCTCGATCCTCCGGTGCAGGCGCCGAGAACCCTGGACGTGGTGGTCACAGGCCACAACCTGGTTCTCTGGCTCGGGACCTGCGAGGTCGAACGGCCGTCCTCGATCTTTGCGGACAACTTCGAAAGCGGCGGTTCGGGAGCGTGGTCAGCCGTCCAGCCGTGATTCCAGGAAGCCGGAGACGCAACGAACGCCCGCCGGATGGCATTCATGCATCGATCTTCAGGCGGCCGGCGCACGATCGTGTCGGATTGCCTTCGTCGTTGCTTCAGGCTCGGCACACCGTCGAGCCACGAAGCCCGCGGTGATCTCGACGACGCCACGATCGCGCAGAATCCGCCGGTGTCCGAGGCCGTTGGTGAAATGAACCCGACTTGACGGAATCGATCGAGCCAGGTTCTCCGCCTCCGTCCACGGGAGCTCGCTGTCGTTGCGGTCGTGGATCACGAGTGTTTCGGCACGCATTCCGGCGCCCAGACGCGTGGGCTCGACGTCGTCCCACGAGAAGTCGAAGCGTCGTTCAAGGCGATGACGCATCCGCTTGATGACCGAGGGGCTGAAGCCGGTCATCCGGCCGAACCACGCGGCCATGGTCCGCGTATCGCCCATCGGTGCGACGGCAACGAACGCTGCAGGATCGAGCTCGCCGCGCGACGACGCCAGGAGAACCTGGGCGGTCCCCAGTGAGTGGCCGACGATGGCCGAGATCGTCCCCAGCTCGTGCGCGACCGCGACCAGCGCCTCGGTGAGCTTGAAGAGGTTCGCCCGCCGACCAGGCGAGGCGCCGTGCGACGGACCATCGAATGCCACGACCCGAAAACCGGCATCGGCGAGCGGAGCCGCGAACGCCCCCATCTGCAGCCCTCGACCGCCCCAGCCATGGACCAGCAGGACGGTTCTCGGCCCGTTGCCCCAGATCCACCCCGCGAGCCGGCCGTGAGGCGACGAGAACGAGGTCTCGATCGCGTGCGCTGCCCAGGCCCGTTCGCGCACCGGGACCGGCGAGCGAATGACCGTGGTGAAGAGCCGCTCCGCAATCACCGCAGCGATCGGCGGCGCAAGCGAACTCAGCGCCTGGTTCGCACGAAGCCAAGGATGTGCACGACCGATCGTGCTATTTAGAGTCGATTGATGAGCGCTGTTCATGTTTCGTCTCCCGTGTCGTGTTATCGAGCGTCGCGGACCAGGCGCTCGAAGGCGGCCCTGGCTCGCTGCCGAGCGTCCGCATCATCGAGCAATCGGTGGTAGAGGTGAAAGGAGAGAAAGACGCCGTACAGCTCGAACGCGAAGTTCACGGTGTCGAGGTCGCGTCGAAAGTGGCCTTCGTCGATGGCGATCTGCGCAGCCGTGGCAACCGTGTCCACCCAATCCCGTTGAGCCGCAGCCACCGCGTCTCGGACCGAACCGGGACGATCGTCGTACTCCCATGACGCCGTGACGAAAGGGCAGCCGCCCGGGGTCACCCGTCCCTCCTCCCACGTCAGCCAGTGCTCGAAGAGGGCTCTGATGCGCGGTTCTCCCCTGGGTTCTCGGAGCGCCGGTGTGATCACCGTCTCGAGGAAGCTCCGGCGTGCTCTGGCCAGCACCTGGAGTTGGAGATCCTCCTTCGACTCGAAGTGAGCGAAGAGCCCGCTCTTGGACATCTCCGCCATCTTCGCCAGACCACCGATGCTCAAGCCCTCGAAGCCGATCTCGCTGACGATCGCCATCGCATGCTGGAGAATGCGTTCCCTCGTCTCCTCACCCTTCGCCATGATCACAAAATAGTACGATCGTTCGTTTCTGTCAAGGCCCGGCGCCTCGCGACCTCCGCCTGCGACGACGCGAGGCCGAGCGATGTTCTGGGGGCGGATGTGACCGGTGGCGCCCTGGCACTCACGACAGAATCGCGTGGAGACACCCGTTCCGAAAATTGACACAGGATTCGTGGAGCACTATTTTCGTGGTATGAAAAACGTCACCATCACCGTGGATGAAGAGGTCGCACGCTGGGCCCGGATCGAGGCGGCGAAGCGGGAAACCAGCGTGTCGCGGATGGTCGGCGACATGCTCGCCGAGATGATGCGAGCCGAGACCTCCTACGAGGCTGCCCGCGCAGAGTTCCTGGCCATCCCGCCCGCCGGTCTCAGCAACCCCGGAGATCACTATCCGAACCGGGACGAGCTCCATGACCGAGCCGGTCTTCGTTGACACCAATCTTCTGGTCTACCGCTTCGATGCCGGTCAGCCGGAGAAGCAGAAGGTTGCGGACGCATGGGTGTCCGTGCTGTGGGAAACGCGGACGGGGCGGTTGAGCTTTCAAGTGCTGCGCGAGTTCTACATCACGGTGACCGGCAAGTTGGCCCGCAGACTCGAGCGAGAGACCGCACGACGGGCGGTTCGAGCACTTCTGGCCTGGAACCCGACCCCAAGCAACGAGCGACTCATCTCGGTAGCGTGGGAAATCGAGGATCGACACGCGATCTCGTGGTGGGATGCGTTGGTCGTGGCCGCCGCCCGTGAGCAGTTATGCTCGGTCCTGCTGACCGAGGACCTCCAGGACGGCCAGATCGTCGCCGGCGTCCAGATCGTCGATCCATTCACCCACGACCCAAGCGACGTTTTCGGCTGAGGCCGTGGCGCCGGCCGTCGACAACGACCATCGAGTCGAGCCTGGCGCCGCTGTGAGATTCCCAGTCGTACGCGTCACGGGGGCATCCATCGATGACAGGAGTAAGATGCACGCGTGCGACGGCGCCCACTCCCCCCGTTGCTCCCGCTATTGTTGACATCGATGATGCTCGTCGCGGCATTGACCACCCTTGCTCCCGTCATCGGCTGCGACCGAGGCGGCTGTCGGTGCTGCGGCGTCCCCCGCGTCACGCTCGACTGGATCGTCGAGATCGACGCCGCGCCCGTCCCGGACCCGATCACCGAGTATCCGATCTTGATCGGTGTCAACGTCAGGGTCCGGAGCCTGGAAAACGACGGTCCAGCGCCGGACGGTCTGATCGTGAACCTGAGCGTTTCGCCGGGCAGCTTCGTCGGTGGCGAATCGGAGCTCGAGCGGTCCCTGGTGAACGGCAGAACGTCGGCGACGATCCAGGTCGACGCTCCCGGAAGCTACCGGTTCTCCGTGACCGTCGAGGGCGAGGGGCGCACAGCCTCGGTCATCATCAACGTCGATCCCTGAACGGGACTCCTGGAATCGTGCCACGCACCATTACCGGTCACAGTGCCGTTGCTGTGTCGGTTCGAAGAACCCGGCGCTGCGCGCGCGGATTGATCAGACAAGACAACTGCGGGATTGCGGACCGGACATGCCTTCTTCTGCCGACCGCGTTCCAGCCGACCAGAAAGCCGTCACCCGACCGCCGGACAAGACTTGATTTGACTCCTGGCGCTCCGACCCGTGTCTCGCGTTAGGACGGGTTATGGCGAGCAGGTGTCCTTCTGACAACTGTTTTTGATCAATGAAGGGTGAGGATGATGGCGAGATTCGACGTTTGTATTGCTGTGAGCCTGGTGGTCCGGCCCGCGCAGGCCCGCACGGGGCAGCGAAATGGGTCTGGTGACGCACGGGGACAAACCGTTCTGGTAGCTGGGGGAGGGCGACGACGATGTCGAGATTCAACGGGTGTGCGGCGGCGAGCCTCATGGTGGCGTGTGCTCTTTTCTCCTTCCCGATGGAGGCCTGGTCGGAGGCGGAGGTCGGATTGGTTGAGAACGCGGTCGGTGCAGTGTGCGATGGTGCGGAGCGTTCTGGCCCGTGCGCGTGGCAAGCGGGATTCCACATGCAAGACCTGGATGGCTGGGCCTATGCCAGTGCCGTGTACGACGACGGCACAGGGCCGGCACTCTACGTGGGCGGCTGGTTCACGAACGCGGGCGGGGTCCTGGTGAACAACATCGCCAAGTGGGACGGCAGCTCGTGGTCCGGCCTCACCGGACCGTCGGGTACGGGTGTCGGCGCTTTGGTGCGCTCCGTTGCGGTGTATGACGACGGGAGCGGTCCGGCGCTGTATGCCGGCGGGAGCTTCGCGAGCGCCGGCGGTGTGACCGTCAACCACATCGCGAGGTGGGACGGGAGTGCGTGGACCGGGCTCAGCGGTCCCTCTGACACCGGTACGAACGGCGGGGTCTACGCCCTTGCGGTGTATGACGACGGGAGTGGTCCGGCGCTGTTTGCCGGAGGGGCCTTCTGGGCTGCCGGGGGGTTGGGCGGCGTGTACCGCATCGCGAGATGGGATGGGAGCGCGTGGTCGAAGCTCACCGGTCCTTCGGGCACAGGTGCGGACGACTTCGTCAGCACCCTTGCGGTGTATGACGACGGGAGTGGTCCGGCGCTGTATGTCGGCGGGTACTTCACGAGTGCCGGCGGGAGGACCGTGAACCGTGTCGCGAAATGGGACGGGAGCGCGTGGTTTCGGCTCGAGAGCCCTTCGGGCGTGGGTACGAGCGACTGGGTCTGCACCCTCGCGGTGTATGACGATGGCAGCGGTTCGGCGCTGTATGTCGGCGGGTACTTCGCGACTGCCGGCGGGGTGACCGTGAACCACATTGCGAGATGGAACGGGAGCACGTGGTCTGCGATTGGCGGCCCTTCCGGCACGGGCACGAACCGTGCGGTCCTCACCCTCGCGGTGTATGACGATGGGAGCGGTCCGGCGCTGTATGCCGGAGGGGACTTCGCGACCGCCGGCGGCGTGATCGCGAACCATGTTGCGAGATGGGATGGGAGCGCGTGGTCTGGGCTCAGCGAACCTTCGGGCGTGGGTGCGAGCGACGAGGTCTACGCTCTCGCGGTGTATGACGATGGGAGCGGTCCGGCGCTGTATGCCGGGGGAGCCCTCGGGGCGGCCGGCGGTGCGATCGTGGACGGTGTCGGGAAATGGGACGGTCACGTGTGGTCCGGGCTCGGCGGCCCGTCGGCAGTGGGCGTCAACGGTGAGGTCTATGCCCTTGCGGTGTATGACGACGGGAGCGGACCGGCGCTGTATGCCGGCGGGTCCTTCACGACGGCGGGCGGGTCGACGGTGAATCACATCGCGAGGTGGGATGGCACCACATGGTCCGGGCTCGGCGGCCCGTCGGCAGTGGGCGTCGACGATGACGTCTACTCCCTTGCGGCGTATGACGACGGGGGTGGTCCAGTGCTGTATGCCGGTGGGTGGTTCGAGACGGCGGGTGGTTTGACGGTGAATGGCATCGCGAGATGGGATGGCACCACATGGTCCAGGCTCATCGGCCCCGCGGGCGTGGGCGTGGACGACGCGGTGGACACCCTCGCGGTGTATGACGACGGGAGCGGTCCGGCGCTGTATGTCGGCGGGTGGTTCGACACGGCTGGTGGGGTGACGGTGAACCACATCGCGAGATGGAACGGAAGCGCGTGGTCCGGTCTCAGCAACCCTTCGGGCCCAGATCCAGGTACGAGTGGCAGGGTCTTGACCCTTGCGGTGTATGACGACGGGAGTGGCCCGGCGTTGTATGTCGGCGGGTGGTTCACGAGTGCCGGCGGTGTGATCGTGAACCGCATCGCGAGATGGGACGGGAACGTGTGGTCTGGGCTCGATGGCCCCTCGGCAACAGGCGTCGACGACGACGTCTACGACCTTGCGGCGCACGACGACGGGAACGGTCCGGCGTTGTATGCCGGCGGGGCCTTCACGAGTGCCGGCGGTGTGACCGTCAACCGCGTTGCGAGATGGAACGGGAGTGCCTGGACCGGGCTCAGCGGCCCCTCGGCGATGGGCGTCGACGGTGCAGTCGATGCCCTTGCCCAATATGACGACGGGAGCGGCCCAACGCTGTATGCCGGCGGAGACTTCATCAGTGCGGGCGGACTGCTGTCGAGCAACATTGCGGCCTGGCGGTGCAGTCGAGACCAGGTCTTCGCCGACGACTTCGAGTCGGCGAGCACCGCGGCGTGGTCGGTGACCGTGCCCTGACCCGGACTATTGACGAGCCATCTGCTGCGGGCGGCAATGCATCCGCGCTGGCCTCGTCTTCTCACCTCGGGGTGCCCGACGACCTGTCAAGTACGCCTCCGCGCCCGAAGCTGAGAAGACGCGGCCAGCATCGGCGCCTCGTCGCCCTCGCGACGAAACCTCATGGATAGTCCGAGTTGACCGTTCGGCGACGTGCCGACGTTGGCGGATTCCTTCGGAAGCTCAACAAGCGCGATCGTCCGTTGGCGGAACGGTGAGGCAAGCTGAGATGATCGATTCCATGATCACGTGCCTTCGAAAACGTGAGGTTGTGATACCTGGCACGGGTTCGGGTTCGCGGCAGGAGTGGTCGATCGGGTTGAGGATCGATAGTCCCGAGTTGAATCGTCGCTGTGCTCAACAACCACCTGCGGGTGCACCATGTGTCGGCTCTGCCATCGGAGGTACTGGCCGTAACGCAGTAATCGCCGAAGTCGTCTTCTAAAAGGCTATCTGCCTCCTGTGCGGGGTGACCCCTGGTCGTGATCAGGTCACCCAAGGCTGGCTTCCAGATCAGCTGATGTCTCTTGCCGAACCGCGAAGGAGTGACATCGCCTCGCAGCAACGCCATCTCTCCGACTCCGAGGCGAACATCTTCTACGCGATCGTCAGACGAGATCTCGACCGCCGTCGCTCCGACCTCCCGTCGAGCAAACAGAGACCAGCCCTCTCCCTTAACTGTTTTCCACTGGGAGTCGGCAACCCCAACGAAACCACCATCGAAAGTGGCAACCTGTCCGATTTCCACGTGGATCGGTCGTCCTCTCATCGAAAACTCGAGCCAGAGCTCACCAGGAGGTATGGGTTTTCTGGAAGCGATGAACAGCGGATTCTTGGTGCCGGACACATCGAGCAACGCCGTCGCTCCATGAGAGCCAAACGAGTATGGCGTGACGTTTCGATCATCGAGCGTCTTCACAAACACGCCAGCCGGGTGCCCAGCCATGGTCAGGTAAACCTGTGCGAAGCTCGAGAGGTCGGTGCTTCGTTGGCTGAAACCTCCTTGAGAAGGGGAGCTGACAATCTCGAACTCCGGTACTGCAACCGACGACGACCCTGAGAGGATCCCTTTCGTTTCCTGCGCGAGAACGTTGTACCCGAGAGCGCTGGGGTGGTTCTTGGGTGCTCGAAAAAGCCCGCTCCTGCGCCAGGTGTACTCCTCAGACGAGGTGCGAACACTCGAAAACGCTCGCTCGCCCCCGGCAACGGCAAGCAGACTTTCGGAGTTGTCGTCGTTGACAAGCACCAGGAAGCTCTTTGATTTGGCTCCGATATCGGCGAAGATTCGCCGATAGATCTCAGCGACCTCGGCGTGCGTGTCACTCCGATAGTAAAACGGGTTGATCTTCAAATCGCGGCCTTTGGGCAGCAAGGCGCGGATCTGCGGCGGCGCCTTCGTGTCGAACCTGAGGTATTCCCATGCGGGGCGGAGTGAGAAATACCGTGCCGCTGCGTCGCGGCGATCCGCGCCTGTCACCTCGATCAGGCGTAGGCCGTCACCTTCCAGAACATGGCGCGCGTGGACGGGTGCGTACATCGTGTCGAGCATGATGAACGTGTTGTCCCGCTCACGATGAAATCCGTACAGGTCGTAGATGGTGACATCGAGATCAAAACTCTGAGCGAGATACTGCCAGAGAAGATACGATTGCTGGACGCCAAAAGCACCCACCCCGAAGTTCAGAACCTCGATCCTGTCGCAACCGTCTCGTTCAAAAAGGCGCTGGAGTTGGGACGGAAAATCCTGGCCGGACGCCGCTTCGGAGCCCTTGACGAATGA
>Ga0316576_10002627_pt1 | contig 10266 bp, 12 predicted proteins | sample S0NA_FD_203075 | JGI IMG/M metagenome (GOLD analysis project Ga0316576, IMG submission 203075) | Rhizosphere microbial communities from salt marsh grasses in Alabama, United States - S0-2_050615r3r5 | ecosystem: Host-associated > Plants > Roots > Rhizosphere | place: USA: Alabama | collected... | reverse complement strand
TTCAAACCTCTGAGGTGTAAAAGTGTTATCAACCATGCTTATCATACCCGCCAAGGGACACTATCAGGAGCCGGCGGTATCTCTTTCGGCAAAAACCTCTTTGGCAGCGAAAAGCCCGTTGAGAGCGGCCGGGAAACCGGCATACACCGCCATCTGCATCATGATCTCGACGATTTCCTCCTGCGAACAACCGACGTTCAGGGCGCCGTGAATGTGCCCTTTCAACTGCGGGGCGGCATTCCCCAGGGCGGTCAGAGCCGCAACGACGGCGATCTCTCTCGATTTGAGATCCAGACCCGGTCGGCTGAAGATGTCCCCGTACGGAAATTCAATCAACAATGTTGCAAATTCAGGCGCAATGTCCTTAAGGCTTTCGATCACCTGCTCGCCTGCCCCGTGGTTGATTTCACTGAGCTTTGCCCAGCCTTTTTGAAAACGTTCACTTTTATCCATCCTGCCCCCTTTTGGCGCGACAGGCGCTGTTCATGACGGTGCTTACGAGCAATGCCGCATGTAGACTTGTATGCAATAGAACAGAACCTAGTGCCTTTCCATAGCCATGATGATATCCCCCAGTTTCTTGACGCCCGCCGCCAGCGCTTCGCTCCAGGGAAATCCACAGGACAGACGGATGCAATGGCGGTAGCGACGCGTAGTGGAACACATGATTCCCGGCATGATGGCGATGCGATGTTTGCGGGCCTCATGGAAGACCTTCAGGGAATCGAAGTGTTTGGCCAGTTCGACCCACAATGTTATGCCGCCTCTGGGAGATGTCATCTTCGTTCCCTCGGGAAAGTATCGGGCAACGGCCATGGCGATGTTGGCCGCCTGGGTCTTCAGGGCTGAGCGGAGCCTTCGAAGATGCCGGTCGTAGGCGCCGTCTTTCAGGAACTCGGCCATCACCATCTGGTTCAGGGTCGGTGAGGCGATGGAAAGGTTGAGCTTCAGCCGCCGGACCTTGTCCCGGTAGCGGCCCGGCAGGGTCCAGCCGATACGCAGTCCCGGTGCCAGTGTCTTGGAAAATGACGAGCAGTACAAGACCATGCCCTGCTGATCGTAGCGTTTCAGCGGGACCGGTCGTTCGCCCTCAAAAAAGAGCTCTCCGTGGATATCGTCTTCGATGATGGGAATGTTGCGTCCCCCTAGCATCTTTACCAGGGTCCGTTTGTTTTCTTCCGGCATAACATATCCCAATGGATTATGGAAATTCGGCACCAGGATACATGCCGCCACCGCATTTTCATCCACCGCCCGGCCCAGGGCTTCCAGATCGATGCCCTTTTCAGGATCGGTGGGCACTTCCAAGGCCAGCATGTTCAAATCTTCGATCAATTGAAGAAACCAGGGGTAGGTGGGCGACTCCACGACAACGGTATCGCCCGGTTTGGCAGCGGCCTGGAGGCACAGCCCCACCGCCTCGATGCAGCCGTTGGTGATCACCAGGTCGTCGACGTTCCTCACGGGGCCTGTATGGAAGCTCCGCTTGGCGATCCGCTCGCGCAGGGAGGGATTGCCGTACGGGTTTTCATAGGTCGTCAAGGCGGTGGCCAGCTGTCCGGCCGTCATTGACCGCAGGCTTCGCGACAGGGCCTTGACCGGCAGGATATCTTGGGCGGTGAGCGTCCCCCCCAGCTGGAGAAACGACGCATCGCTCATGGCCTCCACGATGGAGCTGGCCAGCGTGCTGACGGTCACTTTTTTCGGCACGGCCCGGTAGCGCCGCCAGTCCGGCGTTTTCAAAATCCTTCCCATACGGGGGCGGACAAAGTAGCCGGATTTCTGACGCGGGGCCACCAGGCCCCGTTTCTCCAGTTCGATAAAGGCCTGGTAGACCGTGGAAATGCTCAAACCGGTCCGCCGATGGAGCCGGCGGATGGACGGCAGTTTTTCTCCGGCCCGGTAGACCCCGTTCTGGATGTTGCTTTCGAGTTCATCCGCCAGTCGTATGTAGCGGAAACCCCCTTTAGGGGAAGATAGCGCTTCCATGCCATGCACCTTTATCTGTTATGGTGATAAAAGAATTTTTCTGTATCTGTTATTGTTTAGCAGATATGATATCCAGTGACAACAGCCGGTCGCATGGGGACAGGCTTGTTGACCGTTTAGGCTTGCACCGGGAGTGACGCACCGCTACCCTGCACCCAGCCATTCCCAGAAGAAAGGATGACGATGCCATGCAAGTTGCCGTTGAGCGCCCAGCGAGATCGCTGCGCGAAACCGCCGCTGTTCAGCTGCGTCGCGGTTTTATCGCCAACCTGCCGGTAGCGGCCAGCGTAGCCGCCTACGGCAGCGTGCTGGGGGTTCTCGCCGCGCAGAAGGGCATCGGCTGGCTCATGCTGCTGATGATGAACCTGTCGATCTTCGCCGGTTCGGCCCAATTCGTCATGGTGGACATGTGGGTTGCGCCGCTGCCTGTCGTTGAAATCGTTATCGCCGTTATGATCATCAACATGCGCTATCTGCTGATCGGCGCTTCTCTGCAGCCGCTTTTTCGGGGCAAACCCCTGGGGCACAAGATGGGCATGATGCACCTGGTGGCCGACGAAAACTGGGCTGTGACCATGGCGGCCCATCGCAGCGGTACCGCCACGACGGCGTTTCTCTTCGGCGGCGGGCTCTGCGTGCTGTCGGCCTGGTGCGCCGGCACCATGCTCGGACACCGGCTCGGCGCCGTGGTCCAGAACCCGGAAGCCTTCGCCCTGGACTTTGCCTTCGTGGCGGTCTTCACGGCCCTTACGGTCAGCCTCTGGCGGGGTCGTGAGGATGTCCTGCCCTGGCTGGTGGCGGCCGTGGTTGCGATCGGTGTCGAAAAGCTTCTGCCCGGCAAGTGGTATATTTTAGCAGGCGGTATGGCGGGGGCCCTGGTGCCGGTTTTTCGCAGGACGGGACGCAAGCCCCGGGGGGAGAATTCCAATGAACTTGGCTGATCCGGAAATGACCGCGATAATGGCTGTCATAGGTGCGGCGGCCGCCACCTACGGGCTGCGTCTGGGTGGCCTGCTGCTCTCCGAGCGGCTTCCCCAGAACGGCGGGTTTCGGCGCTTCATGGAAGCATTGCCCGGCACCATCCTGCTCTCCCTCGTGGCCCCCGGCATTCTGGCCGCAGGAACCTGGGGCGCGGTGGCGGCGGCCAGTACGGCCCTGTGTACCTGGAAAACCCGCAATGTCTTCCTGTCAATGATCATTGGCGTGGCCATCGTGGCCGCCGCCCGCCGCCTGGGTTGGTAACCGCATTTTCCCAGCGGCCGCCGTTCTCGGGGAAGCCCCAGGCAGGATGTATGCTGAACCGGCAACGATGCTAACGCTCAAGAATTTTCGCGATCAGCTCGTCGCGTTCGCGTTCCGAGATGTAGGGTCTGATCTTTACGAGGCGGATCTCTTCCTCACGCGCCCTTTTCCGGGTGGCGGCCGCTTCGGCCCGGGTGAGGAGATAATCCAGATCGCAGGGTTTGATCAGATAATCGGCGGCGCCCAGTTTCATGGCCGCGATGGCCGAAGGAACCGTGGCATGGCCCGTCAGCATGATCACCTCCACCAGAGGATAGCGTTTCTTGATCGCTTCCACCACTTCAAAGCCGCCGATGCCGGGCATCTTGACGTCGAGAACCACGACATCGATTGTGTTTTCCTTATCCAATAGCGCAAGCGCTTCAGCGCCGGAAAAGGCGCAGTCTACGCTGAATCCCCTTTGTACCAAACGCGTGGCCAGTGTTTCGACGAACAATCTTTCATCATCGACAAGAAGAAAATGGATCGCCATCTTGGTTTCCTGGATTATTCGCAGATGCGGGGAGCAGTCCTCCCGAAAATCCGGACCCCCTTACGACGCCGGAGATGCTTCTTAAAAAAGAGAACGCGCCGCTTGCAGCCCCATCTCATAGCCGGCTTTGAGTTTGGCGGCATCTGTTGTCATGCGGCCGACGGCAAACCCGTTGGAGGGGGCGATGACCCGGATACGGCAGCCCTCCGGAGGGTTTTCAATAAAGTCGATGGATCGGTTGTATCGCATATCGCGCGTGATCATGGCTTCGGCCAAGCGCGGCGTCTTCGACAGGATGCGGCGCAGCAGCCAGGGCGATCGGGGGCGCTTTTTCCGGTATCCATCGGGACGGGACAGGATCACGGTGATGTCCCGGGCTCCCATTTCATAGGCTTTGATGACGGGAATCGAATCGGCCACGCCGCCGTCCGTCATTTGCTCGCCGTCGATCACCGTAAAATCCCGATAGACAATGGGGACGGAGCAGGACGCTTTGAGCAGATGTTCCAGATTCTGGGCCGTTGCCCTGATGTAGGCGGCCTGGCCATCAGCGACCTTCGTTGTCACCACAAAAAGTGGGATCGGTTGATCGGCGAAGCGTTCGAGGTCGAGTCGGACCTCCCGGATGGTGATCTCCCAGAGCCAGTCGAGATCGAGCCAGTGCCTCCCCAACATAAAGCGCTTGAAGGAAATGAACTGCGGCCGGCAGGAATAGTCCGTGATGACCTTGTAATTGCGGCCGCGCTGGTAGGCCAACCAGGCGGCGAGATTGGTGGAACCGGCGGAAACCCCCAGGCAGAAATCGAACGGACGGTATTGGTGATCGTAAAAGGCGTCCAGTACGCCTGTGGAAAAAATACCGCGCATGCCGCCGCCTTCAACGACCAGGGCACGCTTTATCGACTGATGGGGGGATGAATGATGCATTTTTCGTCTTTTACGGTTGATATGTTTCAGATTGGAGCATGTGAAACGGGAAGAAAACGACCGCTAAATCCTTTTATGGTGATGAAGGCCCATGCCCAGGTCCCATGTCACGAACGAAAAACAACCAGGGTATGAAATGTGTTGAAACTATCGCGCGCCAATGCCTGGAAAAGTTCCCCGACGAGAGGGGGCATGGCCGCCGTATCGGGGATGACAAAGGTCTTCGTTACGATACCGATCTCATCCAGGAAGAATACGAAAGCCTCCAGCGGCCCGTTTTGATGTTCTCCCAAAACGCGAACGTTTAACATGCGCTCTCTGAGGGATATCGGCGCCTGACTGCGAAGATTGTCATATAGCCAATTCGCAACGCAAGCGCAATGCAGAGCGCCGAATAAGATGACGTGACGTTGCCCCGGCTGATAGACATGCCAGAAGTTGCGCGCAATGGAACGATCGCGGGATCCGGATTGCCCGCGCTGCTCCTTTTCCTGCCGGCGGGTCTCTTCGATCCCGTATATGACCATCTCAGGATTTCTGGCCATAGCGGATCTTATGACATTCAGGATATCGGCTTCCAGCAAGGGGAAATAGCGCCTGCCGGCATTCATGCGATTCATGATGCCGCCCAGGGTTTCCCCGGAGGCCTCCAACATGAGAACGTCCGCGCTGTACTTGCCAAAAAAGGATTGGGCCAGAAAATTGCGGGTTGTTTCTTCATGGAGTTCCCCGAGGCAAATCACGGAGGGATCCGCCTGATCGAGCTTTCTGAGCCATTGTTCCATGGTGAGCAGATTTTCCGTCAGATTCGCTTTTACCTTGTCGCGCTCGGATTGCGGAAGTTCAAGAAAACGTTTGAGGGCCATTTTCGCCTGTTTGTGATGAAAGGGATGTTGAATGCGTGCCGTATTCCGGGGCGCATTGGAAGGGCTCGGGTATTCCCGTTCGATCCAATCGTGGGCGGACATAACTAGCAGGATAAGGATATACCCGCTTAGAACGCACAGGATCACACGCGCCAGTGGTGATTGCATGCCGCATCTCCGGGGACTCGAAGAGACCCTTGCTTATCCCATCCTATTGAAACCGGTCGTGGGCCGCTCGAATGCACTGTCAGCCAGCGGCTCTTGATGGGAACGGCATATCGACATTTCTTCTTACTGTGGCAGGAAATCAGCCCCATTTTCATCGTGGGGCCGCCCGACGGAAGGTCATTAGCCCGTTGCGAGCATGGACAAGGCCTGGTCCACTTCCTGGTTGACCAATTCCGAATTGCCCCCCCTCGCCTTCTGAAGGGCGTCTTCGGCATCCAGGCCGCCGATCTTCCCGAGGGCCCAGGCCGCCATGCCCCGCACGCGCTCGTCGCCGTTCTCCTTCAGCGCCCGAATCAGGTCCGGAACATAGCTGGCGTCGCGGCTGTTGCCCATGACCCGGGCGGTGTTCATCTTCCAGCGCCAGATGTCCTCGTAGCCCATGTAAAACATGTGGGGCCAGATCTTGGTCTCGAAGTAGGCCTTGTCCATGTGAAGCAGGGCGGGAAGATTGAAATAAGGGGCCTTGGCCACGACTCTTTCATTCATGGCAAGCCCCCGGGCCAGCCAGGGTTGATTCCGCGGGCAGACATTCTGGCAGCGATCGCATCCGTAAACATACATCCCCATGGGTTCCCTGAGTTCGAGAGGGGTCATGCCAGCCCCGAAATAGGAGAGGAAGGAGATGCATTTGCGGGGATCGATCCGGCCGTTGCCTTTCAGGGCCCGGGTGGGGCAGGCTGCAATGCAGGCGTTGCGGCACCATTCCGGGCATCCGTTTTCGATCGTCGGGGTTCCTGGCGGATAGGCACGGTCGATCACGACGGCAATGGGCAGGGTCCAGGATCCGCCGCCAGCCACCGTGTTGGCGTAGAAGAGGCAGTTCTTCCCGAAGGTCCCCATACCCGCCCGGGCCGCGGCCACACGGTGCGGCAGGTTGAAAGGAACCTTGGAAGCAATTCCGTGATCCCGCAGAAACCCTCTGAAAGACTTGATTCGCTGGTAGAGGCCGTCGTGGGTGACCCGGTCGTCGTCCAGATAGCAGCGCCCGAAAAAACCTTCCATCGCTCGGGGGTAGGCCTGCCGGAAATAGACCTCCATGAGGACAATGATGGTTTGGGCCTCCGGCATGACGGTCCTGGGGTCTGTGCCATCGAGGAGTTCCAGTCCCACCGCTTCGGCCCAGGCGTACTCCTCGTGCATTTCCTGAAGCCGCGCTTTATGTTCCGCAAAGGGTTCCGCGGTGGTAAAACCGACATCCTCGAAACCCAGTTCCCGTCCCCGTGCAATAATAGCTTCTCTTGTGAGCATGGTGTCTCCGTGCCATCAAGGCAATCGCCCTTCGGCGTATCGCGTTTGAAGTGCCATCTTGGGCATCCGTTCCGTGGTTAACCCTGATCCTCCGTCACATACAGGACGAGCCCCTCCCTGTGGTGGATACAAACATGGTCTCCGGCCTCGATCGGCGGTCCATCCCCTGCACGCTCCGCCTTCCACAATTCGCCGCGCACCTGCACGTATCCGGACGGATTCAGGGTTCCCTTGGCGACGCCCCGCTCCCCCACCATCGATTCCGGCGCATGGGGACCGTCATGATCGTAAGCCCGCCACGTGAAGGGAAACAGTACCACGTCCTTTGCGACCCAGCCTGCAATCAAGCTCAGGAAGAGCCAATCCGGTATGACCACCCACCGGTGGATTACCTTTAAAACCAGTATCAACACCAGTAGTTCGACCGCCCCCAGCAAGATATAGCGGAGATAGACGCCGGACTTTATTCTGGAGCGCGTCGTCAGGTCCATCAGGTCTTCCTGTCTACACGGCAACTCTTAAACGGAAGTCATGCAGACGAATTGAAACGTGCTTATCGGAAGTTAACTTTCGCACGGCAGTTGCCTGGGTTTTCGATAGGCAAGCTTAGGCGGTCCGACTATTTCTTCTTGCCCTTCCCCTTGCCCTTCCCCTTATCCTTGTCTTTGCCGGAAATTCCGCCCATGTCGTCGTAGAGGTCCTGACGCTGCTTCAAATCGTGAAATTCGCTCGAGCCGGGTTTGATCCCGAGGCTCTTGGCCAGCACACCCCAGCCTTTGCCCTTCTCGGCCTCGTAGCGTTCGATGACGCGCTCCATGGGCAGGTTTGCCATTTCGCCTAAGCGAAACAGGATGTAGGCGTCGGCAGGGTCATGAACGTGCCCGAATACGGCACTGATCTCCACTGCCCCGACCTTGAAACGGGCCTCCAGCCTGGCCCTGAAGTCCGATGGGGAGGCCTCGGCCCTGATATTAAAATCCTCCATCCACCCGAAATCCCCCGATGCAACCACGGGCGATCCCGACCATAGAACAACCAGAACGATGCAAATCCGGATTATCAACTTCATTGCTTTACACCTTATCATTGACAGGGGCCTCCGCCCGACCACTTGAACACCTCGGCAACAAGGCTTTTCCAACCCACTTATCGGACCTCTTCCCAGGGGATTGGCGGCCTAAACGGCCTGAAGCCCTTTATCGTTCAGATCCTCATCCACTCCAACGCCTCTTGCCGTGTTTTGAAAATATTGTAGCGAACAGGGTTTTCTTCCATTTCGTTGATAATTTCGTACATGCGGCCCAGACCAAACCCCAATGGTTCCGTGACAACGATCGCCGTTTTTCCTTTTTTTCGCAGGTGGGTATAACGTCTGGAAGCTGAACTTATCCTTTGTAAATCCGCATTGGCGATATCGGTCAAATCCGCATCCGTATAATCCCATATGAGATTGCTCGTAAATTCTCCCTCGTAATAGTCGATAAGGACATCGATGATCTGACCGGCGGTAATCTTCCCGGAAGCTGCCATGATGGTGACATCGTACTGTTTTTCAATTTCCTTCCGGATTTCAGCCATGCTGCTTAAACCTCTGAGATCGTATTTTCACGGCGCTCCCCATTGAAACATGGTGCAAACCGGCGCCCAGCCGATTCTATCAAGCCAATCTTACAGGAAAATCAGCAATAAATCGACCTCCGCGAAAAAAACGGCCTTCCCCTGTCATCATATTCACCCGTTTACTGTCAAGTGCGGTCAATGCGTGTTAGGTCAACACAGACACGTGGCGGATCGGAAAGGACGCTTTAGAAGGTGTCAGGCGCTCCCGCATGCTTCGCCATCCTGACGGTTTTGGGTGTCGTCAAAGTGCCCCGTATCGCCTGGGGAGAAGGGAGATGGACAGCGATGTCAATTCGCATGGGCACCGGCGGCACGGCCTCAAGAGTTGGTGAGCCCTTGGCTGGCAAAATGCTCGCGATGTCGATGCGGTAGACCCGGGCCAGGTGGTGGGCCACATCCCCGATAGGCAGACCGGCTTCCACGGCCGCCAGATAGGCGTCCACGGCCGCGTTGACCTCACCCTGGCGCTCATGGAGCTGACCCAGAACCACCAGGGCTTCCTGTCGTTTCCGGCCTGTGACCTGCCCAGCCGCACTGCCGATCAGGGCCGCCGCCAGATCGTCATCCGTCTGCCCGACGAAAAGCAAGTAGCCGGCAAAAAGGCGGTAGCGTGTGCTTCCTGTCAAAGGATCGACTTTCTCGGCAATCGCGCGCTGCATTTCACCCAGTCTGCCCGGGGTGACGCCCATGGTGTCACCGGCCAGCAAAAGCAGGGGAATATCCTCGGCAAGGATGGTTTCCAACTCGGATTGGCGATCCTCGATGATGAGGGGATAGAGCTTGTCAAGACTGATCCCTGCTTCCTGCAGCGGTGCGCGTTCCTTATGCGCCAAAGCCACCATGATAAAGGGGTGCAGGTCAGCCTCCAGTTGAGGGTCCACCGAAATCGCATGCCGATAATGCGCCAGGGCATCCGGGTAGTCTTCCCGGATCAGGGCCAGGTTTCCCAGAGCGGCGTGGGCCGGACCGTAATCCGGATCCATCGCGATGACACTTTCGAAGCCGCTCCCGGCAGCCTTATAGTCGCCTTCCTTGTAGCGCTTGCAGGCCCCCTGGTAGAGATGCAGTGTCTCTTCGCGGTAGAGTTCGGTGCGCAAGCCGCTGCAGGACCAGGAGGCTGTAAGAAGAATAGCCATTAAAACAAACAACCCTAAGGTCCGGATCATCTTTGTGGTTGCCATTCTGTCATTCATCGCGCACCGCCTTTGCTTTTAGAACCTGATCTCCACACCTATTTCCAGCTGCTTTTCAAAATCGAAAGACGAGCGGTTGCCAATAGACGCGTATGTGATCGCCTGATAGCGGTGCAGGAACTCCCGTCGGTATTCCACCCGCCCGAAGGCATTATAGCCATGGTCGTCCGCATTTTCGCTGTAGCGGCCCTGCAGCTGCACCCCCCAGCGCTGGTTGCCCCAGTCCAGGCGCAGATCGGTCTCCTCGTAAGGCGAGAGAATGGAGGCATCGATAGTGCGCCGGATCCATTCCAGCGCCACGCGGGCGGTCTGTGCTTCCCGGCGAAAGGCCGTATCCAGGGTGAAGCGCCAGGTGCCGCTGTCCTCCGCGTCGACGCGGTTCACCTGCAGGCTGGAAGCCCACCAGGGGCTCCACTGGCGG
>Ga0316576_10002626_pt1 | contig 10269 bp, 4 predicted proteins | sample S0NA_FD_203075 | JGI IMG/M metagenome (GOLD analysis project Ga0316576, IMG submission 203075) | Rhizosphere microbial communities from salt marsh grasses in Alabama, United States - S0-2_050615r3r5 | ecosystem: Host-associated > Plants > Roots > Rhizosphere | place: USA: Alabama | collected... | reverse complement strand
CGGTGTGACCGCGGCCCGCGTGCGGACCGCCCAGGGAGCCTTCCTGCTCCACACCCACGCCGTCCTGGTGAGCCAGGACACGGGTCTGGCCCTGGGGCGGACCGGCCACGAGGAGCACGTGAAGGCCGCGCTGGGGCTCCTCCGGTGGTTTCGGGACCGGTATCGCGAGGGCACGTGGCCTCGCGAGGCCCGGGGGCTGAGGCCCCGCGACTTCTATCTGGCCCTCGCGTCCGCGGAGCTCATCATGGCGCGTCCGGATACGGCTCGAGCGGTGGCCGCCGAGTCCCTGAGGAGCGACGGCCACGACGCGCAGATGCGCCTCCTCGCCGGGTGCGCCCGGGAGACCGAGGCGGTCATCCGGGGCGGTCACCGGTTGGACAAGGAGCTGCGCGACGCGGAGCGCTACTTCGGCGAAGCCCTCGACGACGACCCCGCGCTTCTCGAGGCACGGCTCCGCCTGGGCTGGGTGCTCGTCCGTCGGGGGCGGGCGGAGGAGGCGCGACCACTCCTGAGGACCGTCGCCGAGACACCCGGTGACCCCGGCCGCCGCGCCCTCGCCTGGCTCTTCCTGGGCAAGGCGCACGAGGAGCGCGAGGACGCCCGGGCCGCGATCGAGGCCTACCGTCGGGCCATCGAGATCGCCCCCCACTTCCAGGTCGCCCACGTCGCCCTCGCTCACGCCCTCGAGGGGCACGCCGGCGACGAGGCGGCCCGGGAGGTCCTCGTGGCCTTCTTCCTCGAGAGCAGCCGGTCCTGGGTGCGCGACGACCCATGGAACGCGTACCTGTTCGGCCCGCCCGAGATGCGCCTGGGGCGTCCCTTCGAGGCGCTCCACGAGAAGCTCTGCGAGCGATGACCCTCCTGCTCGCCCTCCTGTCCGCCGCCCTCGCCGCAGGCCGGTTCAGTCCCGCCAAGGACACGATCGCCGTGGCGGAATCGGGGCCTTGGCCGGGGCAGCCGGCCGCAGGCCGGTTCAGTCCCCAGGAGAAGCCCCCGGTCTTCGGGGTCGAAGTCGAGGTGGTGCGGGTCGAGGTCCTCGTGACCCGCAGGGGCGAGCCGGTCCGGGACCTCAGCGCCGAGAACTTCGAGCTCCGCGACAACGGCGTCCGCCAGCAGCTCCACTCGACCACCTTCGAGGAGGCGCCCGTGAACGCCCTCCTCGTGCTCGACCTGAGTGAGAGCGTCAAGGGGAGCAAGCTCGACGCCCTGCGGGAGGCGGCGGGAGCGTTTCTCGATGGTCTCTCCCCTGTCGACCGGGCCGCGCTGGTGGGCTTCCAGCAGTCGGTGGTGGTGGCCGTTCCCGCGACTCACGCGATCCCCAGCGTCCGCTTCGCCCTCGACACGGTCGAGGGTGGGGGGAGCACCGCGCTCCACGACGCCGTCTACGTGGCCCTGCGCCTGCCCGAGGCCGGTCCCCGCCGCTCCGCGGTGGTGGTGTTCTCCGACGGCATGGACAACGTCAGCTGGCTCTCGGGCGAGGACGTGGTCGAGGCGGCCGGTCGCTCCGGCGCGGTGGTCTATGCGGTCGACGCCCGGGAGCCCGGCGACCCGGATGACGACTTCCTCGAGGACGTGACGAGGGCAACCGGGGGGCGGGTGTGGAGAGCCCGCAAGACGGACGACCTCCCCGCGCGCTTCCTGGACGTCCTCCACGACATCCGCGCCCGCTACGTGCTCAGCTACACCCCCGCCGGGGTCGACACCGCCGGCTGGCACGAGCTCGAGGTGGAGCTCCGCGGACGGAAGGGCGACGTCCTCGCCCGGCCCGCCTACTACCGGCCCGCGTCAGCCAACCCCCGGTGATCGGTCAGGGGCGCACGCGGACACGGACCTCGGGAAGGTCCCAGGGCACCCGGCTCGAGAGGAGGCGCAGGCGCCGCGCCGCGCTCGGCTGCAGTGTGATCACCAGTCGAGCGGACTGGTGCCGCAGGAGCTGTTCGGCCGCCCTCGCGCGCAGGAGCGTGCCACTCGGCGGCATGGTGAGATTCGTCCATTCGCCGTCCACGAGACCGAGCACGCTGAGCTGGGGCGGCACTCGATTGAAGCGGCCAGGGCCGTAGTCCAGCTCCAGGGCGACCACGATCCCCTCGTCGGGAGCCCGCAGCTCGAGTCCGTCTGGACTCGTGATCTCCCCCGCGGTGCTCGGTGAGCCATCGGTCGCCGGGGGTGCCGCCGCGTCTCCCGTCGCCCCCCCGGGCCGACGCCACGTCCCCGGGCCGGGGGTCGGCTCGGGGGTCAGGGCGGGCGAGGAGCCCAGCACGTCGTACAGGCGCCACTCCCGCCGGCCTCCCCGATCTCTCTGGCGGCCGCGCGGGACGACCCCTTCAGGCAACGTGGCCCCATCGAGCGGTGCGGCGTCGGGCCGGTGGTCGAGGACGCTGTCGAGGCCCCAGGTCCGCATCAGCCGCACGCTCTCGTCGGACGGGAACTCGTTGAAGACCTCGCGCGCCGGCGTGTACCAGCCGGGATCGATCCCGGTCTTGCCGGCGACGATGGGACGACCGTGGGAGGGCTGCCACAGCATGCGCTGGACAGACCGCACCTGGCCCCACGGCTCGAAGGGCAGCTCGAGGAGCCCACCGGTTCCCGAGGAGTCCTCGAGGAGCGCGTAGGGAGCGGGAGGGGGCGGGACGAAGACCTTCCTGGTGTCGGCCCTCAGCCGCTCTCCCAACCCGAGGGCGAGGAGCACCGTGGCAAGAACGGCGGCCGCGGCGGGGGCCCGGCGACGCAGGCGGAGCTCGAGCATGAGGACGAAGGCCACCACTGCCGCCCAGCCCGCGGGCATGAGGAAGCGCTTCAGCTCCCGCAGCTCCCGCAGCGGCGTGAAGACCGACGAGAGAGGACGAAAGAGCCCCTCCAGAAAGCCCGGCCCGAAGGCCTCCAGGCGCACCGGGCTGCCGAAGCTCAGGAACAGCAGGACCAGGGCGGCCAGGGAGGAGGCGCTGGCGAGGAGTCGGAGGGCTCCCTCGGAGTCCCCCACCCGGGGCCACCGGGCCAGCCGCAGCCACCAGGCGACGAGGACGACCCACAGAAGCCCGCCGGCCGCGAATCGGGTGGCCGAGGAGGGCCCGGCCCAGGCCGAGTGCGCCACCGTCCCCACGAAGGCCGTGAGGAGCAGGGCCAGCGCGCCTCTCGTGGCGACCCCTCCCGGCGGCGCCCTCCCGTCACGGCGCGCTCTCACCCCGTCCACGAGGGCGAGGAGCGCCACCACAGCGACCATGAGCACGAAGGCCGCACCGGGGTAGACCGCGGCGTCGGGGTACACGTCGCCCCATCGGGCGGGAGGGGACGGGGGCCAGCGGTTCGCCTCGTACTCCGGAGCCGTGGTGAGGAGGGCGTTGAGGGCGGCGGCGCCCCAGCTCTTCTCCCCCACGAAGGCCGCGCTGGAGTAAACCGCGATGTCGCCGCGGCGGGTGAGGTAGGGCCAGAGCACCAGGATCGAGACCGCCCCCGCCGCCAGGGCCGCCCCCCCCAGGGACAGCGTCCGTCTCCGGTCGACCATCAGCCCGTGCCGGGCGAGGGGAAGGAGGAAGGGAACGACGGCGAGGAGCATGACCGTGGTGTAGAGGCTGGCCTGGATGGTCAGGAAAACGCACACGCCGAAGGCCCCCAGGTCCAGGAGGCGTCCCCGCTTCCCGTACCGGGCTGCGAAGAAGATCCCCAGGGGCAGCCACTGGAGGGACACGGCCTGGAGTCGATCGAAGAAGAAAGGAGTGCTCGCCACCAGCACCGCCAGGCCGCCCCCCAGGAGGGCCAGGGCGCGGCTCGTCCCCAGCTCTTTCAGCATGAGCCCGGTGGCGAAGGTGAGAAGGGCCAGGGTGACGATCCTCACCCACGTGAACACCCCAGCAGGACGGTCCCCCAGGAGCAGGCGGAAGGGGACGGCCAGGAGGGCCTCGGCGATGAGCGGCTCCGTTCCCCGCATGGGGTTGGGGTCGGGATAGAGGAAGGGGGGTTGGAAGTACCGGGTGGGGTGATGGAGCAGGCTGTCCACGTCGAAGCGGAGGAGCACCGCGGTGTGCAGGGGGTCGGAGGTGTGGTGCCGGCGGGTGACGACGGTGCGCTCGAGGTCGGGGGGGACCCGCGCCACCAGAACGCCGGCGACGAGGCCCAGCGCCAGGAGGAGCACGGGGAAGCCGGCGCGCCGGACCATGGGCCCGAGCCTAGCACAGGCCTCGGAGGCGCTCGGCGCGCCCGAGGGGGGCATGAGATAGACTCCGATGGCCCGATGCCACGCTCGCCCCGGACGCGACGCCACACGCCCTCTCCCGGGCTCGAGGGGCAGGCGTGAGCACCGCGCCCCCCGGCGGCGTGCGGGGCCGCGAGCTCGTCTTCGTGGGTCTGCTGTTCGTCCTCCTCACCCTCGTCCTGGCCGCGCCTCTCAGCCTGGCCCCGGCCACGAAGGCTCTGCCCCTGTCGGCGGACACGCGACTCTTCCTCTGGACGATCTCCTGGGACGTGCACGCCCTCCTGCACCAGCCGCTCTCCATCTTCGACGCCAACATCTTCTTCCCCGAGCCTCGCACCCTCGCCTACTCCGAGCACCTGATCGGCAGCGCGGTCCTCGGGGCCCCGGCCCTGCTGGCCACGGGCAACCCCGTCCTCGCCCTCAACGTGATCGTCCTCCTCTCCTGCGTCCTGTCCGGGCTCGGGGCCTACTACCTGGCCCGGCGCCTGGGCGTGGGTGCGGTCGCCGCCCTGGCCGCCGGCGTCGTCTTCGCGTTCGGTCCCGCCCGCTTCGTGCGTCTGGCCCAGGTCCACGTCGCCGTCGTCCAGTGGATCCCGTTCGCCCTGGCCTTCATGCACCTCTACGCACGGCACCGGCACCGCCGCGACCTCGTGGCCGTGGCCGCGTTCTTCACCGTCCAGTCGCTCAGCAGCGGCCACGGCGGGCTCTTCCTCACCCTCGCCCTCGGAGCCCTCATCCTCTACGACTGGGTCTTCGGCCAGCTGCCAGGCCCCGGGCGCATGCTCCGGGACCTGGGCGTCGTGGGCCTCCTCCTCCTCGCCGTGAACCTCGTCTTCCTGGTCCCGTACCTGCGGGCTCAGCACGACGTGGGCCTCCACCGGACCATCGGCGCCGTCTACGACTGGGTCCCCAACGCCGTGAGCTTTCTGGCCTCCCCCGCGCACGTACAGGAGTGGCTTCTCTCCCTGTTCCCCGGCGTCCAGGCGAAGGTTGCGGACGCGAAGGCCTACCTCTTCCCGGGCTGGATCACCCTCCTGCTCGCGGCGCTGGCGTTCGGCCGACGAGGCGGGGACGGCGACGAGGTCACAGCGGCGATTCCTCCCGCCGCTCCGGGGGCGCCCTGGTGGCTGAAGGTTCTCGACGGGGCCGTGGTCCTCGTTGCGCTGGCGGCCCTCGCGATCCACGTCGAGGGCGGCATCCGGTGGACGGTGGGAGGCGCGACGATCACCGCCCGTAACGCGAACCGGGCCTTCGTCGTTCTCGGCGTGCTGGTCGTCCTGCGCCTCGGGGTCGCACGGCTCCGGCCCTTCGCCTTCGCCCCGCCCCTCGTGCGGATGCGCGAGGCCCTCCGCCGCTTCCTCGAGACGCGCATGGGCCTGGACGCGGGCTTCTACGTCGTCCTGGCCGTCCTCTCGGTCTGGCTCACCCTGGGCCCGGAGTGGATCCTCTACAAGGTGCTCTACCGGATCCTGCCCGGCTTCGACCTCATCCGTGTCCCCTCGCGTCTGGGGATCTTGACGCTCCTGGCCCTCGGCGTGCTCGCCGCGGTGGGCCTCGACCGTCTCGTCCGGGGCCTGAAGGCCCCGCGAGGCGTGTGGGTGGGCGCCGCCGCCGTCGTCCTCCTGGTGGGCGAACTCGCGGCGTTCCCCCTCGGCGCGCGGGACTATGGCATCGACATCCCGGCCATCGACCGGGAGCTGGCCACGCGGCCACGCCCGTTCGCCGCCGCCGGGTTCCCGGTGCCCGACCCCACGGACGCCACCCGGTCCGCGCGGCTGCACTCCTACTACATGCTCCACTCGATGGCGCACTGGCAGCCCCTCGTGAACGGCTACAGCGGCATCGTCCCTCCGCGCCACCAGCGCCTGTTCATGATCCTGACCGCCTTCCCCGACCTCGCCAGCCTGCGCGAGCTCGAGGAGCTCGGCGTGGGCTACGCGGTGCTGCACAGGGATTTCTACTCGGAAGAGGACTGGGACCGCGTCGGGGCGCGGGCCGCGGAGTTCCCGGATCGCCTTCACCTCGAGGCCGAGACCGACGACGGGCGGCTCTACTCCCTGCCCGCCGCCCGACCTCTCGAGTAGGACGCCGCGCGAGCCACGTCCCGGGGCGCCCTCTCGAGAGCGACACCGAGGGCGTCCTCGACCTCGCCGTAGCGCGGCCCCGGGACCACGACGGTGAGGGGGGTCCCGTCGGCGGTGGAGACCCGGTACAGGGCGTCGGTCCGCTCGGCCAGCTCCATGACGTCGGCCCGGGGACCGCGAAGCAGCACCACCTCGACGTGGTGGTCCTGTTTCTCGATCCGGTTGTAGTCCAGCCCCTTGATCCGTCGGCTCTCGTCACGCACGATCTGGTGCGGGTGACCGGAGACGACGAGGGGAGTGCCGGCGGCGTCGGCGGCCCGGCCCACCCACTGCACCGCGTCGCGAACGCTCACGCCCCAGTAGTCCATCTCGAACCGGCCGAAGGCGCCGCGGGGTCCGCCGACGAGGAAGTTGAAGTAGACGGCCTGGTGCGGGTGGTTGCGCCACTGGAAGACCACCGGCTCCAGGAGCCCGAGGACGAGCACCCCGCCGGTGAGGATACTCAGGGCCCGCCGCCGGCTCCGTAGCAGCTCGACCCAGGCCCACCCTGCCAGCGCCACGAGGGGCAGGTAGGTGAAGAGCAGGTGCCGGATCCCGTCGTAGATCGTGGCGTGGGAGACGACCACGTAGACCGCCGGGAACAGCGTGGCCCCCCACACCGCCAGCAGCCGCCACCGCCCCCGCGTGCGCGGGTGGAGCAGCATCAGGAGGGCCAGTGCCGCCCCCAGGAGGACCACCGGGGGCGTCCCGATCAAGGCCCAGCGGGGCACGTAGTCCCAGGGCAGGGTGTCCCCGGTGATGTCGGCCCCGTTGTAGAGCAGGTGGTGGGTCCAGTCGAACTCCGAGAGTCGTCTCACTGCTTCGAAGGGTCGGGTGAGCGGGGATCCACGCGCCCACGGCCAGAAGGCCGACCCGATGAAGAGGGCGGCCACGCTCACCACCAGCCACCGCGCCCCGGTGGCAGCGAGCCGGCGGGGCGAGAGCTCGCGGCGCGCGAGAGTCAGGGCGCCGAGGGCGAGGGCGAGGTAGGCGAGGAACAGCACCGCCCCGGCCCGCACGTTCAGCGCCAGGCCGATCGAGATGGCGGTCGGGATCGCCAGCGGCCATCTCAGGAACGGGTACCGGGGATCGAGGCGGAGGAGGAAGTACAGGGTCGCCGTCGCCAGGGCCGCGAAGGGGATGTCCTTCGGGTTGGCCATGGCGTCGGCGAAGAAGCGCGGCGACACCACGAGGAGGACCATGGCCAGCAGGCCGGTGCCCGCCCCCCCCAGCATCCGTCCAATGCCCCCGGCGGAGACGACTCCGAGCCACCCGAAGAAGGCGTTCACGTAGTGGCGGTTCGTCCAGAGGTCGCCCTTCAGGACCTTCTCGGCTCCGATGCACAAGGCGTCGAACAGCCCCCCGTGCAGGTACATGTACACGAGCCCGGGTCGGAACCAGTTGTTGTCCTTCCCCTCGGCGAGAAAGGCCCAGACCCGCTGCCCGTACTGCTGGTGGGTCCTCTCGTCCCAGGTGATGCCGAAGTCCCTCGACAGGACGAGCATCAGGGGAAGCAGGAGAACGGGGAAGAGGCGGTAGGCCCAGAGAACGAGACGGTTCTCGTCCCTCGGGTCGGGCGTGGCGACGGAGGTGTCTGGCCCCATCTCGTTTCGCTCGGAAGAGTGGGATTCTACCGCGGGCCCGGGCCGGTGCCCGGAACGACCTCGAGGACCCCCGGGCGAATGGGAAAGGCCCGTTCGATCCGCAGGATGCGGGCCGGCAGCGGGGCGAAGAGCACGTGTCCCCGTCCGCGCCGCGGATCGCGATACAGCGAGACCGTCGCGTCGGCGAGGCTCGCCCGGGCCTTCACCTCCTCGAACGTCTGGCCATCGCGGGAGGCCGCGACGCGGGGGCTCTCGTTCCAGGGACCGTCGCCCAGCTCGAACACGAGGCCGCTCACGGGCCGGACCTCTCCGAGATCGACGCTCACCCAGGTCGCGTCCCAGCGCGTGGAGACCGGCACTCCGGCGGTCACCGGGGCCGCCGCGGGTCCGTCGGGCACCTCGTAGACCGTCTCCTCCGGGAAGGCCGCGGCGACGGGCAGCTCCAGGGGCTGGCGGGAAACGACGTGCCGGACATCGACGGCGCGGAGGAAGCGGAGACCCTCGTCGTCCAGGGTGGTGCCCCCGAGCATGTCGAGCGCCCGGTCGTAGGAGCGGGGCATGAACGCGCCGCCGCCGTTCACCAGGGGCCGGAGGTGGGCCAGGCCGTCGAGGAGGGCCTGGGTGTCGCCCTCGCCCACCGGAAGGTAGACCACCGCCCCCTCCCGGCCCGCGAGCCACCGGGCGGCCGGCGGGGGCCCGCCCTCCCGCGAGAGACGCAGGGGCAGGTTGGACGACTCCGCCATCATCCCGATCAGGGCCAGGAGAACGGCGAGGCGACGCCGGCCGGTGAGGGCGAGGCCGGCCAGCACCGCGAGGACCAGGAACGGGATGAGGGCGAACCGGGTCAGCACCCGCACGGCCCGGATCAGCACGACGTGCTCGTGAAGCCAGCGGTACACGGCGGTGGCCGGGCCGAGGGAGAAGACGACAGCGACCACGATGAGGGCCAGGCCCACCGCTCGGTAGCGTCGGGGCGCCACCGCGAGTCCGAAGAGAGCCAGGACCAGGACCACGAGTCCGGGAAAGAGCACGTCGGTCGCCTGCCCGGGCTCGAGCTGCCTTCCCGTCACGTCTCCCCACAGGTGCGTCCCCGATGCGGCGTAGGAGGGCAGCGTGGCGGCGGCGGCGGCGACGTCCTGGAGGTGGAACTCCTGTCCCTGGAAGGCGCGCATCCGGAAGTACGGACGGGCCATGGGCCACAGGATCACCGCGGCCAGCAGGAAGCCGGCGGCGAGGCGGCCCAGGTCGCGGGGGCGAAGGCCTCCGAAGAGACCCACCGCCACCGCCACCGTCACCGCGACGGCGGTGATCGCGCCCAGGTACACCGAGCTCAGCCCCTGGAGGGCCACCAGCAGCCCCACCACCAGGGCCCGCCGAAGCGTCCGCCGCTCCCAGAAGCGGTCGAGGGCCAGCAGCGCGAAGGGTAGAAAGGCCGTCACCTGCGCCTGGATGTGGGGCAGGCGCGTCCAGCGGTGGGGCCCGGCGGCAAAGAAGGCCCCCCCCGCGAACGCGGCCAGGCGGTCCCCTCCGCCCCGGCGGACCAGGAGGTAGGTCCCGAGTCCGGAGAACAGGAGGCTCGCCAGGAAGACGAGGTTGTAGGCGAGGACGGGACCGCCGAGAACCTGGGCCGGCTCGGCGAGGGCCGCGGGTAGGAGCATGCTCTCGGAGAAGGCCAGCGTGTCGGGCAGTGGATGGAACGACGGGGCCTGGAAGACCCGCCAGGGCTCGGTCCACAGCGCGTGCCCGCCCCAGCCCAGGATCCAGGCATTGAGGCGCCCGTCCGGGCGATAAAGCGGCCCGGCGTGCGCGAGGTCCCGGACGAGCGGCCAGCTCATGGCCGCGAGCAGGAGAACGTAGCCTACGCTCGCGGAGGCGATTTCGGGGCCCGTGACCGGCCGGGGCAGGGGGAGCCGCCGGGGCTCGTCCCAGGGCGCGAGGAAGACGAGCAGCCCCGCCAGCAGGGCCGCGCCGAGGGCCAGGAGATCGGTGAGCGCCCACTGCCAGCCGCCGATGGGCGGTCCGAGGTAGCGGGGCGGGATGATCTCGCGGCGCCCGTCGGGCCGCGTCCAGCCCAGACTCAGCCGCGGCCCCCGCCCCCGGAACTCCAGGTGCACCTCGAGAGGCGTCGCCCCCCGGCCCAGGGCGATCTCGCTCTCGCCCGAGAACGTCTCACCGGAAGCGTCGAGAACCGGCCACTCCCCCACGCTCACCTGGGCGCCGCCGCGACCGTCGAGATGAAGAAGGTACCGTCCCGATTCGGGCACGCGCAGCTCCCCCGCCCAATCCAGGGTGAGCCGCCGGAGGTCGAAGCGCCGCAGGTCACGTCCGACGATGTCGATCGGCCCCGGCACCG